>FTKD01001181.1_pt2 | contig 17709 bp, 17 predicted proteins | sample 1658191 | NCBI WGS metagenome assembly FTKD01 (sample SAMEA3914808, study PRJEB12502) | metagenome | biome: forest; material: soil | place: Canada | collected 2011-08-03 | depth 0.3 m
CGGCCAGCGCCATCAGCACGAACAGCGCGCCGAGAATCTTCTGGCCGATGGCGGCACTCTGCGCCAGCCGACCGCGCAGGCGCTTCACCGTGGCGGCGGAGATGGAGCCGATCAGCAGCAGCGGCAGCGAAGCGCCCAGGCCGAAGCTGAGCATCACCACGGCCGCCCGCCCCAGGTCGTGACTGGAACTGGCCAGGGTGATGGCCGCGCCTAAAGTGGGGCCGACGCAGGGCGACCAGGCGCCGCCGAGCAGCACACCCACGGCGAACTGCCCGCCCAGGCCGTTGCCGCGCACCGCCGGCAGGGCGGTGTTGCCATGGCTGGCGATGCGCTCCATCAGATAGCTGAAACGCGTCTCCAGCCAGGGCACCAGCATGACGATGCCGAACAGGCCGAGGATGCAGGCGGAGACGATGCGCAGGGTTTCCGCGTCCAGCCCGCTCGACACGCCGAGCGTCGCCACCAGCAGGCCGACCACGGTGAAGGACAGCGTCAGGCCCAGCGCCAGCGCCACTGGCCCCCAGCGATTGGCCTGCGTCGCCGTCGCCACCACGATGGGAATCAGCGGCAGCACGCAGGGCGCCAGCGTCGACAGCGCGCCCGCCAGGAAACCCAGTCCCGCTTCGGACAGATGCATCGCGCCACACTCCGCGCCGGCTACAGGCCGGTATCGAGCAGGGCCGCGATCTGTCCGGGGCTGGTGACACCGGTGGCGCGCGCCTTCTCCTTGCCGCTGTGGAACACGATCAGGGTACTGCGCTGCGACACGCTGAACTTCGACATCGCATCCTTCTGCGTGTCGAAGTCCACTACCAACACCGTGACTTTCTTGTACTTGTCGGTATCCAGCAGGGTCTTCAGCGCCGCCTGCTGCGCCGCGCAGGTGCCGCACCAGGTGGCATGCACATCCACCACCACCTCGCCCGGCTTGCCATTCAGGGCGGAGAACTGCTCCGCGGTATAGGGCGCGAAATCGGCGGCCATCGCCGAGCCGGCCCACAGGCCCAAACCGGCAATCAGGATCTTGGCGTAGTTCATGGAACTCTCCTCGTTGCACACGGGAACACGATCCCTACCATAACGCCTGCACGAGTCGTGCGGGGCATCCGAGCGTTCGCCAATCATGTCCGAGCGTCCGCCGCGGACACCTCCTCATGCCGCGCGAACTCCCGCGTCAGCCAGTCGATGAACACGCGCACCCGCGGCGACAACTGGCGCCGGTGCGGATAGAGCAGGGACACCGGCGTCGATGAGGGCGGCCACGGCGCCAGCACTTCGACCAGGGTGCCCGCCGCGAGATCGTCCGCGACGTGGTAGCGCGGCACCTGGATCAGGCCCAGCCCCAGCCGCGCGGTGGCGACATAGCTCTCCGCCGCCGCCACGCAGACGGTGGCCGGCAACACCACGTTGCGCAGCACGCCGTCGACGATGAACTCCAGCGGCAGCGTCCCCCCGGTGGCGGAGGAGAGGAAGCCGATCGCCACATGGCCGTCGAGATCGCCGATGCCGGCGGGCATGCCGTGGCGGGCCAGATAGGCCGGGCTGGCACAGGTCACTTCGCGCAGCAGGGCGACGCGCCGCCCGATCATGGCGCTGTCCTGCAAGTCGCCGACGCGCAGCACGCAGTCGATGCCCTCGCGCACCAGGTCGACCAGCCGGTCGCCCTCGCTCAAATGCAACTGCAGATCCGGGTACTCGGCCAGGAAGGCCGGCAGCGCGGGCAACAGGAAGTGACGCGCCAGCGTGCCGTGCACATCCACCCGCAGCAGGCCGCGCGGCTTGGCGTCCTTGAAGGCGCCCTCGGCATCCTCGATCTCGCCGAGGATGGCGATGCAGCGGCGGTAGTAGGCCTCGCCGTCGAGCGTGGAGCGGACATGGCGCGTGGTCCGCTGCAGCAGCCGCACGCCGAGCCGCGCTTCGAGCTGCTTGATCGCCTGGGTGGCGGTGGAGCGCGGCAGCTCCAGGTCCTGCGCCGCCAGCGTGAAGCTGTGCCGCTCGACGATCCGCGTGAACAGACGCATCACCTCCAGCCGGTCCAAGATCCCTGTCTCCTATTGTTCCAATTCAGCAAACAGTGTTGCCAATTCTAGACAGATTATTTATCGGATGCGAAAGCGCACTGTACTCCCACACCGGCATCCCGCCGGCTTACGGAGAACCCAGATGAACTCAAACGCTCAGCAAAATCAGAAGGTTGCCCTGGTGACGGGCGCTTCCCGCGGCATCGGCATGGCCATCGCCGAGCGCCTGGCCCGCGACGGCTACACCCTGATCGTCAACTACGCCGAAAACGCCGCCCCGGCCGAGGCCCTGGTGCGCAAGATCCAGCAGGCCGGCGGCCAGGCCCTGGCGGCCCAGGCCGACATCAGCGATGCCGCCTCGGTACGGCGGATGTTCGACGCGGCGGAAAGCGCCTTCGGCGGCATCGACGTGCTGGTCAACAACGCCGGCATCATGAGCCTGTCCACCCTCGCCGACAGCGACGACGCGGCATTCGACCGCCAGATCGCCGTCAACCTCAAGGGCACGTTCAACACCCTGCGCGAAGCGGCAAAGCGCCTGCGCAACGGCGGCCGCATCGTCAACTTCTCCTCCAGCGTGGTGGGCCTGCTCCAGCCGACCTATGGCGTCTACGCCGCCACCAAGGCCGCCGTCGAAGCCATGACCAGCATCCTCGCCAAGGAACTGCGCGGCCGCAACATCACCGTCAACGCCGTCGCCCCCGGCCCCACCGCCACCGACCTGTTCCTCAAGGGCAAGCCGCAGGAAGTGGTGGACCGCCTGGCCAAGCTGGCCCCGCTGGAACGCCTCGGCCAGCCCGGCGACATCGCCGACGTCGTCGCCTTCCTCGCCGGCCCCGACGGCGCCTGGATCAACGGCCAGGTGCTGCGCGCCAACGGCGGAATCATCTGAGCCGCCTCACAACGGTGGCCGCGCACGCAACGCGGCCACCGCTCCGCCATCGGATTCATCGCCTCAACACCAACAACCGCACTGAGCCATCCAAATCCCAAGGAGCACAGCCATGAACAACGCAACCAAACAAGTCATCCTCATCACCGGCGCCTCCAGCGGCTTCGGCGCCCTCGCCGCCCGCACCCTGGCCCGCGCCGGCCACACCGTCTACGCCAGCATGCGCGGCACCACTGGCCGCAACGCGCCGCAGGTTGAAGCCGTGAAGCAGTACGCCGCCGAGCATCAAGTCGACCTGCGCACGGTCGAACTGGACGTCGCCTCGCAGTCTTCCGCCGACGCGGCAATCCAGCAGATCGTCGCCGAGCAGGGCCGGCTCGACGTGGTCATCCACAACGCCGGCCACATGTCCTTCGGCCCGGCCGAAGCCTTCACCCCGGAGCAGTTCGCCGAGCTGTACGACGTCAACGTGCTCAGCACCCAGCGCGTCAACCGCGCCGCCCTGCCGCAGCTGCGCCAGCAGGGCCGCGGCCTGCTGGTTTGGGTCTCCAGCAGCAGCGCGCGCGGCGGTACTCCGCCGTACCTGTCGCCCTACTTCGCCGCCAAGGCCGCGATGGACTCGCTCGCCGTCAGCTACGCCAGCGAGCTGACCCGCTGGGGCATCGAGACCAGCATCGTCGTGCCCGGCGCCTTCACCAAGGGCACCAACCACTTCGTCCACTCCGGCAAGCCCGCCGACCAGGCCCGCGCCGACGAGTACCACAACGGCCCCTACGCCGGCCTGCCCGAGCAGAGCCTGAAAGGGCTGGCCAGCCTGGAGCCGGCCGACGCCGATGTCGGCGAAGTCGCCACCGCCATCGCCCGCATCATCGACACACCCTTCGGCAAGCGCCCGTTCCGCGTCCACATCGATCCTTCGCAGGACGGTGCGGAGGTAGTCAACGGCGTCGCCGACCGGGTGCGCAGCGAGATGTTCCGGCGCATCGGGCTGGAAGACCTGCTGCATCCGGCGGTGACGGAACGGTCGAAGGTCTGAAGAACCGCTTCACAGTCGGGCGGAATGCGCTGCGCTTATTCCGCCCGACTGTCCTTCAACTCCTGCCTGAAGCTGCTCGGCACCTTCCCGGTCCACCGCCGAAAGGCGCGGGTGAAGCTGACCGGATCCTTGTAACCAAGCCGCGCTGAAATCTCCTGCAAGTCGAGATCATGGTTGCGGATCAGGCGCAGGGCTTCCTTGTGCATCGCCTCGTTCAACAATTTCTGGAAGCTCAGGCCCGACTGCTGCAAGCGTCGCTTGAGCGTGCGGCTGGACAGGAACAGGCGCCCGGCCACTTCGTCGAGACCGGGAAAGCCGCTGGCCGAGAGCCGCAGCTCCGCGCGCACCCGCTCCGCCACCTGCCGCGGCGGCTCGTCCAGCAGACGCAGCTCGCGCTCCACCTCGGACAGCGCGTGGCCGGTGGCCGCCGCATCGGCCAGGGTCAGCCGCCGCTTCAGGTAATGTTGCGGAAAGCGCAGCAGCGTCGCCGGCTGCGACCAGCGCACCGGCGGCAGCCGCTCGCGATACGCCGCGAAATATTCCGGCTCCGGCCGCGCGAAGCAGAACTCGCAATCGCGGCTGGTCTCGCCGGTGATGAAGCAGGCGTGACGCCACAGCAGGGTCAGCACCGTTTCCTGCACCACGGCGCGGAACGGGCCGAGCGGGAAGTTCTCGGCGATGTGGATGGCGACCCGCTCACCCTCCACCACCGGCTCCAGCCGCACCGCGCTCCAGCGCGCGCGTCCATATTTGTAGGCCAGCTCCGCCGCCTCGCGCAGGGTGCCGGCGCTGAGCACGGCGTAGCCGAGCTGGCCGTGCGCAGTCAGCTTCAGATGCAAGCCCAGATCGAAGCCGAAGCCCGGCTTGGCGCACAGCCGCATCACGTTCAGGGCCAGCAGCGCGCTCGCGTCCACCGCGATGCGCCCGCCCGGCTTGTCCAGCAGCTCCGGCTGGATGTGCGTGCCGGCCAGCATCTGCGCCTCGCTCAGGCCCCAGCCCTGGCCCAGGTCGAGAATCTGCCGCAGATAGGGCGCGGGGATGGCGGGCAGTGCGTCCGCCTTGCGCTTCGCGCCTGAACCGCTGCCCCGCTGAGTCACCGGCTTGGTCATCGTACAGCGGCACTCGAGTGGCCCGAATAGTCAGGCATTTTGGCACAGATCGTTGTGACGTCCGCCCCGCCGGCGCCCGCATAGTGACGGCTTCCGGGGCCCCGGCAGGGCCCGCTTGACCGGGTGAAAAGTGAGCGAACGCATCGCAGGCAAAATCATCGTCGTCACCGGCGCCTCCAGCGGCATCGGCAGGGCCGCGGCCACGCAGCTGGCGCGCCTCGGCGCGCAACTCTGCCTGGTGGCGCGGCGCGCCGACGAGCTGGCGCAACTCAAGGAGGAGATCGAGGCCGAAGGCGGCAGCGCCTGGGTCTATCCCGCCGATCTCTCAATAGAAGCCGAGGTGGAAGCCTGCGGCCAGGCCATCCTCCAACAGCATGGCGCGGTGGACGTGCTGATCAACAATGCCGGCCGCTCGATCCGCCGCTCGGTGCGCGCCTCCTTCGACCGCTACCACGATTTCCAGCGCACCATGCAGCTCAACTACTTCGCCGCGGTGAAGCTGACCTTGCTGCTGTTGCCAGGGATGCTGGAGCGGCGCAGCGGCCAGGTCATCAACATCTCCAGCCTGTCGGTGCTCGGCCCCACGCCGAACTTCGCCGCCTACGTCGCGAGCAAGTCCGCGCTGGAAGGATTCTCGCGCACCCTCGCCGCCGAAATGGCCGGCCGCGGCGTGCAGGTCACAGTGGTCAACTTCCCGCTGGTGAAGACCGCGATGACCGCGCCGACCAAGCTCTACAACCACGTGCGCCAGATGGACGCGGAGAAGGCCGCGTCGTGGATCGTCGGCGCCGTGCGCAAGCGTCCCTACCGCGTCGTCGGCAGCCTCGGCGCCGCCTGGGGCGTGGCCACCACCACCCTGCCCGGCCCGATGGCGGACTGGAGCGGCCGGCTGGCCCGCGTCAGCGGCAGAATGCTGCAACGCCTCGCCGATGCGCGCACCCCGGCGGACGAATTGCCGCCGCCGGGGAAAGCCGCGAAGCGCCAGGCTTGAACGCGGCGATGACCCCTGCTAGGCCACATGGGGGATCCAGCGCCAGCGGACCCGCTCGGCATAGCGCCGGTATTCCGGGTCCTGGCTCAGGAAGTGCTCCTCCATCAGGCTCTTCAGCACGAACAACGCGACCCCGGCGAATACCAGGCTGGCGTTGATCAACGAGAAGTGGGCGAGCAGGTAGGCGCAGTAGCTGACAAAGCCGCCGCTGTAGATCGGATGCCGCACCAGGCGGTAGGGACCGCCGAACACCAGCCGCCGCTGCGCGGGCACGAACCCGATGTTCCGGCGCAGTGTGAGGCGCGCGCTGCAATCCACCACCACACCGAAAACACTCAGCAATCCGCTGAGCGCAGGGTGAATGATCGCCTGGCCCGGCTGCTCCAGCCAAAGCACGGCCAGGCCCCAGTAGGTCGCCATGAAGGCCAGTGCCCAGAACGCAGGCTTGGCGGTGACGCGCACGGCGCGGTGGCGCGTGACCAGGAATCCGAACTGCAGCAGGCCGTACGCCAGCAGGCCGATGCGCGGGAGATCCAGCCCGTGATGGACGATTTCGAGATGTACGACATATAGCGAGGGCAGACCCGCGACGAAGGCCACCGCACGGTCGATCGGCGCACGGATCAACAGTTCCGGCGCCGCATCCCGCGGCGCATCTTCGACGCCAGTCTCGCCGTCCGAAGCGCGGCGCGCTTCTCTGCGCGCAGTCAACTGCACCTGGCCTTTTCGCCGTTCGGCTTCCCCCGGTTCGCCCCCCACGAACATGCTCCTGCTTCGGTTTTTGTCGCTGGATTATTCACGGGACCTTTCCCGAGCGGCGGGAGGAATCTTCAGGACACGCACGCTGACCCGTCCAAGCCAACAGCGGACTCGCCAGTGAAGCCTTCGCGTGCGCGCACCCAACTCCTTATCCGCGCAGCCACCTGCTCCGGCGAAATTCCCAGCATACACCGACAACCCTCTCCCGCCTTGTGCTGCGTGCAACTGTCACGCGGGAACAGGCAACTACCTGTCATCTGTATCGCCTCGCCCTTCGCGCCCAGCGGATGCCAGCGTCGCGCGTCAATGCTCGCACGCCGGGGAAACAATCCCAGCGCATGAATGCCCAGCGCCGCCGCAATGTGCAGCGGTCCCGTACCGCTGGCCACCAGTCCATCGGCATGGGCAATCAGGGAAATCAGTTGTGAGGGAGCCGTAGCTCCCATCAGCACCGTCACGCTGTCCTGCTTCAGAAGCTCCGGACATTCCGATGCAAGCACCCGCTGCTCGCAATCCATCCCCGTCAACAGAACCCTGACCGGCTCATTTTCCAGCAACTTCACCAGCTTCAGAAAGTGCCGCGCCGGCCACTCCCGCCCGTTCTGGTGTGATTTTGGGTGGATGACCAGATTGAAAGCACGCCCATCCAGGCGGCAGCGCAAAACCTCATCGAGCGGCGTCACCCGTGACAGCCTGGTCAAGCCCTTCAACTCCGTTAAGGACAGGCGACAACCCAGCCCCAGCGGCACCAGATGCCGCAGAATAATTTGCGCCTCATGCAAGGCAGACCACTTCCTGCGCCCCCACACAAAGCGATTGCAGTACCGCATTGTCTTCGGCCGGTCCAGATCGCCAATGCGTAACGGCACTCTTGCCAGATACGCCGCCCGGGCCAGATCCACATCCGCAAGCGGATTGACAAAGGCATCGATGCCCCGCTCCGTCAACAGCGCCGGATTGGCAATCACCGCCTTCTCGTCGATCACCTCGTCCAGCCACTCGAAAGTCTCCAGCAGCGGTATTGTGTACGACGACGCCACCATACACACCCGGATGTCCGGACGCTGACGCTTGATCGTCGCCACCAGCGGCAGACACACCACCATATCGCCCAGATGACCGCGTCGTCCGAGCGCCACCTTGCTGCCTATTGCCAAATCCATGCGATCGACTGAACCTTGTTAAATCGATGTCGGACAAGCGCAGGGTAATCCTGCCTTCGGAAATACAAGCCGTACTTCCGCGGAGCCAACTCGCGCCGAGTCAACTTGTAAAATGCGGCTGATGCTTTTGATCCAGGAAAATAGTTCGATCAAATGAAACCCCGCATTTTGGACAAAAGTTGATGTCGTGATTTCCGCCGGGGTGAATATCGAGCGAGAAAGCAAAGCTGCCCAGCGTGCCATTACAGGACGGGCAGCGGATTCGGCTGAGCAGAATCAACGGCGCCGCAAAAAGGAGCAACAAGGCAACTTCCACCCAACCGCCGGTGAGGCCAAGTCTTCGCGACAACAAGGCCGTTGTAATCAGCAACACGCAGGCACAGGCCATCGCGATGTGCGCATTCCGTGCCTTGCGAGCCAGGTATATTTTTGCGGTCATGGGCGAACTAGCAGTCCGCAATACTGCCGCAACTGTTGTGCCTGAGACCGGATTGACGCGGGAAATCACGGCCAACCGCCTGTTTTGCTTCCCATCAAGAGCTTCAAGGAAGCTCAGGATGGCTCGTCAGCCGGCACCATCGGGCGCGCATGAATTGAATGTTCATGCAGATTACGTAGACAAAAAGTGCGCAGTCGCGCCTTTATGGAGTCGTATTCGCCCGCCAGCCTCAGTTCAACCGCAGTTATTGGCAGGCAGCAGTCATCGGCACATTGAAAGCGTCCTGCAAAAGTCCGATGCCATCAACCTGGGCAACAAGCGGCGATCCCGGGCATTCAGCGCGGGCAGCCATCCTGCGAGGGTTTGTCGATGATCCCTCCCTGGCCATCGATCGCGACAGCCAATGTCACGCGGGTATCGGCACTGCACAGCGGGGCGTACCCGATCGCGGCTGGGGTCGTCGAGACAAAGCGTATGACCGCTTCAACAGAGGCCAGGACGTGAGGGGGGAGAACACCATGGAAGTACATTTCGTTCCAGTAGGCGTCCAACTGCTGCGGCATCAAGCCCAGCACAAGCTGTGAAAAGCGCTGCCGCCGGGGATCATCCGCCGGCAAGTTGACCGGCTCGATGCGCTGACCATCATTCCAATACTGCTTCTTGCGCCGGTAAATGGCGGCGAGAATGTCGCGCCCTTCGATTCGGTGCCCGCTGCCGGGTGCAACGACAACGACCAGTTCATCCTCGGTGCCCGCAGCTGCCGCCGGCACCACGGCAGCCGCGATGGCCAGGGCCAGCAGTTTGGCAAGTGGGGTCCGCACGCGGGGCATGATTGCTGTTAGAAGAGCGCGGCAACCGAAGCCAGAAAGCCACCCGGCTCCTGAATCAAGCTATGCTCCGCTTTGCTAAACTCGGTTTTGATGATCAATGAGCGATTCCAGCGGTAGTCCACGCCTACGAGCCCGAGGCTCGAACCCGAGCTCGCATGGGACTCCCGCAGATACTCATAGCGCCCTATTGCGTAGAACTTGCTCCCCAGCGGCGCCACAGCCTGTATGTAGCCGCCCTTCTCATCCGCGCCCGAACTCTCGCTCGAAGTCCGCCAGGCCGCTTCGGCGGAGATCTCGTAGCCGCTTTGTGACCAGACACCGTCCAGGCCTATGAGGTTCTTGTGGTCGCCTACTTCCTTGGCCTGTTCGTAGCTGGCATATGAAAAGCCAAGCTCCAGCGATGGCTGCAACGGATACGAGATATGTACGCCGTACGCCTCCTTGAACGTGTCGAGCTGCGGATCCGGACGCAGCTCCTTGCCGATCGAGCCATACACGGAGTAGTCCAGTCCGGCGCCGATCGAGTTCAGCGTGCCGTAAACCATCGCGCCAGTGGCATTGGTCGGGAAGGCCTGTTCGGTGATGACGGGACGCGACGTGGTCCAGACCAGGGGAGCCGCGTGGATCAGATTCCAGCGGCCTATCGGTGTGAGGTATTTGCCGACACGGAAGTTGAGCGCATCCGATTGCGTCCAGTCGGCATAGAGCCGTTCCAGCGCGAGATAGGCGCCATCGGTCGAAGTGCGCCGCTGGCGGATGGTCAGCGCATTTTCCAGATCGGTCTCGGAAAAGAAGCGGAAGCGGCTGTCGCCCGCCCACCACAGGAAAAGACTCAGGTGGCTGACATCCAGCGTCCATGGCGCCGAGGATTCCTTGGTGAGATCGCTGCTGGCATATCCGCCTGCCGTGAGATCCGTGTGCGGCAGAGTCCAGCCATCTCCGGGCTGGTACTCTCCGGTTTCGCCGCCGGCCTTATCGGCTCCGGCAAACGCGGGCAATGCCGGAAACCACAAGCACAGCAGCGGCAACATCCATTTCGCAAGGCGCCGGCGGCCCCCATTCCCTTGATTCGCCACCGCCTCGGCTTGCCCGGTTCCCCAATCGAGATTCAAGTTCATATATCCGCGTGACGATTCGAAGAACCCTATTGGTCGCGTTTCTGCTGGTTGGTCTGACGCCCAGCGTCATTCTGACCTATTTGGCGTTTGTGCAGACGCGGGATGCCCTGCAGCGCGAAATCGAAACAAGTCTCGAAGCACAGGCCGCCACCGTTTCCGCCGATGTCAATCACATTCTATTCGAGCGACTGCAAAACGCACTGAGCTGGAATCGCCTGGATGTGATGCAGGACATACGCGTCAACGACGTCGACAAGCGCCTGTCCCAGTTTCTCTCCGAAGTGAAGACCGCTTATGGCGGACTGTACGAGGACCTGTACTGCACCGATGCGAACGGTCGCGTGATGGCCAGCAGCAGTCCTGGCCTGATCGGCACGCTGGAGCCGCCACCACAGCCCTGGCTGAGCGCCAGGCTTCCGAATGGCACGGTGACCCTGGGCAGTCCGCAGATCGAACGCGGTTCCGATCACCTGGTGCTGCCGATCCGCGCCAAAATCGCCTCCGCCGGAGACGGGCGCCCCATCGGCGACCTGGTGCTGCTATTCGACTGGCAGCAAATCGACCAGATCCTCGATGACGTCGAACATGGCGGTCGCGCGGCGGTCGTGCTGGACGGCGACGGGCGGGCGATTGCCGCATCCGCCGATCTGCGCCGGCAAGGGCTGTTGCTGCACACGGCTCCGCCAAACTGGCGCCCGCCCGAAGATCGGAGCAGCGGCACGGTAAGCCGCGACGGCATGCTGTCCTACGAGGGGCCGGTGGTGATCGGCTTCAAGCATTCGCTCGGCTTCGACCACTTCATCGGCCTGCATTGGACCACGCTGGTGCTCCAGCCAAGCGCCGCGGCGCTCGCTGACGTTCATCTGATGCAGCTCACTTTTCTCGGCCTGCTGGGGGCAACCCTGCTGTTTACCGCATTGTTTTCCGGCCTTGTCGCCGGCCGGATCGCCGAGCCGATCGCCAGGCTTACTGTCTTCACGCGGCGCTTTGCCCGGGAAAACCAGCTGCCGCCGATACCGCCGGCGATGCGCGGCGAGGTCGGCGAACTGACCGACGCCTTTGTCAAAACGGTACAGGATCTCGACCGCTCCCGGCAGGATTTCCTGCGTGCATCGAAGCTCGCGGTGGCCGGCGAAATCGCCGCGACCATGGCACACGAGATCCGCACGCCGCTCGGCATCCTGCGCTCTTCCGCACAGGTATTGCGCCAGGAGTCCGGCATCAGCGCCGAAGGGCGTGAGCTGGTGGGCTTCATCGAAAGCGAGACGGAGCGCATCAATCGCCTGGTTTCCGGCGTGCTGGACAGCGCCAATCCGCGGGCGCCGCAGTTCGCGCATCACGACGTCGGCAGCATCGTTCACGCCTGTGTCGTCATGCTCGGGCCGCAGGCGGAGAAAAAGGCCATCCGTATCGAGGAAATCACCGGCAACGGCAATCTGGGCATCGAATGCGACATCGAGCAACTGACCCAGGTTGTCCTGAATCTGCTGCTCAATGCCGTACAACTGTTGCCTGCCCAGGGCCGCATTGCGGTGGAATGCCGGGACGAGGGCGGCGAAGTGCTGGTTGAAGTCGGCGACAGTGGTCCAGGCATTGCGGAACCCGAACGGCTCCAGGTATTCGAACCCTTTGTAAGCAAACGCAGCGGCGGCCTGGGCCTGGGCCTGGCCGTGGTCAAACAGATCGTTGTCGCTCATCATGGCGATATCCGCATCGGCGAGAGCCGTTGGGGCGGCGCCCTGTTTTCCATCCGATTCCCACGCGACACCAACTCATGACAGCGACCGGACAAAAGATTCTCGTCGTCGACGACGAAGACAAGATGCGGCGGGTTCTGGAAATCATGTTGCAGCGGATGGGCTACCAGATCAGCGTCGCCGAAAACGGGGAGCAGGCCCTGGAGCAATGCCAGCTCGATACATTCGACCTGGTCATCAGCGACCTGCGCATGCCGGGGATCGACGGCGCGGCCCTGCTGGAGCGGCTTCGCGGCGCGGGCAATGCCGTGCCGTTCATTGTCGTTACGGCGCACGGCAGCATTGAAAGCGCAGTGGCCGCGATGAAGAAAGGCGCCAGCGACTACATCCTGCGGCCCTTCGACATCGACACTCTCAAGCTCTCGATGGACCGCGTTTTTGCCGCCGAGCGCATGCAGCAGCAAAACGCGTTCCTGCGGGCAGAGCTGGACAAGGGCAGGACCGGGCTGGTCGGCGACAGTCCGGCAATGAAGCGCATTCATGAAAGGATCCAGCTGGTGGCGGCCGGCAAGACCCCCGTGCTGATCACCGGTGAAACCGGCACCGGCAAGGAATTGGTGGCGCACGCCATCCATCAATCCTCTCCGCGCCGCGACCGCCTGTTTGTTGCAGTCAATTGCGCGGCAATTCCCTCGACCATGATCGAGAGCGAGCTGTTCGGCTATGAGAAGGGCGCCTTTACCGGCGCGCACAAGGATCGCGTCGGCAAATTCGAGCTGTCCAGCGGCGGCACCATCTTTCTCGACGAACTGCCCGAGATGCCCACCGCGCTTCAGGCCAAATTGCTGCGCGTGCTCCAGGACAACGTCATCGAACGTCTCGGCGGCAATCGCCGCATGCCGCTGGACATCCGCGTCATCGCCGCCACCAACCGCGAACCGCGCAAGGCGATCGAGGAAGGCCGGCTGCGCGAGGATCTTTACTACCGGATCAACGTGTTCTCGATCGACCTGCCGCCGCTAAGGCAGCGCCGCGAGGACATTGCGCAGCTGGCGCGGCAATTCATTGCCGATCTGTGCGGAGCCGGCCTGTCCGCCAAGGGCATCACGCACGAAGCCCTGGAATTGCTGGAAACCTATGATTGGCCGGGCAATGTGCGCGAACTGAGGAATCTGATCGAGCGCGCCATCGTGCTCAGCCCGGGAGCCATGCTGGATGTGGAGCACTTTCCGGTCGAATGGGCTCCGCAGCCGCGGCTGCTGGAAGCCGGGCAAGCCGTGGCACCCGATGAGCTGGATCTCAACCGGGCGGTCGACACGCTTGAATCGAAGATGATCGCGGAGGCGCTGCGCCGCTCAGGCGGCAACAAGACCAAAGCCGCGGCCATACTCAAGATCAGCGGGCGCTCGCTCTGGTACAAGCTGGACAAGTACAAGATCGACAAGTGACCAGGCTGTTTCGCTCTACCCATATCCGTCAGGCAGATGCTGCCTGATCGTCCCGAGGGAAATGATGAACAATTCGAAGGCTGAAGACTACAGCGCGGTGGCAAAGCTGCTGCACTGGCTGATTCTTGCACTGCTCGCGGCACAATTCGCCATCGCCTGGACCATGCCGGATATCGGGCGCAATACCCGGCCGGAAGGATTGGTGGCCTGGCATCTTTCGGTTGGCACTGTGATCCTTCTGCTGGTGGTGATCCGCGTTCTGTGGCGCCTTACCCACCCCGCTCCAAAGCTCCCGGTCGAATTGCCGCGCTGGCAGCGATCGCTTGCCGGTCTGACGCATTTTCTGCTTTACGCGATTCTGGTCCTGCTACCGCTGATGGGCTGGGGCAATGCGTCCGCGCGCGGCTGGGACGTATCCCTGTTCGGCGTGCTGAAGCTGCCACGCCTGCTCGATCAGGGTTCGCCATTCGGCCACACGCTGGGAGACGTCCACTCCGCAACCGCAATCGCCCTGCTGGTTCTGGTCGGCCTGCATGCGGCAGCCGCGCTTTATCATCACCTGATCCTGAAAGACCGGATTCTGATGAGAATGATGCCCTGGCGCAGCCGCTCCTGAGCGATGGGAGCGCGCAAGAACCGTCTACCCTTTTTGCAGAAGCCCTCCATTGTTTCATGCGTGGCGACCGGGGGGGAGAGTCTCTTTCCTCCGTTGCATGATCCCGCGTTTTTAACCGATACAAGGGCTTATTTGCCTTAGCCGCATTTATCCAGAACGCGGCACAGCCATTGCTCCAGTTGGAACAAGTGCACTGGCATTCCGCAGTACCCTGGCCAGCGGATGCCACGGTACTGCGGAGTCTTCAATCCGGGGACCGGGCACCCGCTTCGTCTTTTCCAAGGAGTTGTGCCCCATGAGAGGCCGTCACCATCCGGTCCAGCGCTCGCCGTCGTCGAGGCCTTTTTTCGTGCAGCAAGAGATCGATATCAAAGCCTGCTGAAGCCAGGTCATTTTGATCGCAAGCCACGAAGCAACGCGCCTTGTCAGTGCCAGGAGCGCGCCCCGGATGTTCCACCAGCGCTTCAGCTACACCACAAGTACCCTTTTCCCAACATGAGCCTCCGCATGCGTCGCATCCCACCGACAGGCGTTCCAGCTGTCCCTGCGCCCCTGCAAATCAAGCGCCCCCGATCCCTAAGCCTTGTGCTTTCCGTCGCCCTGATGTTGGTGACGGCTTCCACCTGGGCTGACAATGCGGCACTGCCGGTCAGCTTGAAAAACTACAAAGGCAAGGTTCTCTATATCGACTTCTGGGCCTCGTGGTGCGGGCCTTGCGCGCAGTCGTTCCCCTGGCTGAACCGGATGCAGGCGAAGTTCGGAAACCGCCTGACCGTCGTTGCCATCAATGTCGACACCGACCCTGCCGCGGCAAAAGCCTTCCTCAACCGACATCCCGCGGCTTTCGATGTTGTCTACGATCCCGCCGGCGAACTCGCCGAGCACTACCACATCGACGGCATGCCCAGTGCGGTGATCCTCGACGCGGACGCTCACCTGATCCATCGGCACAGCGGCTTCCAGGACGCCAGGACCGGCGACTACGAGACCGCGATTCTTAACGCCATCAACATTTCCACACCATCTACCGGGAACGCTCCATGAAGCTTCACCTGATAACGATCCTGCTCCTGGCAGCCGGCCTGTCCGCCTGCTCCAATGCGGCCGTCAAGCCCTGGCAGCGCGGAACTCTGGCGCGAGCCGACATGCAACTCGATCCGCATCCGATTGAGACGCAATTCGACTCGCACATTTATTTCAGCAAGGAAGCGGCCAGCGGCGGTCGCGGCTTCGGCGGCGGAGGTTGCGGATGCAACTGATCGACTCGAAGCCGGAGAACCGGCGCCGCTTGCGCCTGGCGTTGGCAACCCTGGGCCTGCTCGGCCTGACAACCGAGCAAACGGCGATGGCGGACGACAGCGCCAAGAACTGGACCTTCGACACCGGCCTGCTGTACTACAAGGAGGGTGGCGGCCGCGTTCAGGCAATCGAACCAGTGGTAAATGCCGCCATCGACCTCGGCAACGACCGCACTCTGACGGCCGGCTTAGTCATCGACAGCCTCAGCGGCGCCACGCCGAATGGCGCTGCGCCCGCCGCCATGCCGCAAACCTTTGCCCAGCCCTCGGGGCGCGGCAAGACCTACAGCGCGGCGCCCGGAGCCACGCCGCTGGATCACACTTTCCAGGATACGCGTTTCGCCGCCGACCTCGGCTATCTGTTCGCCCTGTCCAGCAACGGCCATCTCGGCGTCGGGCTCAGCGGCTCGAAAGAGTACGACTTCACCTCAGTCGGGACGAATGCTCATTACATGATCGACCTCAATCAGAAAAACACGACACTCAGCGCCGGCGCAGCCTTCGAGTACGACGAAAGCGATCCCGTCGGCGGCATTCCGATACCGCTGACGATGATGGTCAACGCCACCAAGGACGGCGGCACCAGCAAGAGCAAGAACGTCAAGGACATCCTCCTCGGCGTGACCCAGGTGCTCGGTCCGAAAGGCCTGCTCCAGTTCAACTACTCGCTGAGCCAGTCGAACGGCTACGACACGGACCCGTACAAGATCCTGTCGGTGGTGGACAGCAACGCCGTGCCGCAGTACTACGTTTACGAGAAGCGTCCCAGCTCGCGCACCAAGAACGCACTGTTCGCGGAATACAAGCGATTCGTCTTTGGCCGCGACGTCGTCGATTTTTCCTACCGCTATTTCACCGACAGCTGGGGCGTGCGCGCGCACACCGCGGACCTGGCTTATCGCTGGAACTTCTCGGAGAGGAAGTCGCTCGAACCAAGCGTGCGCTTCTACACCCAGACCGCGGCGGACTTCTATCATGCGGCCCTCTTCACCGGCCAGGATGCCACCGTCGACAACGCCAGCGCCGATCCCCGCCTGGGCGCCTTCAACGCCTGGACCGGCGGCCTCAGGTATGGACAGGTGCTGGCCAACGGCCGCGAAATCAGCGTGCGTGTCGAGTACTACAAGCAGTTCGGCAAGGTCGCCGGCGTGCCCCAGCAGGCTGCCACCGCGCTGTCCCAGTTCAATCTCGCGCCGGATCTCTCCGCCATCAACATCAGTTTCGGTTATCGTTTCAACTGGTGACCAAACCGCGCAAAATCCGCGTCGAAGCCGTTTCCGGCGGCGGCCTCGCCGGCCGCTTCGAGGCCATGGCCTCGCCCTGTGAAGTGCTGGTCGACGGCGCTGGCGAGGTCGAAACGGCCGAACTCACCGGCCAGGTGGCGGCGGAGGTCTGGCGGATCGAGCGGCACTGGAGCCGCTATTTGACCGGCAACATCGTCGACCGGATCAATACGGCGCAAGGCAAGCCTGTAGAGGTCGATGAGGAAACCGCGCGCTTTTTGAACTACGCCCGGCATCTCTACGAACTCAGTGACGGCCTGTTCGACGTCACTTCAGGCGTGTTGCGCCGCGTCTGGCGCTTCGACGGCTCCGACAACGTCCCGGAACAGCAGGCCGTGGAGGCCCTGCTTCCCCTGGTAGGCTGGAGCAAGCTGAGCTGGAAGCCGCCGGCGCTGCAAATGAAACCCGGCATGCAGATCGACTTCGGCGGCATCGGCAAGGAGTATGCGGTCGACCGCGCCTGCGCCCTGGTGTCGCGGGAAACCGAGCGCCCCGTCCTGGTGAATTGCGGCGGCGACCTTGCCGCCAGCGCTCCGCGCCTTGACGGACAGCCCTGGGTGGTCGGCATAGACAGCGACGTTCCGGGCACGGCGACGCCGGTGATCCACCTGCTGCGCGGCGCCGTTGCCACCAGCGGCGACGCCCACCGCTTCCTGCTCAAGGACGGGGTGCGCTACCCGCATATCCTCAATCCCAAAACCGGCTGGCCGGTCACCGGCGGCCCTCGCGTGGTCACGGTCGCCGCCACCACCTGCACGGAGGCCGGCGTGCTCTCGACCCTGGCCCTGCTTCACGGCCCGAAAGCCGAGGAATTCCTGAGGGAGATAGGGGCCGACTCGCAACTGATCTGGTGAGTCGAGACGATCAGTTGCTGAATCAGCCCCCGCCGACAGGCATGCTTCCGGTCCTGTACGGATTTCCGGAAAGCGAATGCCCATCACCGTCCGCCTCGGGACGTTCCCGCACAGTCCTGCTACTGCTTCTCCACATTCAAAAACGGAATCGGCGC
>FTKD01001454.1_pt8 | contig 17670 bp, 13 predicted proteins | sample 1658191 | NCBI WGS metagenome assembly FTKD01 (sample SAMEA3914808, study PRJEB12502) | metagenome | biome: forest; material: soil | place: Canada | collected 2011-08-03 | depth 0.3 m
GTGCACTGGCAACTGCTGTCGCACGACGAGCTCGGCGCCTACACGCGCTCGCAGCGCTACGCCGGCGGCCTGCTGGAGCCCGATGCGTTCCATTTCCACCCGCTGAAGTACGCACGCGGCCTGGCCGCCGTCATCGAGCGCGAGGGCGGGCGCATCCACGAGCAGTCCCGCGTGACGAAGATCGTCGCTCAGCGCACGCCGCGCGGCGGCCACGCCGTGCACGTCGACGGCGGCGTCGTTCACGCCCGCCACGTCGTCATCGCCGGCGGCGGCTACCTGCGCGGCGTGTCGGCCCCGCTCGAGCGCGCGATGCTGCCGATCGCCACCTACGTGATGGCCACCGAGCCGCTGGGCGACGCGCTGGGCCGTACGATCCCGGGCCGCGCCGCGATCTACGACACGCGCTTCTCGTTCGACTACTACCGCGCGCTGCCCGACACCCGCATCCTGTGGGGCGGCCGCATCTCCATCCTCGATCGCGGCGCCGAGCCGATCGCCCGCCTGCTCAAGCGCGACCTGTGCAAGGTCTACCCCGAACTGCGCGACGTGAAGGTGGACTACGCCTGGGGCGGCCTGATGAGCTACGCGCGCCACCAGATGCCGCAGATCGGGCAACTGCCCGACGGCACCTGGCATGCGCTGGGCTTCGGCGGCCACGGCGTCGGCCCCACCACGGCGGCCGGCGAGATGATCGCCGACGCGATCGCGGCAGCCACGCCGATCCCGGCCGGCTTCGGCCGCTACGGCCTGGACCGGGTGTGGGGTGGCGCCGGCCTGCTGGCGGCGCAGGCGAAGTACAACTGGTTCGAATTCAAGGACTGGTTGCGCGAGTGAGCCCCGATGCGCGGGGTCTGTCGCGTTGCCGAAATGCCGCATGCAGGCCCAATCGCGATACCGATTCCATGCAATATTCACGCGAACAGGGCGATTTTTGCGTGTTATTCGACGCTTACGCGCCGCATCTGTGCTGCTCTCTTGCAGTGCGGCAGCCTCGGGCCTAGGATTCCTTCAAATAGCCGGCGGTTCGTCCTGAGTACCGCGGCCCAGGAGGTTCCATGTTCCGCCGCACCGCCCGATCCCTGTTCGCGCTGACCGCCCTGGTCGCGTGCGCCACCGCCGCCCAGTCCGCCGCGCTGACGGTTTCCAGCTACGACATGCCCAACGGCGACGGCCAGGCCCACGGGGGCACCTACAACTATTGGGACGGCACCTATACCGGCAGCGGCGACACCACGGTGGACGGCAGCTTCCTGCAGGGCGGCACGGGCGCCCTGACGGACGGCGTGATCGCGACCGACCCCTGGAACGACGTGTCCAATCCGGCGGGCGTCGGCCCGTACGTCGGCTGGCACTCCAGCCCGACGATCACGTTCCATTTCGCGAACCCGGTGACGATCAACACCATCAGGCTCTATGTCGACGACTCGAATTTCGGCGGCGTCACGGCACCCAGCGCCGTCGTCGTCAACGGCACCAGTTTCGACAACAGCAGCTACCCACTCTACTTCCCGGGGCCGCAAACCATCACGCTGGCGGGCCTGGATATCGTCGGCAATTCCGCAACCTTGACGCTGGTGGACTCGTCCAAATGGGTCTTCCTCAGCGAGGTCCAGTTCGACGGATTGGTGACGACCGTGCCCGAAGCCGGCAATCTCGCGATGATGCTGGCCGGCCTGGGCCTGCTGGGCTGGGCGTCGCGGCGCCGCGCCTGAAAGCCGGCTCGGCGCGCGCCTCGCGCCCCATGAAAGACGCCCGGCATGCCGGGCGTCGTCGTTTGTGCGCGGACGCGGCAAGGCGGACGCCGCCCGGCCTCACAAGGCGATGACGCGCTGCCCCTTGATGGCCGCATCGATCATCTTGCCCTTGCGCGCGCGCTTGCCAGCGTGCGAGGCGAGCGCGGCGCCCTTCAGATCCTCCTCCTTCGCCTTGCCGCCGCGGCCGGTGCCCAGCACCTTGACGGCGTTGGCGCAGGTGGCGATCGACACCAGCGGATCCTTCGCATCGACATCCATCAGCGTCAGGCCCTTGCCCCCGTTCGATTGCAGCTTCAGTTCGTCGAGCGGGAACACGAGCAGACGGCTCGTCAGGCTCAGGCAGGCCACCTGCGTGTGCGCGGCCTGCACCGGCACCGGCGGCAGCAAACGATCCGTGTCAGCGACGCTGAGAAAGCTCTTGCCGCCGCGCTGGCGGCTGGTCATGTCGCCCACCTTGGCCAGCAGGCCGAAGCCGCCGGTGTTGGCCAGCAGCAGCGTGGCGTCGGCCGACGCGGCGAAGTAGTGCAGCGGCTGGGTGCCGGTCTCGAGGTCGATCAGCGTGGTGATGGGCGTGCCGTCGCCGCGCGCGCCCGGCAGCGTGCTGACCGCCACGGTGTAGACGCGGCCGGTGCCGCCCTGGTTGCTGCCGAACACGAGCAGCGTGTCGACGCTGCGGCATTCGAAGGTGCCGTACAGCCCGTCGCCGGACTTGAACGCGAAGCCGCCGGCGTCGTGGCCCTGGCCCTTCATCGCGCGCACCCAGCCCTTCAAGCTGACGACCACCGTCACCGGCTCGTCGACGATCTTGATTTCGGCGACGGCGCGCTTCTCGGCCTGGATCAGGGTGCGGCGATCGTCGCCGTGCACCTTGGCGTCGGCCTCGATCTCCTTGATGACGGTGCGCTTGAGCGCCGTCGGGCTGGCGAGGATGTCTTCGTACTTCTTCTGCTGCTCGCGCTTGTCGGCGAGCTCCTGCTCGATCTTGATCGCCTCGAGGCGCGCCAACTGGCGCAGCCGGATGTCGAGGATGTCGTCGGCCTGGATCTCGGTCAGGCCGAACGCCTGGATCAGCGCGGGCTTGGGCTCGTCGCTCTCGCGGATGATGCGGATCACCTCGTCGATGTTGAGCAGCACGAGCTGCCGGCCTTCGAGGATGTGGATGCGCGCCAGGACGTTGGCCAGGCGATGCTCGGTGCGCAGCTTGACCGTCTGCTGGCGGAAGAAGATCCACTCCGTCAGGATCTGGCGCAGGCTCTTCAGCGTGGGACGGCCGTCGCCGCCGATCATCGTGAGATTGATCGACGCCGAACTCTCGAGGCTGGTGTGCGCCAGCAGCGCCGTGATCAGCTCCTGCGGGGCGATCGTGCGACTCTTGGGCTCGAACACGAGACGCACCGGCGCCTCGCGGTTGGACTCGTCGCGCGCGGCGTCGAGCACGGCCAGGATCGTCGCCTTGAGCTGGATCTGCTCGGCGCTCAGGGCCTTCTTGCCGGCCTTGATCTTCGGGTTGGTGAGTTCCTCGATCTCCTCGAGGACGCGCTGCGTGCTCGCGCCCGGCGGCAGCTCGGTGACGATCAGCTGCCACTGTCCGCGCGCGAGATCCTCGATCTTCCAGCGCGCGCGCACCTTGAGGCTGCCGCGGCCGGTGGCGTAGGCGTCACGGATGTCCGCTTCGCTGCTGATGATCTGGCCGCCGCCCGGAAAGTCGGGGCCGGGGATCGCGGTGTAGAGCTCGTCGTCGCTGAGCTTGTCGTTCTTCAGCAGCGCGATGGCCGCTTCGGCCACCTCGCGCAGGTTGTGGCTGGGCACCTCGGTGGCCAGGCCCACGGCGATGCCGCTGGCGCCGTTGAGCAGCACGAACGGCAGGCGCGCTGGCAGCAGCTTGGGCTCCTCGGTCGTGCCGTCGTAGTTCGGCATGAACGTGACGGTGCCTTCGTCGATCTCGTCGAGCAGCAGGCGCGCGATCGGATTCAGGCGCGCCTCGGTGTAGCGCATCGCGGCCGCGCCGTCGCCGTCGCGGCTGCCGAAGTTGCCCTGGCCGTCGATCAGCGGATAGCGCAGGCTGAAATCCTGCGCCATGCGCACGAGCGCGTCGTAGGCGGCGGTATCGCCATGCGGGTGGAAGTTGCCCAGCACGTCGCCCACCACCTTGGCGCTCTTGCGCGCCTTCGGGCCCGTGGGCGCCGCGTTGGTGAACGACAGGCCCATGCGGTGCATCGCGTACAGGATGCGGCGTTGCACCGGCTTGCAGCCGTCGGACACGTCGGGCAGCGCGCGGCCCTTGACGACGCTCAGCGCATATTCGAGATAGGCACGTTCCGCGTAATGGGCGAGGGTCAGCGCATCGCCGCCGCCGTCATCGCCGCCGCTGAACGCGAGGGGAGTCTGTTCCATGGTCAACCGGATTTCCTTTGTTCGCTCGGGGGCACGGCGACGTGTCGTCGCGGCGGCCCGCGGGGTGCATTGTCGGTGCTGCCGCGCAGGCGGCGTGCCTTGACCCCTGAAGTATCGCGAGGAAAAGCGGCTGCGCCCGGAAGCCTGGCATCGTGGCGCGGCGCGCCGGTGTTCAGTGGCCGCAGACCGCCGTCGCGCAGGACACCACTTCGACGCCATGCGCGTGACGCGGCATCTTGCGTTGCAACAGCGCCCAGTAGAGTTCCAGCACCATGTGCACGTGGGCCTCGGTCTCGGCGATGTCGGGCATCCGTCCGCCGGCGCGGCGCACGGTGCCCTCGCCGGCGTTCCAGGCGGCCAGCGCGATGTCGATGCCGCCGTAGCGGCGCGTCAGGTCGGCCAGCATGCGCGCGCCGGTCAGGATGTTGGTGCGCGCGTCCAGCATGCGCCGGGCCGCGGGCGTCTGGCGCTCTTGCGCGGTGCCGTAGCGATCGGCCGTCACCGGCGTCAGCTGCATCAGGCCCACCGCACCGCGCGGCGACACCGCCCGCGCGTTGTAGCTCGATTCGACGGTGATCACCGCCTTCAGCAATTCCTCGTCGACGCCGGTGGTCTTCGCGGCCTCGTCGAGCAGGGGCTGCAGCGCCTTGACGTCGGGAGAGATCTCCAGCCAGGTCAGCAGCCCGTCGGTGCCCTGTGTCTTGCCGAGCACGCGCGGGCCGTCGGTTTCGCGCAGCACCTGGTCGTAGCGGGAATCGATCTGGCTGGTGGCGAAGTGGGCCAGGCCGGTGCCATCGACGTAGCCCCACAGCACCGGCTTGCCGGCCACCGGGACGATCGTGGAGAGCGGTTCGGTCGCGTCGGGTGCGGCAGCCGCGACCGATCGCGCCGGCTCGAGCTTGCGCGCGGCACGCACGTCCGGCACCGAGTCGCAGGCGGCCATCGAGCCGGTGACCAGCGCGACCACGGCGGCCGCGATCAGCAGCGGACGCGTCATGACAGATGCCCCGAAAAGGGCGTTTCCTGTGCGGCGTCGACGCGCGCCTGGTACTCGCGCGCCAGCATGGACATCACGACCAGGCTGTCCCAGTCCGCCGCATCGTCGGTGCCCAGGCGCACGCTTTCGCGCAGCCGCCCTTCCTCGACGAAGCCCTCGCCCGCGTACAAGTGCAGCGCGCGCGTGTTCAGCGACATGACGTCGAGCCAGAAACGGTGCGCGTGCAGGTCGCGAAAGGCCAGTTGCTTGAGCACGCGCAGGCACGCACGGCCAAGGCCGCGCCCCTGCGTCTGCAGCACGATGCGTTTCAATTCCACCGAACGGTTCGGATTGCGGCAGCCCTGCAGGATCGCGAAGCCCACATGCTCCCAGTCATCGCCGGCCTCGACGATGAAGTGGCGCGAGTCGGGAAACCGGATCGCGCCTTCGTGCTGGGTGCGTTCCCACGGCGTGATGAACGGCAGGTTGCGCGCGTCCTGCTCCACCGACACGACGAAGTCGAGGTCGGACAGCATCGTCGGACGAATCCGCAGATGTGCACTCTCGGCAAGGTCACGGATGGGCATCGGAAGGGCGGCGCAGGACAGGGGGATGGGGGCGGTGCGAGGCACGGACGACGGGAGCCGACTCGACTGGAGGCGAGCGACGGAGCGTGGATTCTAGAGGGAAGGATCGCAGACCCGCGCCGCCCGGAACCCTCGATGAAAGCGGGATTTCCGCACGATTTGTCACCGTTGGCGGACAACTCGCGTGTCGCGCGGCCACGACGATGCCCACCGGTGCTTCGGTCATGTAAGCAGTTGCGTCAGTGCGTTCGTCAAAGGCCATGCAGGGAGGTGTAGAGCCCGCGCGCCAACCGGCGTTCTCGACGGCAACGTAAGCAACGTGACACCAAGCATCATGAGCGACATGCACGGCACCGCCGGCTGTCGTGCGAACGCGACTGGCCGACGTGCCGTCGTGGACAGCTTGTTCAGATATCGATCTCGACCGCGTCCCCGCGCAGTTCCATCAGCTCGCGCCGCGCATGCGCCTCGCCCTTGCCCATCAGGCGGGTGAACGAGCCCTCGGTCTGCACGGCGTCCAGCAGGCCCAGTTGCACGCGCAGCAACCGGCGCGTCTCGGGGTTCAGCGTGGTGTCCCACAACTGCTCGGCATTCATCTCGCCCAGGCCCTTGAAGCGGCTGATCGTCCAGGAGCTTTCGCGCGCGCCTTCCTTGCGCAGCTTGTCGAGCGTCGCCTCGAGCTCGCCTTCGTCCAGCGCGTAGATCTTGGCTGCCGGCTTGCGTCCGCGCGCGGGCGCGTCGATGCGGTACAGCGGCGGCTTGGCGACATAAACATGGCCGCGAGCCACCAGTTGCGGGAAGTGCCGGAAGAACAGCGTGAGCAGCAGCACCTGGATATGCGAACCGTCGACATCGGCATCCGACAGGATGCAGACCTTGCCGTAGCGCAGCCCCGAGAAATCGGGGGTGTCGTTGGCGCCATGCGGGTCGACGCCGATGGCCACCGCGATGTCGTGGATCTCGTTGTTGGCGAACAGGCGGTCGCGCTCCACCTCCCAGGTGTTGAGCACCTTGCCGCGCAGCGGCAGGATGGCCTGGGTTTCCTTGTCGCGCCCCATCTTGGCCGAGCCACCGGCCGAGTCGCCCTCGACCAGGAACACCTCGTTGAGCGACAGGTCGCGGCTCTCGCAATCGGTGAGCTTGCCGGGCAGCACCGCCACGCCGGAGCCCTTGCGCTTTTCCACCTTCTGCCCGGCCTTCTGGCGTTGCTGGGCCTGGCGGATCACGAGTTCGGCCAGCTTCTTGCCGTAGTCCACGTGCTGGTGCAGCCACAGCTCGAGCGCCGGCTTGGTGTAAGCGGACACCAGGCGCAGCGCATCGCGGCTGTTGAGGCGCTCCTTGATCTGGCCCTGGAATTGCGGATCGAGCACCTTGGCCGACAGCACGAAGCTGGCGCGCGAGAACACGTCCTCGGGCATCAGCTTGACGCCCTTGGGCATCAGGCCGTGCAGTTCGATGAAGCTCTTGACCGCGGTGAACAGGCCGTCCTTCAGGCCGGACTCGTGCGTGCCGCCGGCCACGGTCGGGATCAGGTTGACGTAGCTCTCGCGCACCGCCGCGCCATCGTCGGTGAAGGCGACGCACCACGTGGCGCCCTCGCCTTCGGCGAAGTTCTCGGACTCGTTGGAGCCGGCGAAGCGCTCGCCTTCGAACAGCGGCACCACCGGCTCGGCAGTGAGCGTCTGCTGCAGGTAGTCGCGCAGGCCGCCCTGGTACGTCCACACGAGGGCTTCGGGCTCCTTGCCGGTCTTCTCGATCGTGAGCGATACCGTGACCCCCGGCATCAGCACCGCCTTGCTGCGCAACAGGTGGACGAGCTCGGCGCGCGGCAGCTCGGCGCTCTCGAAGTAGCGCGCATCGGGCCAGACGCGCACGCGCGTGCCGTGACGACGTTCGCTGGACGTGAGCTTGCGCACTTCCAGCGGCACCGTGACGTCGCCGCCGGAGAACGTGAGCGAGGCGCACTGGCCTTCGCGGAACACCGCCACCTCGAGCTGCTTCGCGAGCGCGTTGGTGACGCTGACGCCGACGCCGTGCAGCCCGCCGGAGAAGCTGTAGGCGCCGCCGCTGCCCTTGTCGAACTTGCCGCCCGCGTGCAGTCGGGTGAAGACGATCTCGACGACGGGAACCTGCTCTTCGGGATGCAGGCCGAACGGAATGCCGCGGCCGTCGTCGTCGACCGTCACCGAGCCGTCGGTGTGCTGCGTGACCGCGATGCGCTTGCCATGGCCGGCCAGGGCCTCGTCGGCGGCGTTGTCGATCACCTCCTGCACGATGTGCAACGGGTTGTCGGTGCGGGTGTACATGCCCGGACGCTGCTTGACGGGCTCCAGGCCTTTCAGGACGCGGATGGAACCTTCGGCGTATTCACCGGCTTGCTTGGGTTTGGCGCCAGCGGCGCCTTGTTTCGTGGCCATGGCGTGATTCTAGGTTTGAAGTCGAGCGTCATCGCGTGGAATATATGTATATAAACACATGATTTTCCACCGGGCATCCGCGCCGGACACCTTAAAGTGCAGGCATGGACCCCCTCGCCACGCCCTCCCACGCCTTCGCCCCGCCCTCCGACTGGGTGGTGCGCTGGACCCCGCTGCTGCCTCCCGGCGCACGGGTGCTGGACGTCGCCTGCGGGCATGGCCGCCACGTGCGCTGGCTGCGCAGCGCGGGCCATCACGTCACCGCGATCGACCGCGACCCCGACCTGCTCGCGCCGCTGGCCCCGCTGGCCACCACGCTCGCGGCCGACCTGGAGGCCGACCCGTGGCCGCTGCCGGGGCGGCAATTCGACGCCGTCGTCGTCACGAACTATCTTTGGCGCGCGCTGTTCCCGGCGCTGAAGGCCGCGGTCGCCCCCGGCGGGTTGCTGATTTACGAAACCTTTGCACAAGCGCACGCCGCGCTCGGCAGGCCGCGCCGGCCCGAATTCCTGCTTCGCCCGGGCGAATTGATCGACGTCCTGCGCGACCGTGAACGTGCCGACGCGGTCGCGTCGTCTCCCTCTGAAAAATGGCATGTCATCGCCTTCGAGGAAGGCCGCCTGCCCGCCCACGGCGACGTGCCCGAACGCGAGGTCCAACGCATCGTCGCGCGTCTTGGCAACACGTCGCCCGTCCATGCGGACGTTCTCGTCTCGCCGGGCTAAAATCATTCATTGCCTTCGGCAGCGCGAAGCGATTGCGCTTTTGCGCCGCGCAAGCGTCCGGGGCCATGCTTGATCCGGCCGGCGCTCGCACTTCGCCCGGCCCCAGAACCTCCCAAGGAATGCGAATGGAAAGAATTGTCGGCAGCCTCGTGGCGCTCGTCACCCCGATGCACGAGGACGGCAGCGTCGACTACGCCGCGCTGCGCGCGTTGGTCGACTGGCACATCGCCGAAGGCACCGATTGCATCGTCGCCGTGGGGACCACCGGCGAATCGGCCACGGTCAGCGTCGAGGAGCATGGCGAAGTCATCCGCGTCTGCGTCGAGCACGCCGCCGGCCGCATCCCCATCATGGCCGGCGCCGGTGCCAACTCCACGCAGGAAGCCATCGAGCTGTCGAAGCACGCCAAGAAGGTCGGGGCCACCTGCACGCTGCAGGTCGTGCCGTACTACAACAAGCCGTCGCAGGAAGGCATCTATCGCCACTTCGCGAAGATCGCCGAGACGGTCGACATCCCCATGGTGCTGTACAACGTGCCCGGCCGCACCGTCGCCGACATGCAGCACGACACCGTCGTGCGCCTGGCGCAGGTGCCCGGCATCGTCGGCATCAAGGAAGCCACCGGCAGCATCGAGCGCGCGGGCTGGCTGCTGCGCGCGCTGCCCAAGGCGTTTTCCGTCTACTCCGGCGACGACAGCACCGCCGTCGCGCTGATGCTGCTCGGCGGCCACGGCAACATCAGCGTCACGGCCAACGTCGCGCCGCGCCTGATGCACGAGCTGTGCGCCGCCGCGATCGCCGGCGACGCGCGCCGCGCCAGCGAACTGCACCTGAAGCTCCTGCCGCTGCACCGCAACCTGTTCTGCGAACCCAGTCCGGCGCCGTCCAAGTGGGCACTGTCCCAGCTGGGTCGCTGCCGCCCCACGCTGCGGCTGCCGCTGCTGGAGATGACGGATGCCGGCAAGGCCACCGTCGCCGCGGCGCTGGCCGAATGCGGTATCGCCTGAGCCGCCTGCCCCTCAACCGGCGGCGCGCGACCGCCGGCCATCGAGGGTGCGCGAGCCCATTCGCATCCTCTGCGACAATCCCCGGCCCGGACACTTCCGGCCTGACCTCGACCCTGATGCACATGACCACCAATTTCCCGACGCGCCTGCTCCACTCCACGCCCCTGCGCGTTGCCACCGTGACGCTTTGCCTGATGCTCGGCGGATGCACGGTCGTCGGGGATTGGTTCTCCAGCGACCGCACCGACTACAAGGGCGCTGCCAAGCGCACCCAGCCGCTGGAAGTGCCGCCCGACCTGACGCAACTGCAGAAGGATTCGCGCTACCTGCCGCAGGGTGGCGTCGTCACGGCGTCCGACCTGTCGAAGGCCGGCACGGCCACCCCGAACCAGCCGGCGGCCACCGCGCCCGTCGCCGCGCCGGCCGCCCCGGCCACGCCGGAGGTCGCCCTCGCCGCCGCCGGCAATCTGCACCTCGAGCACCAGGACGACAAGCGCTGGCTGTCCACGCAGGAAGCGCCGGAAGTCGTGCTGCCGAAGGTGCGCGCCTACTGGCAGTCGCAAGGCTACACACTGACCATCGACGAGCCGAAGACGGGCATTCTCGAAACCGACTGGAAGCAGAATCGAACGAAGCTCCCGGGCGACGGCATTCGCAACCTCCTGTCGAACGTCCTGGACAACCTGTCCGACTCCGGCTTCCGCGATCGCTTCCGCACGCGCCTCGAGCGCCGGGCCGACGGCGGCACCGAGATCTTCGTCACCCATTTCGGCGCGATGCAGCAAGTGAGCGGCAAGGAAACCAGCGTCCAGACGGCCGACGTGGTGTGGGTGCCGCGACCGTCCGATCCGGGACTGGAAGCCGAACAGCTGAGCCAGATGATGCTGAGCCTGGCCGGCGTCGGCAACACCAACGTCGCCGAGAAGCCGCACAGCTTCTTCCATTTCGGCGAGGATGACACCCCCGCGAGCGCTCCCGAAACCACGCGCGTGATCCCGAGCGCATCGACGATGCCGGCCACCACCGCAGGCACCGGCCCGAACGGCGCCGCGCGTGCACGCCTGGTGGCGGGCCAGCCGGGCGCGACGATGCAGGTCGACGACAACTTCGATCGCGCGTGGCGTCGCATCGGCCTCGCGCTGGATCATGGCGGCTTCACCGTCGAGGATCGCGATCGCGCGCAAGGCCTGTACTACGTGCGCTACGTCGATGCCAAGGAGGCCGCCAAGGACGAGCCGGGCTTCTTCTCGAAGTTCACGTCCTGGTTCGGCAAGAGCGGCCCGTCGCCGGTCGGCAAGTACCGTATCTCGATCAAGGCACCGGCCGACAGCGCCACCGTCACGGTGCTCAACGATCAGGGCCAGCCTGACGACAGCGCGAACGCGCGCCAGATCGTGTCGCTGCTGGTCGACGAACTGAAGTAAGAGACGGCGCTGCGGCACCGGCATCAGAGGCCGCCTTCGGGCGGTCTTTTCCTTTCCGGAATCCAGAGTGGTCCCCGTGCTTCAATCGACATTCGACACGAGGATCAACGCTCTCGACGGCGGTATTCAAGGCCGTTGTTTTGCCAATTCTCGTCGCACCAGCCCCACGCGCTTCGGGACCGCGCAGCGCCACGGTCGATAATCCTGACATGCAGATCCATCGCGGCCTCAGCTCCCTCGCAACCCTCGCCCTGGCGAAAGGCGGCACGGCGCTGACCATCGGCAACTTCGACGGCGTGCACCGTGGCCACCAGGCGATGCTCGCGCTGCTGCGCAGCGAGGCACGCCATCGCGGCGTCCCGGCCTGCGTGCTCACGTTCGAGCCGCACCCGCGCGACTTCTTCGCGCGCCGCGCCGGCAAGCCCGAGCTGGCGCCGGCGCGCATCGCCACGCTGCGCGACCAGGTCGTCGAACTCGAGCGCTGCGGCATCGACCACGTGATCCTGCTGCGCTTCGACGAACACCTGGCCGCGCTGTCGCCCGACGAGTTCATCGCCAACGTGCTGGTCAAGGGCCTGGGCGTGCGCTACGTGCTGGTGGGCGACGACTTCCGCTTCGGCGCGAAGCGCGCGGGCGACTACGCGATGCTGGACGCCGCCGGCAGCGCGCTCGGCTTCGACGTCGCGCGGATGATGAGCTACGAGGTCCATGGCCTGCGCGTGTCGAGTTCCGCGGTGCGCGAGGCCCTGGCCGCGGGCGACCTGGCGCGCGCCGCGTCGCTGCTGGGGCGTCCCTACTCGGTCAGCGGCCGGGTGGCCCACGGCAGCAAGCTGGGCCGCGAACTCGGCGCCACGACCCACGGCGCCGGCGACGGCTTTCGCACGCTGAACCTGCGCATGCCGGAGGCGCGTCCCGCGGCCTCGGGCATCTTCGTCTCGCGCGTGCACGGGCTCGCGCCCGAGCCGCTGCCGGCGGTGTCCAGCCTGGGCGTGCGGCCGACCATCGAGAAGGCCGGCCGCGTGCTGCTCGAGACGCACTGCCTCGCATGGCCCGAGCCGCTGGGCCGCGAGGCGGCGTACGGCAAGCTGATCAGCGTCGAACTCGTGAAGTGGCTGCACGAGGAGCGCAACTACGGCTCGCTCGAGGCGCTGCAGGCCGGCATCGCGGCCGACGTCGTCGAGGCGCGGCGCTTCTTCGCGAACCTGTAAGACCCGTGATCAGCGTCGTTTTCAACGTCCTGCCCATTGGCGGTAACGCGTCGTCAGGCGCTTCGTGCGCAGTTGGTCGATCACCAGGGTGAACAACGCGGAGTAGGCGCGCGGTGCGCCCTGCCCCGCCGCGATGGCACGCAAGCGCCGCTTCACCAGCGCCATGCCCGCCAGGCCGGCCATGCCCTTGTCCTTCCACGCGACCTGCTGCACCGGCACGTCCACCTCGCGGCCGGCGAACCACGTGGCCGGCAGGTCGGGCACCTGGGCCAACGCCGTGGCGAGGCCCACCATCGCGACGCCGCTGGCCAGCACCTGCTCCGCGACCGCGCGCCGGCGAATGCCGCCGGTGGTCATCAGCGGCATCTTCGCCACCGCGGCCAGGTCCTTCGCGAACTCGAGGAAATAGGCCTCGCGCGCCAGCGTGCGGCCGTCGGCGTTGCGGCCCTGCATCGCCGGACTCTCGTAGCTGCCGCCGGAGAGTTCGACCAGGTCCACCGGCAGTTCGTTGAGCCACAGCAGCACCTGGCGTGCGTCGTCTTCCGAAAACCCGCCGCGCTGGAAGTCGGCCGAGTTCAGCTTCACCGCCACGCAAAAGCCCGGCGACACCTGGGCCCGCACCGCCTTCACCACGTCCAGCAGCAGGCGTGCGCGATTCGCCAGCGAGCCGCCCCAGCCATCGGTGCGGCGGTTGGTCAGCGGCGACAGGAACTGCGACAGCAGGTAGCCGTGCGCGGCGTGGATCTGCACGCCGGTGAAGCCGGCCTCCTCGGCCGCCCGGGCGGTGGCCGCGAAGCGGGCGACGACCTCGGCGATCTCGGCCTCGGTCATCGCGCGCGGCTGCGCGAACAGCGCGCTGTGCTTGCCGATGTCCAGCGCCACCGCGGACGGCGCCCACGCCGCGCCCTTCATGGCGGCGAACACCTGGCGGCCGGGGTGGTTGATCTGCATCCACACCTGCGCGCCGTGCGCGCGGGCGTCACGCGCCCACGCCGCGAACGGCTCGCGCGGCGTGTCGCGCTCCAGCACGATGCCGCCGGGGCCGGTCATCGCCCGGCCGTCGATCATCACGTTGCCGGTCAGGATCAGGCCGGCGCCGCCCCGCGCCCACGCCGCGTACAGCGCACGGATCGCGGCGCCGGGCACCTGGCCGGCATCGGCCATGTTCTCCTCCATCGCGGCCTTGGCCACGCGATTGGGGACGACGGCGCCGTTGGGCAGGGAAAGCGGTGTCGACAACGGGAGCGAATGGGGGGATTTCATGGTGCGAGGGCCTTGGAATACTGCAAAGTGCCGCGATGTTAAGATTGAAGTCAACTTGAAGGTCAAGCCTTTTTGGAGTCCGCGATGAAGATCGGTGAACTCGCCGCCGCGACCGGCGTCGCCACCTCGGCCATCCGTTTCTACGAACAGAGCGGCCTGCTGCCGGCCGCCCAGCGCGCCGGCAACGGCTACCGCAGCTACTCGACCGAGGCGGTGGAGCGGCTGCGCTACATCCAGCTCGCCCAGGCGCTCGGCTTCACGCTCGACACGCTGCGGGCCGGCCTCGTCAACCGCGATGCGCTGTCGCAGACGCAGATGCACGACGAGATGCTGCAGCGCCTAGCCACGCGGCTGGTCGAGGTCGACCACATGCTCGCCACGCTGCGCGCGCAGCGCAAGGATCTGCTCGCGGTGCGCGAACGCCTGCTCGCGAGCTGGGCCGAAGGCGAATGCCTCGATCCGGCCAGCGTGCAGTTGAGCACGGTCGAACCGCCTGCCCCCGCGCGCCGCGTCACGCGCACGCCCGCGCCCGCCCCGGCGCGGCGCGCGTCGCGCCGGTAGAATGGACACCATGTCGCTGCCATCCAGCCTTCGCCTCGCCACCTGCCGCTGGCATGCCGCCACGCGGCGTCAAGCCACGCGCGACCGAATTATTGGCGGGCTCGCCACGGCCTGAGCCCACCGCCGACCGCGCGCGCGCACTTTCGAAAGCTCGAGCAACGCGGTCCCCTGGCACACCTCGCCGTCACCCTGACGGCCCCGGCTTCCAAACGCCTCGCATTTCCGCGCGTCGCCGCCCGACGCGCCATCGCCATGACCGCCGACACCGACAAGACCTCCTCCGCCACGGACTACCGGGCCACGCTCAACCTCCCCGACACCCCGTTCCCGATGCGCGGCGACCTGCCCAAGCGCGAGCCGGGCTGGGTTCAGCAATGGGACCAGGAAGGCCGCTACAAGCGCCTGCGCGCCGCCCGCGTGGGCAAGCCGCTGTTCGTGCTGCACGATGGGCCGCCGTACGCCAACGGCCAGATCCACATGGGTCACGCCGTCAACAAGATCCTGAAGGACATGATCGTCAAGACCCGTCAGCTGATGGGCTACGACGCGCAGTACGCGCCGGGCTGGGATTGCCACGGCCTGCCGATCGAGAACGCGATCGAGAAGGAATTCGGCCGCAAGCTCAGCCGCGACGACATGCAGGCCAAGAGCCGTGCCTACGCCACCGCGCAGATCGGCCAGCAGATGGCCGACTTCAAGCGCCTGGGCGTGCTCGGCGACTGGGAGCATCCCTACAAGACGATGGACTTCGCCAACGAGGCCGGCGAGCTGCGCGCGTTCAAGCGCGTGATCGAACGCGGCTTCGTCTATCGCGGACTGAAGCCGGTGTACTGGTGCTTCGACTGCGGCTCGTCGCTGGCCGAGTTCGAGATCGAGTACGCCGACAAGAAGAGCTTCACGATCGACGTCGGCTTCAAGTGCGCCGAGCCGGCCAAGCTGGCGGCGGCCTTCGGCCTGCCGTCGCTGGCCAAGGACGCCTTCGTGGTGATCTGGACGACCACCCCGTGGACGATCCCCGCCAACCAGGCGCTGAACCTGAACCCGCAGCTGGAATACAGCCTGGTCGACACCGAGCGCGGCCTGCTGCTGCTCGCCTCCGCGCTGGTCGAGAAGTGCCTGGAGCGCTACGGCCTGACCGGCACCGTGCTCGCCACCACGCCGGGCCAGTCGCTCGACGAGATCCGCTTCCGCCATCCGTTCGCGGAAGTGGACGCCGGCTACGACCGCCTCGCGCCGATCTACCTGGCCGACTACGCCACCGCCGACGACGGCACCGGCATCGTCCACTCGTCGCCCGCGTACGGGGTCGATGACTTCAACTCGTGCGTCAGCCACGGGATGGCGATCGACGACATCCTCAATCCGGTGCAGGGCAGCGGCGTCTACGCGCCCGAGCTGCCGCTCTTCGGCGGCCAGTTCATCTGGAAGGCCCAGAAGGCCATCATCGAGGCGCTGCGCGACGCCGGCCGGCTGTTCGCCACCTCCGAGATCACGCACAGCTACCCGCACTGCTGGCGCCACAAGACGCCGGTGATCTACCGCGCCGCGGCGCAGTGGTTCGTGCGCATGGACGAAGGCGTCGGCGTGTTCACCAAGGACAAGGCGCCGGCCACGCTGCGCCAGCTCGCGCTCGCCGCGATCGACCAGACCAGCTTCTATCCGGAGAACGGCAAGGCGCGCCTGCGCGACATGATCGCCGGCCGCCCCGACTGGTGCATCAGCCGCCAGCGCAGCTGGGGCGTGCCGATCCCGTTCTTCCTGCACAAGGATTCGGGCGAGCTGCATCCGCGCACGATGGAGATCCTCGACCAGGCCGCCGACATCGTCGAGCACGGCGGCATCGAGGCCTGGAGCCGCGTGACGGCCGAGGAGATCCTCGGCGCAGAGGACGCGCCGCTGTACACCAAGAGCACCGACATCCTCGAGGTGTGGTTCGACTCCGGCTCCACGTTCTTCCACGTGCTGCGCGGCACCCACAAGGGCACGCCGGAACACCCGGGCTTCCACTCCGAAGGCCCGGAGGCCGACCTGTACCTCGAGGGCCACGACCAGCATCGCGGCTGGTTCCACTCGTCGCTGCTGATCGCCTGCGCGCTGTACGGGCGCGCGCCGTACAGGGGCCTGCTCACCCACGGTTTCACGGTGGACAGCAAGGGCATCAAGATGAGCAAGTCGCTCAAGAACGGTATCGAACCGCAGGAGGTCAGCGACAAGCTCGGCGCCGACATCATCCGCCTGTGGGTGGCGTCCAGCGACTACTCGGGCGACATCGCCGGCGACGACAAGATCCTCGCCCGCGTGGTCGACTCGTACCGCCGCATCCGCAACACGCTGCGCTTCCTGCTGGCCAACACCAGCGACTTCAATCACGAGACAGACGCCGTGCCGCTGGGCGACATGCTCGAGATCGACCGCTACGCGCTGGCGCGCGCCGCGCAGCTGCAGGCGGACATCCTCGGCCACTTCCAGGTCTACGAGTTCCACCCGGTCGTCTCCAAGCTGCAGATCTACTGCTCGGAAGACCTGGGCGCGTTCTACCTCGACGTGCTCAAGGACCGCCTGTACACCACGGCGCCGAAGTCGTTCGCGCGCCGTTCGGCGCAGACCGCGCTGTGGCACATCACGCACGCGATGCTGCGCTGGATGGCGCCGATGCTCAGCTTCACGGCCGAGGAGGCGTTCCCGGTCTTCGCGCCGGGCGCGTCGTTCTCGATCTTCACCGAGACGTTCTGGCATCTGGAGTCAGGCGACAGCGCGCTGATCGCCAAGTGGGAGCGCCTGCGCGCGATCCGCGAGACGGCCAACAAGGCGATCGAGGAGGTGCGCAAGTCGGGTGGCGTCGGCTCGTCGCTGCAGGCAGACCTGGTGATCGCCGCGAACGCGGAGGATCGCGTGCTGCTGGACGCGCTGGGCGACGACCTGAAGTTCGTCACGATCACGTCGGCCGTCACCGTGGTGCCGGCCGACGAACTGGCCGTCACCGTCACGCCGTCGACCGCGCCCAAGTGCGAGCGCTGCTGGCACTGGCGCACCGACGTCGGCGCCGACGCCGCGCATCCGACGATCTGCGGCCGCTGCACCGCCAACCTGTTCGGCACCGGCGAGGTGCGCAGCGTCGCCTGAGCCCACGTTCGGCGCGACACCACGACGGGGCGGCGCCGCGCGGCTCCGCCTCGTCCTCCTTCAGGGGTCTGGGCAACCTGCGTCAACGGCACCGGCCACGCCGGCGGCGGGTCGACCTCGAGCCGAGGCGTACAGCATCGCCAGGGCCAGCAGCACGTGAAGGCCGATGACGACCAGCAGGCCCACCGGGTGGCGCTCATGGCGCCGTTGCGAAAGCGCATTGCTCACGAG
>FTKD01339147.1_pt1 | contig 17599 bp, 17 predicted proteins | sample 1658191 | NCBI WGS metagenome assembly FTKD01 (sample SAMEA3914808, study PRJEB12502) | metagenome | biome: forest; material: soil | place: Canada | collected 2011-08-03 | depth 0.3 m
GTCCAGCTCCTCCGCCAGCAGGGTGGCGAGGCCGGTGAAAGTGCCCTGCCCCATTTCCAGGTGCTTGGAGATAACGGTGACCGTATTGTCCGAGCCGATGCGCACGAAGGCGTTCGGCTCGAAGTTGATCGGCGCCACCAGGCCGGAGCCGCCATTGCCCGGTGCGGCGGTGCCCTTGTCGGCGAAGACATCGCCGACGTAGATGCCCAGTGCGAGTCCACCGGCGCCCTGCAGGAAGCGGCGGCGGCTTTCGTTGACGAGGAAGATCTGGTTCATGGCGGGCTCCTCAGACGCTCAGGGTCTGGGCGGCATCGTGAATCGCCGCGCGGATGCGCACATAGGTGGCGCAGCGGCAGACGTTGCCGCTCATGGCGGCGTCGATGTCGGCATCGCTGGGCTTGTGGTTGGACTTGAGCAGGGCGGTGGCGGACATGATCTGCCCGGACTGGCAGTAACCGCACTGCACCACGTCGAGCTTCTGCCAGGCGGCCTGCACCGCATGACCGACCTTGTCGGCGCCGACGGCTTCGATGGTGGTGATTTTCTTGCCGATGGCGGCGGCGACCGGCGTCACGCAGGAGCGGATCGGCTGGCCATCGAGATGCACGGTGCAGGCGCCGCACAAGGCCATGCCGCAGCCATACTTGGTGCCGGTGAGATCGGCGACATCGCGCAGATACCACAGCAGGGGCATCGAGGCATCGCCGTCGTAGGAATGGCTCTTGCCATTGATGGTCAACTGGATCATGACAGCGCTCCCAAGTAAGGAGCCCGATCCGGTGTTCCCCGATCGGGCCTCATGCTGCAAGGCAGGTACGCCTGGCAGCCGATCACGGGGGCTGTCGGCTGCTTGGCGCGCGTGACAGATTTGGATATTGGTCGGGCGCTAGATTGATCCACACGGGGGGTGCATTGCAAGCGCGAACCGCGCCGAGGCTCGCCCTGCGCTGGATGGGACCCGCCACATCAGGCGGCTCTGGGTATCTCCTACCGAATGCGGTCTGCAACCGGGCCGGGACAGGCCGCACCGAAGCACCGGCAAGCCCTGTCTGCGGCTTGTGGCATGGCGCCGCAGCCGGCACCATGCGCCCTTCCTACCTGAGCATCTCGCCGATGGCTCGACCTACCCGGCACGGCGCGCGCAAAGCCGCCGCCACCCCGGCTGCCTCGCAGCCGCGGCGCCGTATGTGGTCGAGCCTGCTGGTGTTGGTGATTGTCAGCACTGCCCTGGCACTGATCCTCTGGCATGGCGCGTGGAATCCAGGCCCGCCCGCCGCCGCTCCGGCACCGCCGCAATATGCAGGCGCCGCCGCCTGCGCCGGCTGCCACCAGGCGGAGACGGAGGCTTGGCAGGGTTCGCGGCATGCGCAGGCAATGCAGGAGGCTACTGCACAAACCGTGCTGGGCCGCTTCGACAACACCCGCTTCACCACGAACGGCATCACCACGACCTTCTTCCGCAAGGGTGATGGCTACTTCGTGCGCACCGACGGGCCGGACGGCAGGCTCGCCGATTTCGAGGTCAAGTACAGCTTCGGCGTGTATCCGCTGCAACAGTACCTGGTGCCGTTCGCGGATGGCCGCATGCAGGCCCTGTCCATAGCCTGGGATGCGCGGCCGGCGGCGCAGGGCGGCCAGCGCTGGTTCGATCTTTATCCCGGCCAGCCTATCGACCATCGCGATCCCCTGCACTGGACCGGCAGGGCACAGAACTGGAACAACCGCTGCGCCGAGTGCCACTCCACCCACCTGCAACGCAATTACGATGTGCGGCTGGACCGCTATGCCAGCACCTGGAGCGATCTCGCCGTGGGCTGCGAAAGCTGCCACGGCCCAGGCTCGAACCATCTGCTGTGGGCGCGGCACGATACCGGCTCCACGCGCTTCGACGCCGGCAAGGGCTTGAGCATCGCGCTGGACGAGCGGCACCAGGTGACCTGGCAGCACGATGCCGCCAACGGCGAGCCGACACGCAGCGCGCCCCTGGCCAGCCATCGGGAAGTGGAGACCTGCGCCGTGTGCCATGCACGGCGCCGCGGCATCAGCGCCGATCCCGGCCCCAGCGGCAAGCTGTTCGACACGCACGATCCCTCGCTGCTGGATGCCGGGCTGTATTTCGCGGATGGCCAGCAGCAGGACGAGGTTTATATCTATGGCTCCTTCCTGCAAAGCAGGATGTACGCGCAGGGAGTGAGCTGCGGCGACTGTCACGATGCCCATAGCATGAAACTGCGCGCCGCCGGCAATGCCCTGTGCGCGCAATGTCACGCGCCGGCGAAGTACGACACCACGGCGCATCACCTGCACGCGCCCGGCAGCGCCGGTGCGCAGTGCGCCGATTGCCACATGCCGACGCGCACCTACATGCAGATCGACCCGCGCCGCGATCACTCGCTGCGCGTACCGCGCCCGGATCTGACGGTCCAGTACGGCGTGCCCAATGCCTGCAACAACTGCCATCGCGACAGGAGCGCGAACTGGGCCGCCGCCGCGATCGAAAAAGCGCATGGACCGCAGCGCCAGGGCTATCAGCATTTCGTCGGCGCGCTGAGCGCCGCACGCAGCGGCGCGCCGGGCGCACCGGAACAATTGCTGGCGCTGGCCGATGACGGCAGCTCGCCCGACATCGCCCGCGCCACCGCCGTGGCCGCGCTCGGCCACTATCCCGGAGATCGCACGCTGCCGGCGTTGCGCCGCGCCGCGGCCAGCGCCGACCCGCTGCTGCGCTCCGCCGCGCTGGACGCACTGCTGTTCTTCCCGCCGCAACTGCGCGCACCACTGGCTTTGTCCCTCGCCGCCGATGCCGCCCTGGATGTGCGCGCCAAGGCTGGCCGCGCCCTGGCAGCGGTGCCGGATCAACTGCTGCAGCAAGACCAGCGCGCGCTGCGCGAGCACCTCTTCGCCGAATACGTCGCTTCGGAGCTGAGCCAGGCGGAACAACCGGAATCGCATTTCAATCTGGGCAGCGTCTACGCCGAACGCGGCGCAGCCGATCAAGCCGAACAGGAATTCCGTACCGCGTTGCGGCTGGACCCCGGGTTCGTGCCGGCCTATGCCAATTTCTCCGATCTATATCGCTCCCTCGGCAAGGAAGATCAGGCCGCGGCAATACTCGAGCAAGGTCTGCGCGCGGCGCCGGACAATGCCTTGCTGCTGCACCTGTCGGGCTTGCAGCGCGTGCGCAGCGGCGACAGCGCAGCCGCCCTGGCTTTGCTGCGGCGCGCCGCCGAACGCGATCCGGACAATCCGCGCTTCGCCTATGTTTACGCCGTAGCCCTGCATTCCAGCGGACAAGCAGTACAAGCCATCGCGGTACTCGAACGCTCGCTGCAACGTTTGCCGTATGCACCGGAGCTGCTGTCCGCCGCAGCCATGTTCGAGCGCGAAGCCGGCCACGCCGACAAGGCGAACAGCTATCTGCAGCGCTACTCGACTGTTGCACCCGAGAGCGCATCGAGTCCTTGAGTACCGTGCGTAACTCGCGCGCGGGAATAAAAAAACAAGGCGCATGAAGCCGGAATCAGGAAGCCGATTTCACACCTGCCGTATGAGCCAATCGTCAGCGCAATGAAGCGCGAAAGTGCTGCCGGTGAAATCGAATAAAGTTAAAATCCGCCGGCTAAATTACCGCTGCCAAGCCAACCGGATCAAAGGAAAACGAAATGAAGAAAACGGCGCATCTGATTTTTGCGGCATCGCTGCTACTCGGCGCCTGCGGCAGCGGCAACGACAGCAATGGCTCGAGCAGTGGCTCCGACAATCGCGGCTGCGAATACAATGGCAGCGTCAGCGTTCCGGATAGCAGCCGCAACGGCTATGAAGTCGGCAACTTCACATCGAGCTGTCTCAGCGGCAGCGCCTTCAGCGGCGTCGGCTCCTTCAGCGCGGCCAGCGGCCTGAGCAAGGCCGTGTTCCGCATCGCCGTCGATAACGGCAGCGGCGGCGTGTTCCTCAAGCTGACTGCCGTCTGAACCACCGGCAGCGGCGCGTCGTCCAGCGGCGGACCGGCCCTCGAGCAGAAGTGCTTCGCGCTGCGGGGTCTGATGGCGAGCCGGTGGATTTCTTCACATTTGGACCGGCGCGAACAGGGCGTTCACAGGAAGCGCAAGCCGCAAACATGAACTAATCGTCATGCGATGTGCCGGCGCCGGAAATTGAGCGATGGATCACATGTTTTCCCGCAAATGCGCTGTCGCGCCCTGGTTGAGGCTAAAATCGCTACAGCGGCCTGGATCAACCAGCAAACGCCGCCTCTTCTCAGGAGATGTAATCGTGAAAAATCCGGCGCTTATCGTATTGGCTGCATGCGCGCTCAGCGCCTGCGGCAGCGACAACAACAATTCCGGCAGTTCCAGCAGCGGCTCGAGCAGCGGTTCGGGCAGCAGTTCCAGTAGTTCGAGCAGCAGCTCAAGCGGTTCCAGCAGCAGCTCCAGCGGCTCATCCAGCAGTTCAAGCAGCTCCAGCAGCGGCTCGAGCAGCAGCTCGGGTGCGGCTGCACAGGGCATTTACTGCGGCTCGTTCAGCGCCGCGTCCAGTTCGAGCTCGTCCTCCTCCAGCAGCAGTTCCTCATCGGGCTCCGGGGCGTCGAGCGCCTCCAGCTTCTGTGGCGGCAGCGCCAGCTCGCCGATATTTTTCGGCCTGGTGCAGGCCAACGGCACCGCGGTACTCTTCAGCAAGCAGAACCTCAACTTCGTACTGTATGCGCCGGCATCGATCACCGGGTCAAGCTTCTCCGCCTTGCAGATTGAAGCCTTCGGCCTGGATGGCACCACCGTCGGCGGCGCCGCAGGCGGTACCGAGAACGGCACCCTGAGCGGTTCGGCGACAACCAGCACCGGCCTGACCGGCACGACCACTACCCTGAAAGGCACCATCACCGGCAATGCAGGCGACATCGTCAACTTCACGGCGGCTTCGAGCGGCAGCGACTGGACCCGCGCCTCATCCGTGGCGACCGTTGTCGGCAGCTATACCGGCGCTTTCCTGGTCAACAAGGTGACTTATACGCCGGCGCTGACCATCGCCAGCAACGGCACCATCACCGGCACCGATACCACCACCGCAATCTGCACTTACAGCGGCAACGTAAGCACGCCGGACACTGCGCATAACAACTACAATCTGACGCTGACTTCGACCTGCTTCCCGGGTCAGACATTCAGCGGCATCGGTGCCTTCTTCCCCGCCGGCCTGAGCAATCCCAATGGCGTGCTGAGCAAGGCCGAGTTGAAGGTAGGTCTCACCGATGGCAGCAGCACCGGCATCTACCTGAACCTGACTGCCAACTAAGCCGGCCATCCGGACCGCAGGTACCGCGGTCTCGTTTTACCAACCGGGATTTCCCTTGTGGGAAATCCCGGTTTTTTATTGGAGGCGCGGCCTCAGGCAGTTTTCCATTTCAACGCCACGCCCATGATGCCGGCATATCGATGGACACCCGCGCCGCAGGCGATCGGCAACTGCCCTACTGCGCCGGACTCACCCGCACCTGCACCTGGCTGACGCCGGCATTGTTGTTGATCTGCAGCAGCGTCGCGCCGGGCGCGGAAACCACCTGGCCGCCCTGCACGCTCGCCTGGTAGCCGTTCGGATACTGCCGCGCCGGCACAAAAATTTCGGTGGGCGCGGTGCTCGCGCGAGGCACATAGCTGAGGGCGAACACCTTGCTGCTGGTGTTGAAGCTCATGCTCTGCGGCGTGCCGGCGATGGCCTGCGCATAGGGCCGGATCAGCAGATTGGCCTTGGGAGCCTTGAGCGTGCTGAGGTCGGCGTCGTTGCTGAACAGGCTTTCCGTCGCCGAGCCGGTGGGATCACCGAAATTCTTGTAGGCCCAGTAGGTCCAGCCGACCAGGTGCTGGTCGGCCAGCTGGGTGACGCGGCCGATATCGCTGAGGTCATCGCTGGCGCCGAATTCGGTCATCAGCGAAGTCGCCCCCATCGCGGCGATCTGGGTGGCGGCGTTGTTCATGGTGCGCGGCTCCAGAATCGGACAGTCGGGCAGATCCGGCAGGCCGGTCGAAGCCAGCAGTTCGGCCGAGCAGTAGGCATGCCAGGACAGGCCGACGGCGGCGTCGTCGATCTTGCCGAAGCGGCTCGGCGCGCCGAAATCGAACAGCTGCTGCGGCTCGAAGAAGGCGAAGTGCGTGGTATCGGCGGAGCGCACGCCGGCCAGCGCCTGCTGCTGGAATTTCTGCAGGGTGGCATCGAACAGCGGACAGTCGATCTCGAAACAGGTGGCGTACAAGGTGCCCGGCCAGGGCTCGTTGAAAAGGTCGTAGCCGAGCAGGTAAGGCTGATCGCGCCAGCGCATCGCCGCCGCGGCCCAGGCGCTCTGGTACTGGCTCCAGATGCCGTTGTCGTTGGCCCACAGCCTGTCATAGACGCCGTTGAGCGCAAGGCTGAGGAATTCATCGAGCGGGAAGCCGTAGTGCGCATCGTCGGGCAGCAGTTGTTTCGGCACCGCCCAGTCCGGGAAACCCTCGCCCTGGAATTTCTCGTTGTACTGGTCCTGGTGGAAATCGAGCAACACCCAGATGTGCTGCGCGGCGAGCAGTTGCACGGTGCGGTCGATCTGCTCCAGATAGCCCTGGTCGATGACGCCCTGTTGCGGCATCACGCCGGCAAACAGCACACCCAGGCGCACCACGTTGAAGCCGTTGGCTGCGAGGAATTGGGCGTCCGCCGCGGTGAAGCCCGCGGCAGTGGCCGGTGGATAGTACGGTGCCAGTTTCCACACCGCGTTGACGCCGTGCAGCAGCACCACGCGGTTGTCGGCATCGACCATGAAAGCACCGTCGCGGTGCAGCGCGGCGCCGGAGGAAGAAGACAGCGCCTGCTGACTCTCAGCGGAAACAGCGCCATCCACTCCCGCCGACGAACCGCAAGCGGCCAGCAACAGGGCCGCGGCCAGCGCCGACCAAAGCGAAACCTGCGCGCCCAAGCTATGTAGCAGCTTCATGTCTGCTCCTCCCGCTATTTTAATAGTCTCCTGATTGTGGTAGTGCCGCCATCCAGCTACACCGTCCTTTCAGACTACCTCGACGCGGGCGACCCGGCGGCGTACAAGATGGAGGCGCTATCGCCGCGGCGACAGCCAAAACCACGCGCCCGGAGAATGCCAATGAGCACCCCCGAATACTTCAGCCGCTACGACAACCTGCACATCAGCCGCGACGAGGCCGGCGTGCTGCTGCTGCGCATGCATAGCGAAGGCGGGCCCCTGGTGTGGAACGGCAAGACCCACCGCGAGTTCGCCGACGCCTTCTACGATATCAGCCGCGACCGCCGCACCCGCGCCGTGGTTTTCACCGGCACCGGCGACGAATGGATGGAGCGGATCGACCATGCGGGCCTGAAGGAAATGGCCCATCCCTGGGTATGGAACCGGGTCAATATGGACGGCAAGAAAATGCCAGGGCCAGTTCGACATCGAGGTGCCGATGGTCGCCGCCATCAACGGCCCGGCGCGCCTGCATTCCGAGCTGGCGCTGCTCTGCGACGTCGTGCTGTGCAGCGAGGACGCGGTGTTCCAGGACCGCCACCTGGAATGGGGCTTGGTTCCCGGCGACAGCGTGCATATCGTCTGGCCAGCGGTGCTCGGCCCCAATCGCGGCCGCTATTTCCTGATGACCGGGCAGAAGCTGGACGCGCGGCAGGCCCTGCAACTGGGTGTGGCCAACGAGGTGATGCCCAAGCACCTGCTGCTGGCGCGGGCATTGCAACTGGCGACGCAGTTCGCGCGCATGCCGGCGCTGGCGGCGCGCTACAGCCGGGTGCTGTTCTCGCGCCGCTACAAGCACTTGCTGCACGAGGACGGCGGCTATGGCCTGGCGCTGGAAGGACTCTCCGCCGCGGGCCTGGAGCCGGGAACGGTCCCCTAGCAAGGCTGGCGCAAAGCCCGGGACACCAGCGCTTTTGCCTTTCGCGGGGGTCTTGACAATATTTGCTCAAGCAAATATTGTTTGGGCAGATATAGCTGGAGCAAGCATGTCCAACCCGCCCCGCCAACCCGCCCGTCAACCCTATTACACCGTCGAATCGCTGGAGCCGATGCGCAGCTTCGGCTTCCTGATCAAGCGCTGCGGCACGCTGATGTCGCTGCTTGCCGAAAGCAGATTCGAGTCGGAGCCGATCTCCTTCACGCAATGGATCGTGCTGATGAAGCTGCGTTTCCACCCGCACCTTTCGGCGACACAACTGAGCGAGGAGATCGGCCATGACATGGGCGCACTGACGCGCCTGGTCGATTCGCTGGAACGTTCCGGCTTCGTGCGGCGCGTGCGCAGCCAGCAGGATCGCCGCGCGGTGGAAATCACCCTGACTGCCGAAGGCCGTCGCCAGGTGGAAGGCTCGATTCACATCCTGGTGGATGCGATGAATGAGCTGGCCGAGCCGTTTTCCAACAGCGAAATCGACACACTTATTTCCTTGCTGCAACGCATGCTGGGGCGCCTGCAGGAGCATGTCGACAAACTGCCGAGTCCGCGTCCGGCCGCCAGGCGGGCGGCCAGCAATTTGGTCAGGCCGGCGGCCCGCGCGCGCAAGACTGCGCCACGAGCACCTCGCGGCACAGACGCAGGAGGCAAGGCATGAACAGGATATCGAAGCTGCTGAGCAGCGCGGCGCTCGGCGCAACGCTCGCCGCCTGCACCCTGGGCCCGGATTTCTCGCGCCCCGCCGCGCCGGCTTCCGGCGGCTATGCGGTACGCGGCGCACCACCGGCCGGCTCCGCACAGGGCGTGATCTACGGCGGCGAAGTGGCCGATGGCTGGTACCGGCTGTTCCACTCCGAAGCCCTCAACGGGCTGGTGCGCGATGCCCTGGTCAATAATCCGGATCTGGAAGCGGCACGCCACGGCCTGCTGGCGGCGCAGGACGAATTGCGCGCGGTATCGGGCACGGCCCTGCCGCAGATCGACGCTAAGGGCGGCATCAACCGCACCCACATCAACGGCAGCTTCCTCTATGCACCGGTGAATACGCTCACCACCACCGCCAACCAGTACTCGATCGGCCCGACGCTGGCCTACAACCTCGATCTGTTCGGCGGCGTGCGCCGTTCCATCGAGGCGCAGGGCGCGGCCACGGCGAACGCGCGCGACCAGGCCCTGAATACCTACGTTACCCTGGTGGACCAGGTGGTGATCACCGCGTTCGACTACGCCGCCAGCCAGGCGCAGATCGAGGTGACGCAAGCCCTGCTCAACGAGTTCCAGGCACAGTTCGATCTGACGCAGAAGCTGGAAGCCGCCGGCAAGATCACGCGCAGCGACACCTTGCAGGCACAGACCCAGCTGGAAAGCACCCGCGCCAGCCTGCCGGCGCTGGAGCAGCAGCGCGACGTCTATCGCAACGCCCTGGCGCAGCTTAGCGGCAAGACTCCTGACGAGTTCAGCATGCCGGCGCTGAGCTTGAAGGACTTCGCCTTGCCGGCGCAGCTGCCGCTGTCGCTGCCCTCGACCCTGGTGCGGCAGCGCCCGGACATTCTCGCCGCCGAGGACAATCTGCATCAGGCCAGCGCGCAGATCGGCGTGGCCCAGGCCGCCCGTCTGCCCTCGCTGAACCTCTCCGCACAGTACTCGCAGCAGGCGACCAAGCTGAACGAGCTGTTCACCCAGCCCGGCGGCATCTGGTCCTTCGGCTTCAATGTAGCGCAGCCGCTGTTCGACGGCGGCACCCTCGCCGCGCGCGCGGACGAGGCCAAGGAGCGCTACAAGCAGTCGCAGGCCAGCTATCGCAGCACCGTGATCGGCGCCTTCGTCGAAGTCGCCAACGCCCTGCAGGCGCTGCAACACGATGCCGACAGTTACGAGTCGCACACCCGCGCGCTGGATGCGGCGGCGGCCAGCCGCGACCTGGCGCTGGCGCAGTACCGCGCCGGCAAGTTCAACGAACTGCAGGTGCTGACCGTCGAGCAGCAATACCAGAACGCCGCCCTGACCCAGGTGCAGGCCGACGCGCAACGCTTCACCGACACCGCCGCGCTGTTCCGCGCGCTGGGCGGCGGCTGGTGGAACGCCGCACAGGATCCCTCGTCGCTGCCGCTGGCGGCGAACGATGCCAAGACCACGAACGCCGCGCCGGCCAAGCGCGTGGCCAACGCCCCCTAGGAGATTCCTCCTCATGAGCGCACAAGAACCCGCGGATCAGGCGCCCGCCCAACGCAACCGCACTCCGCTGATCATCCTGGCGCTGGTGCTGATCGTCGGCGCCGGCCTCGCCATCTATTACTACATCGCCGGCATCAATCATGTCACCACCGACGACGCCTACGTCGACGGCAACCTGGTGCGCCTGGCGCCGCAAGTGAGCGGCACGGTGGTCGGCATCAATGCCGACGAAACCCAGTTCGTGCAGCAGGGCCAGCTGCTGGTGCAGCTCGACCCGCTCGACAGCGCGGTGGCGCTGGTGCAGGCCAAGGCCAGCCTGGGGCAGACCGTGCGCGATGTAGCTCAGCTGTTCGCCAACGAGCGGCGCGACACCGCCACGGTGAGCGCGCAGCAGATCCAGTTCACCCAGGCCAGCCAGGATCTGGCGCGCGACCAGTCGCTGGTCGCGGTACATGGCGTGTCCGCGGAAACCCTGCAGCACGATCAGCATGCGCAAAGCAGCGCCCGTGCCGCCCTGGAGCAGGCCCAGGCGACGCTTGCGGCGACGCGCGCCGCGATCTCCGGCACCACGCCGCAGGATCACCCGCGCGTGCTGCAGGCCGAGGCCAGCGTGCGCAACGCCTGGCTGTCGGTGGCGCGGACCCGCGTGCTGTCGCCGGTCTCGGGCTACGTGGTGCGCCGCGTGGTGCAACTCGGCCAGCAGGTGACGCCCGGCACCGAGATGCTGGCCATCGTGCCGGTGGATTCGATGTGGATCGACGCCAACTTCAAGGAGAACCAGCTCAGCGGCCTGCGCATCGGCCAGCCGGTGCGGGTATCCGCCGATATGTACGGCTCGCACGTCGACTACCACGGCAAGCTGCTGGGCGTGACCGCCGGTACCGGCAGCGCGCTGGCGGTGCTGCCGGCGCAGAACGCCTCCGGCAACTGGATCAAGATCGTGCAGCGCCTGCCGGTGCGCATCGGCCTCGATCCGAAGGAGCTGGAGCAGCACCCCCTGTTCCTCGGCCTATCGACCAATATCGACGTCGATGTCCACGACCAGGGTGGTGCGGCATTGTCGAAGCAGCCGGCCTGGCCTTCGGCGCTGAGCACCGATGCCTATGCTGCGCAGGACGCCGGCGTGGAAGATGAAATCCGCGATATCGTCAGCCACAACCTGGCGCAGCCTGTGGCGACGGCCCCGACCACCCCGGCCCGGAGCGCCCCGTGAGTGCGGCGTCGGCGCGCAGCGCCGGCGCCCCGGCGGTCAATCCCTGGCTCATCGCGCCGGTCGTGGCGCTGGCTGCGTTCATGGAGGTGATGGATATCTCCATCGCCAATGTGTCGCTGCCGCATATCGCCGGCGACCTGTCGTCCAGCCAGGATGAATCGACCTGGGTGCTGACCAGCTACCTGGTCACCAATGCGGTGGTCATGCCGATCTCCGGCTGGCTCTCCAATACCTTCGGCCGCAAGCGCTTTTTCCTCGCCTGCATCGCCGGCTTCACCGCCAGTTCCCTGCTCTGCGGCCTGGCGCCGAACCTGGCCACGCTGATCCTGCTGCGCGCCATCCAGGGCGCCACCGGCGGCGGCCTGCAACCCGCCGGACAGGCGATCCTGGCCGACAGCTTTCCCGGGGAGAAGCGCGGCATGGCTACAGCCATCTACGGCATCGCCACGGTGTTCGCGCCGACCATCGGCCCAACCCTGGGCGGCTTCATCACCGACAGTTACAACTGGCGCTGGATCTTCCTGATCAACGTGCCGGTAGGCATCGTGCTGTTTTTCCTGGTGACTGCCCTGATCCACGAGAAGAGCTCCAGCGTGGTCAGCAGCGGCAAGAAATTCTCGGTGGATTGGTTCGGCTTCGGCTTCGTGGCGTTGAGCCTGGGCTGCCTGCAAATCGTGATGGACCGGGGTCAGCAGGACGACTGGTTCTACTCCGACACCATCACGGCGCTGACCGTGACTTCGGCGCTGGCCTTCGTCCTGCTGATCTGGTGGGAGCTGCGCCACAAGGAGCCGATCGTGGACCTGCGCCTGATGCGCGATCCCGATTTCGCCGTATCGTTCGGGCTGATGTTGATGCTCGGCTTCATGCTGCTCGGCAGCACCTATCTGATTCCAGCTTACGTGCAAAGCCTGATGGGCTACCGCGCTGTCGATGCCGGCATGGTGCTGACGCCAGGCGGTCTCGCCACCATCGCCCTGCTGCCCCTGGTGGGCCGCTCGATGAACAAGGTGGACCTGCGCCTGCTGGTCGCCATCGGCCTGATCATCGGCGGCTCCAGCCTGCTGTGGATGACGCACTTCTACCTGGACATGTCGTTCAAGCAGATCATGCTGGCGCGCATGGCGCAGGCTGCCTCCCTGCCGTTCCTGTTCATCCCGATCAACGCCATGGCATTCCGCCGCATCACGCCGGACAAGACCAACAACGCCTCGGCCCTGATCAATCTGGCGCGCAATTTCGGCGGCAGCATCGGCATTTCCCTGACCTCGACCATGCTGACGCGCCGCGAGCAGTTTCATCAGAGCCGCCTGACCGAACATCTGCAGTCGATGAACCCGGCCTATCCGGATTTCGCCAATCAGATCGGCAGCGTGATGGGGGGCGGCGCGAACGCGGCGACCACTTTGGCCAATATCTACCAGGGCGCGGTGCAGCAGGCGACGCTGCTGGCCTATCTCGACGACTTCAAAATGCTGGGCCTGCTCTTCCTGGGATTGCTGCCGTTCCTGTTGCTGGTGAAGGCCGGTAAAGGCAGTGGCGGCCCCGCGGTGGGACATTGATGGACATCCCGTCCAAGCACCGGGATCAGTGGACTTCCTGTCCGAGAACCGGTCATCCCTGACCGGACTGTTGAAACAAGCGTCTCTTGCTGCTAGCGCGCCGTAAAGAACTCCCACAGCGCGGTGGTGGCATCTAGGTTTTGCGTGGTGGGGCCCAGATAGAGCCGGTCGATCAGGCCCATCTGATTGCCGGGCCAGGTGTGGCCGCCGCCATTGATGGTGTAAAGCGCCACGGCGCTGCTGCCGCTGCAGGATTTGTTCTCGGTCAACTGCACGCTGGTGCCGTCGTTGACGATGGCGGTCAAATTGCTGGTGGCACTGGCGCTGCTGTTGCAGCCGTTGTAACCCAGCCAGTTGCTGTAGGCCTGCTGGGCGCTGAGCAGGATGGTCAGCAAGCCGTTGTATGGCACCACCAGATCGTCGGTGCCGTTGAAAAACACCGCCGGCACCGCGCGCGAGGGTTTGCACAGCGGCACTTCGACGTTGCGCTCGGTGGCGGCGATCATGGCGGCGCCGGCGAGCAGGTCGGCGCGATCGCAGATGACCCGCTCCACCATGAAGGCGCTGTTGGAATAGCCGGCGGCATAGACCCGCGCCGTATCCACCGGATAGCTGGCGCCGGCATCGCTGATGACATTGGCGAGGAAGCCCACGTCGTCCGTAGTGTTCAGGGGATCGGCGGGATTGTCGGCCCATTTGCCGCTGGCGGTGGCCGGAACGACAACCCAGGCACCGTAGTCGGCGGCGATACGCCCGGCCCGCGTCAGATTGGCCATGTTGTTCGGAGTGCCATCCGGATAGGTCAGCAGCAACAGCACCGGCGCATTGCCCGCGGTCGCAGCGGCGGGATGGATGTAGAGCACCTGGCGCTGCTGGCCGCCATACGCAAGATTCTTGGTGAAACTGACCGTGCCAGGCGTCGGCGTGAGACCGCCGATGGTGGTGGCGCCACTGGAGGAGCTGCCGGAAGAACCGCTGGACGAGCCGCTGGAAGAACCGCCCGAAGAACTGCTGGTGGAAGCGCCGGAAGAACTCCCCGACGAACTCGATCCCGTACCGGGCGCATCGTTGCCGGATCCGCCGCCACAAGCCGAGAGCAGCAGCGAACAGACAAGCAGCGTCAGCGACGCCGAACCACGGAAATTTATGCCCGACATGATCAACCCGGTTGAATTGTTGAATTGAAGCCCTGCGCGACAATGCCACTGCGCCATGACCCGATCCCAGGCCGCAGTTTTAAATCAGCCTGGTTACGCAAGCCTGGGCCGGCGAATTCAGGACCGATGATTATAGAGGACTACCCCCGCGTTTCCAGCGTTGCGCCGCCGCCGAATCCCGGCGAAACGGCCAATCGCGGTTTGCCGCGGGCCGGGGACATAAAAAAGGCGGATCGCTACCCCAGAGATAGCGACCCGCCCGACTGTTCCCATGCCTGGAAACCACACTGCGTCGGCGTGATTTTCAATCACGCTTCTTGTTGCTTGCCCGCCACACCCATTACCGCGGCTAGGCGCGTACCCGGATCAGGCCGGCAAAGACGCCGGCGATGCGGAACGGCGTCTGCTCCTGGCTGTCGCTGTGCAGCGGCGCCAGATCGATCTCCAGCGGCTTGTAGGCCGGCGCGCTGTTTTCCGGCTTGAGGGTGATCTTCTTGCCGCGCCTGAAATAGCGCTTGAGGGTGATCTCGTCCTCGCCGGTCTTCGGATGCGGCATCACGGCGGCGACGATCTGGCCGTTGTCCGCATCCTCCTGCGCATGAATGCCGACGATGTCGCCGTCGAGGATGTTGGCTTCCTTCATTGAATGGCCGGATACGCGGTGCAGGAAATCGGCCCGCGGATGGAACAGCTCCGGGTCGATCCTGAGCCAGGTATCGATATTGGTTTCGGCGGTGATCGGCGTACCGGCGGCGATGCTGCCGATCAGCGGCAACTCGAACTGGTGCGACAGCAACACCTCGTCTTCCTTCAACAGGCGGATGCCGCGCGCATTGCCGGGGACCAGCTCGATGAAGCCCTTGCGGGCGATCGCCATCAGATGATCCTGCGCTCCGGTCTTGGAACTGAAACCGAACTGGCGCGCGATGTCCTCGCGCGTCGGCGGAAAGCCGGTGTCGCGCAACTGGCTGCGAATGAAATCGAGAATCTCCGTCTGCCGCTGGGTGAGATCGGACATCAAGGCCTCTTGTGTTCGGTCAGGTGCGGGTGTACTGTACCAAATAACAGTACAGAACGAAAGGACAGTTTCATGGCCGCCCTCGAATCCGCCGCTCACCTCATCCTGCCACGTCCGGCCTCTCCCCGCAGGCAGCCTGCCCGCCGTGGTGCGCCGCAGGCCCCGGCGGCCACGCGCAGCGCCCCCATGCGCCGCCGCACCACCAAGACGGAAAGCGCCGGGATCAGCGGCGAGCAGATCGATACCTGGCTGCTGCAAGGCATGATCTGGCTGGCCATGGCCGGCATGGCGGCCTGGTTCCATGCGCCGCTGGGCCAGGCGCTGCGCTCGGTCTTCTGAGCCGGACCCCATCTGAGGTGACGCCGCGCAACCGCTCCCCGGGCCGCTGCCAGGCCTGATTCCGGAGGCGGAGGCCGCAATATTTGCGGCCGATGCAACAAGGCAGTCCATGGTCACAACATCCCCCAGCCATGTGACGGGATGAAGAACATCATTTGGCCATCGCAGCCGCATGACATCCGCAAAGCGCCTGAATCGGCACCGCAAGCCGCATCAGCACTAAAAGTGGCACGGGACATGCTGGTTATTGCTGGCTCATTTCAATAACCAGGCCAGGGACTACCATGCTGCGCACGCTCAGAACCATTTCCATCGTCGTCGCCGGGCTGCTGCTCGATGCCTGCGCCAGCCACCTCAGCTACTCCGAGATGCAGGCCCTGATGCCGGCACAGCCCGCGGACAAGGGACGCATCTACTTCTATCGCGAGTCGGCGTTCATGGGCAACCTGATCACACCCGATATCGTGGTCAACGGAAAAACCGTCGGCACCTCCAATCCGGGAACCTTTTTCTATGTGGATCGCGAGCCCGGCGACTATCAGGTGTTCTGCGGCATGGGCACATTGAATCAGACCGGCTTTACGCTCGCCGCCGGTCAGGACGTCTATGTGCGGACCACGGTCGGCAGCGGCAGCATCGTCAAGTCGACCATGGTCACCGAGGTGGTCGAGGTTCCCGTCGCCATTCCCGCCATCCATGACCTGACCTACGCCGCCAAATAGTCGGCCGCTCCCCCCTCGCGGGGAATGCCGGCGGCGCCGGCATCAGCGATCAATCGGGCTTCTTCGCGACGAAGCAAGCCAGGCAGACGCCCCGGTGCGCCGGGGCGTCTGCCTTTTCTTTTGCGACGCTGTGCGGAAACAGCGCAGCGGACGCCGCCACCAGCGCCGGCCCGCGCCGTCACTGATCGCGCAGACAAATCGCTCCGGCAGCGCAGCCATTGCCGTGTATTCCATGCATAATGTTACATTGTCCAATGTCACAATCAGCAGGACAGACAATGAGCGCAGGCATGAACAAGGGATGGGATCCGACGATCGCCGATCTGGACGGCTTCCGCGAGGCGCAGAAGCTGGCTTACCGCTGCGCCGAAGCCATCGCCGATGAACTGACGCCCGGTATGACCGAGCGCGAAGCGGCGGCGTTGATGCAGCACTGGCTGAGCGCCAACGGCGCCAATGACTGCTTCCACCAGCCGTTCGCCTGGTTCGGTGACCGCACCGCGTTCCGCGGCTTCATCGGCTTCCGCCATTTCGGCGGCTTCAATCCGGCGTTTTACCCCGGCAGCCGCAAGCTCGAGGAGAACATGCCTTACATCCTCGACTGCGCGCCGACGCTCAACGGCTACACCGCCGACATCGGCTACAGCGGCTGCATCGGCGAGAACCGCATCCTCGACAAGCTGATGGACGACCTGCTCGAGTATCGCCTGCTGATTCTGGACCTGGTGAAGCAGCGCAAACAGCTTTCCGAAATCAGCCAGGCGGTGGACCGGCTCTGCGCCCGGCATGGCTATGAGCCGCGCCACAAGGCCTACCCCTTCCAGGTGCTGGCGCATCGCGTGGAAAAACTCGAAGCCGACGAAAAGAAGCATCGCAGCGTGCTCAATTTCGGCGTGCGCAACATCGGCAAGCTGGTCAGCGACGTCGCCAAGGGCCGGCGCGAGGGCTGGTCGCCGTTGTGGAGCAGCGGCCATGCCTCCGACCATGCGCCGACTCCGGGCCTGTGGGCGGTGGAACCGCATCTGGGTTTTCGCGGCGTCGGCGCCAAGTGGGAAGAGTTGCTGGTGGTCACCGAAGAAGACGCCTTCTGGCTCGACGACGATGTACCGCAGGTACGCCGCTGGGCCAGTCGCGGCCTGGAACCGCTGGCCAAGGCCGCCTGAAGCCGCATTCAAGGAAAATCATGAGCACACAGATCAAGTCACAGGCCGAGCCGCAAACCCTGCGCGTGCGCTCTGGCGATGTGGAACTGGCGGTAAAAGTCTACGGCGATGCCAAGCGTCCAGCCAAGCAACCAGTGGTAGTGCTGGTGCACGGCTACCCGGACAGCAATCACGTCTGGAACAAGGTGGTGGCGCCGCTGAGCGCGCGCTATCGCGTGGTGGCCTACGACGTGCGCGGCGCCGGCGAATCCACCGTGCCGACGCATACCGCCGCCTACGAACTGGAACACCTGGTCGCCGACCTCGCCGCGGTGGT
>FTKD01003746.1_pt1 | contig 17429 bp, 13 predicted proteins | sample 1658191 | NCBI WGS metagenome assembly FTKD01 (sample SAMEA3914808, study PRJEB12502) | metagenome | biome: forest; material: soil | place: Canada | collected 2011-08-03 | depth 0.3 m
TCTCGCGGCCGTAGCCGCTCTGGCCGAAGCCGCCGAAGGGCGAGCCCGGGTTCACGCGCTTGTAGCTGTTGATCCAGACCATGCCGGCGTGGATCTCGCGCGCCGTGCGGTGCGCACGCTGCAGGTTGCGCGTCCACAGGCCGCTGCCCAGGCCGTAGTCGGTGCCGTTGGCGATCTCGAGAGCTTCCTCGTCGCTCTTGAAGGTCAGGACGGTGACGAAGGGCCCGAAGACTTCCTCCTGCGCGACACGATCGCGGTACGAGCGCGCCCGCACGACGGTCGGCTCGACGTAGCAGCCCTGCGCGAGCGCGCCGCCGGGCGACTTGCCGCCGAGCAGCACCTCGCCGCCCTCGGAACGCGCGACGTCGACGTAGGAAAGGACGCGATCGCGATGCTGGGCGCTGGTGAGCGGGCCCATCTCGGTCTCGGCATCGAGCGGGTTGCCGATACGGATCGTGCGTGCGAGCGCGAGAAAGCGGTCGAGGAATTCGTCGGCGATGGCCTCGTGCAGCATGAGGCGGGAGCCCGCGATGCAGGCCTGGCCCTGGTTGTGGAAGATCGCCCAGGCGCTGCCGTTGACGGCGGCGGTCAGGTCGGCGTCGTCGAACACGATGTTCGCGCCCTTGCCGCCGAGCTCGAGCTGCACCTTCTTCAGGTTGCCCGCGCTGGCCTGGACGATGCGGCGGCCGGTGGCCGTGCTGCCGGTGAACGCGATCTTCGCGATGCCCGGGTGCTCGGCGATGGCCTGGCCCGCGGTGTGGCCCAGGCCCGGCACCATGTTGACGACGCCGTCGGGCAGTCCGGCCTCGGACATCAGCTCGGCGATGCGCAGCGAGGTCAGCGGCGTGATCTCCGCCGGCTTCATCACGATCGTGTTGCCCGCCGCGAGCGCCGGCGCCATCTTCCAGCTCGTGAACATGAGCGGGAAATTCCACGGCACGACCTGGCCGACGACGCCGAGCGGCTCGCGCAGCGTGTAGTTCAGGAAACCGGCCTCCACGGGAATGGTCTCGCCCTGGAACTTGTCGGCCATGCCGCCGAAATAGCGGAAGCAGGCCGCGGTGCGCGGCACGTCGAGGTTGCGCGAGTCGCGCAGCGGATGGCCCGTGTCGAGCGACTCCAGGCGCGCGAGATCCTCCGCATTCGCTTCGATGAGGTCGGCCAGCTTCAGCAGGATCCGGCCACGGTCCGCGGCCGGCATGCGGCTCCACTTCGGGTAGGCGCGCGTCGCCGCGGCGACGGCCTTGTCGATGTCGGCAGACGCCGCCATCGCGACCGGCGCGATGACGGAGTTGTCGTGCGGATTGAGCGTCGGCTGCGTCTCGCCAGACTCGGCGTCGACGAAGCGCCCGTCGATGAAGAGCTGGTGGCGGATCGGGGTCTGCAGGCCGGCGGCCCGCTCGATATCGAAGAGGTTCATGGAAAGGCTCCGCCCGGGCCCGTCGATGGGACGGGCAGGGAGAAAAGGTTCGACGCGGACGGCGGGCCGTCGCTGGAGGTTCAGAACTGGACGGGGATCTCCGGGCTCTCGCCCTTCTCGATCTCGTACACGAGGCTGGGCGAGCCGTTCTCCCAGACGAGGAGCATCGAGCGCTTGGGGCTGAAGCCCTGGTGGCGGCAATAGGCCGGCATCGCGGCCATGTCGCCGGCCTTCATGATGACGCGCGCCATCGGCTTGCCGGTGTTCTTGTCGCCGCAGTCCCAATGGATCTCGTCCGTCATCTGGAAGAACCATTCCACGCGGTCGTTGCCGTGGATGATCGGCAGGATGTGCTCCTCCGTCGTCGGGCACATGTAGCTGTGCTTGACGACCGAGGTGAAGCTCGGGTTCCACGTCACCTGCGAGCGCGAGAGGAACCCGAACAGGTTGAAGCCATGCACCTCGTTCTCGAAGCCGGGCTCGGGGTGCAGCTCGGGCTGTTCCTGCGCGACATCGGCGAACGCGCGGTTGACCGGCGCGCCGCGCTCGTCGCTGCGCAGGCTCAGGTCGTCCTTCAGGCCGACGCAGCGCTTGGCGAGTTCGCGCGCGCGAGTGATCTTTGCTGTGTTGTTGCCGCTCTTGCGCCCGTAGGGCAGCCCGGTTTCCTGTGGCGCGGCGAACGGATCGAAGCTGGCGTTCGTCCAGTCGTCGAGCATCTGTTCGAAGGTCGCGCGGATCTGCGCCGTCGGGAACGACTCGAGGCGGTCGACGCCGGCTTCCTTCATCGTGCCGTTGAAGCTGCCGGCGTAGAAGTCGACGGACTGGTAGTGATTCACGGTTCCGATGACCTGGTCGAAGTTGACCCAGCCGTAGAAGAAGCCCCAGGCGACGTCGCGCATCAGCGCGCGCAGGTAGCTGCCGACGTCCGCGCTGTGGCTCATGGGACGATCGTCCCGGGTGGTCCAGCTCACGTGGACGAAGTACTCGTCACGGCGGAAGTTGAAACCACCGAGCTGGAAGGACTTGTAGCCCAGCTCCGCGTGCGCGGGGGAGGCCTGGACGACGGGCGATTCGAGGGTGGCAGCGGTCATGGAGTTGCTCCTGGAAAGAGTGGGCGCGAAGGGCGGGATCAGGCGGTCTGGCAGATCTCTGCCCAGCGTTCGATGCTCAGGTCGCCCTTGCACGTCTGGAGGATCACGACGCCCGGCTTGGCGCAACGAAACTGGTACGCCGCGTTCTTGGGAAGCAAGCCTTGGTGGCCCCGCGAGAGCTTCATCCAGCCCATCTTCTGGCCACGCGGCTCGCCCTCGAGGAGCACGGCGCCGTTGTGCTCGGCGTCCGGCACCGCCTGCGACGGCTCGAGCTTCACGAGGTGAACCTCGACGTCGCCGTCCATGACGAGCGCGAACTCGTCATGGGCGCAGGTGTACCAGGGCGACGTCCCCTCGGCGCGCAGCGTCTCCAGCACGTAGATCTGGTTCTGGCCGAAGACGACCTTCTCGTACGGCTTGCTCTTGCTGGCGATCTCGAAGCAGTTCGAGAACGCATAGTGGCGGACGTCGTCGGCGATGGGCTGGACTCCTCCCTTTTCGTAGTGCTCGAGCGAGCCGAATCTTGTCTTGTAGGCAGGCGTTGCGGCTTGGGTGGTCATGCATGTCTCCTTGTCAGGGTTGCGATCCGCGCCCGGTTCATCTGTTCTTCTGGGCGACCAATGAAGATGAATGCTAGGCGCCTGCAGCCAGCGACGGTAGCTGTGGCGATCCAACAAGATCGTTCGGTGTTTCAGAACAATTGGCCGGGTAAATACCAATGCTCGGAACTTCAAACCTTGGCCTGATGAGCGTCCAGATCCATGGACAGATACCTAGCCATCGAGTCGTTCGTCCGCGTTGCCGAGTCCGGGAGCTTCGCCGAGGCCGCGCGCCAGATTCGTGTTTCCCGGTCGGTGATCACCGCCAGGATCCAGCAGCTCGAGGGCTTCGTCGGAGCCCCACTGTTCCTGCGAAACACGCGAAGCGTCCGGTTGACCGAACTCGGCCAGGCCTTCCTGCGCGATTGCGCCGACCTGGTAGGACGCACCAACGAGGTCGTCGACCAGATGCGTGAGGTCAGCACGTCACCGGTCGGACGCCTGCGCGTGCACGCGCTGCCGGGCTTCGTCCTCGGGCACCTGGCCAAGGTTCTGCGCGACTTCCAGCAGAAGTACCCGCAGATCGTCCTGGACATGCTGGTCAACGACGCGGCGATCGACCCGGTCAAGGAAGGCTTCGACTGTGCTCTGCAGATCTTCCCGCCGCACTCCGAGGAGCTCGTCTCGCGCAAGCTCTTTCCCGTGCGCCGGGTGTTCTGCGCGTCACCGGAATACCTGCGTCGCAACGGCACCGTGCGCGGCCCACGCGACCTGCTGGGCCACCGCATCGGATGGTATTCGGGCTACCCGACGCGCGAGCGTCTCTCGTTCCACGGCCCGAAGGACGTCGTCCAGCTCGAGCTAAAGCCCGTCCTCCTGACGAACAGCGTGCATCTTTTGCGCGAATACGCGCTGGAGGACGCCGGCATTGTCTGCATCCCGACGCTCGTGGCCGCGGACGCCGTCGTGGCGAACAAGCTCCGTATCGTATTGCCGGAGTACCAGCTAAGCGCCTTCTGGTTGTCGATCTTCTACCCGACATCCCAACGGAACTCGCTCAAGCTGAAGCTGTTTCTGGAGATGATCACGCAAAGCTTCGCTGAGACACCGCCGTGGGACGAATGCCTTATCGCGCTGGGCCTGGTACGACCCAACATCGTCGAGTGACTCTCCGCTCGCGTGGCGACTGCACGAGGTCATTGCGCTCGTGGCCGAGACCGAGACCTAGACTGCGACCGGATATTGCGCGATTCTGCGCCGCGTGCAAGATATCTCAGTCTGTCTGCAGCCACCTCAAAGCGGCCCTGCAAACCCAAGTAGACACGGCACCTGTCAAAGGAGCCCGCCCACAAACAATTGGTGAGAGCGGCCAGGCCTCTAAGACTTCGGCTGGTTCGCCGCGCAACGCCCCAAAGCAGCGTCTTTCGATGGTGAACTTGCCCTGCTTCCTCAGCGACGGTCTGCGACCCTGAAGGCAACTTCGGCAGGAATACATCGTAGTTGATCCGAGCCGGTCCCAAGACGAAGGCGTGTGTACCTCGAGACGATGCGATCTTGAACTGTAGATTCGGATCTGAACGTAGGTCTGTCCGAGGCCGATCCTGCCTATCTGCTTTGCGCCGGTCGAAGACATGCCGGCCCGGCAATGGAAAGTCCGTCGGCGATCTTCCGGGGCGTATGATAGATATGTCATTTAGGCGGCGACGCGATGTCTGCTTCCAAGGGATTTCGTTGAAAAACGCGGTTCTCGACCTGCGCCGAATGCCTCACGGCGTTCGTGAGGCGAGCGAAGCTTCCTTCGGCCCGGCGAGTTTCGAAGGCGGCGGCTGCCACCCCGCGAGAGGTCGATCGCACTACGGTGGCCGAGCCGGCCAAGAAGAACAAGGTCAGCGAGCCCACGATGTACGCCTGACGTAGGCAGAGTTCCGATTCGCTGGCCGAAGCTCCGGCCTGTCATGAGGAGATCGCGCCCCCGTCCATCCAGCCGCCGGGTGGCGCGTCAGCGGGAATTCGAACGCGCGTCGGCTCACTGCGGTTCTGTGCGATCCACGTGGTTCAACTGATGTCGCGTGCTGCTGATGCGCTCGTAGACGACCTTGCGCAATCGATTGATCGAACCCAACGGCTTGTGCTCTGGCAGCGCGTGCCATGGCGTGTACGACAGGTTCTCGCAGAGCGCGAGTTGCTCGGGACTGTCGAATTCCTGCTTGGGTATCTGCACGGTCGCCACCTTGTAGAAGGGCGAGTCTTCCTCGGACCATTTGGTCCTTGCATCTTCGACGTCCAGCTTGTCCGAAGTGCGCGGCTGGATCATGAAGTTCATGCACGCATCGCCCTTCGCCAGCGTGTTGCGCATCGCCTCTCGCAGAAAGTTCGGGCCCGCGTTGTTCGGCATCGGGTCGACCGATGGCGAGCACGCCTGCGCGGAGTACTTGATGGCCAGTCGGTCGGCTCCGGTCCCCAGCTGATACGGCGTCGGCGTCCAGTAGCGAGTCTGCAGCGGATTCGAGATCTTCAGCGAGTTGATATCGAGAAGCGTATAGAGCTGACCGAAGCCAAGCGTGAAGGGAATCTTCAGCTTGTCGAGCGTGCTGTCGCTTCCGAGCTCCTCGAAGAAGGGCACCGCACTGCCCGCGTCCTTCAGGAAGAAGACCGGGTGGCTCATCATCACGAAGTCCTGCGTCGTGTCCTGGCGTTCTGAATCGAGAATCTTGGCTCCGGGAACGCCCAGGAGCTTGATCGACATTCCGCGCTCCATGCCGTCCGTGTCGGGCTTGTTCGCGTCGGGATTACCGTTCGAGAATCGGATCCACGCCTGATAGACCTTGCCCGGGATGAACACCCCTTTCGCGAAACGCGGGTCGAGCTTCTCGTCAACGCGGAACTCCGCCTTGACGCAGCCGTGTCCCTTCGGATGGGCGTCGCGGCGCGCCGTACCGGTTTGATATTGCCGACGCACCGTCTCGTCGATCACCTGGGCAAGTCTCTGCGCCAGTGCTTCCTCGTTCGGATACAGATGCTCGCCGAGGAATTCGTCGGGCACCGGGTAAGGCGTCACGGTCTCTGCCGCTGCGGCGCCGGTTGACGCGTACGAGGCCGTAATGGCGGCCGCCGCCGCGAACAGTCGCTTGATTCCTGTCGTCATTTTCACTCCGGAGGGGACTCATGTTTCATTTGAAGCGACTGTCGGACAAAGACAGGATTTCCGGTATCGGTCAATCGTCCGATGCGTCAACGAGTAGCAAACGCGCCGGACTCGCGTCATCATCGAGTCTTCGAAAACGGGTGAACCCTGAGAATGAGCGACGATCAAATCGACTTGCTCGACGCCTTGCGCGCGCTGGCCTTCATGGGCGACCTGAGCATGGGGCAGCCGGTGGACCATTCGCCACGCGTGGCGTGGCTCGCATGCCAACTGGCACGGGCCATCGGGCTTGACGATGCAAGCGTCGAAGACATCCGATGCGTCGCGCTGCTGCGCTGGTCCGGCTGCACGGCCAATGCGACCGACGTCGCCGCCACGATCAGCGACGATGTGGACGGTCGGGGTGCGATGTTGGCATCGCAGATGGAACGCATCGAGGTGCTCGTCAGGCCGGAGGAACTGCCTCTCAGGTTGACGAGCATCTCAGCCATCCACTGCGAGGTCTCTTCGGTCATCGCCGAGGCGATTGGCCTGGGGCCCTCAGTGGCGGCCGCGCTGAGGTGCGTCTTCGAACATTGGGACGGAAGCGGACAGCCGCTGAGCCTGTCGGGCGACGCGATTCCGACATCCGCGCTGGTGGTGTCGCTCTGCAGCGATCTCGAAGTGCTCTCGCGCGTCCACGGCCTGCGAGCGGCCCTCTCATTCCTGCAGCAACGCTCGGGTGTGGTCTACCCGGGCGCGATGGTCGAAGCCGTGCGCATGCGCGCGTCCACCTGGATCGATGAACTGGCCCAGGGGCCGGCCTGGATGGCCGCGCTGCGCGTCGCCTCGCCGCCGCGTACCGCGAGCCTGGCATTGATCGGCGACGTGATCGACCTCAAGCTGCCTTGGTTGTTGGGGCACTCACGTGCCGTCGCGGAACTCGCCGATGCCCTCGGGGCGACGCTTGGACTTTCCGCCGCCAGCCGACGAACACTGCGTCGCGCTGGATGGCTGCATGGCCTGGGTCGCGTGGCGGTTCCCAATGCGGTATGGAATCGTGCCGGACCGTTCTCCGCGGCCGACTGGGAACGTGCGCGCCTGAGTCCCTACTGGACATCTCGTGCCGCCCAGCAGATCGGACACCTCGAAGTCGAAACCGAAGTGGCTTCGCACGTCTGCGAGCGACTTGACGGCTCCGGCTATTTCCGGGGCTGCCGACTTGCGGTCACGCCGCTGGAGTTTCGGATACTGCCGGTAGCCTCGTCGTGGTTGGCCTTGACGGCGCGCCGACCCTGGCGAGAAGCGTTGCCTGATGACATCGCGATGGAACATCTCCGCAAGGAAGTAGCGCTCGGTCGATTGGATAGAAGCATCGTGGAGGCGCTGGCAAACCCCGTCGGCACATCCCGGGTTCCGGCCCCAGGCGCCACGGAACCGGCTCCGACGCTGTCGGCACGTGAAATCGAAGTACTCAGGCGGGTGAGTCTGGGTGAAAGCAACAAGGAGGTTGCATCTCATCTCGGCATCAGCCCATCGACGGTGCGTACCCATCTTGAGAGCATCTTTAAGAAGCTGAACTGCAAGAGCCGTGCCGCGGGAACGCTCAAGGCGTCGTTGCTCGGGTTGCTCTAACAGCGGCGGCTTGATTCAATGGAAGATGCAACGTCGCACCGGCTGAGAGATGCCGACCATCCCATCAACCGCATCGACGAGTTGTTTCCGTGGAACCTCGGCGCGCGCCGACCAACACCGACAAGCAGCATAGAGCATGGCCACCAAGCAACCGCGCCCCCTATCGATCAAATCCATCCTGCAACTGCACGTCGAATTGAAGGGGACGCGGCCGAAGGTCTGGAGCCGCGTGCTGGTGCCCGACACTATCAATACGGCAGTTCCGACCCGCTCGACGAAATGCCCGGCGTCGCCAGCGGGGCGAACGTCAAGCTGACGACTGTGCTGCGTACAGCGACGGTGCAATACATCTACGACTTCGGAGATTACTGGCAACACCGGATCCAGGTTGAGAAGACGCACTCCCCGGACTCGGTGCTCCGCTTGCCGCTGTGCGTGGGTGGCGCCTCCGCGACCCCACCCGACGACTGCGGCGGCGTCCCCGGCTACGCCCACTTCGTTCGCGTCATGGCCGACCCGAGCGACCCGGAGCACGACGACCTCGCCGAGTAGATCGGTCAGGACAGCTGGGATCCGAAGGCCATCGACTTCGACGAGATCAACGAGCGGCTGGCCGAGATCAAGGTCTGACGCCATGGCTGGTACATCGCTAAAGAACATCGAGACGCTCATCGAAGATGGCGGCGACATCTCGATCGGCGGCCAAGTGCTGCGAAACGAATGCGTAGCCACGGCCGCCGACGGCAGCAACTGCCTCGCCATGCTGGTACGCCGTGAAGGCGAAACATTCAGCGCCTTGTTGAAGCGGCTGGACAAGGCAATCGGCACGGCTTGGTCGGACGATGAGTTCGCCGACGAAGTCAACGGCTGAGCGCTGCTCACTCGTCAAGAGGGCCTACAGGCCTCGCTTACTACAAAGCGGAAATCGGCAGCGGAGATGAGCGGTACCAGACACTGAATCGACCCCGGCAAGAAAGCAGGGACGAACGTCGCCCGCCGGCCTCCTCCTGGACGACTCTCAGACGCGACAGAGCTTCGTGAGCCACGTGTCCCACGATTCCAGCTTGATCGTCGGATTGAAGGAGCGCTCATAGTCGTTGCGCATGCGGCTTTCTGCCAGGTCGTCGCGCGTGCGGCCGGCGATCACGACATAACGGACGTTCACGTCCTTGTCCGGATCCACTGACAGGGGCGACTTCGGGCCGATAAGAGCGTTGTGGACCGAGGCGCCGGACTCGGCCTTCGCGCGAACTCTGTGAACGTGCTCTCGGAAAGCTTCGTAAGTGCGAGTGAACACGCCCAGACGCGTGCGGATCTGATGCGCGCCTTCATCGACTTTGCTGGCGAACTTCCCATACGAGCCGCTGTTGGCGAGATAGAAGTCGGCGCCTTTGATCTCGATGAGGACGACATCCATGCGCGACCTGCCGGTGAAGATCGCGAAGTCGACGAAGCCATCGCCAACTGGAAATTCGGAGAAGGCGATGTATTCCTCGTCGGGCTTGGCGTAGACCTCCGCGAAGATCGACAAATCCTTCTTCAGCAGCGTTTGCAGTTCCCTTTCCGAACTGCCGGAATCGACGAGCGCTGCGACGCTCGCCTTCGTGATCTTCCGCTCATCGATGTCCATCCGTCTGATCGTGACCTCGCGAGCTTCGAGATGCGGACCGTCAATGAACGGGTCTATCGAGTTCCGGATGCGTTGAATCAGCGTCATGAGGCGAGGGTCGCGAGCCGTCTCCGAATCGAATTCCTCCGCCGAGCACCCAAGAAGCTCGACGGCTTCGCGCCGGTCCAGCCCTGTCCAATCCGGAGAGCCGTTTGCCGAGAACGAGACGGCGTCCAAGCTTCCGCCCGAACTCCGCTCGTAGTGCTCGACCACTCGGGCGCTGGCATCGACCAGCCCGTTTTCGAGCGCGGTCCGACAGGCCGATTCGATGGCGTTGGTGACGGACTGGCCAGTGTTGAGATCTCCAAGGTCAGTCAGCAGCAACCCGATTCCGTCCGCAGTCGCGAACACCCTGGCTCGGCAGATGCCGTCCCGCCCGGTGATGGAGTTGCCCGGATAGCGAAGGATGGTGTCGACGACTTTCATGGATTGCACGGGCGATGCCGAAGTGGCGGAGCCTCGATTTTTAGTCGAGCGCGCGCCTTTTCCGGGTGCCTCGATAAGACGCGCATGCCTTCTCGGAGCTCATCTGACGAGCCTGAGGCCTGCCAGGCAGATGCGATGGGAAGCGTGCGCAGTAGTCAGAGGCGTCAAAGAACGTCAGCCACTCCCGCCGCGCCCGGAAGCGCCGCTCCAGGCTGCGCTACGACGGAAAGTCCAGGTGCGCCACCCCTGCGCGACCTTTCGCCACCCCTGCACGGGGCCGGGCGAAACGGCGGAGAGCTGGCAGCAGCACGGGTTAAAGACGCAGACAGCCCAGAACCCCACCCGCGCCAACGCGTGGAAGATCGATCGACCACGCAGGCCGGTGATCCAGACGAAAATCCGGCCGCGGCAGCGCAAGCGAGGCAGACGCGAAGACAAATTATTACGTTTGAAACCAAACGTCATGATTGCCCCATAAACTACAGCGATTTGCGTAGTGATCGGGATGTCTGTGAAGTTGGGGCGAAACGGACCAGTCAACGGGGTGCCTGGGCCAGTCTTGAGAGCGATCGAATCGCTCCACATGCCGGCGATGCCGCAGGTCATCCTGCGCTTTTTCAATGCGGCTGGCGGCGACCTTGCGTCGGCGGACGCGTTGGCGGAACTGGTGCTGCAGGATCCGGCCCTCAGCGCACGGATCCTCACGGTCGCCAACTCCGCCGCGTTCCGGCGCGGTGCCGAGATGCGCAGCATCAAGCAGTCGCTGATGATGCTCGGGACCAGCCTCGTGCGCACGATCGCTTCGTGCGCGCTCGTGCAGTCGGCGTTTCGGCGCGTGCCCGGGTCGGAAGCGCGCGAACTGGCAGGCTTCTGGCACCACTCGCTGCTGGTCGCCGAACTTTCCCGCGGCGTCGCCACGGAACTCGGCGCGCGCCCGGAAGAGGGCGAGGAAGCGTACCTCGCCGGCTTGCTTCATGACGTCGGCCAACTGCTGCTCCTGGGCGGGCTCGGCGATGCGTACGGCGCCATCCTCGGCCGCGCCGAAGGCGAGGACGGGTTGTCCGAACTGGAGCACGCCGTCCTCGACACGGACCACGGTGCGGTCGGCGCGTGGCTCGTCGACCAATGGGAGCTGCCGTCGCTGATGGCCGACGCGATCCTGTTCCACCACCTGGCGGCGGACAAGGTCGGGGAGCTGGACCGCCTGGGTCGCATCCTGTGGTGCGCGCACTTCGTCTGCGTCGCACCGCAGGTCACGCGTGACGCCGGCCTGGGCGTCGTCGAACGCCTGACCGGCATCGAGGGCACCCGGCTCGACGCGCTGTACCAGGAGGCCCTGGCGCGCGTCGATGCGCTGGCGCTGGCCCTGGACATCGAGAAAGCCCCGCGCGAGCAAACCGTTCCGTTGCGGATCGCACTGCGGTTGCCGGACGCCGCCGACGCGCCGCCCCAGGACGCTCAAGAAGCCGCGTTGCAGGCCGCCACGGCGCCGATGACGGCGTTGCAGGCGCTGCCGCTCGACCTGCCTTCCCTGCACAGCGAGATCGACCTGCTCCGGTGCGTCCAGGAGGCCGGACGCCTCCTCTTCGGCGTTCAGCAGGTCGCCTTTTTCCTGCTGCAGCCGCAAGGCCAGGTCCTGTCGGCGGCCCGCACCGGCGTCGATGGCGGTGCCTTGCAACGCATCGAGATCGCACTGAGCCAGAACGGCAGCCTGTGCGCCCGATCAGCCGCGACCCGCCAGATGGTCGACACCTTCGATCTCGAAGCCGAAGAGACGCTGTCGCCGACCGACCGCCAGGTCGCACGCGCGCTGAAGGCCGAAGGCCTGCTGTACTTGCCGCTGTTGGCGAACGGGGTGTTGATCGGGGTCCTCGCGCTTGGTGTGTCGTCGGTGCAGCGCACGCGGCTTTCCGCCCGTTCGGCATGGCTGCAGAATTTCGCAGGCATCGTGGCCGCCAATCTTGGCGCCTGGCGGCTGATGCGCGAGCGGGAGGCGCAGATCGAAGCCGAGGTGGCCGGACGCTTCGTTCTCCAGGGACAGCGTGTCGCGCATGAAGTCAACAACCCGCTCGCCATCATCCGCAACTACCTGAGCTTGATCTCGAACGACGCCGCGGCGGGCGGTTCGGCTGCCCTGCAGCAATCCGACATCTCGGTGCTGCGCGAGGAGATCGAGCGGCTGTCGGGGATCGTCACGAGCCTCACGGTCGACGCGTCCGCGCCGGCGGCCCCGGACGGGATGATCGATCTCAACCAGCTCGTCCAGGCGATGCGGACCGTCTACCAGTCCTCGCTGTTCGGTGCCACGAACGTGCGGCTCGACATCGACCTGCCGCCCGAGCCGGTCTTCGCCTGCGTCGACCGCGACCACGTCAAGCAGATCGTCTTCAATCTCTGGAAGAACGCCGCGCAGGCCCTCAAGCCCGGCGACGTGGTGGTGACCACGGTGACCGCGCGCGTCAACCAGAACGGCGCGATGTTCGCCCGCATCCTGATCCACGACTCGGGACCGGGCCTGCCTCCGGCCGTGCTCGACTCTCTTTATCGACCGTTGCAGTACGCGACGGCGACGACGCGTCCCGAGGGGCGTGCAGGGCTGGGACTGTCGATCGTGCTCGCGTTGGTCGAGCGGCTTCGCGGAACCATCAGCTGCCACAGTCAACCGGGACGGGGCACCACCTTCACCATTCTTCTGCCCGAATCACAGAGGACGGCCTGATGAAACAGCTCTTCGACGATGCGATTTCGACCACCGGAAGCGACATGGGACGGGTCGACCGGATCCTGATCGTCGACGACGAGCCCCGACTTCGATCCAGCACGCGGCGCCTGTTGAGCCGCCCCGATCGCCTGATCTTCGAAGCGGAGTCGGTGACCACCGGCATGCGGCTGCTCGAGTCCGAGAAGATCGATCTCGCCTTGCTGGACGTCGGCCTGCCGGATGCCTCGGGGCTCGACCTGCTGCGCTGGATATCGCAACATCGCCCCGGCACGTCCGTCATCATGGTGAGCGGGGACGTGCACATCGACTCCGCGATACGGGCGCTTCGCGACGGCGCCGTGGAGTTCGTGCGCAAGGGCGAAGGCAGCGACTTCCTGCTCGCGCGCGTCTCCGACGCGTTGTCGCGGCGAAAGCTCCAGCGCGAGCATCGCCAGATGACCGAACGCCTGGCGCAATCGGAGCGCCTGCATCGTTTCCTGGTCGAGAACTCGCCCGACATCATCTATGCGCTCGACCGCGAAGGACGGTTCACCTTCGTCAACACGCGTGCGGAATCCTTGCTGGGCTTCACGCGCGACGAATTGCGGGGGCGCTCGTTTTCATCGGTCGTCGACGAGATGGACCGTCGTCTCGCCGTCCAGATCTCGACCGCGCCGCAAGGCGAAGCGAGCGGGACGACCACGGTGGAATTGCGCCTGCTGTGTCGCGATCGGGAGTCCGGCTCGTCGGCTTCGCAATCGGTCGTCATGATGGTGTCGGCGATCGCCCTCTACGACGAGGTGGAGAACGGCGCGTCGGGACCGGGCGCCGCATTCGCAGGCAGCTACGGCGTTGCCCGCGACATCACCGAGCGCAAACGCATCGAGGAGATCATCAGTTTCCACGCGTTCCACGATCAGCTGACCGGCCTGCCCAATCGCCGATTGTTCAAGGACCATCTCGAACTGGCCCTGGTGCAGGCGACGCGCCGGCAAAGTCGGGTCGGGGTGATGTTCGTCGACCTGGACCGCTTCAAGCTGGTCAACGACACCTACGGGCATCTCGAGGGCGACGAACTGCTGCGCCAGTGCGCCCAGCGCATCCGCGACTGCGTTCGCGCCGGCGATACCGTCGCACGCCAGGGCGGGGACGAATTCACGGTGCTTCTGCCGGACTTGACCGCATCCGAGGACGCAATGGTCATCGCGGACAAGATCGCAGCCGAACTCAGGCGCCCCTTCCAGGTCGCGGGGCGGGACTTCTTCGCGACGGCCAGCATCGGAATCGCCGTGTTCCCCGAGGACGGCGAAGCGTCGGAGCAATTGCTCCATAACGCGGATACCGCGATGTACGAAGTCAAGGCCAAGGGCAAGAACGCCGCACGGGCGTTTTCCGCGGAGATGCGCACGGGTTCCCTGCCCCGCCTGGAACTGGAACGCGACCTGCGCCGCGCCTTGCCCAACGGCGAGTTCGTGCTGCACTTCCAACCTCAATTCAGTCTTCGCCTCGGGCGCGTCATCGGCGCGGAAGCGTTGATCCGCTGGCGGCATCCGCTGCACGGTCTCATGAATCCCGGCAGCTTCATGGAACTGGCCGAGGAAACCGGCCTGATGAGCGCGATCAGCGCCTGGGTGATGGAGGAGGCCTGCCGTCAGCTCTCTCTCTGGCACGTCGCCGGAAACGCGGATCTTCGCGTGGCCGTCAACATCTCGCCGCACGAATTCAGTCGTCCCGACATGGTGGAGCGCGTGTCGGCCGTCGTCGCGCGCTACGGCCTGCCGCGCGAAGCCCTGGAAATCGAGATCACCGAAAACGTCCTGCTGCAGGACGTCCCGGGCGTCATCGACAAGCTCAGGCAATTGCGCCAGCGCGGCATCCGCATTGCAATCGACGATTTCGGAACGCGCTATTCGTCGCTGAACTACCTGCGCAGCTTTCCGATCAACACCATCAAGATCGATCAGTCGTTCATCCGCGACATCGAAGGCGACGACAGCATCTCGCCCATCATCGTCGCCATCGTCGGGATCGCCAGGGGCTTCAATCTCGACCTCGTTGCCGAAGGCGTGGAGACCGACATGCAACGACGCGTGCTCGCGCGACTCGGTTGCGACGAGATGCAGGGCTACCTGTTCGCGCGCCCGACCTTGGCGAGCGACATGGACGCCATGCGCCAGTGGGAAATTTCGACTGTCGAAGCAGCCACTGACGGTGTGGTCCGTTGAACGAACCCGGAGCTCGTCACGCCGCCGCCGACTACAAGGACGGCATCGCCGCGGTGATCTGCAGTCGCCGATCGCGATCGGTCCTGTCGATGAACTCGACCAGGCTGTCGATGTCCACTGGCTTCGTCATGTAGGCGTCGAAGCCGGCCACTTCTGCCGAATGCCGGAAACGGAACTCCGTGCGACCGGTCAGGGCGACAAGGACCCGCCGTCGGGCGCAGCGGATCTCCCGTATGGCGCGAGCGGCCTTGATGCCGTCGAGCACGGGCATGTCCAGGTCCAGGAAGACGACGTCCGGGTCGAACTGGCTGGCGATCTCGACGGCTTCGCTGCCATCGAATGCCACGCGCGCCACATGCCCGAGCGCTTCGCAAAGGAGGACGAGCGTCTCGGCGTGATCGTGCAGGTCATCGACTGCCAGGATTTTCAGCATGCCGAAACAGGGCAAACCGCGGGCCGGCGCTGCTCGACGCTCGGCTTGCCGGTACCTGTCCAGCTGTGCCACGCCGCATTCGAGAACGACGGCGCCCGCGTTCGATGTCGCGCGTCTGGATGCCCGCGCGACGGCTGCCTGTGTGTCAAGTCGGCCACGGCGAGCCCGTGAAAGATGTCGTTGGCGATACATTGTGGATGCCGCGTTTCGGTACCTGGTTTTGTCGCCTTGATCGGCACAGCGCGGCCTGCCCGCAGGCCTAGCATGGGCTGTATTGATCCTTCGCGAGAATCTCCCGATGTCGCTCACTGCCAGCCTTCCCACCAGCACCCCCGTCGCGCGCCGTGCTGTCGGCGAATCGTCCACGAGAGCGGAGCCTGCCGACGCGTCGTCCAGCGGCGCCAGTTCGACGCTGGCCAGCATCGCCACGGCCACCGGCGACAGCGTCAGCGCGACCGTGTCGTTCAGCGGCAAGGCCTTGCGAGCGCTCGAGGCCCTGGGCTCCGGTGCGGTCGACGCTGTCGAGCACGCCGCCGTGGCGGTGGAGCATGTCGTCGAGGCGGGTTGGAGCGACGTGGAGAGCGGGTCGTCCCGCGCCGAGAAATTCGGTGAATCGGTCGTGAATTCGATCGAAAACGGGTTGAGCGACGTCGTCTCGGCGACGAAGTCGGCGGCCAGCGAGGTCAGCTCGCTCGCCGGATCGGCGGTCGATTCCGTGAGCAGCGGGGCGTCCGACCTCACCAGCACCGCGGTGTTCGCCACCGCGGCCGGCGCGAAGACGCTGCGCGCGCTGCTTTGATCGGAACCCGATCGAGCCGGCGCGACACGCGCGCCGCGCTGCTCAGGTCAGCGACCTGAAGACGGTCAACAGCCAGCCGAAGCGGTCGGGACGACCGGAGCGCACGGTCTCGCGAGGCGGGCGGAACTCGACCGATGGTGCCTTGGGCAGGGCCACGGGCGCGCGCAGGAGCGAGCGCCGCTTCGACTGCTTCGCGAGCGAAGGCGCCGATATGGGGGCCGATGCCTTTGCGGTCGATTCGAGCTGCTCCGAAGCCTGCCAGGCTGCATTGACCCAATCGACGATGGGTTGCCATTGCGCCAGGTCGGCTGCGACCTTGGCGCCTTGAAGGTCGAACAGCGTCAGGCCTTCCTCGGCGCTGCGGGGATAGACCTGGGCTTCGCGTATCGACCCGATATACGGCAGCCCGTGTTGCGCGGCCCACGCATCGAGACGTCCGGCGGCCTTGGTGCGTGCGTCGAGCCGCATGCCCACCAGGGCCACCTGGCAGCGACCGCTGGCGACGCGCGGCAACGTCATCAGCTCGGCGTAGCAGTCGGCGGCGGAATCGCGGTCGAACACGGAATCGCACACGGGCATCAGGATCACGTCGGCGCTCATGACGGCGCGAGCCAGGTCGAAGCCGTGCAGGCCGCCGGGCGTATCCAGCACGACGTGCGTGATGCCGGCAGGCGGCCGCACCATGCTTTGCGTGCCGACGGCCCAGCCAAGGATGGCCGCGCCGTTGGCCAGCGGCTGCGACGACCTGCGGCGCAGCCAGGCCAGCGAAGACTGCTGGCGGTCGACATCGCCCAACATCACGCGCCAGCCGCGGCTCGCGCAGTAGCCGGCCAAATGCGTGGCCAGCGTGCTCTTGCCGCTTCCACCTTTGCGATTGATGACAGCTACGACGGGCATGGGCGTGGGGGAGACGTGCGGCGCCTTGCGAGGGGTTCGTCAGGTCAATGGAGGCTGCAGCCGTCGCAGCCTCGTACTCGACTATTGTCCGCCCATAGCCCGTGCCGTTGCGATGCCCTTGCGTAACGGATCGTTAGATCGATCTTGACGAATGTCGCGCCGTCGCGGCCCTGGCGTGGACACGCCCAGGCGAGCCGCCGTGACGCGTGGGCGTCGGAAGCGAGCCTTTCACGCTAGAACACCGCGTGCCCCGTGATCGCCGCCGGCAGCCAGGTGGAGAACGCCGGCACGTAGGTGACCAGGTTGATCGCCACCCAGATGGCGAGGTAGTACGGCCAGGCGGTGCGCGTGGCCTCGCCCATCGAGATCTCGCCGATCGCGCAGCCCACGAACTGCACCGTGCCCACGGGCGGGTGCACCAGGCCCAGCGCGCAGTTGAGCAGCAGCATCATGCCGAACTGCACCGGGCC
>FTKD01001509.1_pt1 | contig 17404 bp, 22 predicted proteins | sample 1658191 | NCBI WGS metagenome assembly FTKD01 (sample SAMEA3914808, study PRJEB12502) | metagenome | biome: forest; material: soil | place: Canada | collected 2011-08-03 | depth 0.3 m
ATCGAGCATCTGCGCCAGCGCACCGAGGCCTTCATGGCGCAACGAAATCATGTGCCCAAGCCGTTCAAATGGACATTCGCCGGCTTCGAGCTGCAGACCGGCGAACCCCTGAGGTTCAAAGACGATGCCAACGTTCGACGCACAAAGAAAAGCCGCTGAGTTGCAGCGCGAACTCGCCAAGCTCACCGGGCACGAGCTCGCCACGGTCCGACCGTATGGGAAGCATCTGCTCATCCAGATGAACCGCGACGACACCGTCGACACGGTGGCACGCCTGACCGAGATCGGACGCAACTCCTACGAGTCAGCGTTCCGCAGCCACACCGGTCGTTGGGAGCCGCTGCCAGGCATTGGAGATCTCCCCGAAGTCACGGCATTGGTCGTTGACTTGCTTGCCCCGTATCTCGATCCAAATAGTTAAACCTATTTACGGGATGTTGTACTAGCACGATCCATGCCGTCGCAAGCCGGCGCGACGCCGATGAGAGCGGTGAAACCCGGGGGCATGAACCTACGCGACAGCTGGACTGCAGCTCAAGACCAGCAATCAGTTGCCCGCAATCCGCCGGCCTCGCACTGGAACGGGCGCCGTTCCAACGGCAAGCTGACGATTTGCCGGCACCGAAGCCGTCGTTCGCAAACGCCTGGTACCGGCCGACCAATGTCCTCGGTGGCGGCTGGTCCGTACGATAGGTCTCCGACCGGCGTCGGACCGCTGTGGGCCGCATAGCCACCCTTCGCTGCCGCGCACGGATAGCGTTCCCGCCGTTTCGCCGTCCGGAACGTCGCACCAGATCGTCAGCGTTCGACGCCTCACTTGGGCGCCTTCTCAGGCGCAGTGGTTAGGACATCGTCCTCGCTACTCCACGCCGGCGTGGTGATGGCATAGAACTCCAGCGACTCATCTTTGCTCGCACGGATCGAACGGACGACGCTGGGCGGAATCAGGATGAACGAGCCGGGGCGGACGGGTTGTGATCGGCTGCCGGTCCACACCTCTCCGTGTCCCTTGAGGACGAAAAACGATTCCTCGCCCACCTTGTTGTAGCTCCAGGCGCTCGCGCGTCCCGGCTCCAGGTGAAACAAGGCAACGCTCGCTTGGTCGGTCTTTGATCCCGCTGCAGCGCTGCGACCTGTTAGTTCCTTGAGTTGCACGCCGGGGGACACGGTGACGGTGTGCAAATCATCCGGGTGCACGACCAACGCCGACTGCGCAGCGGCAAGGGCCGGCGCGGCAGCCAACAGTAGGCAAATGGTTCTCATGTGAGGTCGACCGGTCTTGTCGCGAAGGCCCAATGGCAAGCAGGTTCCATACCTGATGCTGCCACCCCAAGCTCAGATTGGACAGGAGATCCTTGGCTGGCGCATGGCGCGGATGAAACCCTGTTCCTGATCGCCGCCACAGCGGCTGGCTCGCACCCGACGAGGCCGAGACCTATGCGGCAGCTGAGAGGCGATGGCCGCTCGTCCATGAGCAGGCAATCCGATCGCTCAGGGGCGGCTACGGCCGCAACTAGCCGGCCGCTCCCTGGTCGACAGCGCCCGCGAAGGAGCGTTGGGCCGTCGACAACGTGCGCATCGGGGCCCATAGAGCCGACGGCCAATGTCGGCCCGCACGTGTCAGCCGAAGCGCTGCGGGTCGAAAGGCGCCAAAGCAACGTCCGGTGCCGCGCCCGCGAGCAGTTGCGCGACCAGGCGGCCCGTGCGCGCCGAACCGCACAAACCGACGTGACCATGGCCGAAGGCCAGCAGGATGTCAGCGCTGGCGCGGGCCGGCCCGATGCAGGGCAGACCGTCGGGCATGCTCGGACGATGACCGAGCCAGCGCTTGACGGAAGGCGCATCCGGTGCGACCTGAGCCAATCGCGGAAACATCGACGTCAAATGACGATGCAGAATTTCGGCGCGGCGCCAGTCGGGCGCGGCCTCCAGGCCGCCGATCTCGACCTGCCCGGCCGCGCGCAGCCCGCCGTCCATCCAGTGTGCAATCAGCTTGCCGTCGGCCACCATCACCGGCGTGCGTGGGCCGACCATCGCATCCTCGACCACCACATGGTAGCCGCGCTCCGATTCGAGCGGTACCGGCGAGCCGGCCGCCGCCGCGAGTGCAGCTGAACGCGCGCCGGCACAGATGACCGCGGCGTCGCAGGCAATGTCACCGGCCTCGGTGTGCACTGCGCGCAGCCGGCCGCCATCGATTCGAAAACCCACTGCGCGCGCGGCCACGCGTCGGGCGCCGGTAGCGAGCGCATGTTGCGCCAGCGCGGCCACGTACGCGCCGGGATTGCGGCAATGCCCCGCCTCCGGCACGAAGATGCCGAGCGTGTAGCGCGCGTCGAGATCCGGTTCGCGGCGACGCAGTTCGTCTTCGTCCCACTCCTCCCATCGAATCCCGACGCGCGCGCGAACGCGCCAGCCCAGCGCGTCAGCGTCGAACTCCGAGCGCGAGCGGTATGCATGCAGCAGGCCGCGCTGCTCGATGAGCTGCGGCACGCCAGCTTCGGCCGCCAGCAGCGCGTGCAGCATCGGCGCGTCCGCCAACAGCGTGCGCAGCACCCTGGCCGTGCGCTGCACGCGCGCCTCCGTCCAGCCCGAGGCCAGATAGCGCAGCAGCCAAGGCGTGGCGCACGGCAGATAGCGCCAGCGCAACGCCAGCGGTCCGAGCGGATCGGCAAGCCAGCCCGGCACCTTGCGCCATGCCCCGGGCAACGCGGGCGGCACCACTGAATGCGAGGAGAGCCAGCCGGCATTGCCGTAACTGGTGGCCTGCGTTCCACCCGGCTCATCGGGCTCAACCACTGTTACTCTAAGGCCCGCACGCAGGGCCTCGATGGCGGTGGCGCTCCCCACCGCGCCTGCGCCGATCACGACGACATGGCGACGCGTGTCAACGGCAGAGAACTGTCTTGCAACTGTCATGTCGTGAATCGTAGAGCGTCCGCTTGCCGCGCCAACTTCCCAGCCGCAAGGCCGCCGGTGGCTACGAAGCGCTTCAGCGCTGTCGGCGAACGCGAGGGAGCGTCCGTGAGCCAGGGTCGACCGCTGTCAGCGACTCAGTCTCGTGCACACGGTCATTCGATCGACCTCCCGAAAGCGGCCCTTCGTCGACACCCGCTTTTGACCGAGCTGGAGACATGGCGATCGAATCGCTAGACTGTGCTTCGTCGCACGCTTTGACACCTGCTCGATAGGAGGCCCTGAAAGATGACGACGACCGCCATTCCGACATTGTATGAGTGGGTTGGGGGCATCGAGGCGCTGAACCGCCTCACCACGCGCTTCTACGAGCACGTCGCGCAGGACGCACTACTCTCGCCAGTCTTTGCGCACATGGGCCCTGATCATCCAGCGCACGTGGCGGCCTTCCTCGCGGAGGTGCTGGGCGGTCCGCCGATGTACTCGGCCGAACATGGCGGCCATCCGCACATGATCCGCCAGCACCTTAGTCGCCACCTGACGCAGGACAAGCGCCGCCGCTGGATGGAACTGCTGCTGGCCAGCACCGACGAACTGGGGGTGCCCGACGATCCCGAATTCCGCTCGGCACTGGTGGGCTACCTCGAATGGGGCTCGCGTCTGGCTGTCATCAACTCGCAGCCGGGTGCTGCAGCCGACGAACACGCGCCAATGCCAAAGTGGGGCTGGGGCGAGGTCAAGGGGCCTTACACAGGCGATTGACGCGGCGTCCTCCTGCCAGCGGCTACGACTGCTCGGTGAACGGCGCGGCGCCCGCCGACCTGCGTCCAGTCGGGCAACGCCGGCAGACCTTCCAATGAACGAGCTGGGCTACCCGAGAGCAGTCGGGCGCCAACTTCAGCTCCTGGCCGACATGCGTCCTCGGCGCCGGCGGCCAGGTCGCACAGTGCAGCGTTGACGGGCGTTCGACCGCTATGCACAGCATGGCTGCCATTGGCCGGCTTCGGCGGGCCGAGCCAAAGTGGAAGCACCTGTCACGAGATTAGATGCTGCAGAGCGGACTTTCATCTTCAAGCGCTTTGAGGAATAGGGAGTCGACCTCGACCCATTCATATCCATGACTCTCGCACTTCGGCCGCATTGCCTCGGCCGACGCCTCCTTGTCCGAGGTCAGCCTCTTTCCTTCCGTTCGCGCTCGGGATTGGATACTCCGGGTCCTGCGTCGTCCGATCCCACCTGCTTAGTGACATTGGAGACCAACTGCTCCACGCTGCTGACCAGCGCGGGAGCTCCAAGCAGCCCCTCCTCCACTGCATTCATCGCATCGAGAATACGACGCTGCTCAACGTCGTCCGGGACGTGGACGCCGGACTTTTGGTCGTGGATAACGCGCTCGAGTCCAACGCCGACCTCCCGCATGCGGTCGCGATAGGCGTCAAAGCCTTGCCTCCAGTCGGCGCCCTTCTCGTTGAGAAGGTGGAACATGACAAAAGCGAAGGCATCTCTTCCGATCTTGTCGTCGACGATACGGTCGATCCGATTGATGCTGTCCGGCATCAGCATGCAGTCTGCATACTCGACGATGAAGTTCCGCTTGAGAGCAATGCTCGACGTGATAAGGGTTGGGTCGAGCCCGTCGATCTTCAGACAGGTAGGCACAGTGTGACATGCATGATCGGTCTTGGTGCCCTGGAATGCCTGCCAGATAACCCCGGTTTCGGCGACCGAAACCGACTTGGGGCGCAGATCCAGCCGTTCGACTTCGCGCGTCAACACACCCAGCGCCATCACGCGAGCGGCCGATTCGGCACGCCGTCGGCCGTATGCAATCAGACGCTCTGCGGCCAGCTGTTGCGTCGACGCCTGAGGTCGATATTTCGTCGGATCAACATACAGGCGTTTCTCGGGGTCCGTAGGCGCGCCCTTCGACAGCAGATAGTTCAGCCGCTCCCGATACTGGGCCTCGCTCTGGCGCGGCCTATAGTGAATCCGTGTCATTCGCACACCTTCCAGAGAGCCACTGCTCATCGAAGGCCGGTACTGGCCGATTGCTCCCCTCGCGCCCAGCCGACACAAAAGAGCTGCACGCACTGCCCCCTCTATGGGTTGGATGCAAACGCCTTGTCCATTTCAGCCAGGAGCTGATCGTTGCCACGTTCCAAGCCACGCCAGGAGTCCACGACGGCCCCATTGACCAACAGGGCGAACATCGGTGACCCGATCGCTCCGTTGAAGCTGCTGGCGATCGCATCGTGGTACCCGGCGATCTCGGGCGGGAAGTCGGAAGCGGACGGAATCGCCGACTTGATGCCTTTAATGACCTCGGTGAAGTGCACCTTTTGAAAGGTCGCGTTGTTCTTCAGCTTGGGATAGTCAAATCGCTTCCAGCCAGCGCAGACGGGGCAGGACGACGTTCCGAAGTAAACCAGGTCAACCCGGAGGGCGGCCTTATCCTGCGCGTCGGAGGCGGCGGCAGCGAGCAAGCCAAATGCAAGAGCGATGAATCGAAAAACCCGAAACATGTTCATGGCGACTCCAAGGCTGTTGCGGCTGGTAAACGCCTACGGACCGGCGGGTGACCACCATGGTACGCGTCACACTCCTGCGTGAAATCGCTGGATCCCTAGAACAGCGTGTTCGACCAGGCGGGGCTTCGCACCGCAACACCGGTGCCCAGAAGCTGCCGTTGACGAATGTCCGTTTCTGGCGGCGGATTCAACCGGTCAACGCAACACATTCGCTGAACATCTCAGCCGGTGTGTGGAAGCCGAGCGTCTTGCGCGGCCTCGTTCAGCATGGAAATAGTACTGGTACCAGAGCCTGTATTCCATGTCCGGTGCGGCGGGCTCGCCAGAGTGGGGGATATCCTGAATGTTGTAGCCGTTGACCGATACAAGTCCACGCACTCGGCGTGGCCACAGCGCAGACACGATGCAGGCAGCTCGACCGCCCCAGTCGTACCCAGCCAGCACTGCTTGGTCGATTCGCAGCGCGTTCAGCAAGGCGAGCAGGTCCGCGCCAAGCGCCGCTTGCTGCCCCGATCGGGGAGTCTTGCTGGACAGGAAACGGGTCGGCCCGTATCCGCGCAAATACGGCACGATTGCGCGCATGCCACGGGCCGCCAGTAGGGGAGCCACGGAGTCATAGGCGTGCGCGTCATAGGGAAAACCGTGCAGCAGGAGTACCGGCTGCCCAGCGGGATCCCCATGTTCGGCGTAGCACACCGTCAGCACGTCGGTGTCGATGAACAAGTCCATGGTCGTGTCCCCAGTCTGGGAACGGTAGCGAGGAGTCGCTGCCGCCTGCCTTCCCTAGCCTACCGCACAGCAGTCGTTCGCGACCGGCAGGTCGTGGCCGACAGCCGGTGATTGAGCGGCGCTGTCAGCCGGCAAACGCCGCGGGCGCCGGCGGCTGCGACCTCGAGAGTTGCAACTCCTTCTGCCACCACCCTACGTCGCGCCAGGCTCCATGTTTGAAACCGACTCGGCGGTACACTCCGATGGGTTCGAAGCCCAAAGACTCATGGAGTCCGATGCTCCCTTCATTGGGCAGTGCGATACCGGCAAAGGCCTGAAAGTAGCCTAGTCGAACAAGTTCCTCGAAAAGCCGGCCATAAAGCTGTTGACCGACTCCTTGTCGCCTGCAATCGGCGCGCACGTACGCCGTCACGTCGACGGACCATTGGTACGCAGGCCGCTCGCGGTGCTTGCTGGCATAGACGTAACCGCTGACCGAGCCAAGTTCGTCAAGCGAGACTAGCCAGGGAAGCGTCCGCAGAGTCGCAGATATTCGAGCGCCCACCTCCTGTGCCGAAGGAGGTTCGAGTTCGAAAGAGATCGCCGTGTCCCGGACGATGGGCGTGTAGATGTCGGCGATGGCCAGCGCGTCGGTCGGCGCGGCAACGCGGATGAACGACGCGAAATTAGTCGCTTTCATGTTGCCAGCAACGATACCCGATACCAGCCGTTGGTGAACGTCCGCACCTGGCCGATCAGCGTCTTCGTCGTGGACGGCCAGGGGTATTCAGATGAACTCCCGGGCGTTTCAAGTGTGAGACTGGAACTCGCGCTGGGCTGAACTCAAGACGCCAACCACTGTCGCGACGTTGCCGGTCACTTCGTAGGCAATGGTGCCACCCATCGGTCCCAACGTCGCCGAGTACGTAGAAGGGCTTCCGGAAATCCGTTTGCCAATTGGTGTCGTGGCAGAGCGAAGTCTGCGGACGATGTCCCGCGCGATGCGCCCATCCTCATCAGGCAGTGCGGCGAGCTTGATTCTGGCCAGAGAGGTGAAATCGACTTTCATGTTTCGGGCTCCCGGCCTTGGGGGTAGGCAGTCACTCGGGCGCATACGACTGTCCAAGCACGTGGCGCCGGGACCGTCGCTTGCGCTGCGGCACACGGCGACTGCAATTCCAGCGTAGGCGGAAAGGGTGCCCCTGACATTGCGCTATCTCAGATGGCAGAGCGTTGGAGCATCGAGGCGAAGCGGCGCGAGGGACGACCCCTATGGCCCACGATCGCGACAGACCTCGCGCACGGCTTGGACGGAGTGGCACCGTCTGGCTGCGAGCAAGCGGCTCAGAGCCGCTGCGCCCACCGCCGCTTGAGCCCCAGAGTGGCGGTGCGGCGAACGTCTACTTCGGCCCCACTTGCTGTCGACTGACCAACACGTATCGCGTGCCATCGAAGCTCAAGTTGTCGACCTGCCGCCATCCCGCGGTGGCCACCGAGAGACGAAGATTGGACAGCCCATGCGTGACCGCCCTATCCACCCTCGCGAAAGTGATCGACCGCGCGGTCCAGGGTACTCGGGCGATTCAGCCGCGTCGTTCTGCCGGCCGAACATCGATCTGCAACGGACACGGATGCGAGATCCAAAATGGTGCGACTGCCAATCGGTTCCAGCGATGTTCGCACCGTCCCTTCCCGCTGATAGGGTGAGGCCACGGCGTAGGCCGCATCATCCGGCCAGCCGAGCCGATACTGCATGCTCCCGCGGGCGGCGGTCGCGTCGCTGGCCAGCGCCGCAAGGCGGACCTACGGACAAGGGCACACCCGCAAATCGTGGAGTTCGATGGCCACCAGTGTCGGAAGCGGCAACGGATTCGTCCCGAAGGGCAAGGGCTTCACCGTCCGACGGGTCGCCACTTGCAAACCGTCGAACTCGCGCATCTGCTCGCACATGTGGGCTGCATGCGCCCAACCGCCCACGACGTCGGCGGTGTAGTCGAGGCGTCGCAACAAATGGTGCGCATCGAAATAGAAGTCTTGCGTGCAACTGTGTGTCGGCAGATCGGCAGGAAAGGTCACCCTGACGCGCGACCATGGGCCGGCTGGCGTTTGCAGCGGCGGCAATTCTTCGAATGCGAATCCCTCCCGGAGGAAGAGGAACGGCGTGACAAGGTAGTTCCACGTCGCATAGGCGCCGAAGTACACGAAGTCCAGGTGGTCCCAGTACAACTGGCGGCGAGGGCGCGAGAAGGCTAGCCGTGGATGCTCGCGGCGCGCCAAGACCGCTCGGTCCGGGCCGACGACACGGACTTCATCACCGACCAGTTCGCTCGTTTCGCCGGCCCGCGGAAAATCATGGAACGCAAAGCGAACCTCGCGCGCGGACGCGCGCACCCGTATGCGGCGCAATACCGGCCGGTGCTTGGCAGTGAACAGAAAACCGCCGGCTGAGAGGGTGGCCTCGAGCGCATCCACTCGATCCCACCGCGCCTGTCCACCGTGAGCCTCTATCGCGGCTTTGATCAATTCTGGTGTTGCCATTTCTGCGCTGCACTTCCTCGGGGCGACGCACCACGCCCATTGCCTCCCCGTCTGCGCCGTCGACCGACGAAGAACGAGCATCTCATCTGCCCAGGTCAGCATCACGCTGAACCCATGGTGACGGACCTGCGCCAACTCCGGTGAAGAGCAGTTATGGTGCCTGCCGTTGGAGGTCGGCGTGGATGTCTTGCGCGTGGCTGTGCAAGTCACCGTTCGACCTGAACGGCGCCCGGAAGTCGAGCGCGACGAGGTCGTCTTTTGACAACGGGGCGGCCGACTCGGGGACGATCGAATAGGTCCAGAGGTATCGTTCGGGCTGTCCGCCCGCGGCTGCAATCTTCGACGTACCGGCAGACGTGATAGCAGTTGCCATGCGAACCCCTCATCGGCACCCCGTCCGGTATGTCGGAGCTTGCGATCGGATCGATCATCGTGCGCCTAATACATGGACATGGCAATGAACATGGAAGTTTCGTCTTAGGGATGAGGGAGGAATGGAGCGGACGTCGGAGCGCCGGTGGGCCGCAGGCGCCCCCCACCTTGGCTGGGCGATGCTTGCTACTTGCACGGCGATCGCTAGCTGCACCGCGGAGGGGTTGGCCTGGCTCGAGGCGCAGCGTAGGCTAGAACTTGACTCCGGTTAATGCGTTCATTATCGAAAGCTGCCGTACCAGATCCATCACCCAGATCCACATGACTGTCGCAGCCAGTTCACAATCTAGCGGGGAGAACCGGCGACCGGTCTTCGCTTGAAGCGTAGAGCTGATGAATCGTCAGGCCGAGCTTTTTTCGCTTGCACCCGTGCCGAACGAGAACATCAAGTACTCCAACCGTCAACAGTCGCATCACAAGTGTTGAGTACGCTGCCGCCGCCAACCTCTTGATCCGACCCATCCTCGAGGAACCAAACGCATGAAAAACCGGAACCTGACCTTCGACGATACGCTGTACGCCTACTTGGTCGACCATACGCTGCGCGAGCATCCGGCGCAGGTCGCGCTACGCGCCGCCACGGCGACGCACAGCCACGCCGGCATGCAGATCGGGCCCGACCAGGGGCAGTTCATGGCGCTGCTGGTTAAGCTGCTAGGCGCGCGCCGTACGATCGAGATCGGGGTCTTCACCGGCTACAGTTCGTTGACCGTCGCGCTCGCGCTGCCCGACGACGGACACGTGCTCGCGTGCGACATCAGCGAGGAGTACACGTGCATCGGACGCCCGTATTGGCAAAAGGCTGGCGTGGCGCACAAGATTGATCTGCGCCTCGCGCCGGCCCTCGAGACCCTGGACGCTCAGCTCGCCGCCGGGGCCGCCGGGCAATACGACTTCGCCTTCATCGATGCCGACAAGACCGGCTACGACGCGTACTACGAACGCTGCCTACAACTCGTGCGTCCGGGTGGTCTGATCGCGATCGACAACGCGCTATGGGGCGGCTCGGTGGCGCGCTTCGCGACCGACGCGGACACGCTCGCCCTGCAGCAACTCAACGCCAAGGTGCGCGACGACGAGCGCGTCGACATGGCACTGGTGGCGATTGGCGACGGACTGATGCTCGCGCGCAGGCGCTGACGCGCACCGCGCGCCAGCCGCAACACCCCGGAAGTGACCTGGGCTGCTGCCGGCTCGGTGGACAGCCGGAAACCGGTCAGTCGCGGAAGACCGGTACTGGGCCAAACAGCGTCCTCTGGGATCGCGGCCCGGTCGTTGGCTGGGTCATGCTTGGGCGACTGTCCGCCATGCCCAGCATTTACCAACCCATCATATGCACCGGCACTAGCGCTGCTGCCAATGCAAACGCTTGGGCTACAACGACCCGCAAGCCTTGCAGCGGTGCTCGACGCAACCATCGAACCGCAAAGAATGAGATGACCGGAATCTGCCCAACTACCAACAACTGATACATATGAGCCAAAGCACCTTCATCAGGCTCTGGCCTTGCGCCGTGAATCGAAACTTGAATTCCGACCAGTATCAAGGCAACGAGCGACATTGCAACCGGGACCAGGGCGCTAGCCTTCTTACCAAGGAAGAGTTCCATGATGCCGTTTCCCGTTGACCTTGAACACTTGCAGTCTATCAACTTGGCACTGTACGGACGCTGGCACATGGGGTGTCGTACAGCCTTTCCCCAAACCTGCCGTTCGTGACGGGCGGCTTGTGGCCGACATGCGTCCTCGGTGCCGATGTCCGGGCCGCCCATAAATGACCTGCAAGGGTGTCCGTCCGCTGACCGTAGCACGGCGGACAGTGGCCTCCATGAGATGAGCCGCCGATGCGCAGTACCGGATGTTGAGCACGCGCCCGCCTGACTGTGGACAATGTCGTCAACCGGACAAATGACCCGGCATGGATGCCCTCCCGATGACTTTGATTCGACGATTTCTGGCGATGACGTTGATGCTGTCGACCGCCCCAACCATCTTCGCTGCAAGCGAGCGCGCCGATGCAATCGACTTGAGATCTCAAGACTGTCCTGCGACTGACGATATTCCACGCGGCGCGATCTGCATGCGCGCTACAGTGCCAGAAGACTACGACAAGCCCGCAGGCCGCATGATTGGCCTCGACATCGTGATCCTGAAGGCGATGCGCCATGAAGCGAGCAGCGTGCCTCTGTTCGTCCTACAGGGCGGCCCCGGCGATCGTACGACGCGCACCGCCGGCGATGAAGCCGAGATGTGGGCGAAATTCCGGCGCGCGCACGACCTCGTCTTCGTCGACCAGCGCGGCAACGGCGAGACACCCGAACTGGGCTGCGCGGCTGAGATGGCCACCTCGCCGTCGCTCGCTACGGACCTGTGGCCGGCGGCACAACTCGCGGCCTGCGCGCGCCGCTTGACCATGAGCGCCGACCTCTCCCGATACACGACGACCGACGCGGCGCGCGACGTTCACAACGTGCGCGCAGCGCTTGGCTACGCGAAGATCAACATCGTCGGGTACTCGTATGGCACGCGCCTCGCGCAGGAAGTGCTACGCCGCGACAGCTCTGCCGTTCATGCAGCGTTGCTGATTGGGCCAGAAGCGCCGGCGATGGCCGTGCCTGCTGGCATGGCTCAATTGGCGCAGCAGTCGCTCGCCGCGATCGTCGACCGGTGCAAGGCAGACGCCGCCTGCGCCGCCGCGTGGCCTGACGTCGACGGCGATCTCGAGCGCCTTCAGCAGCGCCTTGTACGAAGCTCTTTTGCGCTGCACACCAAAAGCGGCAACCTGGAAGCCGATATCGGCCCCGGCGTTATAGCTTCCTATCTACGGACCCGCCTCTATTGGGCCGAAGGTGCCGTTACGCTGCCGCGCATCATTCATGCGCTGTCCGACCCTCAGCGCGACCAGGCCGAGCTCGCGGCGATCGCTGCGTGGCGCAAGGACTTCGACACCCGGGCGCCCTGGGGCATGTATATGGCTGTGACCTGCGCTGAAGATTTCCCTTTCGTCGATGAAGATGCCGAGCGTCGCGCCGCCGAGGGAACATTTTTGGGCAACTACCGCATCGATCAGCAGGCCGCCGCGTGCCGCGCGTGGCCGCGCGCGGAGCCAAACGCCAAAGTACACGCGCCGGTGGTGTCCTCAGTACCGACCTTGCTACTTGTAGGAGAGTTCGATCCGGCGACGCCGTCACGTTTTACGCCGGGCATCGTGGCTTCGCTTGCGCACAGTCGTACGATCGTCGTACCGAATCGCGGGCATTCGATGCCCGAGGAATGGAACGTGTGCCTTGGCAAGATCTCAACGTCATTCCTCGAGACCGCCGACGAGACGCATCTTGACGCCGCATGCGTCAAGCGGCTGCGCCTGCCGTCGTTCGTGACGATGCCTGTGCCGGCGAATTGAGGCACTGCACTGCGATGGCCAAGACACTTTCGGAGTTGCCGAAAGCCCATCATCGAACGGAAGCTGCGGCTGATAGACGTGGCAACGAACATCGGTCGAACGATTGGCGGCCGAGGCCAGAGAGAGCTTCGGCCGTCGCTGGTCGTTGTGTCATGTTGCTTTGAAGCTGACGTTGGTGAACGGCAGGCAGTGGCCGCGAGTTGCCAATTTACGCGCGGATCCACGGTTGCCACTGGCGGCGCCGTCACCACCAGACCGACGCGCTGAAGGACCAGCCAACCGAGCTACATCGGCGTAAGCTAGACGCTTCACTGCCAAAGGAGCCGTCATGACGCTTTGCCCCATTGCGCTGGCCGTCGGGTGTGCGAAGTGCCCCGCGTTTTCTGTCTGTCCCCTGAAGACCGTCATCGGCGACGTTCCGAAACCAGTCGACGGTAAGTCCGTCGACCCTCCCGGAAAGTGATCGCCGGCCAATAGGCTCAAGCGTTCAAACCGGCATTTGATGACGATCCGCTTCCCGATGGAGCGCAGCAAGCCGCCTGTCGGGACGGACTGCTGCTGGCCGGAACCGGAGATCAGCGGCGAAGTGCTCTTCGTTGGGTCAGTTCGATCCTCACTTGCTTCGATCGCGAAACGGGGTGCGGCCACTGGAAGCGCGAGCTTGGCCGCCTCGCGGACCTCAGATCGGCGACGCGACCGGTTGGCCGGAGAAATGGCGTGTCGAGTTCTCGATGAACCGTTCGATGGTCGCCTGCACCGCCTCGGGCGAGGTGCCAGCCACGTGGGGGGTAAGCACGACCTCGCCGAATTCGAACAGTTCGGCCGGCGGTTGAGGCTCGCTCTCGTAGACGTCCAGACCTGCACCGCCGACGCGCCCCTCGCGCAGCGCCTTGGCCAGTGCCGCGGTGTCGACGACGCTACCACGTGCAATGTTCACCAGGTAGCCGTGCGGGCCCAACGCCGAGAGCACGTCGGCATTCACGAGATGGCGCGTGGCCACGCCGCCGGGCGTCGCGACGACGAGGAAATCGCACCACGCGGCGAGCGCGACGGGCGTGTCGAACCAGGGATGCTCAACGTCCGGCCGCTTTGTCCGGGTGCAGTAGCCGATGGGCATGTCGAAGGCCGCAGCGCGGCGCGCGATCTTGCGACCGATGGCGCCGTATCCGAGCAGCCCGAGGCGTTTGCCGGAGACATTGGGCCGCGTCGGCAGCGCGGTGCGCCAGACGCCGGCCCGGCAAGCACGGTCGAATTGCGGCACGGCGCGCACAGCGGCCAGCAACAGCGCCAGCGCGTGATCCGCCACGCACTCATCATTGGTACCGGCGCCGCTTCCAACGGCGATGCCGCGCGCCTTGGCATGCGCGACCTCGATGTTCTCGTACCCCGCGCCGAGCGCGCAGACCAGCGACAGCCTGGGCATCGCATCGATCTCGGCGGCGGTGAGGCCAATCGAGCCGATGGTCAGCACGGCCTCAATGGCGGACGCATGTTGCGCAATCGCGGCGGACCGCTGCGGCGGGTCCGGCGCGTAAATCACTTCGTGGTGGGCCGCGATGGCGTCGCGGTGGGTCTGCGACAGCGGGTTCAGGACGAGCAGCAACGGCTTGGAAGGATTCATGATTCGACGGCGGAAATTCAAAGTGCCGGAGGTTCTGGCATCGTCCCACAGTCTCGCAGTTGCTACACACTGGGCGCAAATGACCGTAGGGGGGCTCGTGGACTGCCAACCGAGCCCAGTGGTCGCAGATCGACGCGCGCGTCGACATCGATGTGAGAGCCGCCGCCGGCGGTTCCCGGTCAGCCCAGCCCGGACCCGACCCGCATTGGACTGCTCCGAAGCCGCCGTTCGCGGAAGACTGGTATTGGCCGACATACGCCCTCCACACTGTAGCGATGCAACGGCGTTGCCCGTACGTTGGTCGCAGCGACGCAACCCGAAGCCGGTGCGAAACTAGCCACTTCTCTACGTGGAGGCATATGACGTCGGACGACCGCCGAGCCATGGACGTGGCCTTGAAAGCATTTGTGGTTCCGGCGCTTCGTAGCCGCGGCTTCAAAGGCTCATTGCCGCATTTTCGACGCTCCTCGACCGAAGGCATCGATCTGATCACAGTGCAGTTCGACAAGTGGGGCGGCGGGTTCGTCATAGAACTTGCACGCTGTTCCGCAACGGGCTTTGTAACATCGTGGGGCAAGGAGATCGCATGCAACAAGGTGAGTGCGTGGGACCTGCCCTTCAGTTGGCGCCATCGAGTAATGCCGGGCTCGAGCGGCGGCCCGGATGACTGGTTCAGGTTTGAAGACGGTCGGGCGTCGAAGGCTGCAGAGCAAGTCCTTGATCGTCTCTCCGAAATTGAAGTCTGGTTCGCCGCTGACAGGGCCTCGAACGGCGAGCGGCCCAACAGTGCGCCTACTGCTGCGTGAGAACACTGCTCCAAACCGGTCGCTGGTCTAGGACTGCTAGTGGCCCGTTCAGTGTCACTCGTCGTCGACCAACGCCGCTTGGCGTAGGTGCTTGGCTGGAATCGGAAGACCGCGGATCTTGAGCCAGTATTCCTCGACGACATCGTCGTCGACGGCTGGCGTGACATGTGTTGCGTAGAGGCTGTCCCGGCCATCCTTGTGCGGGCCAGAGATCCAGTAATGCTCGCCCGTCTCGACGTCGAAGTAGTTCGACTTGAAGCCACTACCGCGCAGGCTCTGAAACGCCTTGCCTTGGTAGTAGATGGTCGCGCCCGACTTGGAGAACGTGACTCGGCCGATGCGCGCGAGTCCGGTCAGGCCTCCGGCCTTCGACTCGATGTACATGATGCGAGATTTCATGGTGCTGCCATCTTAGACCGCCAGGCGGACTGCCGGAAAGCTGACGGTCACGATTGTCAGGTTATGGCCGACACCGGCATTGACCGAGGTCGGCATGACGTGGCTTGTGTCCCAAGGGGGCCGACTCATGGAGCGGGAAACAGGTTTCGAAACTGCGCCTCAGCCTTGGAGGGCTGCGCTCTACCAACTAAGCTATTCCCGCGCGTACGCCAGTCTACCAACTGACCGACGTTCGCCGGGTACCGGTCGTCCGCGATGTCCGCACCTGGCCGACCTGCGACCTTGGTACGGAAAGCGGGTACCGACGTGCAACGCCCCGATTTGAGCTTGGCTCCTAATCGATGTTGAGCGTCACGTGCCAAGCAAAGCACTCTGCCAGCTTCGGCGGGATACCAGGCGCATCTTTCATCACCTCACGCGCGATATCAGTGGTCTCGAAAATCGCACCGCCCCCGCTCCAGATCGTGACCGGATGAGCGCCCTGTTCCGGGCTTCGCGAGTAGAACAGGTAGGGCTCATCCCCATCACTTGCATCGGTGTAAACGATGGACCAGCCCTTGCTGCGGAAGATGTCCGAGACCGCCACCTGCGCACGATGCTGCTCGTTGGCGATGGCTGATTCGAGTTGACGTTGGGCTTGAGGTGTCAGGCTACGATCGATGCCGCTGCAGGGGCTCGAGTTGACCCAAGCGACCGACTGGTCATATCGTCGTCGGTCGATGTCCTTGTTGCGCCAAGCATCGTGCAGCACGGCGAGAAGATGTGCTTTCCTCTCGTCCGACAGCGGCGGCTCGTCGGAGCGTCGATCGGTCCGCGGCGCCGAGTTGGAGGTGAGCACGCCCTGCACCTCCGCGGCCCAGGCGGCAGAGGTGACCAGCAGAGCTCCGAGGATAGCGAACAGCCTTCCGTTAACCTTCATGCTCGCGATGCTACCGGATACCAGACGTTCGTGACCGGCCGGTTCTGGCCGCGTCCAGCAGGAAGGCCCACCTCCGGCATTGGCCAGCCTTCGCAGCTCTGCATTGACGCCGCAGGGGAACGCGGTCGACCGGCTCAACCTCTCATTCCGGCAGGCCGCTTGATATCCGATTGCCGTCAGCTTCGGCGTTGACGTCGAGCCACAGCGCCAAACAGCCCCAGGCCGGCACACAACAGCGCCAGCGATGCCGGCTCAGGCACGGCGCTCACGTCCAGTGACGCGAATTTGGCACCGTCGGTGCTGGCATGCACGCCCTCGGTCTGGAAAGCGGGTTCCGCGAAATAGTAGTAGGCCGTCTCGTGGTTCGTCGCGGTCACGCCAATGGCCTGCCAATCCGGCCGCGGTCCAAGTCCGGCTACCTCGGCGTTCATGTAGAAAGTCGCACTTTCGCAGGAACTGGAGAGAAACCAGCAATCGGTCATGTCCGAGGCCGCGATCGTCACGTCGGACGTGATGTCGTTCTCCACGGTGAGATCGAATCCGGATGCGAAGGGCGCGATGAATGAATAGGTTACAGCGGCGTGACCGGACACGCTATAGGCCAGCCCCGCCGCAAGCGCGAGTGCCGAGATGGTCGATTTCAAGTAGGCCTCCTCAAAGTGAATGGAGCGAGAGGGTAAGGCCGTTCTCGCGGGCGCCCGGGGCTTATCGCGCAGACCCCCCTAGTCCTACCTGAAATCCGACGCTGGCGACCGTCAGGTATTGGCCGAAACCCCCAATCCGATCCTACCGAACTGTTTGCGCGCTGTGAACATCGGGCAACGAGCTTGCATCGCGACTCGGGGCGACGCATGCAGGAGCTTGGGTCGGGAACCACCGGCTGCGCATGCGCATGAACGGCGTCTCGACCAACCGGTACAAAATCCACCCCGCGCTCACACCGCTCGTCATTACCGCAATGATCACGGGCCACGTCGCAGGGTCTGCGTGCCAACGCGCCATCTGCGGTGCGATCACCATGAACAGCGGTTTGTGCGCCAGGTAGATCGCATAGGACCACAGTGCGAGCGAAGAGGCGCCCGGTACGCGCATGCGATGGAGCAGGGAGCCTGGACTCAGCGCCGCCAGGGTCAGC
>FTKD01000130.1_pt2 | contig 17334 bp, 13 predicted proteins | sample 1658191 | NCBI WGS metagenome assembly FTKD01 (sample SAMEA3914808, study PRJEB12502) | metagenome | biome: forest; material: soil | place: Canada | collected 2011-08-03 | depth 0.3 m
GCCAGGGCCGTCCAGTGCACATTTTTCGAGAAGTCCGCGGCCAAGAACTGGCTCGTACCGATCCATCAAGATCTGAGTATTCCTGTCTCACACCGAGTCGATCACCCGGCCCTCTCGGGATGGAGCGAGAAGGAAGGTGCCATCTTCGTCCAGGCACCTGACCGCGTTCTCGAGCGCGGGACGGACGGCGGGAGTTGTAGTGCCGGCCAAGCGCGGCGATGCGCTGCTCATGCGACCGTTGGTGCTGCATGCCTCGTCGAAGTCTTCCGGCTCCAGCCTGCGGCGAGTCCTGCACTTCGTGTTTGGCCCTGAAGTGCTACCGTACGGACTGGCCTGGTGAGGGCGGTGCCCCACCGTCGCTGGCCGGCCATGAGCTGGCAGTCGGGAACGACTGCTTCGCATCAGCCCAATTGAGCAGCTGACCTTCCACTTCATCAGCAGGTTGCGCGTGGTGACTGAGGCCTTCCAAGCTTCGGCTCAATCCTCAGGAGACAGCGCTGGGCTTGAACACCCGCTGTCTGGGCTATCCGGCACGACTTGCGCGTTGCCCTGCCCGGCGCTGGCCAGACGCCAGCAGCCGCGCCCAGCCGCCTTCGCTTCGTACAGCGCCAGGTCGGCGGCCTTGTAGAGGGCGTCCGGCGTCGTGGCGTCGCGCGGTGCACAGGCAATGCCGATGCTGACGTCCACGTGCAGTAGGAGCTGCGCGTGGTGGATCGGTCGGCTCACCGATTCCTGGATGCGCGCGCAGACCGCGACAATGGCTGCGGTATCGACGAGATCGGGCATCAGGACTGCGAACTCGTCGCCCCCTAGGCGTGCGACACGGTCAGTCTCGCGCACCGCCTCGCCCAACCGTCGGGCAACGGCGACCAGGACAGCGTCGCCGGCGTCGTGACCCATAGTGTCATTGACCTGCTTGAAGTAGTCGAGATCGATGAGCAGCAGCGCAAATGACGTGCGGCGGCGAGCCAAGTGGGCGAAATGGCCCCGCAGTTCGTTATTGAACAGGCGCCGGTTCGCGAGCCCGGAGAGGCCGTCAAAGTAGGCCAATTGCTCGAGCTGCTTTTGGCTTTCCTGCAGCTGGAGCGTACGCTCCGCGACGAGGCCCTCGAGGACGCGGTGGCGCCGGCGCAGCAAGGCGAGCCTCGCCCGCACCGTGCCAGCGAACAGGCCGCCGATCGCCAGCATGAATAGGCCCCGAACCCACGGCATCTCGTGCCAGTGCGGCACGACGGTCACCGATAGTCTCGCCGGTTTCGACCACGCGCCGCCGGCTGCGGCGGTGCGCAGTTCAAGCACGTGGCCACCCGGGGGCAGATTGGTGTAGCTCGCGATGCGGCGCCCGGCATCGACCTCTACCCAGGCGGTATCGACGCCGGTCATCCGGAACTGGTATCGCCGCGTCAGGGGCGCGACGAAGTCAAGCGCCGCGAATTCCACAAGCAGGCTGCGCCGGCCAGGGTCGACCACCAACGCCGGTGCCTCGGGGCCGAGCGGGAAGCTGTGCAGGGGCGGAGCGTCCCCGACGCGAACTTCGGTCACGACCAGCCCGAGGGCATCGGCGGATGCGGCAGGTTCGGCGGGATCCACGATCGTAAGGCCGCCGGAGCCGCCGAAGAGCACGCGCCCGTTTGGCGTCAGGGCGCCCGAGCCGGTCCAATAGGTGCGAATGCCGACACCCTGCGCGGCACCGTATGTCTGCACGGCCAGCGTGTCCGGCGCGATTCGCGCGAGGCCGTCATCAGTGCTCGCCCAGACCACGCCCTGGCTATCCAGCACGAGCGCGTTGACGCCATCGTGCGGCAGGCCTTCCTTGGTCGTGACACGTCGCACCACCGGCCCGCCCCCGCCGGAAGGCCATTCCAGCAGCCGGATGCCGGCGCCCATGATGCCGACCCACATACGACCGGCGCCGTCGCGTACAAGGGCTGAGGCGTAGCCGGCCGGCACGCCAACCTGACCTGGCGCCTCCTTGGCCACGCGCGAGACCCTCATCGTCGCGGGCTCGAGCCGCGCGACACCGGCCCAGGTGCCCACCCACAGCGCGCCGTCGGGCGTCGGCAGCAGCGCGGTCAGGCGCCGGTCGCCGAGACGCCTGCCGTCTTCGCGTGCCACCACGCGCAGCCGATCATCGGCGTCGGGCTCGAGACCCCACAAGCCGTCGACCCCGCCCAGCCACAGCCGGCGCCCCTGCCAAGCCATCGTCCATGTGGACGCCGTCGCCGCACGACCCGGGATCTCCACGCGTCGCAGGTGGGCACCGCGCGAGTCCGCCCGGTACAGGCCGCGCTGCGTCCCCATGTAGACACCGCCGTCTGGCGCGGGCACCATGCTGAGTACTCGGCCATTGGGCAGGGCCGATCGCGGGGCCGAGGGATCACGACGCAACTTCGTCACATTGCCGTGCTCGGGATCCACGATGTCGATGCCGCCGTCGCCGAGGCCAAGCCACACCCGTCCATCCGGTTGCGCCAGCAAGGAGGCGACGTTGGGGTGGCTGATGGCTTGGGCCCGCCCGCCGGCGAACCATGTGGCGATGCCGCGGGAACGAGTCGCGTGGAAGCTGACCGAAGTGTCGGTCGCCGCCCATACGAGACCGCGGGTATCGCGGTACAGGGCACCCACGTCGTCATCCGCCAGGCTGCCCCCACCGTGCTCCTGATGCCGTACGCGTGTTGCTTGCCAGTGCCCGGTGTCGACGCGCAGGATCCCCTCGCCGCTGAACCCGATCCACATCTGGCCGGCTTCCGAGGCGGCAAGACCCGTGACGGTTTCCGTGCCCGTCCCTTCCTTCGTGGCCAGGAGCGAGCGCAGCGGCTGAGCGGTAGACGCGCCGGGCTCGGCGACGAACACGCCGTGGACATGCGTGCCGACCCAGATTCGGCCGCTGCCATCACTGGCTAGCCGACGCACGATGGGCGTGTCGCGCTCGGATGTAGGCAGTGCGACGGGGACAAATCGTGCCGCCCCGGGATCGCGCCGGTAGAGACCGTGGTCCGTGCCCGCCCAGAGCGTGCCTTCGGTCCCCCTCAACAGGGCACGCACGGCGCCGCTCGGCAGGCTGCGCGCCAGCGCCGAACCGTTGCTGGCCTGGACGCTGCCGCTGTCAATGTCGAGCCAGTCGAGGCCCCCGCCGGTGCCGATCCACAGGCCACCCCGGCCGTCCTCGGCCATCGCATAGACGCTGTCGCTCGTCAGCGACTGGCCGGGCTTGAGCACCGGCTCGAAGCGGTCGTGCGCGGCGTCATACCGCACGAGGCCGGCGGCATTCGTGCCCACCCATAGCCGGCCATGGCTGTCGGAGAGCAGGCTGAGAAGATAGCTGTCGGGCAACGCCCCACTCACGGCGAGGTCGCCCGTGTAGCGCCGCAAGTGGTATCCATCCCAGCGTTGCAGGCCACTCTGCGTGGCTATCCATAAGAAGCCGGCGGCGTCCTGCGTGATATCGGTGGCGCCAGGCTCTGAACCGAAAGCGTGACAGAAGGCGGCGTCGGAGCGACGCTCCCAGCCATCAGCCGGCGTGCCGTACACGGATGCTCCGAGCAGGGCAGCCAGCAGGAAGGCGGCCGCCGCGCGAACCCGAGAGCGAGAGAAGCCGGACAGGAGGCGGGGCATAGGGGGATCGACAAGGCAAGGCACGCTTTCGATCTTTCGGGTCGGCGTCCGCTGAATCGAGTCTCCGGTTGCACACCGCTCCAGCAAACCGGTCAAAGTTCGCGAAGGCATGACGATCAGCCTAGCCTTTCCAGGTATCCCGTGAGCGCACCGGACAAGAATCGCACATGGAAAAGCTCCTGCGCTTTCGGCGTTTCGGTCATGATTTGAAGGCCGAATTCATGCTGCCGGGATCGACCGGCCAGCTCATCCAGGCTCTGCATCGCGAGCGATGCGACCTAAGTTACCTGCCGCATGGCTGCTTTGGAGCAGCGCAATTCAATCGTCCGAAGTCCGCAACGGGTCGGCAACTGCCGAAGACGCCGCCGCGAAGCGGCCATTGGATTGCGACGCCAGTCGGGGCGGCGTTCAAACGCCTTCACCCGGCGCATCGAAGTCAGGTTCTGGGGTGTCCAGGCCCTATGAACGACCGGAGCGCGCCAGAAGCCGCCGTCCAAAGCGCACGCCTTTCATGCCCAGCGCGCCCTCGTAGTACCTCACACCGGACATTGCCGGCGTAAACCGCGAGGACCGCATCGCAGGAGTCACTCACCGATCGCGCGACGAAATTGAAGCCGAGGCCAACGAGCCAACCGAGTTCGCCCGCGCCCCCCCCGGAACGAGGAGCGCAGCGAAGTCGGGCCGCAGGCCCGACCGCCACGACGGGCCGGCGCAGGCACCGGGCAGCCGTTCCTCGTGCCGCGACCTAGCATGCAGGCAGCCGTCAAATACGGGAAGCATGACCGCCGAAGGGGCCCACCGCCATGGAAATCCTCGGTCCCCGTGGATCCGACCACGCGCAGGAAGACGACGCATCGGCCCAGACGCATGCGATCCCGGTGGTAGGCAATCGCTCGAATTGAGCCAATGTTGCAGTGCAGCGCATATTTTCAGCCGTTGCCCACTCAGGCAAACTGTCGGGATTAAGGGTTTTCGTGCCCGCATTTACCCGCAGAAAGACGCCAACGGTGAGCGAGAAGAAGATCGAGTTCTACAAGGGCCCGGCCGGCGGCTGGGGCGCCCTCAAGAGCGTCAGCAAGGCCTTGCTGGCCCAGGACATCGCCGTCAAGGGTGCCAAGACGCTGCTGTCGGCCAATCAGCCCGACGGCTTCGACTGCCCCGGCTGCGCGTGGCCCGACCGCAACCATGCGTCCACCTTCGAGTTCTGCGAGAACGGCGCCAAGGCCGTCGCCGCGGAGGCCACCGCGCGCCGCGTCACGCGCGGGTTCTTCGCCCAGCACACGGTGGCGGAGCTCGCGGGCAAGAGCGACTTCTTCCTGGAAGACCAGGGCCGGCTCACCGAGCCGATGGTCTACGACCGCGCCAGCGACAAGTACGTGCCCATCGAGTGGGACGACGCCTTCGCGCTCGCCGCCCGCCACCTGAACGCCCTGCCCGACCCGAACCAGGCGATGTTCTACACCTCGGGCCGCGCCAGCAACGAGGCCGCGTTCCTGTACCAGCTGTTCGTGCGCGAGTACGGCACGAACAACTTCCCCGACTGCTCCAACATGTGCCACGAGCCCAGCGGCTCGGCCATGCGCCCGCAGATCGGCGTGGGCAAGGGCACGGTCACGCTGGACGACTTCGAGAAGACCGATGCTGTTCTCATCTTCGGCCAGAACCCGGGCACCAACCACCCACGCATGCTGGGCGAGCTGCGGGCCGCCGCCAAACGCGGCGCCCGCATCGTGAGCTTCAATCCGCTGCGCGAACGCGGCCTGGAGCGCTTCGCCGATCCGCAGGCCAAGCTCGAAATGGCCACCATGAGCTCCACCCAGATCAGCTCGCACTATTTCCAGCTGCGCGTGGGCGGCGACTTCGCGATGGTCAAGGGCATGATGAAGCACGTCGTGGAGCAGGAGGACGCGCGCGGCGGCGTCCTCGACCACGCGTTCATCGCGGCGCACACACTTGGAGTCGAGGCGCTGCTGGACGACCTGCGCGCCGAGTCCTGGCCGCTGCTGGAACAGGAGTCGGGCATGTCCGAGGCGCAGATGCGCGCGGCCGGCGACGTGTACCTGAACGCCGGCAGCGTCATCGCCTGCTGGGGCATGGGCATCACCCAGCACCAGCACTCGGTGGCCACGATCCAGATGATCAACAACCTGCTGATGCTGCGCGGAAACATCGGACGGCCGGGCGCCGGTTCGTGCCCGGTGCGCGGCCACAGCAACGTGCAGGGCGACCGCACGATGGGCATCTGGGAGAAGCCGCCCGCGGCGCTGCTCGACCGGCTGCGCGACGTGTTCGGCTTCGAGCCGCCGCGCACGCCTGGCGTCGACGTGGTCGGGTCCATCAGGATGATGCTGGCCGGACGCGGCAAGGTCTTCATTGCGCTGGGCGGCAACTTCGCCGCCGCCACGCCCGACACCTACGAGACATGGAAGGCGCTGCGCCAGTGCGATCTCACGGTGCACGTGACGACCAAGCTCAATCGCAGCCACCTCGTGCACGGGCGCGACGCGCTGATCCTGCCCTGCCTTGGCCGCACCGAGATCGACGTGCAGGCCGCCGGCCCGCAGGGCGTGACGGTGGAGGACTCGATGAGCATGGTGCACATCTCGTCGGGCATCAACCCGCCGGCCTCCGAGCACCTGCTGTCCGAGCCCGCCATCGTGGCCCGCTTGGCCGCCGCCACGTTGGGCGCTCGCACGAAGACGCCGTGGCTGTGGCTGATCGAAGACTACGACCGCATCCGCGACAAGATCGAGGCCGTCTTCGACGACTTCTTCGACTTCAACGAACGCATCAAGGTGCCCGGCGGCTTCCGTCTGCGCAATACGGCCAGCGAACGCATCTGGGCCACGGACAGCCACAAGGCCACGTTCTACGCGCACCCGGTGCCGCTGGACACGCCCGCGCACCGCGCCCGCGAGCGCCAGCTCGACAAGGTGGTGTTCACGCTGTTCACCACGCGCTCGCACGACCAGTACAACACCACGATCTACGGCCAGGACGACCGCTACCGCGGCGTGTTCGGCCAGCGCCGCGTGGTGTTCATCAACGCGGCCGACATCGGGCACCTGGGCCTGCGCGATGGCGACTGGGTCGACCTGCACACGGCCTGGAGCGACGGCGTGGAGCGCCGCGCCGACCGCTTCAAGCTGGTGGCCTACGACATCCCGCGCGGCAACCTCGCGGCGTACTACCCCGAGACGAATCCGCTGGTGCCTCTTTCGAGCACCGCCATCGAGGCCGGCACGCCGACATCGAAATCGATTCCCGTCATACTCACGCCTCACGAGGCCGCGGGATCCACCCAGCTGGCCGACACGACGTTCGCGGGGGCGTGACGCTCCCCGCGCGGACGCGCAGGGGACTTCCGTGACCGACGACACCACGCCCGGGCTCGACGCCCTCTCGGCCGCGATCCTGCGCGAACTGGCCGCGGCACCCGGCGACGCCGGCATGTCGCTGCCGCGCCTGGGCAAGCACCTGGGCCTGGGCGCGAGCGTGCTGATGCGTTCGCTGTCGGCGATGAGCCATGCGCGCATCGGCGGCGTGGAGGGTCCGGGATGGGTCCGCGTCACGCAAGCGGACGACCGCTGGACCGCCGCGCTCACCGAGGCCGGCCGCGAGTTCTGCGCGAAGGCCTTGTCCGACGGCCCATGAGAAAAGCCCCAGAAGATCGCTCTTCTGGGGCTTCGCATCGGTTGGCGGAGGCGGAGGGATTCGAACCCTCGATACAGCTCATCACCGTATGCTCCCTTAGCAGGGGAGTACCTTCGACCACTCGGCCACGCCTCCAACCTAAGCTGGCATTCTAGCCTGGAAATTCGCCCGTTCAGGAGGCCGACGCCACAGGTTCTTCGAGATCGAAGGCCTTGTGTAGCGCGCGCACCGCAAGCTCCATGTACTTCTCGTCGATGACCACCGACGTCTTGATCTCGCTGGTGGTGATCATCATGATGTTGATGCCCTCCTCGCTCAGCGTGCGGAACATCTTGGAGGCCACGCCGACGTGGCTGCGCATGCCGATGCCCACGATGGAGACCTTGCAGATCTTCGGGTCGCCCAGCACCGTGGCAGCGCCGGTGGCCGGGGCCACCTTGTTCTTCAGCAGATCCATCGTGCGCGCGTAGTCGTTGCGGTGCACGGTGAACGAGAAGTCGGTCTTGCCGTCGTGCGAGACGTTCTGGATGATGACGTCGACGTCGATGTTGGCCTCGGCCACCTCGCCCAGGATCTGGTAGGCGATGCCCGGCTTGTCGGGGACGCCCATCACGGTGACCTTGGCCTCGTCGCGGTTGAACGCGATGCCCGAAACGACTGCTTGTTCCATGTTGACGTCTTCCTCGAAAGTGATCAGCGTGCCCGAGCGGGCCTCTTCATTGATGTCGATGTTCCAGTCGGTGAAGCTGGAGAGCACGCGCAGCGGCACGCGGTACTTGCCCGCGAATTCCACCGAGCGGATCTGCAGCACCTTGGAGCCGAGGCTGGCCATCTCGAGCATCTCCTCGAACGAGATGGTCTGCAGGCGGCGCGCCTCGGGCACGACGCGCGGGTCGGTGGTGTAGACGCCGTCGACGTCGGTGTAGATCAGGCACTCGGCCGCCTTCATCGCGGCGGCGATCGCCACCGCCGACGTGTCGGAGCCGCCGCGGCCCAGCGTCGTGATGTGGCCGTCGTCATCGATGCCCTGGAAGCCGGTGATGACCACCACCTTGCCGGCGGCCAGGTCGGCGCGCACGCGCTCGTCGGCTATGCTCTCGATGCGCGCCTTGGTGTACGACGAGTCGGTCTTCACGGGCACCTGCCAGCCGGTGTAGCTGACGGCCTCCAGGCCCTCCGCCTGCAGCGCCAGCGCCAGCAGGCCCACGGACACCTGCTCGCCGGTGGAGGCGATCATGTCCAGTTCGCGGTCGGACGCGGCGGTGTTGACGCCCGGGAACAGTTCCTTGGCCAGGCCCAGGATGCGGTTGGTCTCGCCGCTCATGGCCGACGGAACGACCACCATCTGGTGGCCGGCGCGGGCCCATTTCGCGACGCGTTTGGCGACGTTGCGAATGCGCTCCGTCGAACCCATCGAGGTGCCGCCGTACTTGTGAACTATCAATGCCATGGTCTGAAACGCCCGGTTGACTTCAGGACGGACCCACGTGGCCCATCCGCCGAAACCCCTTAGTCTAGCGCGTGCTTGGGGGTTTTCCCGCCCCGGACTGGTTCGCGGGTGGTGGATCGGCCCTTCTTTGACGGCGAAAACAAGTTGCCTAGACAGGCTGAGCCTTCGCCCCGGACGCAGCCGCCACCCAACGCACGCCCCACTGCGGCGCGCCGGTCGGCGCCCACGCACGCGCGTCGATCCCCAGCCCCGGCACGAACAGCAGCGCGCCCGCGCCGTCGAACAGCAGCGGCCCGTCGCGGCCCTCCGCCGGCACGCCCAGCGCCTGGAACTGCTTCTTCAGGCTGCGCGCCACGCCCGCGGGTTGCAGCAGGAACTGCTCGCCGCCTGCGCGAACGCGGGCCTCGACTTGCGCAAGCCGGGTGGGCGCGACGCCATGCTCGCGGGTGGCGAACACCTCGAGCGTGCCGTCCCAGCCGCTCAACGCATAGCGATCGCAACGCAGCAGCGACAACGCCGCGCCGCCGCGCGCCTGCGCGGGCGTGACGCGGGGACGCGCGGGCGCGACGACGGCGAGGCGGCCTCGCCACGAGCGCAGCACGCGGCCGTCCACGGGCCAGCGCCGGGTCGCGTCGTCGGGCGTCTCGGCGAGCAGGCGATCCACCAGCGACTGCGGCACCGGGGCGTCCAGCGCGCGGGCCAGCCAGGCGCGCAAGGCGTTGGCGCGCCGGGCCGGCGAGAGCGTGCGCCACGGCGCCAATGGCAGCGCGGCGTCCGCGCCGAGGCGGCGCAGGTCCTCCGCCGCCACCTCGTCGAGCACCGCCCTCGCCTCCGCCGCGCGCCGAGCCGCCGCGGCCAGCGCGGCATCGGCCTCGGGAAACGCCGCCCGGAGCGCCGGCATCACGTCGCGGCGCAGCCGGCTGCGCGCGAACCGCGGATCGGCGTTGCTCGGATCCTGAGCGACGGCCAGCGCCAGCGGCGCCACGTACGCGTCTATCTCGGCGCCGCCGCGCGCGATCCACGGCCGGGCCCAGGTGAGGCCGTCACGTTCGACGACACGCGGCATCGCGGCCAGGCCCGCCGGGCCGGCGCCGCGCAGCGCCTGAAGCAGCACCGTCTCGGCCTGGTCGTCCTGGTGATGGCCCAGCAACACGATACCGGCCCCTGCCACCCGTGCCATGCGTGCCAGCGCTCGATAGCGCTCGCGACGGGCCCAGGCCTCGACGCTCTCGCCGGCGGCCGGCTTTCCACCCAGGCGTTCGCACGCGAACGCGACGTTCCAGCGCTCGCACAAGGCCTTCACCTCGGAGGCCCAGCGATCGGCGTCGGCCATCAGGCCGTGGTGCACGTGGAGCGCGACGACGTTCGTCCCGAGCGCGTCGGCGGCACGCCGCGCGGCGTGCAGCAAGGCGACCGAATCGCGGCCGCCGCTGCAGGCCACCGCAACGACGGGACGCGAGGTCACGGTGTCTTCAGCGATCGGTGGTGTCGGCGAAGCGGCCGTAGGCCATCAGGCGCTCCTGGCGGCGCGCCAGCAGCTCCTTCGGCTTCAGGTCGGCCACCTGGCGCAGCGCGTCGCCCAGCGCGCGCTTGAGGCTGGACGCCATCGCCTTCGGGTCGCGATGGGCGCCACCCACCGGCTCGTTGACGATCTTGTCGATGAGGCCCAGCGCCTTCAGACGGTGGGCGGTGATGCCCAGCGCCTCGGCGGCGTCGGCCGCGCGCTCCGACGTCTTCCACAGGATGGACGCGCAGCCTTCCGGCGAGATCACCGAGTAGGCCGAGAACTGCAGCATCAGCATCTGGTCGCAGACGCCGATGGCCAGTGCGCCGCCGGAGCCGCCCTCGCCGACGATGGTGGAGATGATGGGCACCTCCAGCTGCGCCATCTCGAAGATGCTGGCGCCGATGGCTTCCGACTGGCCGCGCTCTTCCGCGCCAATGCCCGGGTAGGCGCCCATGGTGTCGATGAACGTGAACACCGGCAGGCCGAACTTCTCTGCCGTCTTCATCAGGCGCTGCGCCTTGCGGTAGCCCTCGGGACGCGGCATGCCGAAATTGCGCACCTGCCGATCCTTGGTGTCGTAGCCGCGCTGGTGGCCCACGATCATGCAGGCCTGGCCGTTGAAGCGCGCGAGGCCGCCGACGATGGCCGCGTCGTCCGCGAACGAGCGGTCGCCGTGCAGTTCCTCGAACTCCGTGAAGACCTCGGCGGTGTAGTCGAGCGTCTGCGGGCGCTGCGGGTGGCGCGCGATCTGGTAGACCTGCCACGGAGCCAGGCTGGAGTAGATGTCCTTGGTGAGCTGCAGGCTCTTCTTGTCGAGGCGGTCGATCTCCTCGGAGATGTCGACGGCCGACTCGTTCTGCACGTAGCGCAGCTCTTCGATCTTCGATTCCAGCTCGGCGATCGGTTGTTCGAATTCCAGGAAATGGCGTTTGGTCATCAGGATGTTCCTCATTGGGCGGCTCGTCAGCCTTCGACCGTGATGGGATCGAGACTGCGCCAGAGATACCACGTGGCGACCGAGCGGTACGGAGCCCACCCATCGCCCAGTTCACGGGCCTCGGCGCGCGAGACCGGCTCGCCGCTGAAGTAATTTTCGCTGATTCCGCGGATGAGGCCAGGATCGTCCAGCGGAAGCACGTTCGGACGCAGCAGATGGAAGATCAGGAACATCTCGGCCGTCCAGCGGCCGATGCCGCGGATGGCCACCAGTTCCTCGATGATCGCCTCGTCGTCCATGCCGTGCCACTGGCCCACGTGCACGGCGCCGTCGGAGAAATGGCGCGCCAGGTCGCCCAGGTATTCCACCTTGCGCCCCGACAGGCCCACGCCCTTGAGCGTCTCGGGCGCGAGCCGGAGCACGGCGGCGGGCTGCAGCAGCTCGACGTCGGGGCCGTCGACGGCCGCCACGAGCTTGCGCCACACGCCCTGCGCCGACTTGGTGGACACCTGCTGGCCCACGATGGAGCGCGCGAGCGTGGTGAACGCGTCGCCGTTGCTCTGCAGGCGCGCATCGCCGAACTTGGGGATCAGCTTCTTCATCACGCGGTCGCGCTTGACCAGGTGACGGCAGGCGTCATCCCAGTACGCGGGCACGTCGCGGGCGGATTCGGGCACGGCATCAGCCGGGGATGCGACCATGTCAGGCCTTCACCCAGGTGGTGCCTTGGGCGCTGTCCTTGAGCGTGATGCCCAGCCCGGCGAGTTCGTCGCGGATGCGGTCGGACTCGGCGAAGTTGCGATCCTTCTTCGCCTGGGCCCGCGCGTCGATGCGCGCCTGGATCTCGGCCTCGGTGAGCGCCGCGCCGGCCTGCAGGAAGGCCTGCGGCGACTGCTGCAGCACGCCCAGCGTGGCGCCCAGCGCCCGCAGCAGGCGCGCCGTGGCGACCGACTTCGTGCGGTTCAGGTCGGTGACCATCTCGAACAGCACGGCCAGCGCGCCGGGCGTGTTGAAGTCGTCGTTCATCGCGTCGCGGAACGCGGACGCGCGCGCGTCGGTCCAGTCGACGGCGCTCGCGTCCACGGGCAGTTCGGCCACGCCAGCAGCGTTGTCATCGCCGAGGGCCACGCTGCCGAGCGCGGTGTAGAGGCGGCGCAACGCCGAGCGCGCGTCGTCGAGATGCGCGTCGGAGAAGTTGAACGGGCTGCGGTAGTGCGTGCGCAGCATGAAGAAGCGCAGCGTCTCGCCGTCGAACTTCTTCAGCACGTCGCGGATGGTGAAGAAGTTGCCGAGCGACTTCGACATCTTCTCGTTGTCGACGTTGAGGAAGCCGTTGTGCAGCCAGTAGTTCACGAAGGGATGGCCCAGCGCGCCCTCGCTCTGCGCGATCTCGTTCTCGTGATGGGGGAACTGCAGGTCCATGCCGCCGCCGTGGATGTCGAAGCGCTCGCCCAGCACGGCGCACGACATGGCGGAGCACTCGATGTGCCAGCCCGGGCGGCCCGGGCCGTACGCGCTGTCCCACTTGGCGTCGGCGGGCTCGGACGGCTTGGCCGACTTCCACAGCACGAAGTCGAGCGGGTCGGTCTTGCCGTCGGCCACGGCCACGCGCTCGCCCGCGCGCAGGTCGTCCAGCGACTTGCCCGACAGCTTGCCGTAGCCCTCGAACTTGCGCACCGCGTAGTTCACGTCGCCGTTGTCGCCCTGGTAGGCCAGGCCCTTGTCCTGCAGCGTGGCGATCATGGACAGCATCTGCGGCACGTACTCGGTGGCGCGCGGCTCGTGCGTGGGCGGCTCGATGCCGATGGCGCCGATGTCCTCGCGCATGGCGGCGATCATCTCGTCGGTGAGCTGGCGGATGGTGATGCCGCGCTCGACCGCGCGCTTGATGATCTTGTCCTCGATGTCCGTGATGTTGCGGACATAGGTGACCTCGTAGCCCAGCACCTGCAGCCAGCGGTAGACGACGTCGAACGCCATCATCATGCGGGCGTGGCCCATGTGGCACAGGTCGTAGATCGTCATGCCGCACACGTACATGCGCACGTGGCCCGGGACGATGGGAACGAAGTCTTCGGCTTGGCCGGTGAGAGTGTTGAAGAGACGCAGCGTCATCGGCAGGAACAGGGGCCGGCAGTCGGACTTCTCATGGAAGCCGGAGCAGCCGAACGGATAAAGGGGTCGGGCAAACCGGGGTCGGGCGCCGGGCCTGGTCGCCTCGGGCAGTCGAACTGGACAGGTCGCAGGGTCTGGCGATGCAAGCGGGCTCGGCTGCCCTCGGTAGAATCGAGGGAGTATAGCCAAGGAGACTTCTCAATGAGCATCCCCCAACAAACCCGGTGGGCCGCGCTGGCCGTGGCCGGACTGACGGCGTTCTGCGCCCCGGCCTGGGCCGACAAGGTGCACCTCGTCACGTCGATGGGAGACATCGTCATCGAGCTGGACGGGCAGAAGGCGCCCAGGTCCGTCGCCAACTTCGAGCAGTACGTCAAGGAAGGCCACTACGACGGCACCGTGTTCCACCGCGTGATCCCGAACTTCATGATCCAGGGCGGCGGCATGCTGCCCAGCCTGCAGGAAAAGCCCGTGCACGCGCCGATCCCGCTGGAGTCGCACAACGGCCTGAGCAACGTCAAGGGCTCGGTCGCGATGGCGCGCACCAGCATGCGCGACTCGGCCACGGCCCAGTTCTTCATCAACGTGCAGGACAACCCGTTCCTGGACCAGGGCGACGGCTACGCGGTGTTCGGCCGCGTCGTCTCGGGCATGGACGTCGTCGAGAAGATCAAGCAGGTGTCCACCACCACCAAGGGCATGTACGAGAACGTGCCCCAGACCCCCGTCATCATCAAGAAAGCCAGCCTGGAGAAATAAGCATGACCAAATACGTGAAGCTCACCACCACCAAGGGCGACCTGCGCATCGAGCTCGATGACGAGAAGGCCCCCATCTCCGTCGCCAACTTCCTGTCCTACGTGAACAAGGGCTTCTACGACGGCACGATCTTCCACCGCGTGATCCGCAACTTCATGATCCAGGGCGGCGGCTTCGAGGCCGGCATGAAGCAGAAGGACACCGACGCGCCGATCCAGAACGAGGCCAAGAACGGCCTGAAGAACGACAAGTACACGCTGGCGATGGCGCGCACCTCGGCGCCCCACTCCGCCACGGGCCAGTTCTTCATCAACACGACCAACAACGGCTTCCTGAACAACGCCGAGGCGCAGGACGGCTGGGGCTACGCCGTGTTCGGCAAGGTCGTCGAGGGCCAGTCGGTGGTCGACGAGCTGGGCGGCGTCAAGACGGGCCGCAAGGGCTTCCACGACGACGTGCCGGTGGACGACATCCAGATCGTCAAGGCCGAGGAAGTCCAGGCTTGAGCTTGAGCCCCGCGCCGGTCTTCGATTCGGACCTGAAGCTCGGCGACGACATCCACGCCGTCGACTTCATCTCCGACATCCACCTGAGCGACACCATGCCGGCCACGGCCGCCGCATGGGAGGCCTACATGGCTTGCACAAAGGCCGACGCGGTGTTCCTGCTGGGCGACATCTTCGAGGTCTGGGTGGGCGACGACGCCCGAGCCCGGCCTTTCGAGGCCCGCTGCGTGCGAGCCATCGCCGACACCGCCGCGCGCGTGCCGGTGTGGCTGCAGCACGGCAACCGCGACTTCCTGATCGGCGCGGAGTTCGCCGCCGCCACCGGCGCGCGCCTGCTCGCCGACCCGGCGTCGGTCACCGCGTTCGGCCGCACGCTGCTGCTCACGCACGGCGACGAGCTGGTGTTGGACGACGTGCCCTACCAGCTGTTTCGCCAGCAGGTGCGCGATCCGGCTTACCAGCGGCAGTTCCTGTCGCAGCCGCTGGAGACGCGCCTCGCCCTGGCCGCGAAGATGCGCGCGGCCAGCATGGCGCGCCACGACGAGCCCGTCACCTACGCCGACGTCGACGAGACGATGGCCAAGGCCTGGCTGGCCCGCCTGGGCACCGACACGATGATCCACGGCCACACCCACCGTCCCGGCACGCAGGTGCGCGACGGCTGGACGCGCCACGTGCTCAGCGACTGGGACCAGGATACGCCCGTGCCCGAGGCCCGGCGCGCGCAGGTGCTGCGCTGGACGGCCGCGGGCCTCGAGCGTCTCGCGCCCGAGCGGGCCTGCGCGTGACGCCCGCCTGGTGGCGCGCGCCCTTTGCCGTTTTCTCGCGGCTGGGCGCGTGGCGCGAGCGTCGCGCGCTGGAGCGCCGCGCGATCCCCGACGCGCTGTGGGAGCTGACGCTGCTGCGCCTGCCCTTCCTCGCGCGGCTGGACGATGACGATCGCGCCGAGCTGCGCCGCCTGTGCAGCCTGTTCCTCGATCGCAAGGAGTTCCACGGCGTCGGCGGCCTCGAGGTCACCGACGACATGGCGCTGCTGATCGCCGCGCAGGCCTGCCTGCCGGTGTTGCGCCTGGGCCTGCATCTCTACGACGGCTTCGTCGGCATCGTCGTGCACCCCGACGAGGTGGTGGCGCAGCGCAGCGTGATGGACGAGGACGGCGTCGTCCACGAGTACGAGGAGAACCTCACCGGCGAGGCGATGAGCGGCGGCCCGCTGATGCTCGCCTGGTCGGACGTGCAGGACGCGGCCGAGGCCGCCGACTGGGCCTACAACGTGGTCATCCACGAGTTCGCGCACGTCATCGACATGGCCGCCGAGGGCCTGGCCGACGGCGTGCCGCCGCTGCCCGACGCGGCCGCGCGCGAGCGCTGGATCGAGGCGATCGACGGGTCGTACGAGGCCTTCTGCGCGCTCGTCGACGACGGCGTCGACACGGTGGTCGATCCGTACGGCGCCGAGGCCGTGGAGGAGTTCTTCGCGGTGGCCGTCGAGGCCTTCTTCGTGGCGCCGCTGCCGTTCAGGCGCGAGTCGCCGGCAATGTACGAGCTGCTCGCGGGCTACTTCCAGCAGGATCCCGCGGCGTCCTGAGAAACTGAAAAGCCCGTCGGACTCGCGTCGCGACGGGCTTTCGTTCGAGGCAGGCTGCGTTCAGATCGCCGCGGCCTCCGCCTTGGGCTTGTCGCCGCTCTTGCCGGACGGCTGGATGTCGAGGACGGTCTCGCCCTTGTCGTCGACGTCCACGCTCAGGCGGCCGCCGTCGACCAGGCGGCCGAACAGCAGTTCGTCGGCCAGCGCCCGGCGGATCGTGTCCTGGATCAGGCGCTGCATCGGACGCGCCCCCATCAGCGGATCGAAGCCCTTCTTGCCGAGGTGCTTGCGCAGCGCGTCGGAGAACGCGACCTCGACCTTCTTCTCGGCCAGTTGCGCCTCGAGCTGCAGCAGGAACTTGTCGACCACGCGCAGGATGATCTCTTCGTCGATGGACTTGAAGTTGACGATCGCATCCAGCCGGTTGCGGAACTCCGGCGTGAACATGCGCTTGATGTCGCCCATCTCGTCGCCCTGCTGGCGCGAGTTGGTGAAGCCGATCGACGCCTTGCTCATGGTCTCGGCGCCCGCGTTGGTGGTCATGATGATGATCACGTTGCGGAAGTCGGACTTGCGGCCATTGTTGTCGGTCAGCGTGCCGTGGTCCATCACCTGCAGCAGCACGTTGAAGACGTCCGGGTGTGCCTTCTCGATCTCGTCGAGCAGCAGCACGCAGTGCGGCTTCTTGGTGATCTGCTCGGTGAGCAGGCCGCCCTGGTCGAAGCCCACGTAGCCGGGAGGCGCGCCGATGAGGCGGCTCACGGCATGGCGCTCCATGTACTCCGACATGTCGAAGCGGATCAGGTCGATGCCCAGGATGAACGCCAGCTGCTTGGCCACCTCCGTCTTGCCGACGCCCGTGGGGCCGGAGAACAGGAACGAGCCGATCGGCTTGTCGGGCTTGCCCAGGCCGGAGCGCGCCATCTTGATGGCCGCGGCCAGCGCGTCGATGGCCGGATCCTGGCCGAACACGACGCTCTTCAGGTCGCGGTCGATCGTGCGCAGCTTGTCGCGGTCGTCGCTGGTGACCGACGCCGGCGGGATGCGGGCGATCTTGGCCACGATCTCTTCGACCTCGTTGCGGGTGATGGTCTTCTTCTGGCGGCTCTTGGGCAGGATGCGCTGCGCGGCACCGGCCTCGTCGATGACGTCGATCGCCTTGTCGGGCAGGTGGCGGTCGTTGATGTACTTGGCCGACAGCTC
>FTKD01001092.1_pt1 | contig 17304 bp, 14 predicted proteins | sample 1658191 | NCBI WGS metagenome assembly FTKD01 (sample SAMEA3914808, study PRJEB12502) | metagenome | biome: forest; material: soil | place: Canada | collected 2011-08-03 | depth 0.3 m
CACGTCCAGGCCCAGCTCGAACGCGGCGGCCTCGAGCTCGCTCATCTGGCCGTCGCCCAGGCAGGCGGCGATCAGCAGGATCGCGTCGGCGCCCATCGCGCGCGCTTCGACCACCTGGTACGGGTCGATCATGAAATCCTTGCGGATCACCGGCAGCGCACAGGCGGCGCGCGCCGTCTTCAGGTAGTCGGCATGGCCCTGGAAGAACTGCACGTCGGTGAGTACGGACAGGCAGGCAGCGCCGTGCCTGGCATAGCTGGCCGCAATGGCAGCCGGCTCGAACGGCTCGCGTAGCACGCCCTTGCTGGGGCTGGCCTTCTTGATCTCGGCGATGACGGCGGCGTCGCCGCGCGCCACCTTGGCACGCATCGCCGCGGCGAAACCGCGCGGCGCGGTCTGGCCGCGTGCGAGCTCCTGCAGGTCGCCTACGCTGCACTTCGGGCGTGCGGCGGCGATCTCCTCGCGCTTGACCTCGACGATGCGTTGCAGGATGTCAGACATTGGGTTTCAGCTTCTGGGTGACGGCCACGAACTGCGCCAGCTTGGCCTGTGCCGCGCCCGACGCCACGGCGTCGCGCGCGCGCTTGACGCCGTCGGCCACCGAGCCGGCCACGCCCGCGCAATAGAGCGCCGCGCCGGCGTTGAGCAGCACGATGTCGCGGATCGGGCCGTCCTCGTTGGCCATCGCGCGGCGGATGCAGGCGACGGACTCCTGCTGGTTGGACACGCGCAGCACGCGCGAGTCGTACACCGGCAGCCCGAAGTCGCTCGGGTGCACGACGTACTCGCGCACCTCGCCGTCCTTCAGCTCGCCCACCAGCGTCTCGCCCGACAGCGACACCTCGTCCATGCCGTTCTGCCCGTAGACCACCATCACGTGGTCGGAGCCCAGGCGCTGCAGCACGCGCACCTGGATGCCCACCAGGTCGGGGTGGAACACGCCCATCAGCTGGTTGGGCGCGCCGGCCGGGTTGGTGAGCGGGCCCAGGATGTTGAAGAACGTGCGTACGCCCAGTTCCTTGCGCACGGGCGCGGCGAACTTCATCGACGCATGGTGGTTGGGCGCGAACATGAAGCCGATGCCCGTCTCCTGCAGGCAGGTGGCGACGAGCTCGGGCGACAGGTCGATGTGGGCGCCGAGCGCCTCCATCACGTCGGCGCTGCCGGAGGTGGACGACACGCTGCGCCCGCCGTGCTTGGCCACCCGCGCGCCCGCGGCCGCGGCGACGAACACCGAGGCCGTGGAGATGTTGAACGTGTGCGAGCTGTCGCCGCCGGTGCCCACGATGTCGACCAGGTTCGTGCGGTCGAGCACCGGCACCGGCACGGCGAACTCGCGCATCACCGTGGCGGCCGCGGCGATCTCGCCGATCGTCTCCTTCTTGACGCGCAGCCCGATCGCGATGGCGGCGATCATCACCGGCGACATCTCGCCGCTCATGATGCGGCGCATCAGCGCCAGCATCTCGTCGTGGAAGATCTCGCGGTGTTCGATGACTCGGGTCAGCGCTTCGGTGTCGGTGATCGGCATGGGGTTCGTCGCTTCCGGAGAGAGGATCAGGATGGCGCGCCGAGCGCGTGGCGGATCTCGACGATCGCGCGGTCGACGGCCGCCGCGTCGACGTCGAGATGGGTGACGAAGCGCAGCTTGTACAGGCCCGTGCACAGCACGCCGCGCGCACGCAGCTGCTCGACCAGCGTGGCATGCTCGCCGCCCCACTTCGCGGCCGTGCGCGAGCGCACCAGCTCGGGCGCGAGATCGACGAACAGGATGTTGCTGGCCGGCGGCGCGAAGACGACGCCCTCGATGCCGGCCAGGCCGTCGGCGAGCCGGCGCGCGTTGGCGTGATCCTCGCGCAGGCGAACCACGTGGTGAGCTAGCGCGTACGACGCCGCGGCCGCCAGCAGCCCGGCCTGGCGCATGCCGCCGCCGGCCATCTTGCGCACGCGTTTCGCGCGCGCGATCAGCTCGCGCGAACCGACCAGCGCCGAGCCCACCGGCGCGCCCAGGCCCTTGCTGAAGCACACCGAGACGCTGTCGAACAGGTCGGCGATGGCGCGGGCCTGCGCATACGGATCGCTGCCGTCCGCCTCGGCCTGGCACACCGCGGCGTTGAACAGCCGCGCGCCGTCCAGGTGGGTGGCGAGGCCGTGCCGGCGCGCCAGCGCGGTGGCGTCGCGCAGGTAGCTCATCGCCATCGGCTGGCCGCCGAACGTGTTCTCCAGGCACAGCAGCCGGGTGCGTGCGAAGTGCGCGTCGTCGGGCTTGACGGCCGCCTCGATGTCGGCCAGCGCCAGCGTGCCGTCGCTCTGGTGCGCGATCGGCTGCGGCTGGATGCTGCCCAGCACCGCGGCGCCGCCGCCCTCCCAGCGGTAGGTGTGCGCCATCTGGCCGACGAGGTATTCGTCGCCGCGCTGGCAATGGCTCATCAGCGCCGCGAGGTTGCTCTGCGTGCCGGTGGGCATGAACAGGGCCGCCTCCTTGCCCAGCAGCGCGGCGATGCGCTCCTGCAGCGCGTTGACGCTCGGGTCGTCGCCGAACACGTCGTCGCCGAGCGGGGCCGCGAACATGGCGTCGCGCATTGCCGACGTCGGGCGGGTGACGGTGTCGCTGCGGAGGTCGACGATGGCGGTCATTGGACTTGGCTCAGGTTGAGGAAATTGCGCAGCATCGCGTGGCCGTGCTCCGACAGGATGGACTCGGGGTGGAACTGCACGCCTTCCAGCGGTGTCCGCGTGCCCGCCAGCTCGCGGTGGCGCACGCCCATGATCTCGCCGTCCTCGGAGCGCGAAGTGACCTGCAGCACTTCGGGGCAGGTCTCGCGTTCGATCGCCAGCGAGTGGTAGCGGATCACGCTGAACTCGCGCGGCAGCCCGGCGTAGACGCCCGCGCCGTCGGTGGTGAGCGTGCTGGCCTTGCCGTGCATCTGGCGCTGCGCCCGCACGATGCGGCCGCCGAGCGCCGCGCCGATGCTCTGGTGGCCCAGGCACACACCCAGGATCGGCAGCTTGCCGATGTAGGCCTGGATCGCCGGCACACACACGCCGGCTTCGGCGGGCGAACAAGGGCCGGGCGACAGCACCAGGTGATCGGGCTTCATCGCACCGATCTCCTCCACGCTGATCTCGTCGTTGCGCACGACGCGCACCTCCTGCCCGAGCTCGCCGAAATACTGCACGAGGTTGAACGTGAAGGAATCGTAGTTGTCGATCATCAGAAGCATGAGCGTTCCTGTGTCCTGGCGTTGACTGACTCGGGGCGTCCGCGGAGCGCGGAACCGGTCGATCGGGGTCTCTCGTCAGCCGCGGTGGCCCGCGGCTCGGTGCAACGGGGCGCACGCCGGAGGCGGCGCGACCCGGGCCGGGATCTTCACCAGCGCCAATGCCAATGCCCGGCGGGGATGCGATGCGAGAGTTGCTTCATGGTTCCAACATTCTAGACGCGCCGCGCGCAGGCCGCTGCGACGGCCTGCTTCGTCGATGCGAGACGCCGGCATCGGGCCCGCGCGGGCCCGGCCGATCCGTCATTGCAGCTTCGACTGCTCCGGCGGCCTCTCGGACCGCCAGGCCCTGAGCTTGTCGAGCTTGGCGGCGTACAGATCGTGATCGGTCCGCATGACGGCGTCGTCCATCGCCAGCGCCAGCTCTCTGCGCGCCTCGTCGAGGCGATTGAGGCCGAAGTCGGCGACCGCGAGCGCGTAGTGGAACTCGTGATAGTCGGGCGCCCGGGCGATCTCCTTGAGGAACAGCTCGCGCGCGGTGGCGTAGTCGCCGTGGTGCAGCGCCACCTGGCCCTGCACGAACCAGTAGAACGGCGGCACCGGCTCGACGACCTTCAGGCGCGCCTGCACCGTCCGCGCCTCGTCGCTGCGGCCGAGTTGTTGCAGCGCCTCGGCATAGTTGGCCAGGATGCGCGGGTTGTCGGGCGAGCCGCCCAGCGCGTGGTGCAGCACCTGTTCGGCGTGCATCGCATCGCCGTGCTGCAGGTAGACCACCCCCAGCGTGTTGTACGCGCTGACGAACTGCGGGTCGAGCTTGATCGCCTGGCGCGCGCGCCAGTAGGCGTCGTCGAGCTGGCCGTGCACCATCGCCTCGGCGGCGCGGTTGTTCATGAACATCGCGAGGATGGTCCGCTGCGACAGCGGCCGCACATGCAGCTCGCTGTCCTCGCCCGGCATGAAGTCGATGGTGTAGAGCTCGAACCGGTCGTACGAGGCCACCGTGGCGGCGAACGGGCGCTCGAGCAGCAGGTTCACGTGGCCGCTCATGAAATACATGCCGCCCGAGCGGCTCCACATCTGCTCCGTGGCCACTTGTTGGTACGTCACCTTGAGGCCCAGCGCATTGGCGAACGCACCGGTCATGATCACCAGCGACAGGCAGTTGCCCTGCCGCGCGTCGAAGGCCTGCGCGGCCGTGCGGGTCGTGGTCGCGTCGTACTCGAGCTGGAGCTTGCTGCGGTTGTACAGCGCCTCGGTCAGCGCCTGCCGCAGGCCCTTGACGCGCGCCAGCGGCAGGATCTGCTCGTTGATGTAGGCCTGCATCTCGGGCGTGAGGCGGAAGACGTCGGCCGGATCGAGTGGCTCGACAGGCGGTGCGAAATGCGCGTCGTCGAACATCTCGGGCGCCGCCGGCGCCAGCGCGGTAGTCGTGGCGCAGCCCGCGATCAGCAACGGGGCGACGGCGAGCGCCAGGCGGGACAGGTACCTACGCAACATCGACATGGCGAACTCCTCGAGGGGCCGTCCGCGCCGCGGCGGGCGCGGATCCCGTCTGTGAACTATGCGCTTTCCGCGAACCTTGGCAAGTTCCTCAGAACCCTTCCTCGACCAGCTCGGCAGCACGCAGCAGCGCACGCGCCTTGGCCTCGGTTTCGCGCCATTCCATCTCGGGGACCGAATCTGCCACGACACCGGCCGCGGCCTGCACATAAAGCGTGTTGTTTTGCACGATCCCCGTGCGAATCGCGATCGCCACGTCCATGTCGCCCGCGAAGCTCAGGTAGCCGCAGGCACCGCCGTAGATGCCGCGCTTGACCGGCTCCAGCTCGTCGATGATCTCCATCGCGCGGATCTTGGGCGCGCCGCTGAGCGTGCCGGCGGGGAAGGTAGCGCGCAGCACGTCCATGTTGCTCAGGCCCGGCTTCAGCAGGCCCTCGACGTTGCTCACGATGTGCATCACGTGCGAATAGCGTTCGACGACGAATGCATCGGTCACCTTGACGCTGCCGGTTTGGGTGATGCGGCCGATGTCGTTGCGCGCCAGGTCGATCAGCATCAGGTGCTCGGCGCGTTCCTTCGGGTCTTCCAGCAGTTCCTTTTCGATGGCCAGGTCGGCCTCGGGCGACGCCCCGCGCGGGCGCGTGCCGGCGAGCGGGCGGATCGTGATCTTCTCGCCTTCGGCGACGTGCTCGTGGCGCACCAGGATCTCGGGCGACGCGCCGACGATCTGGAACGTGCCCATGTCGTAGAAGTACATGTAGGGCGACGGGTTCAGCGAACGCAGCGCACGGTACAGGCTCAGCGGCGACTCGGTGTAGCGCTTCTGCAGCCGCTGGCCCACCTGCACCTGCATCATGTCGCCGGCGGCGATGTACTCCTTGGCCTTGAGCACCGCCGCGATGTAGGCTTCCTTCGAGAACTCGCGCTGCACCGCGTACGACGGGCCGCGCCTGACGGGCGGCGCCGTGACCGAATAGCGCAGCTTGTCGGCCAGCTCGTTGAGGCGGCGCTTGGTGGCGAAGAAGGCGTCCGCGCGCGACGGATCGGCGTAGACGATCAGGTAGAGCCGCCCGGACAGGTTGTCGATGACGGCCAGTTCCTCGGTCTGCAGCAGCAGGATGTCGGGCGTGTCGAGGCCGCCCGTCTTGTGCGTGCCGGCCAGGCGCGGCTCGATGTAGCGCACGGCGTCGTAGCCGAAATAGCCCGCGAGGCCGCCGCAAAAGCGCGGCAGGCCCGGACGCAGCGCCACCTTGAAGCGCTGCTGGAACGCCTCGATGAAAGTGAGCGGGTTGCCGTCGTGCGTCTCGACGACCTGGCCGTCGGTGATCACCTCGGTGCGCATGCCGGTGCTCTGCACCCGCGTGCGCGCCGGCAGGCCGATGAACGAGTAGCGCCCGAAGCGCTCGCCGCCGACGACGGACTCCAGCAGGAAGCTCTGCGCCTGTCCGCCGGCGAGCTTGAGGTACAGCGACAGCGGCGTCTCGAGGTCGGCGAAAGCCTCGAAGATCAGCGGGATGCGGTTGAAACCTTGGGCGGCCAGGCTCTTGAATTCGAGTTCGGTGATCACGTTCGTAGGACTCCGGTGGCCGGGTGCGCCGCGACAAGGGTGGGATGGGTCGCGCCGCGTTTCCGGCGAAGATTCTCGACGACGTTGCGCCGCAGCGAAACGTGGCGTCGTCCATGGCGCACGCGCGGGGGGCATGTGCCGGCGCGGTGCGGCGCCGGCGCGCCGCGACGGTGCCCTGTGCGGGCGGGTCAGCAGCGGCAGGCGCGTGCGTTCATCACGAACGGCGTCGCCAGACCCAGGCTCCCTGGTCGTGCGACCGCACCGCGCAGGTCATCGCGGCGGTGCAGGGGAGGAAGAAACCTTCGGGCATGCGAACCAGTTTAGCCGAAGCCATCGAGCGCCCGCCAGCCGCCCTGCTTCGCCGTTGCAGCACGGGGACTTCGACCGTCGCGGCAGCGCCCGCACCCGCGGCGCCGTGCATCGACATCGTGCGCCAGCCGCCGTCCAGGGCCGCTGCATAGTGACGTAATGCGCATTTCTCGGGGTTGGACGCCGTGATTTCGCCGGCACGAGCCTTGCATGTAGTGACTTGTCGCTAAACTTCCTGCTCTCACTGTGATTTCCGTCGTTGGGCCGCAGTGACGGCTTCTCGATCCAAGACGCGGCCCCGGGCACGGCCCGATGCCGCGACCACAACGTGTCACCTGAGCACGATCGCCATGACTGAGTTGAGAATCATCGCGCGCTGCGTCCTGATGCTGGCCGGCGTTGCCGCCAGCACGGCGACGATGGCACAGGTGATCGCGCCGTCCGCCGCTGCTTCGGCCGCGGCCGAACGCGCACAGAAGGAAACCGACCGGACGATGTACTGGATCCGCGTGCTCGCCGAAAAGCCCGCGCCCAAGCCCGCCGCACCGAAGCCGGTGGCCGCCGCGCCCGCACCCGCGCCGCAGGGCAAGGTCGCCGCCAGCCCCGAGCCGCGCACCAAGGTCGCCGCAGCGGCACCCGCGCCCGCCATGGCGCCATCGACCACGTCCGCCGATGTCGCCGACGCCGCGCCGTCGTCGGTCGTCGTGGCCGTCCCGACCGCTGCTGTAGCGCCGTCGCTGGCCGCCGCCACGGGCACCGCGAGCACCGGCAACAGCAGCGCAATGACGTCCGGCAGCACCGTCGCCGGTGTTTCCGGCGCCGGCCTCGCCGGCTCGCTGGCCGCGCCCGCCGCCGCGGCACCGCAGATCGACGTCCCGGTCGCGGAAGAGGAACCCGATCCCGGCCTGATCATGATCAAGTCGGCCGACCCCGAATTCCCGATGGCGACGATGCGCCGCCTGCGCAAGGGCGAGGTCGAAGTGAAGTTCGAAGTGGGCCCCGACGGCGTCGTCGACGTCGTCACCGTGATGAAGACGACCAGCGCAAGCCTGAACGCCGCGGCGGTGGACGCCGTGCGCCAGTGGCGCTTCAAGCCGACGCCCAAGGGTCATACGGCCCTGGTCGATCTCGCCTTCAACCTCGACACCTGAGAAGGTGTGAATCAGGCCAGGTCGTCGAGCCGCCCGATCACGCGATCGGGCCGCGCATCGGCCACCGGCTCGCCATGGTTGTAGCCGTAGTTCACCAGCACCACCGGACAGCCGGCGGCGCGCGCCGCCTCGCAATCGTTGCGTGAGTCGCCCACCATCAGCGTGCTCGCCGGACTCGTGCCCAAGGCTTCGCAGGTCCTGATCAACGGCAACGGATCGGGCTTGTGGCGCTCGAACGAGTCGCCGCCGAACACGTGCTCGAACGAACCGAGCAGGCCCTTGGCCTCCAGCAGCGCCACGGCGAAGGCGCGCGGCTTGTTCGTCACGCAGGCTAGCCGCCAACCGCGCGCGCGCATCGCGGCCAGGCCTTCGCGCGCGCCGGGATAGACGTCCGCGTACCGGCCATTGACGTCGGCGTAGTGGCGTTGATAGAGCGCCCACGCCTGCGCCAGCAGCTCGGGCGAGCCCCCCGCCTGCGCGAGTGTCTGCGTGAGCAGGTGCATGCTGCCGCGGCCCACGGTCCGCGCGATGAAGGCGCGGTCGACCGCCGGCAGCGAGAGCTCGGCCAACGTGCGCGCGAGCGCCTGTTCGAAGTCGCCGACGGTGTCGACCATCGTGCCGTCGAGGTCGATGATGGCGGCGGCTATCGTTGCAGGGTTCAACTGAATGAAGTTCACGACAGGCAAATGGAGTCTCGCGCAAAAGGCTGATGTTCGGTCTGCGCCAACTGTAGCGGGATCGAGCGGTCGTGACGCCGCCATGCGAAGGCGCCGGGCGCGTCGAAATCCGGCTCGCGGTCATCCGCAACGCATAGAGTCCGCATGTTCCACCCCATCTTTCGAGGATTCGCATGCATTCACTCTTTCGCCCCACCCCGGCTCTCGTTGCGCCGGGCCGGCTGTCGCTCGCCCTGGCGCTCGCCATCGGCGGTGCGGCGGCCCATGCCGAGCCGATCGGCGCCGTCGACACCGCGTTCCAATGGGTCGGCCCCGACCACAAGATCGTCGTCGACGCCTACGACGACCCGAAGGTGATCGGCGTCACCTGCTATGTGTCGCGCGCCAAGACCGGCGGCGTCAAGGGCGCGCTGGGCCTGGCGGTGGACAAGGCGGAGGCGTCCATCGCCTGCCGCCAGGTGGGTCCGGTGTCGGTCAAGCAGCCGTTGCCGCAGCAGGAGGAGGTGTTCAACGAACGCCTGAGCGTCCTGTTCAAGCGGCTGCGCATCGTGCGCATGGTGGATCGCACGCGCAACACGCTCGTGTACCTCACCTACTCGGATCGCCTCGTCGACGGCTCGCCGCAGAACGCGGTGACGGCCGTGGCGGTGGATCGCGGCACGGTGATCCCGGTCAAGTGACAGGCCGGGCGCGCGCGCCGAGCGCCACGCGCAGGCGCGCGACCAGGTCGGCCAGGCCGGCACGCACCGCCTGCAGTTCCGCGCGCAGCGCGCCGTCGTCGTCGGGCTGCGCGTGCGCGCCGCGCACCAGGGCCTCGATGCGGTGCGCCGCGTTCTCGAGCTCGACGGCGCCGAGCGTCGCCGCGGCGCCGCCCATCGAGTGGATCTCGCGGCCGGCGGCCTCGCGCGTGGCGCCGGCCTGCCCGGCCAGGTATCGGTCGACGCCGGCCAGGCCGTCGGCGTAGAGGTCGACGAAGTAGCCGAGCGCCTGCATGTACAGCGCGCGCTGGCCGGCGAACAGGCTCATGCCGCGCACGAGATCCAGCGCCTCGATGTCCGCCAGCACGTCCGTGGCCAGCAGCGGCGGTCGCGCGGCCGGCGGCGCGGGTACATCCACCGGCGCGGCGCGCGGCCGTTGGCGCGACTCGTCGAGCCAGCGCAGCATCTTCTCGTAAAGCGTGGCCGGGTTCACCGGCTTGCCGATGTGGTCGTTCATGCCGGCGGCCAGGCACTCGTCGCGATCGGCGCCGAAGGCGCTCGCCGTCATCGCGACGATGGGCGTCGTGTCGAGCTCGGGCACCGTGCGGATCAGGCGCGTCGCCTCCAGGCCGTCCATCTCGGGCATCTGCATGTCCATCAGCACCAGGTCATAGGCGCCTCGGCGCACCATGTCGACCGCGATGCGGCCGTTGTCGGCCACCTCCACCTGCAGGCCCACCAGCCGCAGCAACTCGGTGGCCAGCTCCTGGTTGATGAGGTTGTCGTCGGCGACCAGCACGCGCGCGTCGCGATGGCGCTCCATGAGCGTCTGCTCCACGCTGCGGCTTGCCGCCAGCCCTTCGTGCGGCGTCGGCGCAGCCTGCGCCTGCGGGCTCGCCGATTGCAGCCTGGCGGTGAACCAGAACACGCTGCCGCGGCCGGGTTCGCTCTCCACGCCGACGGCGCCGCCCATCAACTGCGCCAGCTCGCGCGCGATCGACAGGCCCAGTCCGGTGCCGCCGAAGCGTCGCGTGGTCGAACCGTCGGCCTGCTCGAACGGCGCGAACAAGCGCTCCTGCGCCTCGGTCGATATGCCCACGCCCGTATCTCGCACCGCGAAGCGGACCGTCCATTCGGCGCCGCTTCCGGCCAGCAGGTCGCAACGCAGGGCGACGCTGCCGCGCGACGTGAACTTGACGGCATTGTTCAGCAGGTTCACCAGGATCTGCGACAGCCGCAGCGCGTCGCCGCGCAGCGCCTGCGGCAGGTCGCCGCGATCCACCGTCAACGCCAGGCCCTTGCGGCGCGCGCCGTCGGCGACCAGCGTCGTGGCGCGGGCCAGCAGCGCGTCGACCGAGAAATCCACCGGCGCCAGCACCAGCTTGCCGGCATCGATCTTCGACAGGTCGAGGACGTCGTTGATGATGTCGAGCAGGTGCATCGCCGCATCGCCCACCTTGGCGAGGCGGTCGGACGTGACCGGGTCGTGCGTGTCGCGCAACATCAGGTGCGTGAGCCCGATGATCACGTTCATCGGCGTGCGGATCTCGTGGCTCATGTTGGCGAGGAAGGCCGACTTGGCCTGCGCCGCATCCTCGGCCACGTCGCGCGCCGCGACGAGTTCCTCGTTGAGGGTCTGCAGGTCGGCCTGGGCGCGCTTGGACGCCGTGATGTCGGAGGCGAGCACGAAGAAGCCGCGCACCTCGCCGCGCTGCACGTCGGGGATGTAGTGCACCTGCCAGACGCCGTGGCGCCCGTCGGCGCTGACCTCCTCGCTCTCGAACTGCTGCGGCGCGCCGGCCAGCGCCGCGTGCGCGAACCCGAGCCATTCGGGCGAGCGGTCCGCGCCGAAGATCTCCACCGTCGTCTTGCCCAGCACCTGGTCGAGCGACTTGCCGAACCATTCGCAATAGACGCGGTTGGCGAAGCGGCAGCGCAACTCGTTGTCCCAGTAGGCGACGCGGCCGGGCAGGTTGTCGGCGATGCCGCGCGTGAACGACTCGGCCTGGATCAGCTTGGCGTTGAGTTCCTGCAGGCGGCGTTCGCTGCGCCGCATCTCGGTGACGTCGGTGGCGATGAAGAAGTAGCCGCGGATGTCGCCATCGACCACGTCCGGCAGGCGGTAGATCCAGAAGTTGCCGACGCGGCCGCCGACGCCGCGCATCTCGGTCGGCGTTCCCATCGCTTCGCCGCGCAGCACTTTCGCGATCACCTCCTCGGCGGGCTGCAGCATCGCCGCGTCCACCGTGTCGCGGGCGTCGCGACCGAGCACCTGCTCGCGCGTCTTGCCGAACCAGTCCAGCCACGCGCGGTTGGCAAACTGCAGGCGGCGGTCGCGGTCGACATAGGCCAGCAGCGTGGGCTGGTGGTCGGTCATCGTCTGGGCGAAGTTCTCGCTGGCGATGCGCGCGGCCACGGCGGCCTCGAGTTCGCGCGTGCGCTCGTGCACCAGTTCCTCGAGCCGGTCGCGGTGGCGTTCGAGCTCGGCGGCGGCCCGCTTGCGTTCCCCGATGCCGCGCAGCACGCCCAGCACCGCGGGCGCGTTCTGGTACGTGGTGCGATTGGCCACGAGTTCGAACTCGGCGATGCTGCCGTCCTTGCGCAGGAACTGCACCTCGTACGAACGCACCGGCTCCACGCCCGTCCCCACCCGGCCGCGGAAACGTTCGCTCCACAGCGCGAGCAGGCCGGGGGCGACCACGCGCTCGAACGGCAGCCCGATGAAGTCGTCGCGCTCGTAGCCCAGTTGTTCCAGCAGCAGGCGATTGGCGTAGACGAACTTGAAATCCTGGGCGACGAACACGCCGTCGGCCAGTGCATCCATCAAGGTCCGGTTGGTGCTCTCGCTGATGCGCAGTGCCTCCTCCACGCGACGCGCTTCCGTCACGTCGGTCATCGACACCAGGGCGCCCGTGACAGCACCGGAGGCCGCGTCGCGCAGCGGCTCGCCGTTGACGTCCAGCCACGTGACCCCGGTCGCCGCGGTGCGCATGCCCAGCAGCGCATGGCGCACCGGCCGGCCCGTGGACAACACCACGGCAACGGGAATCGCCTCGACGGGCATCACGTTGCCGGATTCGTCGATCGGCTGCCAGTCGTCGAGCCGGTTGTGGCGCATCTGCTCGAACGTCGCACCCAGCAGCCGCTCCGCGGCCAGGTTGACGCCCTTCAGGCGCGCATCGCGGTCGAAGATCATCACGCCCTCGCTGAGCGATTCGATCATCGTCCGGTAGCGCTCCTCGCTGCCGCGCAGTGCCGCCATCGCGGCGCGCTGGCGCGAGATGTCGTGCATCACGCCCAGTTGGGCCGGTTCGCCGCTCCACGGAGTCAGCGTGGAAGACACCGCCACGTGCCGCGTGCGGCCGTCCGGCAGCAGGAGGTGGTACTCGTTGTACACCTCGTCGGTGCTGCCCGAAACCAGGGCCTCGAGTGCTTGCGCAGGACGGTGCTTTTCCTCCTCGAAGAGCAATGTCGCCGGATCGATTCCGACGAGCCGTGCCGTCTCCCGGCCCAGCATCCGCGCCGCGCATGCGTTGACGTACACGATGCGGCCATGCTGCAGGACGACGATCCCGGCAGCTGCATTCTCGACCGCGTCTCGAAACGCTGGTCCCCCGGCCGCGCGGCCTTCTGCTTCGCTCATCTGCTTGACACTCCCGAACCGCCCGATCCAGGCAGCGACTCGCGGGCCGAGCCTTGTCCAGGACAACATCCGGGCGAGTTCACTCCGATGGCCCCGGCGTGTCAAGCCATATCAGCCTCTTCTTCCGCGCACCACGCAACCCGACCCGGGGCGACATGTCGCTTCGGGAATCGGGCCTTCAGGCCTCGCGACGCAGCAGGTACACGGTGAAGCCGGTGCGCCCGCCGTCCTGCCACGAGCGCTCGCAACGCCAGTGCGCGGCGTGGGCCATGTGCAGGAACTGCGACGGGCAATACTTGTAGCAGTTCTCCGTGTGGATCGTTTCGCCCGCCGCGAACGCGAACGTGCGGCCACGCACGTGCACTTCCTGCTCGCACCGGCTCACCAGGTGCATCTCGATGCGGCCGTGCTGCGGATCGTGGCGCGCCAGGTGGCGGAAATTGCGGCGATCGAAGTCGCCATCCAGTTCCCGGTTGATGCGATCCAGCAGGTTCAGGTTGAATTCCGCGGTGACGCCGGCCGCGTCGTCGTAGGCCGGAATCAGCAGCGCCGGATCCTGCGTGGTGTCCACGCCGATCAGCAGCCGCGAGCGCGGGCCCAGCGTGCGGCCCAGTTGCGTCATCAGGTCGGTGGCCGCCTCGGGCGTGAAGTTGCCGATCGTCGAGCCTGGGAAGAATCCGAGGTTGCCGGCGCAGTCTTCCGTCGCCTGGCCGGTGCTCGCGGGCGGCAACGGAAACGGCTGCGTGAAATCGGCGGCGACGGGCTGCACCGCCAGATGCGGGAAGTCGCGCGCGAGGCCGGCGGCCGCGTCGCGCAGGAAGTCGGCCGAGATGTCCACCGGCACGTAGCGCACGAGCGAATGCATCGCGGCGAGCAGCAGGCGTGTCTTGCGGCTGGAGCCGCTGCCGATCTCGACCAGGCTGTGCACGCCGCCGATGTCGCTCTCGAGCTCGGGCGCGAGCCCGGCCAGCAGGCGCGTCTCGGTGCGCGTCGGGTAGTACTCGGCGACCTCCGTGATCTCCTCGAACAGCTCGGAGCCGCGGCGGTCGTACAGCCAGATGCTGGGGATGTGCTTCTGGTCGTCGTCGAGGCCCTCGAGCACGTCGGCCTCGAAGGCCGGATCGATGCGGAACGCCGGCGTGAGCGGCGTGACGTTGTAGCGCATCGACAGCTCTGTCCCCTGCTGGGCATCCGCCCACTGGATATCTGGTTTCATGCGTCCTCCGCGAGGCGCAGCCCGCTGAACTGCCAGCGCTGCCCGGGTTGAAAGAAATTGCGATAGCTGGCGCGCAGGTGGCTGCGCGGCGAGGCGCACGAGCCGCCGCGCAGCACGTACTGGCCGTTCATGAACTTGCCGTTGTATTCGCCGACCGCGCCGGACGCGGCGCGAAAGCCCGGATAGGCCACGTAGGGGCTGGCCGTCCACTCCCACACGTCGCCGAACATCTGACCAAGGCCCGCGCCGCCCGCAATGGCGGTCGGATGCCAGCGCTGCTGCTCGACGAAGTTGCCTTCGACCGGCAGGCCACGCGCCGCGAACTCCCACTCGAACTCGGTGGGCAGGCGCTTGCCGGCCCAGCGCGCGTAGGCATCGGCCTCGAAGAAGCTCACGTGCGAGACCGGCGCATCGAGCTCGAGCGGACGCAGGCCGGCCAGCGTCATCTGCAGGCGCGTCGTGCCGTCGTCCGCGAACTCCCAATAGAGCGGTGCCTGCCAGCGCTGCGCCTGCACGGTGTCCCAGCCATCGGACAGCCACAGCGCCGGATCGGCGTAGCCGCCGGCGGCGACGAACGCGCACCAGTCGCGGTTGCTCACCGGCCGCGATGCCAGGCGGAACGGCCGCAGCAGGGCGACATGGCGCGGCTGCTCCAGGTCGAACGCGAAGCCCGCGCCGTCGTGGCCGATGTCCACGTTGCCGCCGGCGAACTCGAGCCAGGTCAATGGCGTCGTCGCGGCCGCCGGCGCCTCCGGCGTCACGGCCGCACGCACCGCCGGCCGCAACGGGTTCTGCGCGAACAGGTGCAGCAGGTCGGTGAGGATCAGCTCCTGGTGCTGCTGCTCGTGGTGCAGCCCCAGTTCGACCAGCGCGCCGGCGGCGTCGGAGACGCGGCCGCCCAGGAAGTCGCTCATCGCGTGATCGACGTGCGCCCGGTAGGCGAGCACCTCGCCCAGCGTCGGGCGCGTCAGCAGGCCACGGCGCGGCCGCTCGTGGCGCGCGCCGACCGCGTTGTAGTACGAGTTGAACAGGAAACCGAAGCGCTCGTCGAAGCGCCGGTAGCCGTTGCCGTGCGCCGCGAGCACGAACTGCTCGAAGAACCAGGTGGTGTGCGCGAGGTGCCACTTGCCGGGACTCGCGAACTCGGCGGACTGCGGCGTCAGGTCGGCGTCGGCCAGGCCGTCCACGAGGCGCAGCGTGGCCTCGCGCACGTGACGATAGGCATCGATCGAGGGCGTCATCGTCATCAAGGCTGAAAGGGCGCGACGGGAGCCGCGGGAAGGCAACAAGTGAACGGCGCTGACGGGCGCCGGCTCCGGCCACGGGCCGGGAGGGCCATGCTAGGGGCAAACGGCTGGCCGTGCTTGCGCAGCCCGTCCGTCAACCATTGGGGCACCAGGGGGCTTTGCAATGGCCGCGTCCGGCGGCCGTGCCTGAACATCCGTTCCAGTCGCGCGAAGGTCGGCAAACCTTACAGGCGGCGCGCTCACGGGCCGCGCGCGTCACGCGAGCGGGCGCACACATTCATCACGCTCGCGGACGTGGCGGGAGGATCGGTCAGTACCCGCGGCGATGCGCGGGCGGGCAAAGGGCCTGGCGTCCGGGGCTCAGGCGAGCGCAGTGCGCATTTCCGCGATCGCCTGCGCGTAGTCCTTCTGCCCGAAGATCGCGCTGCCGGCCACGAAGGTGTCGGCGCCGGCGTCGGCCGCGGCGCGGATGTTGTCGGCCTTGATGCCGCCGTCCACTTCCAGGCGGATGTCGCGCCCGGAGGCGTCGATCACCTTGCGCAGCTTCTCGATCTTGCGCAGCGCGCTCGGGATGAAGCTCTGGCCGCCGAAGCCGGGGTTGACGCTCATCACCAGCACCAGATCCACCTTGTCGATCACCCACTCGAGCACGTCGATGGGCGCGGCCGGGTTGAACACCAGGCCGGCCTTGCAGCCTTCGGCCTTGATCAGTTGCAGCGTGCGGTCCACGTGCATGCTGGCGTCGGGGTGGAAGCTGATCAGGTCGGCACCGGCCTTGGCGAACGCCTGCGCCAGCGCGTCGACCGGCTTGACCATCAGGTGCACGTCGATCGGCACCGCGACGCCGTCGGCGCGCACCGAGTGCTTCTTCAGCGCCTGGCAGATCATCGGGCCGAAGCTGAGGTTGGGCACGTAATGGTTGTCCATCACGTCGAAGTGGATCCAGTCCGCGCCGGCCGCGATCACGTCGGCGAACTCCTGGCCGAGCCGGGCGAAATCGGCGGAGAGGATGGACGGGGCGATGCGGTAGGTGGGCTTCATGAGGGGCGGGCGAAACGTCGGGCGGAAGGCACGATTTTAGGGTTTGCCGGCAAGGCGCGACGGGCCGTCGGCCGCGACCCGCGGCTTATGCATCAAAATGCGTCGATGTCACGCCCCGAACTCAGCTGCAGCGTCGTCACGCGATTCCTGCCCGACCAGTCGTCCGCCCAGGAGGACATCTATGCCTTCGCGTACACCATCACCATCCGCAACACCGGTGCAGTCACCGCCCAGGTGATCGGCCGCCATTGGGTCATCACCCACGGCAGCGGCGAGGTGGAAGAGGTGCGCGGCCTGGGCGTGATCGGCCAGCAGCCGCTGCTCAAGCCGGGCGAGCAGTTCGAGTACACGAGCTGGACCCGCATCACGACCCCGCGCGGCAACATGCGCGGCGAGCTGCTGTGCATGACCGACGAGGCGGAGCCCTTCGAGGCGCAGATCGAGGCGTTCCCGCTAGCGATCGCCCAGGCCTTGCACTAAGGCTTGTCTGCGGGCCGTTCTGGGTCGGCGTCGTCGGATCCGGTGTCCGCGCGCCCGCGGAACGTCCACCACACCACCGCCAGCATCACCACCAGCGCGAGCATTGCCTCGAACACAATCCAGCCCATGAGATCTCGTTTCGCAGTCGTTGCCCAGGGCCTGATTCTAGGGACCCTGGCGGCCTGCTCGTCTTATGTGCCGCATTCGGGCGCGCCGGTGGAGACGCGTACCCCGGGCGGCGCCCCGTCCGCGCCTCTGGTTCCGCTGCCGCCGTTGCCGCCGCTGGCCGGCGAACCCGAGCATCCGCACGCGCGCTGGGTGCCCGCCGCATTCGCCGAATTGCCCGGCTGGCGCGATGACCGCACGCTGGAACTGTGGCCGGCGCTGCGCCAGGGTTGCAGCGTGCCGGCGCGCGGCTGGATCGCGCTGTGCGGCGAGGCCTTGCGCTTCACGCCGCGCGACGACGCCGATGCGCGCCGCTGGCTCGAGCAGCGGCTGGAGGTGTTTCGCCTGGAGTCCGCCGAAGGCGACGCCACCGGCCTGGCCACCGGCTA
>FTKD01000187.1_pt4 | contig 17290 bp, 20 predicted proteins | sample 1658191 | NCBI WGS metagenome assembly FTKD01 (sample SAMEA3914808, study PRJEB12502) | metagenome | biome: forest; material: soil | place: Canada | collected 2011-08-03 | depth 0.3 m
TCCTCCAGCATCGTCAGGTACTGCGCCAGTTCCTCCTTGGTGGCCCAGGCGGTGCCGTAGATGCGTTGCAGCATCTCGTTGCGGTGGTCGCCGCGCCAGTAGGCGCCGGCCACCTTCATCAGCTTGAAGAACTTCAGCTTGCCGGTGCTGGGCACATGCGGGCCGCGGCACAGGTCCTCGAACGCGCCTTCGCGGTACAGCGAGACGTCCTGGTCGGCCGGGATGCTGCCGATGATCTCGGCCTTGTAGGCCTCGCCCATGTCCTTGAAGTACTGCACCGCCGCGTCGCGCGGCAGCACGCGGCGCGTCACCTTCTCGTCCTTGGCGGCGAGCTCGGTCATCTTCTTCTCGATGGCGGCCACGTCTTCCGGCGTGAACGGGCGCTTGTAGGCGAAGTCGTAGAAGAAGCCGTTCTCGATGACCGGGCCGATCGTCACCTGCGCGTCGGGGAACAGTTCCTTGACGGCGTAGGCCAGCAAATGGGCCGTGGAGTGGCGGATCAGCTCGAGGCCGTCGGGGTCCTTGGCGGTGACGATGGCCAGCGACTCGTCGGCCTCGATCAGGTAGCTGGTGTCGACCAGGCGCGTGGCGCCCGGCGGGCCGACGCGGCCGCCGAGCGCGGCCTTGGCCAGGCCGGCGCCGATGGAGGCGGCGACGTCGGCGACGGTGACGGCCTGCGGGAATTCCCGCTTGGAACCATCGGGCAGTTGGATAGCGATCATCGAAAAGTCTCCGGACAACAAAAAAGCGCGAACCCTCAAAGGGCCGCGCTTTCGGGTGTGCAAGTAAAAGGTGAACGCGTCAGGACGCCACGGCCGGGCAGTCTCCGCAGGGAGATTCGAACGAGGCCGTAGTTCGCGGTGTCATAACCCGTTGCGCCTTTCTCATTCTTGCCAGGGTGATCGATGCGGGATCGAGATGACGCAATTCTAGCGGACAGCGCAGGCGCAGGGTTTCGTGGAGAAGCCGCGCGTTTCATCGCCGCGTCGGGTGTTCGCTTCAGGGCAGCGGCATCGCCTCGATGGAATCCGCGCGCGTCGACGCGTAGAACTCCTCGGCCAGCCGCACGCTCTCCGCCGTCGCCCGGGCCCATGCACACTCGCGCGCGGCGTGGTCGTCGCCGAAGGCCTTGAAGTCGCTGCGATCGGGAATCTTGCCGCCCGGCAGCGTCGCCACCCACTCGGGGCTGGGCGACAGCAGCACCACGTTGGCCAGGCGCGCGCTGGCGCGGTGGCGGTGGCGCAGCGCCTTGTCCAGCCAGCCGGGCACCAGCGTCTTCTGGAAGTGCGGGTAGAGCACGAGGCCGTCGTGCAGCGCGGCGTAGTCCAGGTGCAGGTGGTAGTCGGTGATGCCGCCGTCCCAGTACGGGCCCGGCGGGCCGCCGGGGATCGCATCGACCGCCTCGAGCCAGAACGGGATCGTGCAGCTCGCGAGGATGCTGCGGCTCAGGTTGGCGTCGCTCAACGCCACGTGCTGCGTGCGGTAGTCGTGCGTGGGCACCGGCAGCTTGTCGCGCGGATCGGAAAAGATCACGCGCTCCAGGAAGCCGCCCATCGCGCGGCGCGACACCGCGTTCGTCGCGAACGCGCCGAAGTAGCCGAGCGGCGTGCGCACGCGCCCGTCCCGCGCGAGCGCGCGCACGCCTCGGCTGGTGAACACGTGCAGGCGAAAGCGCGGGTGCGACAGCACCGCGTGCTCGCGGCCGCCGAATCGCTGCACCAGCTTGGCCTCGAACAGGTCGCTCACGTGGCGCGGCTTCGGTGCCTTGCCCGGCGCGTGCTCGTAGCGCTGCGCGATGTAGTCGTCGGCCAGGTCCTTCAGCGCGGCGTCCGCGTCGGGCAGGCAGGCGCTGGCCATGCGCCACGCGCCGATCGAGGCGCCCAGCAGATGAACCACCTGCGCGCTGCGCGGCAGCCACTGGCCGAACACGAAGCGGTCGAGCGGATTCAGGATCAGGCCCTTGGGGCCGCCCGCGGCCGCGGGGATCGCGCGGATGTCGGACGGCTGCAGGCCGCGCTCGCGCAGTCGCTGCAGCGCGACCGGGCCGGCCAGGATCTGCAAGGCCTTCACGGACGCTCCCGCAGGATCACTGCGCCGCGATCACGCCGCAGGCGATGCGCGCGCCGGAGTTGCCGCTGGGCTGCGCATCGAAGTTGTCGGCCGACGCGTGCAACACCACGGCGTGGCCGACGAAGCCGTCGACGCCGCCCAGCGTGACGCCTTCGAGCGTGAAGCGCACGTCGATCTTGCCGCTGGGATCGGCCAGCAGGCTGGGCATGTCGCCCGCGTGGTGCGGGTGATCCTGCGGGCCGTGCGGCTTGTGCGTCGGGTTGAAGTGGTCGCCGGCGGACAGGAAGTCGGCGCTCGCGCAGTTGCCGACGTCGTGCACGTGGAAGCCGTGGATCGAGCCGGGCAGCAGGCCGCTGGCCGTCACGTGCACGTCCACCGACGTGCCGCCGCCGGAGAAGACGACGATGCCCGTCACGCCGCTGGTGGCCGACGGCGTCAGCGTGGCGACGGCCGATTTCGTGCGGCTGAAGTAGGACTCGGTCACCTTCACTTCGGGCGACGCGCTCTGCACCGACACGGGAGCGGGTGCAGGCACGGGCCCTTTCGCGGCACAGGCCGCGAGAGCGACAACGGTGGCAAGGGCGAGGGTCGACGCGATGCGCATGCGTGGCCTTGTAAACAAGTTACTGAAAGACAGGACGATAGCGCAGAACGGTTACGCCCGTCTTTCAAGCCTTGTCACGACTTGTTCTGCAGCTTGGCGAATGCGGCGGCCATCGCGCTCTGGCCCGACGGCGCGCCCGCGGGCTGCGGACCGCGCTGGCCGCCACCGCCGCCGGCGCGCTCGTTGCGTGCCGGCGGGCGATAGCTGTTGTCGGCGTTGCGCGCGCCCTTGGACTGGGGCTGCGTGTCGAGCTTCATCGTCAGCGCGATGCGCTGGCGCGCCAGGTCGACCTCGACGACCTTGACCTTGACGATGTCGCCGGTCTTGACCACCTCGCGCGCATCGGTGACGAACTTGTTGGACAGCTGGCTCACGTGCACGAGGCCGTCCTGGTGCACGCCGAGGTCGACGAATGCGCCAAACGCGGCGACGTTGCTGACCGTGCCTTCGAGCAGCATGCCCGGCTGCAGGTCCTTGATGTCCTCGATGCCGTCGTTGAAGCGCGCCACCTTGAAGTCGGGGCGCGGATCGCGGCCGGGCTTGTCCAGTTCGACCAGGATGTCCTTGATCGTGATCGCACCGAATTTCGCGTCGGCGAAGCTTTCGGGCTTGAGCGACTTCAGCACGTCGCTGCGGCCCATCAGCTCCTGGATCGGCTTGGCCGTGGAGGCCAGCATGCGCTCGACCACCGGATACGTCTCGGGGTGTACGCCGGTCATGTCCAGCGGGTTCGTGCCGCCACGGATGCGCAGGAAGCCGGCCGCCTGCTCGAAGGTCTTCGGGCCGAGGCCGGCGACGTCGAGCAGCTGCGAGCGCGCCGCGAACGCGCCGTTGGCGTCGCGCCAGCGCACGATCGAGCTGGCCACGGCCTGGCTGAGCCCGGACACGCGCGCCAGCAGCGGCGCCGAGGCGGTGTTCAGGTCGACGCCGACCTTGTTCACGCAATCCTCCACCACGGCGTCCAGCGTCTTCGCAAGCTCGCTCTGGTTGACGTCGTGCTGGTACTGGCCGACGCCGATGCTCTTGGGATCGATCTTCACCAGTTCGGCCAGCGGATCCTGCAGGCGGCGCGCGATGGACACGGCGCCGCGCAGGCTCACGTCGAGATCGGGCAGCTCCTTGCTGGCGAACTCGGAGGCCGAGTACACCGACGCGCCGGCCTCGCTGACGACGATCTTCTCGATGACGACGTCGGGCGCGAGCTGCTGCACGCGCTTGATCAGGTCGGCGGCGAGCTTGTCGGTCTCGCGGCTGGCGGTGCCGTTGCCGATCGCGATCAGGTTCACGCCATGCTGGGCGACGAGCCGGCCCAGCGCGTGCAGCGAGCCTTCCCAGTCGCAGCGCGGCTCGTGCGGATAGACCGTGTGCGTGGCCAGCACCTTGCCGGTGTCCGAGACCACGGCCACCTTCACGCCGGTGCGGATGCCCGGGTCGAGTCCCATCACCACGCGCTTGCCGGCCGGCGCTGCCAGCAGCAGGTCGCGCAGGTTTTCCGCGAACACGCGGATCGCCACCTTCTCGGCGTCCTCGCGCACGCGCCCGAACAGGTCGCGCTCCAGGCTCAGCGACAGCTTGACCTTCCACGTCCACGACACCGTGCGACGGATCAGGTCGTCGCCCGCGCGCTTGCCGTGGGCCCAGCCCAGGTGGCGCGCGATGCGGCCTTCGGCCAGGCTGGGCTGGCCGGGAATCAACTCTTCATCGAGGATCAGCTTGGCGTCGAGGATCTCGTTGGTGCGGCCGCGGAACACGGCCAGCGCGCGATGGGACGGCACCGTCCTGATCGGCTCCGAGTAGTCGAAGTAGTCGCGGTACTTGGCGACGTCCGGGTTGTGCTCGTCCTTGCCGTCCATCTTCTTGGCTTGCAGCAAGGCCTCTTCCCACAGCCATTCGCGCAGCGTCTTCACGAGCGCGGCGTCCTCGGCCCAGCGCTCGGACAGCAGGTCGCGCACGCCGTCGATCACCGCGAACGCGTCGGCGAAGCCGCCGTCGGCGTTGACGAAGGCCGCGGCCTCGGCGTGCGGATCCAGCGACGGATCGGCGAACAGCTTGTCGGCCAGCGGCTCGAGCCCGGCTTCGCGCGCGATCATGCCCTTGGTGCGGCGCTTCTGCTTGAACGGCAGGTAGAGGTCTTCCAGCTCCTGCTTGGTCGGCGCGGCGGCTATCGCGGCGGCCAGCTCGGGCGTCAGCTTGCCCTGTTCCTCGATGCTATTCCTGACGGTGGCGCGGCGGTCCTCCAGTTCGCGCAGGTAGCCCAGCCGGCTCTCCAGCTCGCGCAACTGGATGTCGTCGAGGTTGTCGGTGACTTCCTTGCGGTAGCGGGCGATGAACGGCACCGTGGCGCCGCCGTCGAGCAGCGTCACCGCCGCATTGACCTGTGCCGGTCGAACCTTCAGTTCGGCCGCGATTTGAAGAAGGATCTTGTCCAAGGCGGGTGTCTGTCTAGCGTCGCAAAGCGCGCGAGTTTGCCATAGCGACGTAACCGATCCCGCCGCCCGCCGTGGGGCCTTTCCCGGCCCGGATGTGGTAGTGGCTTCAGGCGGCAGGAACGGCCGCCGGAGCGCCGTCCCCGCGCTCGGAGATCCAGCCGACGAGCCACAGCATCGCCAGCACGCAGGCCGACGCGCCAGCCAGTTGCAGCGGCGCCAGGCGATGCGCGTTCCACAGCACGACACAGGTCACGCCGATCGCCGCCACGAAAGTCGCCGTGGCCGCGTTCCTGCGCACGGACGAGAGCGCGGGCGCGTAACGCGGGATCGCCCCGAGCACGAACGCGCCCTTCGGGAAACGCTCCGCCACGTCGGCCGGCCGCCAGCCCGGCGGCTTGAACCACACGCGCAGCTTGTCGCTCCAGCGCGCCGCGTGGCGGCAGTCGTGCCACAGCGCCGCGTACACCTCCAGGTTGGCCCAGACGGGATTCCAGCTGCGCAGCGGGCTGCGCGTGCCGTAGTGGCACGGGATTTCGTCCAGCTCGGGCTGGAAGCTGCCGAAAAGCCGATCCCACACCACCAGGATGCCGCCGTAGTTGCGGTCCAGGTAGACGTCGTCGACGGCGTGATGCACGCGATGGTTGGACGGCGCGCAGAACCAGCGGTCGAACCAGCCGAGGCGATCGATCTGGCGCGTGTGCACCCAGAACTGGTACAGCAGGTCGATCAGCGCGACGACGGCGAAGACCAGCGGCGGCACGCCGACCACGGCCATCGGCAGGTAGAACAGCCAGCCCGCGAGCCAGCCGGAACCCGTCTGGCGCAGCGCCGTCGACAGGTTGTATTCCTCGCTCTGGTGATGCACCACATGCGCGGCCCAGAACAGCCCCACGGTGTGGCCGGCGCGATGCAGCCAGTAGTAGAGGAAGTCGTAGGCGAGCAGCGCGGCGATCCAGACCCAGGGCGAACTCACGCTCAACGCAAACAGCGCGGCATGCGCATAGACCCATTGATAAATGCCCAAGGTGAACAACTTCGTGAACACGCCGATCACCTGGCTCATCATGCCCAGCCCGATGCTGTTGAGCGTATCGGCCCAGGCGTACGTGACGCGCCGGCGCCGCCATCCGACCAGCGCCTCGATCGCGATGAGCAGGAAGAAAACGGGGGTGGCGAGCACGATGACCTGGGCGTCTTGCATGCAGCGAATGCTAGGCGGCTTCGCGGCTCGCGCCTGTCCTCGGATGCCCTGATGCCGACTGGCGTCCGAATGAGAAGTAAGGCGGAGCAACGTCGCCGGCAACGACCGTCGAGGCCCGCGTGGCGAAAAGGGATGCCGGCTCGACCATAAAAGCGGCGAACAGGCAGCAACTGAACAGGCACACGGACGTTTCGTCAAGATCGAAGGCGGCGGCGGCCGCCGCCGCCTCCGACTGGACAGTTGCGGCCTGTTACCTCGATACCCCGAATTGGCGGCAATATGGTGGCGTTAATTCGTGAATTCATTCACGCGGAAACGAGGAACATACGTCCACCAGCTGGTTTGAAGGTCTTCGGGAGTGCCGGGGCCGCCGCCCCTCCCGGCCCAGCAGCTGTGGCACTCCGTCAGTCTCCAGGCAATCCAATGACCTCCGTCCAAGACATCGATCCCCTCGCCCCCGGCCTGACCGCCACCGACAGAGCCATGCTGATGGATCTGATCAAGGCGCGCGAGGCGTACTGCCTGCAAGGCCGCGGCCGCGAGTACCACGCGCTCGGCAAGGCGTTGATGGTGGTGTGGCACTACATGCAGCACAACGCCGGTCGTCCCGACCTGCCGCGCACCGACTTCGGCTCGCTGGACGTCACGCTGCCGATCGACGACAGCCGCGACGCCGCCAGCCGCGCCCACGCGCTGTCGTGGAACTTCTCCGCGACGCGACTGCAGGCCACCGACACCGCCGTCAGCTGAATCGCCAGGCGGCCCGCGCGCCGCCTGCCAACCGCGAAGGCCGGGATCAGGCCACGCCGTCGGACTCGTCCAGCGCCCGCATCGCCTCGTCGATCAGCGCGTGCAGCGCGATCACGCGCTCCGGTCCGAGCGTCGCATTGACGCCTTCCTGCGCCACGCGCCAGCGGCGCTGCGCCTCGACCCGCTTGTCCCGGCCCGCGTCGGTCGCCTGCACCAGGCGGCTGCGCGCATCCCCCCCGGCTTCCAACGTGATCCAGCCGGCCGCGATCAGCGGCTTCAGGTTGCGCGACAGCGTCGACGCGTCGATGTTCATGCCGGCCGCCAGGTCGACCGGCCGGATCGGCCCGAGCTTGATCACGTAGCTCAGCAGCGAGTACTGCGTTCCCTTCAGGCCCACCTGGCCCACCTCGGCGTCGTAGCGCTGCGCGATGCGGCGCATCAACTGGCGCAGCTTGAGGTTGGTGCAGCCTTGAGGCCGTTGAGCGACGGCCGCGATTTCCCGTGCGGGCTGTAAAGCAGGTGACATGTCGCGATTATAGATGCAGCTACAATCATTGCATATGCATCTATTAACGCGCCGCACCTGTGCGACGCCCGAAAGGAACTCCATGTCCGCCGTCCTCGCTCCCGTTGCATCGCCCCGCCTGTCCGCCGCCGAGACGCAGTCCGTCCTGCAGCAGTGGATAGCGGACGAGCGCGTGAACGTCGCCCGCATGGACGCGATCGGGCCGGGCGTCGCCACGGCCGAGCAATGGGCCGGCAAGACCGGACTCGAGCAGATGCAGGCGATGCTGGACGGACTGCTGCCCTACGCGCCGATCGCCAGGACGCTGGACTTCTCGCTGATCCAGGTCGGCCCCGGCGTGGCGCTGTTCCAGGGCAAGCCGGGCCCGGCCCACTTCAACCCGATGGGCGGCGTGCACGGCGGCTGGTTCGCGACGCTGCTCGATTCGGCGCTCGGCTGCGCCGTCCACACGATGATGCCGGCGGGCCGCGGCTACACGACGGCCGAGCTGAGCGTCAACTTCGTGCGCGGGCTGTCGCCCAAGGTCGGACGCGTGCGCGCCGAAGGCAAGGTGATCCACTGCGGCAAGCAGCTGGCCACCGCCGAAGCGCGGCTGTTCGGCCCGGACGGCACGCTGTTCGCGCACGCGACCACCACCTGCCTGGTGTTCGAACTGCCGACACCGCGCTGAAGCCCGTGCGGCGGCGCGCCCGGCGGTTCGTCGCCGCGATTGCGCAGATCGTCGCAGCGCCCTTCCCGGCCGGCAGGCACCGAAGTAGCGTCGAACCCCTCATCCCGGAGGAGTGTTCGACATGCCGCTGCCCCGCCGCCCGCTGCGCCTGGCCATCGCCGTCACGGCCCTGATCGTGGCTTGCGCGACCCCGTTGTCCCACGCCAGGGACGCGGCGTCCGCGCCATCGGCCGCCGCCAAGGACACCGACTGGCGCACGCCCGTCCAGAAGATCATGCGCGACGTGCGCCGCATTCAACAGCCCGCCGGCATCGAGGAGACGCGCAGCGTCCAGATCGGCGGGATCGCGCAATGGATCTCCGTGCGCGGCCGCGACCGCCGCAACCCGATCCTGCTGTTCATCCACGGCGGCCCGGCGTCGACGGAGATGCCCGTCAGCTGGCTCTACCAGTCGGCATGGGAAGACTATTTCACCGTCGTGCAATGGGACCAGCGCGGCGCCGGCAAGACCCATGTCGCCAACGATCACCGCCGATCGCATGATCGCCGACGGCGAGGAGATGGTGGCGTGGCTGCGCGCCAACTACGGCAAGCGCAAGATCTTCGTGCTGGGCCATTCCTGGGGTTCGCTGATGGGCCTGGAGATCGCGCGCCGGCATCCCGACTGGCTGCACGCCTACATCGGCATGGGCCAGATGATCTATGGCCGCGACAACGAACGCCTGGGCTACAAATGGGCCCTGAACGCCGCGCGCGCCGACCACAACACGGAGGCGGTCAGACAACTCGTCGCGCTCGCGCCGTATCCGCGCGCGGACGGCAGCGTGTCGGTCGAGCAGATCCTCGTGCAGCGCACCTGGGTGATCCACTACGGCGGGCTCACCTGGAGCCGGCAGGACTTCGACTACGCACAGGACGCCGCCAAGCTCTCGCCCGACTACACGCGCAAGGAGCTCTCGCCCGAGGACGGCATCGGCGAGTCGTTGCCGCGCCTGCTGCCGGCCATGCTGGCCTACGACGTGCGCAGCGTGACCCGCATGGATTGCCCCGTCTTCATCTTCGCCGGCCGCCACGACTACGAGACGCCGTCCCAGCTGGCCGTCGATTGGCTGGACGCGCTGCACGCCCCGCGCAAGGGGCTGGTGCAATTCGAGAACTCCGCCCACATGATGGAGCTGGAAGAGCCGGGCAAGCTGCTGGTGCACCTGGTCAACGACGTCCGGCCGATCGCCGAGGAGGCGGGCGACGCGGCGGCGGTGGACAAGCCGAACCGGCAGATCCGGCGCCTGCTCTAGGCGGGCAGGCGGGCGGCATCCTGGGCGCCTGGCATTGAGCCCGGGCCACGCGCCGCGTCCGCGAACGAAAAAAAAGCCCGCCGGCTGCGCGCCGCGGGCTTTTTCATGGGCATCGAGCCGGGACGACGCCCGGCGCGCGCGGGCTCAGTTCGGGCCGCGGCGCTCGATGTGACGGAAGGTGATCCGGCCCTTGGTCAGATCGTAGGGCGACAGCTCGAGCGACACCTTGTCGCCCGCGAGGATGCGGATGTGGTGCTTGCGCATCTTGCCCGAGGTGTAGGCGACCAGCTGGTGGCCGTTGTCCAGCTTCACACGGTAGCGCGAGTCCGGCAACACGTCCTCGACCACCCCGTGCATCTCGATCAGTTCTTCTTTTGCCATTGAAAACGCTCCTGAAATTTATGCGATGGAAAGACCTGCGGTGCCACGTGCGGCAGTAGCCCGCGAGGTGGACCACGCCGGCTGTTGGCGAGCCCAGTTCAGGCCTTCGGAGGTGGCGTAGCGCAGTGCAGCTTCGGACGTCTCGAAGAGCGGTGCGAAGCGCATCACGCGGGCATGGGCCGCGTTGCCGCGACCCGTGCCGATGGAAACTGTGGCGGTGTAGCCGCCGTCGGCTTGTGGCTTTGCGATAGGGCAAACCGTGTACTTGCCGATGGGTATGTCAGTGATTATTTTATTGCTTTCTGTGCGGTCTGTTGCCCGTTGCCTCTTGCCTGCTCGGGGGTAGACCGCCGCACCCTGGATGGGCGCATTCATTTTCGGTGCATGGCGCATGCTGTGCGTCTCGCACGACTCACCGTTGATCGGTAAGCTTGATCGTATTGGCTCGGTTTTGCGAAACAATGTTCGATCCCGTGACGGTCAGCTTCAGCGAGCCACCGTGCCATTCCAGCCAGTTCAGGGCGATGAATTCCTCGATCTCCCTGGCGGCTATCAGACCAGCCTGCCGGGTGCGCAAGAGCTCCGCGGCAGCTGGCAATGCCTGGCGCAAACGTTCCTTCCGCTCCGCTTCCTCCTTGAGGGAGGCTTCCAGTAGTCCCTTGGCAGCTTTGCTCATGGGGGTTCCTGCTTTGCGAGGGGACCGTTTCGCGGCCATCACGCTGCGCGCCCGAGTCGAGCGCGCAGTTCGTGCATCAGAGCGGCTTGATGTTCGAAGCTTGCAGGCCCTTCTGGCCTTGCTTGACTTCGAATTCAACGCGTTGGTTCTCCGCCAGGCTCTTGAAGCCCGTGGAGCCTTGGATTTCGCTGAAGTGGGCGAACAGATCCTTGCCGCCGGAGTCCGGGGTGATGAACCCGAAGCCCTTGCCGTCATTGAACCACTTCACGATACCAGTTTCGGTCGTCATACTCTAAATCCTAATTTCAAAATCATGCGCAGCACATGCCAACGCAGTGCAGGTACTACGCAAGAAAATCAAACTGGAGAGTTCGACCAAGCCGAGTCGTTCACACGACGGGGTGCCGGAGGAGTCCTTCTGGACGACGGTCTTAAGTATTGCCTACTCCGCCATCATACACCATTTGGTGTTCCTTCGCTGCTCCTTTGCTCCGGACGAACCCTGAACGCGCTCAGCGACGCAGCGCCGCACGCAGTTGTTCGCCCAGTTCCGGCCGCTCGCGGTACGGGTCGGACGGGTTGCCGCCGCGCATCACGTCCTCGGCGCGCGTCATCACCGGCGCCAGCGCCTTCGGATGGCTGTAGATGTAGAACCGGTCGGCGGCCATGGCGTCGAACACGAACTGCGCCACGTCGGCCGCCGTCACGCGGCCGCCCGCCACCGCCTTCTCGATCAGGCCCTGCGCCACGCGCTGGCTGGTGGTCAGCGCGCGCTCTTCCTGCGCGTCCAGCGGCCGCGCGCGTTCGCTCTTCGAGATGCCGGTGGGCACGAAATACGGGCACAGCACGTGCGCGTGCACGCGCTCGCTCACCAGCTTCAGATCCTGGTACAGCGTCTCGCTGAGGCTCACCACGGCGTGCTTGCTGACGTTGTAGACGCCCATGTTGGGCATGTTGACGAGGCCGGCCATCGACGCCGTGTTGACGATGTGGCCGACGAACGCCGGATCGGCCTTCTCCGCGGCCAGCATCATCGGCGTGAACACGCGCACGCCGTGCGCGACGCCCATCACGTTGACGCCCATCACCCAGTCCCAGTCGCGCGCCGTGTGCTCCCAGATCAGACCGCCGGCGCCCACGCCCGCGTTGTTGAAGACGAGGTGCGGCGCGCCGAAGCGCGCCAGCGTCGCGGCGCCCATCGCCTCGACCTCGGCCGCGTGGCGCACGTCGCACTTGAACGACAGCACCTGCACGCCCAGCGCCTCGATCTCCCTGACCGCGGCGGCCAGCGGCTCCTCCAGCACGTCGGCCAGCACGACGTTCATGCCCTTTTGCGCGGCCAGGCGCGCGGTTTCGAGGCCGAAGCCGGAGGCGGCGCCGGTGATGACGGCCGTGCGGCCCGGGGTCGAAGTCGTGGTCATGGAATGTCTCGTGTCGGTGGTTGTCGAAGAAGCGCTCAGCGCGCGGCCGCGCGCTTCAGGATCGAATCGAAATCGGTGCCGGCGCCCAGCTGGCCGAACGCGTCCGGAGCGCCATCCAGCCGGCTCTCGCAGAAGGCCGCGAACACCGGCGACGGCGCGGTCTGCGCGAGCAGCGCGGCCTGCGTGACGAGCGCGAGGTCGCGCGCGAAGCGGCGGGCATCGATCTCGGCTACGCCGTTCTCCACGCGCGCGAGCAGGCGCTGGATCGCGCGATCGAGCAGCGGATGCGCGCCCTTGGCCGCCCGCGTCTCGTGTTGAAGGGCGTCGGCGATCGCCCCGCTGCGCAGCGCGCGCAGCAGGTCCAGCGCCATGATGTTGCCGGCGCCTTCCCAGATGGAGTTCAGCGGCATCTCGCGGTAGATGCGCGCCATCACGCCCTCGCCCTCCCCTTCGACGTAGCCGTTGCCGCCCAGGCACTCCATCGCCTCCTGCGCGAAGTGGCTGCCGCGCTTGCAGACCCAGTACTTGGCGGCCGGCGTCAGCAGGCGGCGCATCAGCGCCTCGTGCTCGCGCTCGGCCACGGGCGTGGCGGTGTCCTCGCTGCGGTCGACGGCGCGCGCCAGGCGCAGCGCCAGCGCGGTGGAAGCTTCGCTTTCAAGCGCGAGATCGGCCAGCACGTTGCGCATCAGCGCGTGGTCGACCAGCCGCTTGCCGAAGGCCATGCGATGCGTCGCATGGTGCAGCGCCAGCGACAGCGCGCCGCGCATCAGGCCCGCGGTGCCGAGCGCGCAGTCGAGCCGCGTCAGCGCGCCCATCGCGAGGATCTGCGGCAGGCCGCGGCCCTCGTCGCCGACGCGCCAGGCGAGCGCGTCGACGAACTCGACCTCCGAGCTCGCGTTGGCCTGGTTGCCCAGCTTGTGCTTCAGGCGCTGGATGCGCACCGCGTTGAGCGAGCCGTCGGGCAGCCAGCGCGGCAGGAAGAAGCAGGTGGGGCCGGCCGGCGTCTGCGCCACGACGAGGAAGGCGTCGCTCATAGGCGCCGACATGAACCACTTGTGGCCGACGAGGCGATAGCGCTCGCCCCAGGCGTCGTGCCCGTCCGGCACGGCGCGCGTGGTGTTGGCACGCACGTCGGAGCCGCCCTGCTTCTCCGTCATGCCCATGCCCATCGTCATCGCCGTCTTGGCGCTGGCGAGCTGGAAGCGCGCGTCGTAGCGCGGGCTGGCGAGCAGGCCCGCGAAGGTCTGCTGCAGCGCGGCGTTCGCGCGCAGCGCCGGCGCGACGGCGTAGGTCATCGACACCGGACACAGCACCGAGGGCTCGAGCTCGGTGAACAGCATGAAGCCGGCGGCGCGCTCCACGTGGCTGGGGCCGTCGGCCGCCCACGGCGAGCCGTGCAGGCGATGCTGCAGCGCCGCGCCCAGCAGCACGTGATAGCTGGGATGGAACTCGACCTCGTCGATGCGGTTGCCGAAGCGGTCGTGCGAATGCAGCGTCGGCGGGTACAGGTTGGCCAGGCGCGCGTGGGCTTGCATCCGGGCGCTGCCGGCCTCGGTGCCCAGCGTCGCCAGCCCGTCGGTGGCCAGGCCCGGCGCGTTGAATTTCACCGCGTCGCGCAACGCGGCGTTCGTCTCGAAGAGGTTCACGTCCTCGAAGGGCGGCACCTGGTTCAGCACGACGTGGGTCGCGCCGGGCATGGCTTGCGGCGATTCGACGGTCATCAGATAGCCTCCACACTTCGTGTTGCGGTGCGAGCGCCCTTCGGAGCGGCCGGGCCGGCGCTCATGATGCGGGTCGCTCCATGGCGATGTGAGGAATGTCGTCCTCGAGGTAGGTCGCGCCGACGGCGACGTAGCCGTGGCGCCCATAGAAGCCCTGCAGGTGGGCCTGCGCGCTGATGTGGTTGCGCTGGCCGGGCCAGGCCGCGTCGCAGCGCCTGAGCGCCTCGGCGATCAGCACGTGGCCCAGGCCGGAGCCGCGCTGCGCCGGGTTGACGACCACGCGCCCGAGGGACGGCACCGGGTACTTCAACGGCGGATCGACGACGCGCAGGTAGGCCAGCAACTCGCCGCCGTCGTCACGCCCCAGCAGGTGCCAGGACTGGCGGTCGAGGCCGTCCGCATCGATGTAGACGCAGTCCTGCTCCACCACGAAGATCAGCGAGCGCAACGCGAGCATGTCGTACACGTCGTCGCCGCTGAGTCCCGCGAAGCGGGTCCATTGCCAGGTGAGCATCGTCAATTCCGTGGAAGCCGGATCAGACGAGCTTGACCAGCTGCTTGCCCTGGTTCTTGCCCTTGAGCAGGCCGAAGAACGCCTCGGGCGCGTTGGCGATGCCTTGCGCCACCGTCTCACGGTACTTCAGCTTGCCCGTGGCCACCATCGTGCCGAGCTCCTTGAGCGCCTCCGGCCAGACTTCCATGTGCTCGCTGACGATGAAGCCCTCGATCTTCATGCGATTGGTCAGGATCAGCTGCGGCAGCGTCATCGGGATCGGCTCGCCGTTGTAGCCGGCGATCATGCCGCACATCGCCACGCGGGCGAACGCGTTGGCGCGCAGCATCACGGCGTCCAGCAGCAGGCCGCCGACGTTCTCGAAGTAGCCGTCGATGCCGTTCGGGCAGGCCGCCTTCAGCGCGCCGCTCATGGCCTTGAGGTCGGTGAACCGGCGGTAGTCGATGCACTCGTCGAAGCCGAGTTCCTCCACCACCGAGCGGCACTTGTCCGGGCCGCCGGCGATGCCCACCACGCGGCACCCGCGCGCCTTGGCGAGCTGGCCCACCGCGCCGCCGACGGCGCCGGCCGCGGAGCTGACCACCACCGTCTCGCCGGCCTTGGGGGCGATGATCTTGACGAGGCCGTACCAGCCCGTGACGCCGGGCATGCCCACGGCGCCGAGGTAGGCCGACAGCGGCACGTGCGTGGTGTCCACCTTCTGCAGCACGCCGCGCTGGTTCGCGTCGACGACGGCGTACTCCTGCCAGCCGCCCATGCCCACGACCTTGTCGCCGGCCTTGAAGTTCGCGTTGCGCGACTCCACCACCTCGCCGGCGGTGCCGCCGATCATCACCTGGTCCAGCGGCTGCGGCGCGGCGTAGCTCTTGGCGTCGCTCATGCGGCCGCGCATGTACGGGTCCAGGCTCAGGAAGTGGTGGCGCACCAGCACCTGGCCGTCGGCCAGCGGCGCCACGGGCGTCTCGACCAGCCTGAAGTTGTCGGCGCCCGGTTCGCCCTGGGGACGCGAGGCGAGAAGGATCTGGCGGTTGATGGTGGACATGTCGGGTCTCCGTTCGGTGTGGGACGCGACGCCGTGCTGGCGTCGCCGGGGGTGCTCAGGAAGCGGCGTCGATTTCCGCGCCGCGCTTCAGCGCGCGCGTGAACTTGAAGGTGCCGGTGGCGTGGGCGCACAGCGCGCCGCTCTCGTCGTGCACGCTGCCTTCGCAGAAGGCGGTGCGCGCGGTGCCGTGCAGCAGCCTGGCCGATGCCATCAGCCGGCCGGCGGCGGGCCGCATGAAGCTGGTCTTCATCTCGATGGTGACGATGCCCGGAGCGCCGTGGTCGGTGTCGTCGCGCACGCTGCGCGCCGCGTGCGCCATCGCCACGTCCAGCAGCGTCATGACGACGCCGCCGTGCGCGACGGCCCACGAGTTCTGCATCTCCGGGCGTACCTGGAGGCTGACCTCGGCGAAGCCGCTGTCGAAGCGCCAGAGCTGCATGCCCAGCGTCTCGACGAAGGGGATGTCGAGCGCGAACGGCAGCGGGGTGCGGGCGTCGGTCATCGGGATCAGCCGCCGTGCACCGCGCTGACGCCGCCGTCGACGGCGATCAGCTGGCCGGTGATGTGCTTGCCGGCGTCGCTGGCCAGCAGCAGCGCGGCGCCCTTCAGGTCCTCGTCGTCGCCCAGGCGGCGCAGCGGCACGTGGGCGCGCATGTTGTCGATGCCCACGTGGGCCAGCAGGCCCGCGGTCATCTTGCTGGGGAAGAAGCCCGGCGCGAGCGCGTTGACGTTGATGCCGTGCACGCCCCACTCGCCCGCCAGCGCGCGCGTGAAGTTGATCACCGCGGCCTTGCTGGTGTTGTAGGCCACCGAGGTCATCGCGCCCGTGTTGCCGCCCAGGCCGGCGATGGACGCCACGTTGATGATGCGGCCCTGGCGGCGCGGGATCATGCTGGCCTTGCCGATGGCCTGCGACAACAGGAAGATCGCGCGCACGTTGAGGTTCATCACCTTGTCCCACGCGTCGAGAGGATGCTCCTCGGCCGGCGCGCCCCAGGTGGCGCCGGCGTTGTTGACGAGGATGTCGACGTGGCCCAGCATCTCGAGGGAGGCGTCGGCCAGGCGCTGCACTTCGGCCGGCTGGCTGGAGTCGGCAGCGATCCAGGACGCCTCGACGCCGCGCGCCTTCAAGGCCTCGACGGCGGCTTCCAGCTCGTTGGCCTTGCGTGCGCTGATCACCACGCGCGCGCCGGCCTCGCCGAGCGCTTCGGCGATCTGCAGGCCGAGGCCGCGCGAGCCGCCGGTGACGAGCGCGGTGCGCCCGCCCAGGTCGAACAGCTTCTGGACGCTGCGGCGGTCGGCATGGGCCGTGGTCGGGATGGCGGAGTCGGTCATGGTCTCGTCTCGTTGTCGTTGTTCAGAACGCGTCTTCGGGCACGTCGCGGCAGGTGCGATCGCGCGACTCGACGACGCGCAGCCAGGCATCGGTCTTCGGCAGCTCATAGCGCATGAAGTAGTCGAGCGCGGCCAGGCGGCCGACGTTCGCGGTCGACTGGGCGTCGCCGCCTTCCAGGATCGCCGCGCCGACGTCCAGCCACAGCCACGCGAGGATCGTGTGGCCGAAGGCCTGCAGGTACGGCGTGGCGTTGGCGAGCGCGTCTTCGGGCGATGCGGTGGCCCAGGCCGATCGCGTGGCCGCGCCCAGGCGTTGCAGCGCCTGCGCGAGCGCGTTCGCGTGCGTCGCGAGACGCGAGCGCGGCAGCGCGCGTGCGACGGTGGCATCGATCTTGTGCGCGAGCAGCTTCAGGCCGGCGCCGCCCTGCATCACGGCCTTGCGGCCCAGCAGGTCCAGCGCCTGGATGCCGTGCGTGCCCTCGTGGATCATGTTCAGGCGGTTGTCGCGCCAGTACTGTTCCACCGGGAAATCGCGCGTGTAGCCGTAGCCGCCGTGGATCTGGATCGCCAGGCTGTTGGCCTCCAGCGCCCATTCGCTGGGCCAGCTCTTGGCGATCGGCGTGAGCATCTCCAGCAGCGTGCCGGCCGCGGCGGC
>FTKD01001189.1_pt3 | contig 17183 bp, 15 predicted proteins | sample 1658191 | NCBI WGS metagenome assembly FTKD01 (sample SAMEA3914808, study PRJEB12502) | metagenome | biome: forest; material: soil | place: Canada | collected 2011-08-03 | depth 0.3 m
CGGCCCGGCAGCGAGCGCTTGAGCGCGTCCTGCGTGGCCAGGTAGGCGGCGTGCGGGCCGCCGGCGCCCATGGGCATGCCGAAGCGCTGCGTGTTGCCGCAGGCGATGTCGGCGCCGAACTCGGCCGGGGCCTGCAGCAGCGTCAGCGCGAGCAGGTCGGCAGCGACGATCACGAGGCCGCCGCGCGCGTGGATCGCATCGACCAGCGGCTTCAACACGCGCACCTGGCCGGTGACGCCCGGGTACTGGAACAGCGCGGCGAAGCAGTCCTTGTCGGCGGCCTGGTCGGCCGGGCCGACCAGCACCTCGATGCCGATCGGCTGCGCGCGCGTGCGCACCACCTCCAGCGTCTGCGGCAGCACGTCGTCGGCGACGAAGAACACCTTGCTCTTGCTCTTGCCCATGCGCAGCGCCAGCGTCATCGCCTCGGCGGCCGCGGTGGCCTCGTCCAGCATCGACGCGTTGGCGATGGCCATGCCCGTCAGGTCGGTGACCAGGGTCTGGAAGTTCAGCAGCGCCTCCATGCGGCCCTGCGAGATCTCGGCCTGGTAGGGCGTGTACGCGGTGTACCAGGCCGGGTTCTCGAGGATGTTGCGCAGGATGACGCCCGGCGTGATCGTGCCGTGGTAGCCCTGGCCGATGAAGCTCCGGAGCACCTTGTTCTTGCCGGCCAGCGCCTTCAGCTCGGCCAGCGCCTGCGCCTCGGTGATGGAGTCGGGGATCGCCATCGCCTGGCTGCGCACGATGTTCTTCGGCACCAGCGCCGCGATCAGCGCCGCGCGCGAGGCGGCGCCGATGGCCGACAGCATGCGCGCTTCGTCGACGGCATCGGGGCCGATGTGGCGGGCGACGAATTCGGCGGCGTTTTCGAGCTCGGCCAACGGGGTCGGGGCGGTCAGCGACATGACGGAATTTCCAGGCAATGGGTCAGCAAAATAGCGCCCGGCGCACGTCGGGTGGACGCTGCCGGAAAGGCGCAGGCGGCGCGGCGCGGTGGCGGCGCGCGCGGATCGGTACGGGAGGGCAGGCGAATCAGAGCGTCTTCAGCAGCGCGTCGTAGCCCGGGCCGTCCATCAGCTCGTCGAACTCGGCCATGTTGGAGATCTTCACCTTGAAGAACCAGCCGTTGCCCAGCGGGTCGGTGTTGGCGAGCGCCGGCTCGTCGCGCAGCTTCTCGTTGATCTCGACCACTTCGCCGGACACCGGCATGTAGATGTCGGCCGCGGCCTTGACGGACTCGACGACGCCGGCGATCTCGCCCTTGGCGAACGTGCGGCCGACGGCGGGCAGGTCGACGAACACGACGTCGCCCAGCGCGTCCTGCGCATGCAAGGTGATGCCCACGACGGCGGCGTCATGATCTTCGATGTTGATCCATTCGTGGTCGGTCGTGAACTTGGTCGTCATGCAGGGCTCCTGGAGTTGGACGGGGAGGAAACGAACTTGGGAACGGCGCGGCGAACAAGGGCCGCGCCGAAGGCGAGTCAGCCGCGGTAGTAGCGGTTGGGCGTGAACGGCATGGCGGCGACGCGCATCGGCAGACGCTTGCCGCGCACCTCGGCGTAGACCTCGTGTGCCAGGATGGCGTGGTCCACCGGCAGGTAGGCCATGGCCACCGGCTGGTTGACGGTGGGCGCGAGCGTGCCGCTGGTGACGACGCCCAGCCGGTGGCCGGCATGGTCGACGATCACCGTGCCTTCGCGCACCGGCGCGCGCTCGAGGCCCACCAGGCCCACGCGCTTGCAGAGCGCGCCGATGGCCAGTTGCCTGCCGATGACGTCGGCGCCGGGGTAGCCGCCTTCGCGCGCGCCGCCCGGGCGGCGCACCTTCTGGATGGCCCAGGTGAGCGCGGCCTCGACCGGCGTGGTGGTGGTGCCGATATCGTGGCCGTACAGGCACAGGCCGGCCTCCAGGCGCAGCGAGTCGCGCGCGCCCAGGCCCACCGGCTTGACCTCGGGCTGGGCCAGCAGCTTGCGGGCCAGGTAGTCGGCGTCGGCGGCGGCCACGGAGATCTCGAAGCCGTCCTCGCCGGTGTAGCCCGAGCGGGTGACGTAGCAGTGGACGCCGGCCACGTCGAAGAAGCCGCCGGTCATGAACGTGAGCTTCTCGATGGTGGGCGCGAGGCGGGCGATGGCGTGGACGGCCATCGGCCCCTGCAGCGCCAGCAGCGCGCGGTCGAACATCGTGACGATCTCGCAGCGGCCGCCGATGTGGTCGCGCAGGTGTTGCAGGTCGGCGTCCTTGCACGCGGCGTTGACGATGACGAACAGGCCGTCCTCGCGGTGCGTGATCATCAGGTCGTCGAGCAGGCCGCCCTGGGCATTGGTGAACAGCCCGTAGCGTTGCTTGTTCAGCGGCAGGTCGATGACGTCGACCGGCACCAGCGTCTCGAGCGCGGCCGCGGCGTCGGCGCCCTTGAGCAGCAACTGGCCCATGTGCGAGACGTCGAACAGCGCGGCTTCGTGGCGGCACTGGCGGTGCTCGGCCAGGATCCCGGCCGGGTATTGCACCGGCATCGCGTAGCCCGCGAACGGCACCATCCGGGCGCCGAGTTCGATGTGCAGGTCGTGCAGGGGGGTGTGGAGCAGCGGGGCGGTGTCGGCGGACATGGCATTCCTTCGAGGGCAGGCAGTTCCGCCCCTGTTATAGGGCGGGTGGATGCCCTCGCTGTCCGCTTTACCTGAGAGATTGCAAGGCCGGTGTGCCGGCCCCGCTTGCCCCTTCGGTGGACGATCTCGCTGCCGGCCAGGGCCGTCAACCGCATCGTCTCTCTCCAGTGAGGAACGCCTGTGTTCGACGGGCGCCTTGTCAGTCCTTTTGCCTGAGCGTTCGGGGCTTTGCGGGCCCCTGCGCCTTCGGCGGCCTCCCTCTGGCGCGCGAACGCGAAAGGGCGACTCTCTCCTGACAAGACCGCAGTTTAGCATCGCGCCCGCGGCGAACAAGCACGTGGCGTGCAACTGAATTTTCTTCGGGCCAGCGTGTAAATATGTGTTGCCAACGGGGCGTTTCCATGGAGAATTTGTCCAAAGAAAATATTTCCCACTGGTTGGTCGCGCAGTGGCGAAAACAGGGGAGCGGTGTTGGCGTCGGGACCTGCCGGCGAGTCGTTCTGCTCGAACTGGACCTGCGGCCGGTTGTCTTCCAGAGCACAGTCATGAGCAATACAGTCCCCAAGCAGCCGTCCCCCGGGGAAGCTGCGCGGAGCGACGCCCCAGCGGCGCAGCCCACCGTCCGGCCGCTGCCTGATTTCGAGCCGCACTCGCCGATCGAACGCGAGATCGAACGCTCCGAACGTGCGTCTGCGGCGCTGGCCGCCACCCGGGCGCTGGCGCGGGCCGCGTTCACCGATTCACAGCTGGCCGCGGACGATGCGGCCGCCGACGGCGACATCGACGCCTCCGGCTGGGTCCGCACCGAATACGCGGCGCTGGACCACTCCGTGGCGCCACGCGACGCGCAGGACGACCGGGTGAGCGCGACGCAAGGCGGCACTGCGTCCGGCCGCAACCTGGTCGGTGGCACGTTCAATCCCGGCATCGCCTCGCAGCACGGGCGCACGTTCCCGGGCATATCGATCGCGAATTCGCAGTTCAAGACCCGCACCGGCGCCCATGCGCGCTTTCTCCAGGAGTCCAGGCATGCGCCGCGCGGCGATCGCGTGGCCGGTGCCGCGCATTCCGGCAAGCCTGCAGTGATCCCGATGCCGGCCACGCCGACCGCGGCGCCCGTTGCGCGGCGCCCGGCGCCCGCGCCCGTGCGCGCCCCGGCGGGCGAGTCGTTCAAGTTCGCGCTGGCGGCCGGCCTCGGCGCCGTCGTCGTGTTGATGGGGGGCGGCGTCGCCTGGAAGGCCGGCTGGTTGTCGCATCCCAGCCCGACCAATGCAGCGCTGATCACCGCGCAGGTCGCGGCGCAGGCGGAAGCCGCGCGCGTGCTGGCCGCGTCGCAGCAGGAGATCGCGGTGGCGCCGCCGGCGGCCGGCACGGCGCCGGTGCGCACCAACGAGGAAGTGGACGCCGCACTGGCCGCGGCCGCACGCGCGGCCGCCGTACCGGTGGCCTCCGTGCATGCGGCCTGGCCGTCGCGGGCGGCGCGCCCGCTGCCCATGGTCAGCAGGCCGGTCGCCGCGGTCGTCACTCCGGCATCGGCGTCCGCCGCGCATGCGCCGGTACATGGCGACGACAACGTGACCGCGGCCATCGTCAACGCGCAGGCGCGTGCCGACAAATTCCTCGCCACCGGCGCGAGTGCCGGCGCAACGGCACCCGGCGCCGAGCTCAGGCAGGCGCCATGAAGGCCGGCGCTATTTGACGCATTCCTGGCCGCGGTCCTCGTGGCCGGGTTTGTGCGTGGTGAACGGGTTCGTGCTGATGCCCTGGATGCGCTGGTAGTGGCCGGGCCCGCGGTAGATGCTGCCGTCGGGCTCGCGTTGCCACGCGATGCATTCGACGACACCGAAGTCCACATCCATCTGTTCCTGCTTCGTCAGCACCAGCCGGTTCGAGCGCGGGTCGCGCATCGCCTCCTGCGCGGGAGTTAGCGGGGGCGGGTGCGCGAAGAAATCCTTGGGAATCGCGAGGTTCAGCTTGCCCGGCGCGGACGCGGCGGCGGAGCCACCAGGAAGCCCGGAGCCGGTCTCGGGCGCCGCGATGGGCGTCGCGCTGTCGTGGATGCTGCGCGGAGGCTCGACGTCCACCGGGGGGAGCGGTATCGGCAGCGACTTCGGCTTCGGCGGCCGCAGCGGCTTCGCGATCGGTGCCGGCGGGGTCGGCGCGGGCTTGGTCAGCACGGACAGCAGCAGCGTGACCAGACGGTCGCCGGATCGTTCGCGCGTGGCCTTGAGGCTCAGGAACAGTTCGATGGCGACGATGTGCAGGATCAGCAGCAACGCGGCGGCGGCGATTCGGGAGGGGCGACGCGGCGCGGTGGGAAAGCTCACTGATCGTCTGGAAGCGGCGCATGGCGGTCACGCGCGGTCGGCGGGGGTCGGACACGAAGGCCTGACGGGAAGCTGAAGTATCCGTGCTGCGGTGGCGCGAGGTGCCGGATTTACCGATGCGCAACATGGCGCCGATTTCGATACGATCGGATACGGTACAAGGTATGCGGAACACCGCTTCGAAACGAAGAAAGGCACCTCGTTGCGGAGGCGCCTTTCTTCAAGCGGCGCGCTGCAGGCAGGCCGCCTCGCAGCGACCTTCCGCGAACGCAAGCCGATCAGTTCGACTTGGCGGCGGCCTTGTCGACGTCGGCCTGGCCTTCGGCCTTGGTCTTGTCGGTCTTGATCGCGGCCTTGGTCTTGTCGGCGTTCGCGTCGGTCTTGACCTTGGAGACCTTGGCGTTGGCCTTGACGTCCGTCTTGGCTTCGGACGCGTTGGCCTTGGCGTCGGTCGTTTCGGCCTTGGCGGCCATCTTGCCCTTGTCTTCGGCGTCGGCCTTGTCGACCTTGGACTGCGCCTTGGCCTTGGTCTTCATCGCGTCGGCATGGGCGTCGGACTTCTTCTTGTCGGCCTTGGCGGCGGCCTTGTCGACCTTGGTGTCGGCCTTGGCATCCGTCTTGGCTTCCGAGGTCATGGCCTTGGAGTCGGCCTTGTCGGCCTTGGTTTCTGCCTTGGTGACGGCAGGGGTGGCCATGGGGGCGCTGGCTTGTGCCATCGCGACCGAGGCGAAGAGGGAGGCGATCAGGGCGGCGAGGAGCTTGCTCATTGTCATTTCCTTGGTTGGTCTGTGTGGATCACCGACCGACGATCGATCGAGTCCATGTGCTTGTAACGCGGGGCTCCGGGGGCTCAGTTGACAGGGTGTGGACTTCCACATCGGGCCTGTCGAGCGAGCTAAATCCGGGGCCTCGGTGGTGCCTTGTCGCAAGCCCTGACCCTAAGGCAATCGACGGGCCCGCTCCTCATTCAGGCGGCCGGCACCGCCGCCCGCGTCTTCAGCCGCGACAGGCTCACCGCGCCCGCGGCGATCGCCAGCGCCACCGCGATCAGCAGGCAGACGTGCTCGGCATCCTGCGCCGCGGCGCGAAAGACCAGCGCCGCGATCGTCGCGCCGGCGGTCATGCCCGTCAGCCGGGCGGTGGCCAGCATGCCGCCGGCGGCGCCGGCGCGGTCGCGCGGGGCGCTGGCCAGCAGCGTGCGGTTGTTGGGCGCCTGGAAGAAGCCGAAGCCGAGGCCGCACAGGGCCACGCGCCAGACGATGTCCAAGGCGGAGGCGTCGGCCGACAGCAGCGTGAGCAGGCCCAATCCGATGGCCAGCACGAGCAGGCCGCCGCTGCCCAGGATCGCCGCCGGGACGCGATCGGCGAGACGGCCGGCGAACGGCGCCACCAGGCCGACGCCCACGGGCCACGGCGTCATCAGCAGCCCGGTCTGCACCTGGTCGCGATGCAGCACCGTCTGGAACCAGAACGGCAGCGCGAGGAACGCCAGCATGTAGGCGGCGAACGAGCAGATCGACGTCGCCGTCGACAGGGCGAAGAGCGGGATGCGCAGCAGGTCGATCGGGATCAGCGGGCGCGCCTCGTGGCGCTCGCGCCGATACAGCACGGCGCCCGCCACCACGGCGCCGACCAGTTGCAACGCCGCCAGCCCCTCTCGTTCGCGGCCGTGCGTCAGCGTGTCGACGCCGATGAAGAACAGGCCGAAGCTCAGCGCGCTGAGCGTGGCGCTGAACCAGTCGAGCGACCGGTCCGAGCGCGTGGACCAGGGCAGGAAGCGCGCGGCCAGCATGACGTTGACGACGCCGATCGGCACGTTGACGCCGAACAGCCACTGCCACGGACCGATCGCCAGGATGCCCGACGCCACCGTCGGCCCGATCGCGGCCGCGACCGACACCACCAGCGCGTTGAACCCGACGCCGGCGCCCAGCGACGCGTGCGGGAACGTGAAGCGCACGAGCGCGGCGTTGACGGCCATGATCCCGGCCGCGCCCAGTCCTTGCGCCACGCGTGCCACCACGAGGGTCTCCAGCGTGCCGGACAGCGCGCAGGCGAGCGAACCGAGCGTGAACAGCGCCAGGCCCGCGAGATACACCCGCCGGTATCCGATGCGCTCGCCCAGCGCCGCCAGCGGCAGCAGCAGGACGACGATGGCGAGCTGGTAGGCGTTGATCACCCACACCGACTCGGCCGGCGACACCCCCAGCTGGCGGGCGATGGCGGGCAGCGCGATGTTGGCCACCGCGGAATCGAGAACGGCCATCGTGACGCCCACGGCGATCGCGAGCATCGCCCAGTAGCGTTGCGGCCTGGGCAGGCCGTCGGGGTGGATCATGGCGTTCAGGGGCGGCTCCGGGTTGGGCGTGACGGCCGCCGAGCATAGGCGCTGCGGGCGCGACGCGCCGGGCGAGCCCGGGAAAGCCCGGCGACGAGCGGGCTTGAATGCCGCATCATGGACACTGTCGCGGCAGCGCTCCCGTTGCGGCGCCGCCCGCCGCCCCATGATCTCGCACCACGCCATCCGCCTTGCCACGCCCGCCGACGCCGCCGCCATCGCGGCGCTGTCGCGCGACGAGATCGAGCACGGCCTGCCGTGGACGTGGCAGGCGCCGCGCGTGCGGCACGCGATCGGCGATCCGGAGACGAACGTCGTCGTCGTCGGCCCGGCGCAGGCCATCGTGGCCTTCGGCATCATGTTCCATGCCGACGACGACGCCCACCTGCTGCTGTTCGCCGTCCACCGCTCGCAGCAGCGACGCGGCGTCGGCAGCGCCTTGCTGCAGTGGCTGGAAGCGGCCGCGCAGGCGGCGGGCGCGAAGCGCATTCGCGTCGAGGCGCGGATGGACAACGTGGTGGCGCGCAGCTTCTACAACGAGCACGGGTACCACGAGCACGACGTGGCACCGCGCATGTACAGCCGGACGCTGGACGGGGTGCGACTGGAAAAGTGGTTGCGGGCCGAGAGCTGACGGCCCGCTCCTGGTCGTGGCGCTCAGGCCATCTTGAACGTCGATACCGCATGCGACAGCGACGCCGCCTGATCCTTCAGCGATTCGGCGGCCGCAGCGGATTCCTCGACCAGCGCGGCGTTCTGCTGCGTCATCTGGTCGAGCTGCGCGACCGCCTTGTTGATCTGGACGATGCCGTGCGACTGCTCGGAGGACGCGGCGGTGATCTCGTTGATGATGTCGGTCACGCGCTGCACGGACGCGACGATCTCGCGCATCGTCGAGCCGGCGTTGCCGACCAGGCGCGAGCCTTCTTCGACGCGGTCCACGCTCGATCCGATCAGGCCCTTGATTTCCTTGGCCGCGCCGGCGCTGCGCTGCGCCAGGCTGCGCACTTCCGACGCGACGACCGCGAAGCCGCGGCCCTGTTCCCCGGCACGCGCGGCCTCCACCGCCGCGTTCAGGGCGAGGATGTTGGTCTGGAAGGCGATGCCGTCGATCACGCCGATGATGTCGGCGATCTTCTTCGAGCTGTCGTTGATCTGCTCCATGGTGGTGACCACCGCGGCGATGACCTGGCCGCCGCGCTGGGCCACCTCGGCCGCGGACGCGGCGAGCTGGTTGGCCTGGCGCGCCGAGTCGGCGGACTGGTTCACCGTGCCGGTGAGCTGCAGCATCGACGACGCGGCCTGCTGCAACTGCGACGCCGTCTGTTCCGTGCGCACGCTCAGGTCCAGGTTGCCCGTGGCGATCTCGGCGCTGGCCGTGCTGATGCTGTCGCTGGACGAGTGCACCTGCGCGACCGTGGAACGCATGGACTGCACCATGCGGCCCAGGCCCTCGACGAGGCTGCCGGCGGGGGCCGCAGGGACGCGCACCGCGAGCTCGCCGCGCGCCAGCGCATCCATGACGGCGATGGCCACGCGCGGCTCGCCGCCGATCTGGCGCAGCACGCTGCGCGTCACCAGCAGGCCCAGCACGCCGATGACTGCGAGCACGGCCAGCGAGATGCCCAGCTGGCGCAGCGCCGTGGCGCGCACGTCCGCGTCCACGCCGTCCATGTACAGGCCGGAACCCACGATCCAGTTCCAGCCCGGGATCTTCACCAGGTATTGCAGCTTCGGATAGACGACCGCGTTCGGATCGTTGTCGCCGGGCTTGGCTGTCCACGACGCGACCCATGCCGTCGCGCCGTCCGTGCTCGCGGCCATGCCGTCGATCAGCATCCTGGCCGCGTCGACGCCCTTGCTGTTGAGCGTGCCCAGCACGGTCTTGCCGGGCACCCAGCGCGTCAGGTACGGATGCATCACCGCGATGCCGTCGGTGGTGACGATGTAGAAGTAGTCGGCCTTGCCCGTCAGGTCGCCATAGCGCGCCATCCGCAGCGCGTCGGTCGCCGCCTTCATCGCGTCGGGCTCGCTCATCTTGCCGGCCGCTGCGGCGGCCTGGTAGCCGGCGACCAGCGTGGACGCCGATTGCACGGCGGCCTTCAACGTGGCCTTGCGGGCGTTCGTGATCTCTTCGCGCAACTGGAAGAAGGCCAGGCCCGAGACCAGCAGCACGCCGACGACGGCGGTCGCCACCAGCAAGAGGATCTTTCGATTGAATGACAGCTTCTCGATCATGGCGCTTCCGGGGGGTTCCAAATCTTCGCGAGCGGGGCTCGTGGACGTCGAGTGGCCTCGTGCGGCAGGGGCTGGCACGTGATGCGCGATCTCTGCGACAGTTTTCGGCGCTTCGTCCGCACCGCTTGAGGACGAACCCGACGAACGGTCGGCATCGTGGTGTCGGGGTCTTGCGTTGCGCCTCGAAAGGCAGGACCCCGGACCCGCCCCGTGCGCGCCGGCTCAGACGCCCCAGATCCAGTTCTTCGGCACGTAGTACCCGGACGCCTTCAAGGCCTGCGCGTACGACTTGAAATCCTCCAGGTCTTCCAGCGTGCTGACGTCGCCATAGCGCGCCGTCTGCTTGAACTGGCCCGACAGCGCGGCGCCGCTGTACAGCGTGCGCGGCTGGAACACGGTCAACGGGAACCCGTCGCCGTACTGGTCGCCGTCCTTCGCGGTTTCCATGTCGAGCTTGGTCAGCGCGCCGAACGCCCGGTTGCGATGCGACTCCGCGTTGTGGTGCACCCGGCGGCGCGACGCCTTGTCGCCCACCGCGCCCATCGCGATGTTCAATTCATTGATGCAGCGCAGGATGCGCGGCGTCAGGTTGCCCATGTCGCCGTGCTCGGAGTGCTCGGACGGGCCGAAGTAGACCTTGGACTGCGGCACCGACAAGCCCTTGCCGAGACCTGCCGCGCCGCCGTTCATGCGCTCCTTGAGCGCCGTCTTGCGCAGCGCGAAATCGCCGCCCTTGCTCATCGTGTTGAGCGTCGGATCGATCACGTTGTCCATGCCCTGGCCGGCGCGAAAGGCCATGCCCTTGTGCAGCTTGCCGTCGTCGTTCTGGATCCCCGGCTTGACGATGTCTCGCGAGGCCAGGCTGCCGTACTGCCCCCACGAGGGACAGATGGTGAACAGGTCGTAGTCGCCCGTCATCGGCAGGCCGGCACCCGTTTCGTTCGACGTCATGACCTCGAACACTTCGGCGAGCTTGCCCGTGCGGTCCTTGTCCATGATCAGCGCCGGACTGGGAATCATCTTGCCGGGCGCATAGACGCGGATCTCGAACCGGCCGTCCGCGCGGGCGACGGCACGGAACGCGATCGTCTTGCGGTCGCCGCTGCGTTGGGCGAGCAGCAGCAGGTCCTTGCTGTCCGGAATGTCGATCTTCCGCTCGATCGCCGTGCGCGCCGGGCTGCCTTCGCCGCGCGACATCTGCTCGTCGATCTGGGCGCGGGTCAGGATCAGCGGCTGCTTGTTCGCGAAGCCCGACTTCAGGCCGTCCTGGTTGGCCGCGGTGCCCTTGAGCGCCTTGGCGGCGTTGTAGCCGACCTTGCTGTAGATGCCGTCGTACGGCACCAGGCCCGCATGCGGGCCCCAGTCGGAGCTCTTGCCCTTGACGTGGAAATTCTTGCTGGGATAGTCCTTCTCCAGCCAGCGCTTCGACCACGGCCCGGTGGAGCGGAAGATGATCACCTCGTCCAGCCGGTCGGCCACGCGCTTGGCCGCCTCCATGTCTTCGCGCGTCATGCCGTTCTGGTTGTGGCTGAACGAGGCACCGAATCCGACGATCATCAAAAGTCCTTGGCTTGAAGTGGCGAGTCGCGGGGGCGATGCCTCTTCGCTAGGCCCGGCTCGCGGCACCTGGTCGCCGCGGCAGCCCTGCACGGGGCGAGTCTAGCTCGACAGCGGAGTGGAGCGTAGGCCGCAAACCCGGGCTTGGGCCCGGCGGGTGGTCACTGCGCCGGATAGCCGGCTTCCCTGAAGGCCCCGATCAGCGTCTCGCGCTCGACGGTCGAGTCCACGCGGACGGTCTTTCGAGCCAGATCGACCTGGACGCGCGCAGCCGGATCGATGGCGTGCACGACCTGGGTGACCCGGCTGGCGCAGCCGCCGCAGCGCATGCCTTCGACATTGAATTCGGTCATTCGAGACTCCTTGAAATAGAGGTTTTCACTCTGAGCGTTCCCATGGTGGGAAGGTCAAGAAAATGTTGTCGCCGGCCTTGTCGGCGGTGCGGGCTTTGACGGCGCTTGACTCTCCCACTGTTGGAAGGTTGAGACTGCAGACATGGAAAACTCAGAGATCGACCTCCTTAGCAGGCCTGCAATACCCATTGCGACGGTGTCAACGGATCAGGAAAGGACGTTCGCGATCGAAGGTATGACCTGTGCCTCCTGCGCCGGGCGCGTCGAGAAGGCGCTGCAGAAAGTCGCCGGCGTGACCTCCGCGATGGTCAATCTCGCGACCGAAACCGCGCAGGTGCGCATCGTCGGAGGCGTCGACGTGCCGGCGCTCCTGGCCGCAGTCAGGAACGCCGGGTACGTGGCCCGGAATGCGGCAGGGATCGAGCCCAGGCCCGTGGCGGCGTCCCTTCCGGCCTGGTGGCCCGTCGCCCTGTCCGCGCTGCTTTCGGCCCCCCTGTTGATCGGCATGATCGGTGAGTGGCTCGGCGAGCACTGGATGTTGAACGGCTGGATCCAGCTCGCCCTGACGGCGCCGGTGCAGTTCTGGCTGGGTGCGCGTTTCTACCGTGCGGCCTGGAGCGCCATCAAGGCGCGCAGCGGGAACATGGATCTGCTGGTGGCGCTCGGAACCTCGGCAGCGTTCGGACTGAGCCTGTACGAACTGCTCCGCGCTACGCCCGGACAGATGCCGCCGTTGTACTTCGAGGCCTCGGCCGTCGTCATCACCCTCGTCCTGCTGGGCAAGTGGCTCGAGACCCGGGCCAGGCGTCAGACGACAGAGGCGATACGCGCGTTGAACGCGCTGCGCCCCGTCACCGCCCGGGTGAGACGCAAGGGCATCGACGCGGACGTTCCCGTCGAGCAAGTCGCGCTCGATGACCTGGTCGTCGTGCGGCCCGGAGAGCGAATCGCGGTCGACGGCGTCGTCGTCGAGGGCGAAAGCCATGCCGACGAGTCGCTGATCACCGGCGAGAGCCTTCCCGTGGCCAAGCGCCTCGGCGATCGCGCGACGGGCGGCGCGGTCAACGCCGAAGGACTCCTGCTGGTACGCACGACCGCCATCGGCGCCGAGACGACGCTCGCGCGCGTGGTTCGCCTCGTGGAGTCCGCGCAGGCGAAGAAGGCGCCCGTTCAGCGCATCGTCGACCGGGTCAGCGCAGTCTTCGTCCCTGTCGTGCTGGCGATCGCGCTGGCCACGCTTCTGGGGTGGGGATTCGGAACCGGCAACTGGCCTGCGGCCATCCTGCACGCCGTGGCGGTCCTGGTCATTGCCTGCCCATGTGCGCTGGGCTTGGCCACGCCGACCGCGATCATGGTGGGAACGGGCGCCGCGGCGCGGCGCGGCATCCTCATCAAGGACGCTGAAGCGCTCGAGACGGCACATGCCGTCCAGAGGGTCGTCTTCGACAAGACCGGGACGCTGACCGAAGGACGTCCCGAGTTGCAGGCGTACGAGGCATCGACCGGCGACAAGCGCAAGCTTCTCCATGCTGCGGCGTCGCTGCAGGCGGGAAGCGAGCATCCCTTGGCGCGCGCCGTCGTCGATGCCGCGGCCAAGGCCGGGATCACGCTCTCCGCAGCCGGCAACGTGCAGGCAAGCCCGGGGCGAGGGATCGCGGGGGTTGTCGACGCACGGGAACTCCGGCTGGGCAGCTCACGGTGGATGGCGGAGCTGGGCGTCGACCTGGGCGGCTTCGGCGACGCAGCCGATGACGAGCAACGACTCGGCCGCACCGTCTCCTGGCTGGTCGACGTGACGCAAGGCCCGGCGGCGTTGATGGGCATGCTGTCCTTCGGCGACGCCATCAAGCCCGCCGCGATGAAAGCCGTCGAGGCCTTGCACGCGGCTGGCGTTCGTACGGCATTGGTGACCGGCGACAACCGCGGCAGCGCCAACGCCGTTGCGCGCGAGCTCGGAATCTCGGAGGTGCGTGCGGAAGTCCTTCCGGACGGCAAGGCCGCGATCGTCGCCGAATTTCAGCGCGGCGGCGTCCGCGTGGCGATGGTCGGCGACGGCATCAACGACGCGCCGGCGCTTGCGGCGGCGGACATCGGGATCGCGATGGCCACCGGCACCGATGTGGCCATGCAGACCGCGGGCATCACCCTGATGCGCGGCGACCCGTCGCTGGTTGCCGAGGCCATCGACATATCGCGTCGCACCTACGCGAAGATCCGTCAGAATTTGTTCTGGGCATTCATCTACAACCTGATTGGCATTCCGCTGGCGGCGTTCGGCCTGCTCAGCCCGGCCATCGCCGGCGCGGCCATGGCGTTCAGCAGCGTCAGCGTCGTCACGAATTCACTCCTGCTCAAACGTTGGCGAGGCCTCGACAGATGACTGTTCCAAACCGCTCTTCCGAGCGCTTCAACATCGGCGAGGCGGCGGCCCGTTCGGGGGTGTCTGCCAAGATGGTTCGCCACTACGAATCCCTGGGATTGCTCCCCAAGGTGGCGCGCACCGACTCGGGCTATCGGCAGTATGGCGACCGCGAAGTGCACACGCTGCGATTCATACGGCGCGGGCGCAGCCTGGGTTTCAGCATGGCCGAGATCGGCGAGTTGGTGAAGCTGTGGCAGAACCCGCGGCGCGCCAGCGCCAACGTGAAGCGCATCGCACTGTCCCATATCGAGAACCTGGATCGGCGGATGGCGGAGATGGCTCAGATGCGACAAACGCTGCATCGGCTGGCAGATTGCTGCCAGGGCGACCAGCGGCCCGATTGCCCGATCCTCGAAGACCTCGAAAAGCCTGTCGCTTTCTGACAGGCCCTCGGATCCCGATTCAAGTCGTGACGAAGACGACGTCCACCCAGTAATTCGTTGCGTTGTAGGAGCTGCCCGGGAACGAGCCGCCCGTCCCGTAGACGTACACACCGTTGCCGCCTGACGAGCCGCTCGCCGGCGCGGACAACGGCCAGCTGGTTTGAGCGCTCGCGAAGAAGTTGCCATTCGCCGAGTAGTACCCGCTGGTCGTGTGATACGACGCGACGTAGGTGGTGTTGGCCGCGATCGCGACCGGGGTCGCGAGCGTCACCTGCTGCCAGCCGCTCGCCGTCTCGCCGGAGAACGTGGCCGTCGCCAGCGAGGTCCCCGCGGAGCTCCAGAGGTGCGCCGTGTGCGTCCCCAGATTTTTCGAACCCTTGTAGAAGCGGATCGCGGTGATCTTCCCGGCGACGGCGCTCTGGAACTTGACGCCGAGCTCCACGGCATTCGCGTCGCTGACCGTCACGACGCTCGGCGTGCTGCCGGCCGCAAACAGCGAGTAGGCGGTGCCTGCGAGCGGGGTGACCGTCAGCGAGACGCTCGCCGAAGCGGTGCCCCCATGGCCGTTCGTGATCGTGTAGGTGAAGCTGGCCGGCCCGACATAGCCGGTCGCCGGCACGAACGTGACGGATAGCGCTGGCGCGCTGTACGACGCGGCTCCGTTGACGGCGCCGCCGACGGACTGGATCGAGAGGGCGAATCCGCTCGGGTCGGTGTCGTTGGCGAGCAACTGGGACGCCGGGATCGTCAGCGCCGTGTTCTTCGCCGTCGTGAAGCCGGAGTCGTTGTTCGCCACCGGCGGCGGGCTCGTCGATGGACTGACGGTCAACGCGACATTGGCCGAAGCGGTGCCCCCATGGCCGTTCGTGATCGTGTAGGTGAAGCTCGCCGGGCCGCTGTATCCAGTGGTCGGCGTGAACGTGACCGCCTGAGTGGATGCGTTGTACGAGACGCTGCCGTTGGCCGGCGCGCTCACGGACTGGATCGACAGCGTGAAGCCGTTCGGGTCGGAATCGTTGGCAAGAAGTTGCGCGGCCTGAATCGTCAACGCGGCGTTCAGCGGCGTGACGAAACCGCTGTCGTTCGTCGCGGTCGGCGGGGCCGTCCCGCCTGGATTGAAGACCACATCGACCCAGTAGTTGCTGCCCTGGAACGAACTCGTCGGGAAGATGCTGGAGCTTCCGTACGTATAGACGCCGTTCCCGCCGCTCACCGCGCCGGTGGCCGGTGCGGTGAGGGGGCCGCTGACCTGGCCGGCCGTCGCGAAGAAGTTGCCGTTGGCGGAGTAGTTTCCGGGCGAGTGGTACGACGCGACGTAAGTCGTGTTCGCGCTGATGGCGATCGGCGTCGGCAGGGCGGCCTGTTGCCAGCCGCTGGCCGTTTCGCTCGCGAACGTCACCGATGCCAGCGAGGTGCCGGCGGACGTCCAGAGCGTGGCAGTGTGCGTCCCCGTGTTCGACGCACCCTTGTAGAAGCGCAGCGCGGTGACCGTGCCGGCCTGCGTGCTGACGAACTTCACGCCGAGTTCCACCGAATTGGGATCGTTGACGGGCAGGATGCCCTGCGTCGAGCCGTTGAACAGGGACACGCCGGTCGTGCCGGCCACGGTCACGGAGACGTTCGGCCCGGGACTTTCCGTGTTCAGACTGTCGTCGGTGGAACGCGCGCGTATCGTGTAGCTCCCCGGAAGTCCAGGTGCCCAGTTGTAGCTCCAGTTCGTCGTGCCGGTCGCCGGATGCCATGTTTGACCGCCGTCGAAGGAGACTTCGACACCGGCGACGAGTCCGCCCGCATCCGTCGCCGTTCCCGTGATCGTGAAGGTCAGGTTCTGGGTCAGCGTCGCCCCGGTCACCGGTGCCGTGATGACCGTCACCGGAGGCGTCGTGTCCGTCGACGCCGTCGCCGGGACCAGCCCCGGCTGCAGCGATGCCGGCTGGATGCCCATGTCGGCCAGGAGGTTCACCATCGCCTGCTTGACGTTGGGGTCGGTCGGCGTCGGCGTCGTGTCTTTCGGATCGGGATCGTGATTCGGATCGAGCCCCCATGCCCACATGACGGTTCCGGCCCCGAACACGATCGCTCGGCTGTTCGGGTCGCGATAGAGCGTCAGGCTGTGCGTCGCGATCCCCGGTCCTTCGAGATAACCATAGTCGAGGAGGTAGGTGTTGACGGACAACGTCGTGCTGGACAACCGGATCAGGCCGGGCGGTGCGAAGCCGTTGTCCGGCGCCTCGTCCCACTCGTAGCCGAGGTAGTTCTTCACGAGCGATCCGCTCTGCCCCGGCGCGGTGTTGGCGACCGGGGTGTTGCGCCAGAAGCGCAACTGCGTCATCGGGTACGGAATCAGGATCTGATCCTCCCGGAAGTCGTCGACCATGAACCACGTGCCGGTCAATGCGTTCTCCGGACGCCCGGCGTCCCCCGGCGGACTGAAGCGCGGGTCGCGCCAACTGCACGTGCAGGTCGGCGGGTCGGCGGGGTCGATCGGCTTGCCGTCCCGCGTTTCCTTGTAGCAGACGAGCGTTCGATACGTCGTCGGGCTACCGTCGATCGTCGCGGTGCTCGATTCGTAGCGGGTCTTCCAGAACACCTCGTTGCCGCTCCAGAACGCGAGATTCACCCCGGCACTGCGTGCCGCCTCGACGTTCGTGCGCTGTCCTCCGGACCAGTACTCGTCATGTCCGCACGAAATGAACAGCTTGTGGTTCAGCAGTTCGGATCCGCGGCGATCGGTGTCGACTCCTGCGATGTACGACACGTCGTAGCCGTTCGCCTCGAGCCAATGGATGGCCGCGATCTCCTCGCCGAACACGAAGTCCTGGGGGCCGGCATAGAGACCCACGCCGTCGCGGGTCGCGATCGGACGGTTGTAGCTGACCTTGTAGGCGCGGCCGTCCGATTCGCTGGTGGTGCCGCCGTACAGGCTGTAGCCGCCCCAGCCGTTGTAGGCGTGCCA
>FTKD01000850.1_pt4 | contig 17126 bp, 14 predicted proteins | sample 1658191 | NCBI WGS metagenome assembly FTKD01 (sample SAMEA3914808, study PRJEB12502) | metagenome | biome: forest; material: soil | place: Canada | collected 2011-08-03 | depth 0.3 m
TCGAAGTACTCGCTGAACTTGTCGCCCTGGTAGCGCAGGTAGCTCTCGACCTGGAACTCGATGTCCTGCGTCGAATAGGCGTGGCGCGGACCGGGCAGGGTGTCGTTGGCGGCGCGCGTGGCGCGGCCGAACTTGGCTTCCATCGAATCGTCCGACAGGTACGTGATGTGGCCGATCATGCGGGCCACGCGCAGGCCGCGCTTGGGCACGGTGCCGGCCTCGGTGTAGTGGCCGCCGTGGAAGTCGGGGTCGGTGATGATGGCGCGCCGGGCCACCTCGTTGAACGCGATGTTCTGCGCCGACAGGTTGGGCGCCGTGGCCACGGCCACGCAGTGCGCCACGCGTTCGGGATAGCGCAGCGTCCACGCGAGCGCCTGCATGCCGCCGAGGCTGCCGCCCAGCACCGCGGCGAGCCGGGTGATGCCCAGGCGCTCGATCAGGCGGGCCTGCGCGTCGACCCAGTCTTCCACCGTCACCACGGGAAAGTCGGCGCCGTAGACGCGGCCGCCCGCGGCCGGATCGGGGTTGCGGTCCGTGGGCCCGGTGGAGCCGAAGCACGACCCCGGGTTGTTGACGCCGATCACGAAGAAGCGGTGGGTGTCGAGCGGCTTGCCGGGCCCGACGAGGTTGTCCCACCAGCCGGTGTCGCCGCTGGGCGAGACGCCCGCCACGTGGTGGCTCGCGTTGAGCGCGTGGCACACCAGCACGGCGTTGTCGCGCGCCGCGTTGAGCGTGCCGTAGGTCTCGTAGACCAGCGTGTAGTCGTTCAGCTGCTTGCCGCTGGTCAGCGGCAGCGGCTCGGCGAAGTGCATCGCCTGCGGCTCGATCCGGCCGACGGAACCCATCTCGGCACCCTTCATTGACATCATTGGAAATGACGAAAACCGGCAATGCGCAACGCATGGACACCGGACGGGGCGCCCCTCTTTAGCGAAATTTATAAAGCGCCCGCAAGCCGGAAATCAAATCGGCGCTATGACCTGAGTATAGTGGCCCGGCGCCTTCGGAGTCCGGCGCCTGACACCCGCCAAGGCCTCGCACCCGAAAGAGCAGACATTGAACCGACCCTTTGCCAGACCCGTCGCGGCGCTCGCGCTGGCCCTGTGCGCGGCCCTGCCGGCGCAAGCCCAGGAAACCGCCGCCGACACCACCGGCGCCACCGAGCCGGTCACGCCCAAGGAGCCGCTGCCGCTGTGGGAGATCGGCGCCGTCGCGATCGCGGCCTACCAGCCGGCCTACCCCGGCTCGAACCAGGATCTCGCGCGCCTGCGCATCCTGCCGTTCGGCATCTACCGCGGCTCGCTCGTGCGCGCCGACGGCAACGGCATCGGCCTGCGCGGTTTCCGTTCACGGCGCTTCGAATGGGACGTCAGCGGCTCGGGCTCGTTCGGCTCGTCGGCCAACAAGGTGCACGTGCGCGAAGGCATGCCGTCCATCGGCACGCTGGTGGAGATCGGGCCGGCGCTCAAGGTCAATCTCGGCGACCTGATCGACCCCCGGCGGGATGCGCGGCTGACGCAGCTGGAGATCCCGATCCGCGCCGTGTTCGACGTCAGCCACAGCTTCGCGCATCGCGGCTGGACCTTCGAGCCGCGCCTGTCGCACACCGCCTGGACGGGCAGCACGTTCGCGCTCGTGGTCTCGGCCAGCACGCTGTTCGCCGACCGCTCGCTCAACCATCTCTACTACGGTGTCGACGCGCCCTACGCCACCGCCGATCGCCCGGCCTACGAGGCCAGCGCCGGCCTGGTCGCCACGCGGCTCAACGCCAGCCTGCGCCATCGCATCAACAGCACGTTGCGACTGCAGTACTTCGCGCAACTCGAGACGGTGCGCGGCGCGGCCAACGAGGCGAGCCCGCTGGTGCGCAGCAAGCAGGACGCGGGCATCGGCATCAGCCTGATCTGGGGCGTGTGGCACTCCGCCGCGTCGGGCACCGAGTGACCCGGCGACAGCGCGTGGGGAACTGATCGAGGGAAGTCACCGGGTCAGGCTGGCCGGCCGCGCATTACATTCCGGGAGGGTGACCGCAGGCGCGTATCGTCCGCGCTGACGCCGGCCCTCGGGGGCAAGTCGTCATCAAGTTTTCCCGGCAATGCGCCGATGATGCCGGAACCGGGCCCTCCCCTTCGGGCGAGCCTTCCAGGAACATTCACGAGACATCCCCATGCCCAGCTGGCTGTTGTCGCTCGATCGCTTCTTCCCGATCCGCTACCTCGCGTGGATCACCTGCGCGGTGGTGATGCTGCTCGGCGCATTCACGCAGGTCGTCGTCCACACCGGCGGCCTCTGGGCCTTGCTGGGCCTGGTGGGGGTGATCACCGGCGTGCGCGACGTGCGCCAGCGCCGCCACTCGATCCTGCGCAACTATCCCGTGATCGGCCACCTGCGCTTCCTGTTCGAGTTCATCCGCCCCGAGATGCGCCAGTACTTCATCGAGGGCGACAACGAGGCTGCCCCGTTCTCGCGCCAGCAGCGCTCGCTGGTGTACCAACGCGCCAAGGGCGACCCCGACAAGCGCCCGCTGGGCACCCAGCTCGACGTGCAGGCCGAAGGCTACGAGTGGATCAACCATTCGCTGCAACCCACGCGCATCGCCTCGCACGACTTCCGCGTGCGCATCGGCGCCGGCTGCGCCCAGCCCTACGACGCCAGCATCTTCAACATCAGCGCGATGAGCTTCGGCGCGCTGAGCGGCGCGGCGATCCGCGCGTTGAACGGCGGCGCGCTGCGCGGCAACTTCGCGCACGACACCGGCGAAGGCTCGATCAGCGTGCATCACCGCGCACAGGGCGGCGACCTGATCTGGGAGGTGGCCTCGGGCTACTTCGGCTGCCGCAACCCGGACGGCACGTTCAACGAGGAGCTGTTCGCGAAACACGCGACCGAGCCGCAGGTCAAGATGATCGAGATCAAGCTGAGCCAGGGCGCCAAGCCCGGGCACGGCGGCGTGCTGCCCGGCCCGAAGGTCACGCGCGAGATCGCGGACGCACGTGGCGTGGAGATCGGCGTCGACTGCATCTCGCCGGCCAGCCACAGCGCGTTCTCGACGCCGATCGGGATGCTCGAGTTCATCGCGAAGCTGCGCGAGCTCTCCGGCGGCAAGCCCACCGGCTTCAAGTTCTGCGTGGGTCACCCGTGGGAGTGGTTCGCGATCGCCAAGGCAATGCTGGAGACGGGCCTGCTCCCCGACTTCATCGTCGTCGACGGCGGCGAGGGCGGCACCGGCGCGGCGCCGCTGGAGTTCACCGACCATGTGGGCGCGCCGCTGCAGGAAGGCCTGCTGCTGGTGCACAACACGCTCGTCGGCCTGAACCTGCGCGACAAGATCAAGATCGGTTGCGCCGGCAAGGTGGTCAGCGCCTTCGACATCGCCCGCATGATGGCGCTGGGCGCCAACTGGTGCAATTCGGCGCGCGGCTTCATGTTCGCGCTCGGCTGCATCCAGTCGCAGAGCTGCCACACCGACCACTGCCCGACCGGCGTCGCGACGCAGGATCCGCAACGCCAGAAGGCGCTCGTCGTGCCGTCGAAGATCGAACGCGTGCACAACTTCCATCGCCACACGCTGGAGGCACTGAAGGAGCTGGTGCAGGCGGCCGGCCTGCAGCATCCGAACCAGATCACCGCCAACCACGTCGTGCGCCGCGTCGCCGGCGACAAGGTGAAGCTGCTCGCCAACCACCTCGAGTTCATCGCCCCCGGCAGCCTGCTGGCCGCGGCGCGCGGCGAGTGCGACTTTCCGCACAACGTCTACAAGATCTACTGGCCGATCGCGCGTGCCGACAGCTTCGCGCCGGGTCCCGCTGCTGTGTGCGCCGAGGGCCTCAAGGTGCCGCTGCCGACGGTGGCGGCGGATGACGCAGTCGATCTGGCGCTCTGAGCGAGCATGAAAAATGCGGCCCGCGGGCCGCATTGTTTTGATGTCGCGCCCGCGCGCGCGTCACGCCACCGGCGGCGCGGTGTCGATGAAGCTCTGGCGCGCAGCGAGCTTGTCGGCCAGGCGCGCGACGTTGGGGTAGTCGGTGCGCCAGGTGTTTTCCGGGAAGCGGAAATCGAGGTAGGCCAACGCGCAGCCGACGGCGATGTCGGCCAGCGAGAAGTGCGTGCCGACGCAATAGGCCTTGTCGCCCAGGCCCTGGCTGATCGATTTCAGCGTGGCGGCGATGCGCACCTGCTGGCGGGCTATCCAGGCGTTGCAGCGCTGCGCGTCGGTGCGGCCGGACCAGGTGGCTTCGAGGCGGGCGGCGACGCACGCGTCCAGCATGCCGTCGGCCAGCGCTTCCCAGGTGCGCACTTCGACGCGCTCGCGGCCCGAGGCCGGGATCAGCTTGCCCACCGGCGACAGCGTGTCGACGTATTCGACGATGACACGTGAATCGAACACCGCTTCGGCGCCTTCCATCACCAGGCAAGGTACCTTGCCGAGCGGGTTGGACGCGAGGATGGCGTCGCTGCCCCAGACGTCTTCGAGCACGAAGTTGTAGTCGAGCTTCTTCTCCGCCAGCACGACACGCACTTTGCGAACGTAAGGGCTGGTGAGAGATCCGATGAGTTTCATGTGGGCAAGGAGCTTGGACTGAGCTTCATTCTATCGAAGCACCCCCGCAAAAACGCGGTGCGCAGGGCGCTCGTACAGGGGTTTCAAGACGGCGAGAGATCGCGTAGGAGCGCACCAGGAGCGCGCCGATGCCGCGTTGACGCCCGTTGAGCGCATTCCGCGAAGGCGGCGTCGCCGTCTCGCGAAGCCCACGAATTGGGGGGCGCCTGTCTCCGGGGCGCAACACGACAGTAGCCCGACGACCCGTTTCGCGCGAGCGCGGCGTTCAGGCGACGGCGAAATGGCGCTGCGCCTCCAGCCCCAGGCCGGTGGCCACGCTGGCAAAGCGATCGCCGTGCACGGCCTGTGCGTTGGGGAAGGCGGCCGCGAGGCGGTCGGCCAACAGGCGCAGGCCGGTGGATCCGCCGGTGAAGTACAGCGCGTCGATGTCGGCCATGTGCAGGCCCGCCAGGCGCGCGGTGTCCTTGGCGGCCTGCACGATGCGGTCGAGATCGTGCGAGATCGCGGCCACGGCCTCGGCCTCGCTCACGCTGACGCTCAGGTCGCGTTCCACCTCGAACAGGTCGATCTCGTGCGTGCCACCCTGGGCGACGGCGATCTTCGCGTCCTCGGCCAGGCCTGCCAGCGAATGGCCCAGGCGATCGCGCAGCGTCGTCATCAGGCGGGCGTGGTGGCGCGGGTCGGCGTAGTCGTCGCGCATCGAGGCGATCTCCATCAGCCGCTGCGGGCGGTAGACGGTGTTGATCAGGTGCCAGGTGGCGAGGTCGAAATAGATGCGGCTGGGCACTTCCAGCGGCTCGCGGCCGCGCCGCGGCGGCCCGAACGCGCCGTAGCCGAGCGCGGGCAGGATGCGGGCCAGTTCGACGTGGCGGTCGAAGTCGGTGCCGGCGCTGTGCACGCCGTGGCTGGCCAGGATGTCGCCGCGGCGGTCGAGGTGCCGGCGGCGTTCGGGGCCGACGCGCACGACGGAGAAGTCCGAGGTGCCGCCGCCGATGTCGGCGACGATCACCGTCTGCTCGCGCGTCACCTGCTCCTCGTAGTGGAAGGCGGCGGCGATCGGCTCGTACTGGAAGCGCACCTCCTGGAAGCCGACCGCGCGCGCGGCGGCCTCCAGCGAGGCCTGGGCCGCGGCGTCGCGCGTGGCGTCGTCATCGACGAAGAAGACGGGGCGGCCCAGCACGATGCGGTCGATCTCGCGTCCCGCGTGCGCCTGCGCGGCGCGCTTGAGATGCTGCAGGTAGCTGGCGATCACGTCGCCGAAGGCGACCGAGCGGCCGGCGCCGATGTCGGTGTGCTGGTCCATTAGCGCCGAGCCGAGCACGCTCTTCATCGAGCGCATCAGGCGGCCGTCGGTGCCGTCCACGTAGGCGGCCACGGCGGCGCGGCCGTACAGCTTGGGCAGCGTGTGCAGGTCCTTGCCCTCGGCCACGTAGAACACCGCGGTGGGCATCGTGCGGCCGCGCTCGCCGTGCTGCGGCTCCAGCGCCACGAGCTCCATGCCCGTGGCCGTGGGCACGGCGACGGCCGAGTTGGAGGTGCCGAAATCGATCGCGCAATAGTTGCGGGCGTCCGTCTGGGGGGAGCGGCCGACGGCGGGGGCGTCGACGGGAAGAACGGGTGCCGGCATGGGAAACGGAAAGTGGAGGGCGAAAGGGGCGTGATTGTGCGAGGGTAGCCAGGGCGCGTCAATGGCGGAGCGGGCCGGGCGCACGATCGGATGCCAAGCGTGCAGGAGGTCTCGAATCCGGGCCTTCCCAGGCCGTAGTCGGGCTGAAAGTCGGCCCTTCATTCGGGTTGCCCCTAGCCCCGGGCGGCCGCGACCCGTAAAATTGGCGGGTTTTGCGGGTCGGCAAGGCGCCGCGCCATCCGCCGCACTGCGCCCACCCGCCTGCCGAACACCGACTCCGACCACGCGAGCCCAGCCCGAGCCCCTATGCCTTATTCCGCCCTCACCGCCCTGTCGCCTCTCGACGGCCGATACGCCCCCAAGCTGGCCGCGCTGCGCCCGTTGCTGTCCGAGTACGGGCTGATGCATCGCCGCGTGCAGGTCGAGGTGGAGTGGTTCATCGCGCTGGCCGACGCCGGCTTTGCCGAGTTCCCGGCGCTGCCCGAGTCCGTCAAGGGCCTGTTGCGCTCGCTGGTCGTGCGCTTCTCCGAGGCCGATGCCCAGGCGATCAAGGACATCGAGAAGGAAACCAACCACGACGTCAAGGCCGTCGAGTACTGGCTGCGTGCGCGCATCGGCCACGTGCCCGAGTTGAAGGACAAGCTGGAATTCATCCACTTCGCCTGCACCAGCGAAGACATCAACAACACCAGCCACGCGCTGATGCTCAAGGCGGCGCGCGAGCAGGTGATCCTGCCGGCGATCGACGGCATCCTCACGCGCATGCAGGCGATGGCGCACCGCTTCGCGGCGGTGCCGATGCTGTCGCGCACGCACGGCCAGACGGCCAGCCCCACCACGGTGGGCAAGGAAGTGGCCAACGTGCTGGCGCGCCTGACGCACGCCCGCGCGCGCATCGCCGACGTGGTGCTGCTCGCCAAGATGAACGGCGCCGTGGGCAACTACAACGCGCACGTCTCGGCCTACCCCGACACCGACTGGGAAGAGTTCTCGCGCAAGGTCGTCGAGGAGCGCCTGGGCCTGAAGCTGAACCCGTACACGATCCAGATCGAGCCGCACGACTATATGGCCGAGCTGTTCGACGCGCAGGTGCGCCTGAACACGATCCTGATCGACTGGGCGCGCGACGTCTGGGGCTACGTCAGCCTGGGCTACTTCAAGCAGAAGACGCGGCCGGGCGAAGTGGGCTCGTCGACGATGCCGCACAAGGTGAACCCGATCGACTTCGAGAACGCCGAAGGCAATCTGGGCATGGCCAACGCGATGCTCACCCACATGTCGCAGAAGCTGCCCATCAGCCGCTGGCAGCGCGACCTGACCGACTCCACGGTGCTGCGCAACATGGGCGTGTCCATCGGCTACTCGGTGCTGGCCTACGACAGCCTCACGCGCGGCCTCGACAAGCTGGAACTCAACGAGGCGATGCTGGCCGAGGACCTGGACAACGCCTGGGAAGTGCTGGCCGAGCCGATCCAGACCGTGATGCGCCGCCACGGCCTGCCCGACCCGTACGACCAGCTGAAGAAGTTCACGCGCGGCCAGCCGATGACGCGCGAACTGATCCTGGGCTTCGTCGCCGCGCTGGACCTGCCGGAGGGCGAGAAGGCGCGGCTGCTGGCGCTGACGCCGGGCAGCTACACCGGGGTCGGCGCGCAGCTCGCTGCGAAGATCAAACTCTGATTTCTCGACGCGGCTCACGGGCCGCGTTTGACGACCGCTCCACGACGACGACCAAGGACACCGACCGCATGCGCTTCACCGACACCCTGCACGCCGCCTCGCTGCGCAACGATTCCACGCTGTGCGTCGGGCTCGATCCCGAGCCGGCGAAGTTTCCGGGCGCGTGGAAGGGCGACGCGAGCAAGGTGTTCGATTTCTGCGCGCGCATCGTCGACGCGACCAAGGACGTCGTCTCGGCCTACAAGCCGCAGATCGCCTACTTCGCCGCGCAGCGCGCGGAGGACCAGCTCGAGGAGCTGATGGCCTACATCCGCCGCACGGCGCCGGGCGTGCCGGTGATCCTCGACGCCAAGCGCGGCGACATCGGCGCCACCGCGGAGCAATACGCCCGCGAGGCCTTCGTGCGCTACCAGGCCGACGCCGTCACGCTGTCGCCGTTCATGGGCTTCGATTCGATCGAGCCCTACATGAAGCATGACGGCAAGGGACTGATCCTGCTGTGCCGCACGTCCAACCCGGGCGGCTCCGACCTGCAGGCGCAGACGCTGGCCAGCGGCGACAAGCTGTTCGAGCACATCGCGCGGCTGGCCGCCGGCCAGTGGAACCGCGGTGGGCAGCTGGCGCTGGTCGTCGGCGCGACGTTTCCGGCCGAACTGGCCCGCGTGCGCCAACTCGCACCGACGCTGCCGCTGCTGATCCCGGGCATCGGCGCCCAGGGCGGCGACATCGAGGCCACCGTCAAGGCCGGCTGGCGCAGCGACGGGCCGATCATCGTCAGCTCGTCGCGCGCGATCCTGTACGCCGGCGGCGGCGAGGACTTCGCCGGCGCCGCGCGCCAGGCGGCGCTGGCCACGCGCGCCGCCCTGAATGCCGCCATCGCCGCCGCGCGCTGAGGCGCCGGGAAACGGCGATTTCCATTGAAATTCAACCCGCTGCGGGTCGAGTCCGGAAATTCGCGTCAAACTAGGAGCCTGGGGGGCGAGCCGAAAATGGGTCGCCGACAAGAGCACCGATGGCCGAATCCACGCCGAACAAGGAGGCCAGGCACCGCCTGCGCCAATCGCTGACGCGCCACCTGCTGGCGGCGACGGCGGGGGTCGCGTTCGCGTCGGCGTTGATGTTCCTGGGTTTCGGCCATCCGCTCGACTGGGTGGCGCGGCTGTCGCTGACGACCGCCTTCCTGGGGCTGGGCGGCGTGGCATTCGCGCTGCGGCGCGACGCCGGCGCCGCCTGGCAGGCGCGCGCGCTGCCCTATGTGATCGGCGCCGCCATCGGCCTGTCCGGCGTGGCCGCGGCGGTCGCCGGCGAAGGCTTGATGTCGCCCGCGCTGGCCGTCGTGGGCGTGTTCCTGTGCCTGTTCACCGTGGTGGGCGGGCTGCGCGCCGGCATCCTCGCGGCGGCCATCGGCGCCGGCATGCTGTTGCTGCTGGCCGTGGCGATGGCGTTCGACTGGCTGTCGTCGGCCGGCATCTCGCTCAGCGCCTCGCCCCTGAACCTCGTGCGTCCGTTGCTCACGCACGCGCTGGTGCTGGCCATCGCGCTCGGGGGCGGCGAGCTGCTGGGCCGCACGCTGGATCGCACGCTGCGCAGCGCCGACGAACGCGAGCGCCGCTTTCTCGGGCTGCTGGCGGTGGCCGCGGATGCCTACTGGGAGATGGACGGCAACGGCCGGCTGATCCGTTTCAGCGCCAAGGAGGAGTTGCGCAACTTCGTCGGCCTGCGCCGGCACGGCGTCGACGCCGGCATGGGCAAGCTGCTGTGGGAGACGCGCGGCGTCACCTTCGACACGCAGGTGCTGGAGGCCTTCCGCTCGGAGCTGGCGGCGCGCCTGCCGATGCGCGACGTGCCGCTGCGCTGGAACGACGTGGCCGGCCGGACGCGCCATTTCACGCTCAGCGCCGAGCCGCGCACCAACGAGCAGGGCAAGTTCGCCGGCTACTGGGGCGTGTTGCGCGACATCACGCAGGACGTGAAGGCGCGCCAGGCGCTGTGGTCCACCGAGACGCGCTACCAGGACCTGTTCCGCCGCATTCCCACCCCGCTGGTGCTGCACCGCGAAGGGCGCGTGCTCGATGCCAATCCGGCGGGCGTCGCGCTGTTCGGCTTCGCCGAGCTGCGCGCGTTGCTGGGCCAGGACCTGCTCGAGCTGTTCGAGGCCGGCCCGTCGCGCGAACGCGCGGCCGAACACGTGCAGCGGCTGGAGGCCCTGGCCACCGGCGAAGGCCTGCCCGAGGCCGAGTTCACGCTGATGCCCGCCACCGACCGCCTGCTGAGCGTGCGCGTGAGCAGCGTGCGCGTGGACGTCGACGGCGAGGCCGCCACGCTGTCCATCATCACCGACGACACCGAGCGCCGAGCCGCCGAGGACCTGGTGCGACGCAGCGAGACGATGCTGTCGCACCTGGTCTCCACCAGTCCCGACTGGATCACGCTGACGGAGTTCGCCAGCGGCCGCTACGCGATGGTCAACCCGACGTTCCTGGCCACCACCGGCTACCGCGCCGACGAGGTCATCGGCCGCACGCCCAGCGAACTGGGGCTGTGGGCCGACGCCGCGCAGCGCGACCGCATCTACCGGATGCTGGCCCAGCACGAGAGCGTGCAGAACTTCCCGGCCACGATGCACACGCGCGATCGGCGCCGCGTCTCGATGCTGGTGTCGGCCGCGCGCTTCACGATCGACGACATCGAGTACCAGATGACCAGCGCGCGCGACGTCACCGCCAGCGAGCAGGCGCGGCGCGAGCGCGAGGCGATCCTCGAGAACGCGCTGGTGGGCATCTCGTTCACGCGCGAGCGCCGCATCGTGATGACCAACGCGCGCTTCGACGAGATGTTCGGCTGGCCGCGCGGCGCGCTGCAGAACCAGCAGCAGCGCGTGGTGTGGCCGTCGGACGAGGCGTTCAGCGCGATGAGCGAGGCCGTGGGCCCGGCGTTGTCGCGCGGCGAGCCGATCGATTTCGAAGTGCCGATGATGCGGCGCGACGGCAGCACCTTCACCGGCCGCTTGCTTGCCAAGGCGCTCGACCCGACGCAGCCCGCCAGCGGCACGATCTGGCTGGCCGAGGACGTCACCGAGCGCCGCGTCGTCGAGCAGGCGCTGGCGCGCGCGCGCGACGAGGCCGAGGCCGCCAACCGCGCCAAGAGCGCGTTCCTGGCCAACACCAGCCACGAGATCCGCACGCCGCTGAACGCGCTGGTGGGCCTGGCGCAGCTCGCGCGCACGCCCGAGGTCGACGACCGGCGCCGGCTGCAGTACATCGAGCAGATCTGCGAGTCGGCGGACACGCTGTCGGCGATCCTCTCCGACATCCTCGACCTGTCCAAGATCGAGGCGGGCAAGCTGATCGTCGATCGCGTCGCGTTCGACCTGCGCGCGCTGATCTCCACGCTCAAGCAGGCCTACGGCGCGCTCGCCGACACCAAGGGCCTGACGCTGTACGTCAACGTCGACGAGGACGTGCCGCAGCACGTGCTGGGCGACCCGATGCGCCTACGCCAGGTGCTCACCAACTACCTCGGCAACGCACTGAAGTTCACGTCCACGGGCAGCATCCTGCTCAACGTGCAGCGCGGCGTGGGCTACCGCCTGCGCTTCGAGGTGATCGACACCGGCGCGGGCATGGACGGCGCCGGCCTGGCAATGCTGTTCCTGCCGTTCAGCCAGATCGACAACTCGATCACGCGCAAGGTGGGCGGCACCGGCCTGGGCCTGTCGATCTGCAGCGAACTCGCCCGGTTGATGGACGGCACGGTGGGCGTCAACAGCGAACCGGGCAGGGGCAGCATCTTCTGGGTCGACCTGCCGCTGCCGCCGGTCACGGCGCAGCAGGTGGAGGCGCACGAGAGCACCTCCGGGCTCGACGCGCTGCTGGGCACGCGCATCCTGATGGTGGAAGACAACCCGGTCAACATGATGATCGCCGTGGCGCTGCTCGAGCGCTGGGGCGCCATCGTCGACCAGGCCGACGACGGCCCCAACGCGCTGCGCGCCATCGACCATGCCCACCAGTCCGGCGACCCGTTCGACATCGTGCTGATGGACGTGCAGATGCCCGGCATGAGCGGCCACGAGGTGACGCGCCGCCTGCGCCAGCGCTACGACCGCAACACCCTGCCCATCGTGGCGCTGACCGCCGCGGCGCTGGTCTCGGAACGCGAGGACGCGATGGCCGCCGGCATGAACGACTTCCTCACCAAGCCGATCGATGCGGAGCGTCTGCGCCAGACGCTGCGGCAGGTGCTGGTGGAGGCCGAGGCGCGCGTCGAACGCTGACTTGCGCGCCGCGCTTGCTGCGGGTGACTACACTCGCGCGATGCACGCACTGACCACCACCGCGCGCCCGCGCATCGGCTGGGGCCTGATCGGCGCCGGCGGCATCTCCGATCAACTCGCGCGTGCGCTGTCGTACGTGCCCGAGGCGCGCCTCGTGGCCGTCGGCTCGCGCGACGTCGCCAAGGCGCAGGCCTTCATCGCCCAGCCGCGCGGCACCGAGGCCGCGAGCGGGCTCGTGCGGGCGCACGGCAGCTACCAGGCGCTGGTGGACGATCCCGACGTGGACGTCGTCTACATCGGCACGCCGCATCCCGATCACATCGATTCGATGAGGCTCGCACTCGCTGCGGGCAAGGCGGTGCTGTGCGAGAAGCCGTTCACGCTGAACCGGCGCGAGGCCGAGGCGGCCGTCGCGCTCGCACGAAAGCATGACTGCTTCCTGATGGAGGCGATGTGGATGCGCTACGTGCCGGCAATGGTGGAGCTGAAGCGGCTCGTCGCCGCGGGGGCGATCGGTGAGCTGGTGTCGGTGTCGGCCGACTTCGGTTTCTCCGCCGCCGGGCTTCCCGCCGCCCACCGCGCCCTGAACCCGGATCTCGCCGGCGGCGGCCTGCTGGACATCGGCATCTATCCGCTCAATCTTGCGGCCTTCGTGCTGGGCGACATCGTCGGCGTGCAGGCCGACGCGGAGCTCGGGCCGACCGGCGTCGACGTCCACACGGTCTTCAACCTGCACCATGCGGGCGGCCAGCGCAGCCAGGGCATGTGTTCGCTGCGCGCCACTACCGGTTGCCTCGCCACCGTGCTCGGCACCGACGGCCACATCGCCATCACGCCGCCGTTCTACGCCGCGCAGCAGCTGCGCCTCGCGCGCGGAACGCGTCCGTGGGAGGAAACGCCGGTCGAGATCATCGACCGCCCGTGGCGCGGCAGCCGCTACGTCGCGCAGGTGGAGGAGGTGCACCGCTGCCTGCGCGCCGGCCTCGCCGAGAGCCCCGCGATGCCGCTGGACGAGACCGTCGCCCTGGTCGGCTGGATGGACACGATGCGCGCGCAGTTCGGGCTGCGCTACCCGGGCGAATAGCGCGCCGGCCGCGCCGGGCTCAGACCGACTGGGTCGGCGCCGTGTCGATCGGGATCTGGCGAATCATGTCCTTCATGTGGAACATCGAGCCGATGGCCGTGAACATGAGGATGACCACGATCAGGCCGGTGAAGACGTACTGGAGGAGCACTACCGCGAGCCCGCGCAGGTAGGTCGTGTCGAGGATCAGCATGAAGCCGAGCGCCGCCGCGAAGATCGCGAGGAACCCGCCGCCGTGGAACAGCCGCAGGGCGACACCGACGATCAGCCAGGACACGATCAGCGCCAGCAGGCTGGCGCCGAAACCGGTTCGACGGGCACCGACGATGCGGGCGGCGATCATCACCGGGACGACGGTCAGGAGCAGGATGACGGCGATGAGGACGATCAGCGACAACATGAAGTGGCTTCTTTCCTGATGGTTGAGAGGGCGGCATCTTGCCGTGCCGCCATTGTCGTCGGACTCCGTCTTCAGCCGAGCGTGATCGTCGCGCTGACGCTGCCTGCGCGGTCCGCGCGCGCGCCCACGGCGACGACGGCCCCCTTGGGCCCGCGCACGATCCATTCCTGCAACGTGCGGTCCGCCGTCACGTCGCGATCGGGCAGGAAGGCCTGCAGCGAGCTGCGCGGTGCGTGGCCTTCGAGGTGGCCACCGATCTCGCGCTCCTTGCCGGCGACCAGCGTCGCGCCGGCGGGCAGCGCGATCTCGAACACCGTGCCGCGCGCGACCTGGCGCTCCTTGGCGCGGTGCGTCACATACGCCGGCAGGTATCCCGCGTTGCCGACGGCCAGGCGCACGCGCCAGGTGTCGCCTGTGCCGGACCCGTCGTGGCCCAGCGGCTCGCAGCTGGCCTGCAGGATCTCGAGCCTGGGCAGCGTCAGCGCGAGCTGCGTCAGCCACGCCGGAAAGCGCGCGGCCTCGCGCTCGCGCAGGTGCGGCGGCGGGTTGCGCCAGAAGTTCATGCGATCCCAGCCGCCGATCTCCACCGGGCCCAGCTGCGGATGCACGAACGGCTTCCAGTCCACGTGCGCCCGGCCGCCGCACTGCTCGTCGCTCCACTTCAACAGCTTCAGGTCGTCCTCGGGCGGATGGTCGCGGTACCAGTGGATCCAGTCGTACTGGGTGATGCCGGCCTCCTTGTTCGGCGCCCAGATCTCCACTGTCCAGCACAGCGCGCCCTGGTGCTCGTACAGCCAGTCCTGCGTGCCGGTGATCACTTCCTTCGGGTGGTATTTGAAGTCGTGGAACGCGCTGATGGCCGGGTAGCCGGTGAGCTTCGCACCGATGTCGGACAGGCGCTTGATCATCCACAGGTCTTCCGGCGTCATGTCGTCGTCGGACGTGGTGCCCATCGGGCGCAGGATCACGCCGCTGTGCGTGTGGAAGCTGACGGCCGCGCCGATGTTGGGATGCGCGACGCAGAAATCCACCATCGCGCGCACCTCGGGCTCGCTGGCGGGATACGGCCCGGCGCCGACCTGCTCGAATTCCTGGCGCCACAGCGACGGGAAGTTGCGGTTCAGGTCCAGCCCTTCGCGGTCGCGGTTGACCGTCACGCGCACGCCGTCCCAGGCCTTGATCGTGCCTTCCGGAATCACGCGGAAATACTCGCCGCCAATCTCGCCGGGTTCGCGCGCGACCATCAGGCGCGGTTCGGCGGGATGCTTCTTGTAGGTGCCGTGCGGATCGGGCAGGCGCATGTAGAGCACGCGGCCGTCGCCGTCCACGTCCTCCATCGTCATGCCGTCGGCCGGCTCCTCGTCGAACGGGTAGCCGCGCGTGGACGAGCGGATGAAGCGCGGCACGTCCGCCAGCGCCAGCTCGGCGCCGTCGGGGTTCAGGCGCGGCACCATGTAGATCACGCGGGTGTCCAGCAGGTGGGCCAGGCGCGCGTCGGCGGCGTCGTGCGTGAGCAGGTGATGCAGGTAGTACAGCGCCGCGGTGCAGGCCGTGAGTTCGGCGGCGTGGATGTTGCCGTCGATCCAGAACGCGGGCTTGGTCGTGTCGGCGCCGGTGGCCTTGCGCGTGAGCACCAGCAGCCAGATGTCGCGCCCTTCGTGGCTGTGGCCGATGGAGCGCAGCTCGACGACGTCGGGGCGCGCGGCGGCATAGGCCTGCAGCAGGGCCGTCAGTTCCGCGTGGCGCGGGAAGCGGCTGAAGTCGGGAGTCGGCAGGGCGGATGCGTTCATGGCGGGGGGCGAAACGACGATGCCCGATTCTGCCCGTCGCCTGTCAGTGGCGTAACCGGGCAAGCCAGTGCCACAGCAACGCGGTGGCGAGCACGATGCCCAGCACCCAGTGCGTCACCGACAGCCACGCGTGGGCCTCCTCGGGCGCGTACTGCAGCCCGATGGCCGAGCCCAGCAGCGCCGCGAGCGCACTCACCATCAGCACGCCGCTGACGGTGCGCGCGCGGCCGTGGCGGATCGGCCGCGCCGTGCCGGCACGCCGCCGATGGGCGCGCCGCCGGCGCACGGCGCGCCAGGCCGGCCGCACGTGCACCTGCCAGACGACGCCGCCGATCAGCGTCACGCACCACGCGAGCGCGCCATGCGCGCGCAGCAGCCACGCCGCCAGCGGATGCGGCTGCGGGCCGAACGGGGTCTGCTGCAGCCACACGTCGTGGCCCAGCAGCCAGCCGATGCCGCTGGCCAGCAGCAGGATGCAGCCCCAGATCAGCAGGTGGCGCGCGCGCCGCCCCTGGCCGTGGGCGATCGGATGCGGGTCGTCAGGACGCATGGCGCGGCTCCTTGCTCCGCCAGACGCTGCCATCGGCGCGCACGACCAGCGCGCTGGCGCGGGCGCGCCGCAGCAGCGCGCAGGCGAGCGCGCCTTGCTGCCACACGATCTTGGTCAGCGCATCGGCGGCGCAGGCGGTGGGCGCGAGCACCGTCACCGAGCGCGGGGCGGCGGCGTCGCTCGTCAGCGGCTGGCGCGACACGACTGCGCCGCTGGCGCTCGTGGCGCACGCCGTGTCGCGCAGCGCGGCGATCGGCCACAGTTCGGCGGCGTCGAACGGCGATCGCACCAGCACGGTCTCCTCCAGCGCGCCGAACACGCGCAGGTCGCCGCCCGCGTTGACGACACCGGCCGTCAGCCCGGTGCGACGCAGCGCCGCCACCGCCAGGTCGACCGCGTAGCCCTTGGCGATGCCGCCGAAATCCAGCCAGACGGGCGCGTGCACGATCACCTGATGGCCATCGACCTCCAGCGCGTCCTCGAACGGCAGGTCGCCGGGCGGCGCGCCGTCGGTCGGCGCAGGCAGCCAGCCCTGTGCCACGGCAAGCGGGGCGCAGCCGGCGTCGAACGCGCCGCCGCTCGCGCGGGCCCAGCGCTGCGCGCGCCGGAGCACGGCCGCGGTGTGCGGATGCACGCTCAGGCGCTCGCCGGCGTGCGCGCGCGCGATGCGGCGCAGGTCGCTGCCGGCGTCGTGGAAACTCATCAGCCCGTGTACCTGCGCGATGGCGTCGAACGCGGCATCGGCCGCCACGTCGAAGGCCATGGCGCTGGCGCTCGAGGCGCGCACCTCCACCAGCGTGCCCAGCAGCGGGCGCGCCTGTCGGCGGATCACGATGCCGTCGCTTTCGTGCGCATCATGATGCGACCGGATGCCTGGCGGCCCAGGCGACCAGCCGATGCACGCCGTCGGTGACGTGCGTGCAGCTGAGCGTGGCGCCGCTGATGTTGGCGATGTCGGCGCCGATGCGCACCGGATCGGCGGCCGTCTTGCCGACGAACTGGTTGCGCCAGGCGGGCAGCCGCACTTCGCCGCCGTGGCCTTCGCGGTAGGTGAGGATCTCGACGGCCAGCACCTTGCCGGTGGCGTCGAGCGCGACGGCGTAGTCGATCTGCTCGAACTTGCCGAGCACCGAGTCGACGATCACGCGTCCGAGCACC
>FTKD01319982.1_pt1 | contig 17119 bp, 20 predicted proteins | sample 1658191 | NCBI WGS metagenome assembly FTKD01 (sample SAMEA3914808, study PRJEB12502) | metagenome | biome: forest; material: soil | place: Canada | collected 2011-08-03 | depth 0.3 m
ACGCGGCCAGCCTCATTCGCGGACCGGGGTTTTCACACACCCTCGGCCGGACCCAGTCAATCGACATGACGCGGGCTTCAACCAAGTGCAATGCGGTAGCGCAGGCCCTCAGAGCCACCAAACTGCGTGGGCTTCACAAATCGCTCATGCAAGACGCCGCCATTGGACTCGATGACGCGTTGCGACGCAAAGTTTGACGGGTCCGTCGTGATCTCAACGTGGGCCAAACCCTCGGCACGAGCGTCTGGCAAGAGCTGTTGAAGGGCTCGGGTTGCATAACCGCGTCGCTGCTTCCAGGGAACGACGGCGTAGCCGATATGCCCGAGACAGTGTGCTGGCAGGTCCGTGGTTCCGTGTTGCCACCTGAGGCTGATTACACCGCAGAACTCGCCGTCCCATAACCACCGCCGATAGCCTGGCAGTCGAGCAACGGTTGAACCGTCCGGCAACGTAATTGGCGCACCGGTTCCCTGGCGATCGACCGTGCTGACCAAGTAGCCGTCTGCGTCCAGCAAGATGGCGGCGAGTTCTTCTTCAATCCTCGCGCGCCCGCGGGCACTGTCGGGCGACCAGCCCCGCTCCAGCGCCATGACGTAGCTTGGCAGAAACTCCCTGGATGGCCAAACGAGTTGCACGTTCTCTCCTGGCTCCCTCGAGGGCAGCGCGATGCAGGCAGGTTACCTTGAAGCTGCCGGTGGCGACTGGCGGGTCATGCCGGCGCCAGTCATAAGATCGCAACGCCCAGAGCAGCTACAGCGAGTGTGCCACCCAACGTCAGCATGAGCGATCCGATCCTCGCTGTGATCTGCGCACGTCGCGACCAAGGCAACGAGAACTCCTCCGAGATGCCGCGCGCCCAAGCAGTGCCGGGCACAACGAAGATTGCCGCCAGCAGGATGAACGCCGGGCCGAATAGCAGGACTCCGGCATTGTTCCAAGGCTCCAGGGCGTGGGCGAGAGCCAGCAACGCCAGGAACAGCCACATGATCACCACTGCAACGCCGAGCGCGACAAGACACGCAGCGACGGCGAAATCCAACAGTAGTTTTCGGTGCGACCGTGGAGGCATGCTGCAAGCGTACCCGCCACCCCAACGACAGGTTCGATGCTAACGCGCCTGGCTGCCGCCCCACAGCGGACACCGGCGACTGGCTGGTCGTGGCCGCGTGCCGACGCAGCGGGTGGCCCGCTCGACCAAAGCGTCAATTCTTATAGCCGCCAAGCTTCGTGTGGGATGTCGGTTGAAGCAGCCGGACTGTGCAAACGTCCAGAAAATAGAAGATCACCGCGCCAGTGACTAGAACAAGGGTACGTGGGAGGCCATACGCCGGTATCGCTCTCAGAAGCGCGCCAAACGCGAGCAGAAATGCGAGGAAGATTGCAAAGGCCCGGCCGTCGAGTCTTCGGTTCAGCTTTGAATGGCATGCAGGACAAGCCATGCACGACCAGCGGGATATCTTCCAGGCCGTCCACGGAATGAATCGATGCTGGCATGCCGGACAACTGCTGTACAGAGCGTTCATCGCACCGCATTCTCCATGAGAAAGGGGCTCGGTGGCCGCGTGAACATCATTGCACTCGCGACTGGAGCTGTCGGATATCTGCATTGCCCAAAGCCGGCCCCAGCCAAGGGCCGGTTGTGGGTCTTGCCATTTGAGCCAGCCGTGATGTCGATCTCTGACCAGCACCATGTTGGAGTTCAGGAGGCGAGCACGGTTCGAGGTCAAACGGCAGCCCGCTCGCGCACAGGCGCCGACCCTAACGCGCCAGGCCCGCAACAGCCCGCCGGCCAAGCGAAGTGATCGAGCTGACCGCGGCACAATGGCGCACATGGCTTGGCGGTGCGCGTACATGTCTGACGCCGCGGCTACGCCGACCCGCGACCGTCCGCCGACCCTGCGGCCAAAGGAAAGAACCATGCCCGGATTGCTACCCGACATCGACCCCGACGGCCTGCTCGAGTTCTCGGTGGTCTATACCGACCGCTCGCTGAACCACATGAGCGCGAAGTTCCAGGGCGTCATGCGAGACATCTCGGCCCTGCTCAAGCAGGTCTACCACGCCCATTCGACATTGATCGTTCCCGGCAGTGGCAGCTACGGCATGGAGGCCGTAGCCCGCCAGTTCGCGACCACGCAGAAAGTGCTGGTGCTGCGGAACGGCTGGTTCAGCTACCGCTGGTCGCAGATCTTCGAGATGGGGCAGATACCGTCAAAAGAGCGGGTGCTGAAGGCTCGCCGAACCGGCGATGGCCCCACCGCGCCGTTCGCGCCCGCCCCGCTGGAAGAAGTTCTGGCCACGATACGCTCCGAGCGGCCGTCAGTCGTTTTTGCGCCCCACGTGGAGACCGCCAGCGGCATGCTGCTCAGCGACGAGTACATGCGTGCGGTGGGCACGGCCGTGCACGAGGTGGGCGGGCTGTTCGTGCTGGATTGCATCGCCTCGGGCGCGCTGTGGGTCGACATGGCCGCCTGCGAAGTCGATGTGCTGGTGAGCGCGCCGCAGAAGGGCTGGAGCAGTTCGCCTTGCGGCGCGCTGATCGTGCTGAGCGAACGCGCGCGCCGGCGGATCGATGCCACGACGAGCACCAGTTTTGCCTGCGATCTGAAGCGCTGGTTGCAGATCATGGAAACCTATGAAAGCGGTGGCCACGCCTACCACGCCACCTTGCCGACCGACTCGCTCTTGCGCCTGCGCGACACGATGCGCGAGACGGTGGACAGCGGCCTGGACGTTCTGCGGCAAGCGCAATGGACACAAGGGCGGCGCATCCGTGAACTGCTGCAAGCCAAAGGTTTTGCCAGCGTCGCAGCGCAGGGCTGGCAGTCACCCGGCGTGCTGGTCAGCTACACGTCTGACCCCGAGATGAAGAGCGGCAAGGCATTTGCCGCAGTCGGCCTGCAAACGGCCGCCGGCGTACCGCTGCAGTGCGACGAGGGCGCGGACTTCTCCACATTTCGCATGGGTCTGTTCGGGCTGGAGAAGCTGCGCAACGTGGAACGCACCGTTCAGACCGTGGCGCAGGCACTGGAAAGGCTGAAGATCTAGTCGGACTGCTGCGGGCGCCTCCGAAGCAGTCGTCCCCGAATGGCCGGTCATGGCCGACATGCGCCTTCCGCGTCCCTGGCCAAGACGTACGACGAGTCCCCGACGGATGCCTGTCGTTATGCAGCCGTCGTAACGGCCGGTTCAACTGGCGCCGCCGCAGCGCGCTTCGACGCCGCGGATTTCTTGGCCGCGGCCTTCTTGGGCACAGGCTTCTTCTTCGCAGCCACTGGAGCGGCTTCCGCCTTGGACGCCTTCTTGGCAGGCGCAACGGCCTTCTTCGCTGCCGGCTTCGCAGCCTTCTTGGCAATCTTGACAGCCTTCGCCGCCTTGGCTGAAGCCTTCTTTGCGGCGGCCGGCGCCTTCGCGGCGGCCTCTGCAGCAGCACCCTTGCCGACAAGGAAGGCGTCGCGATTTTTCGCTCCGGCAATCCAGCCCGGCGCGCGACCGAACCCCGACCAGGTCTTCCCGGTCTTCGGGTCGGCATACTTCGCCACCGACGCGGACTTCGCCTTCGTCTTCTTCGCCGCGCGCTTGCCGCCAACGGCCTGCGTCAGGTGCTCGATGGTGAGGTTGAACTCGGCCATGATGCTCCTGACCTTGGCGATCGCAGAAGCCATTTCTTCCTTCGCAATACGTTCGGCTTGAGCCTCGAGGGCGGCGATTTGTTTCTTGAGTGCGGTGAGTTTGGACATAGGCTTTGAGGGAAGGGAGGACCTGAAGTTTAATCGGCTGCTGCATATTTGGCTTCAATCGCCGAGATACGAGCAGACAGCTTCTATGTGGACTGAATTGTCAAGCCTGCAGAGGTCACGGAGGAGCCCGAGATTGCCAGCCACGCGAGATGCCCGCAGTCGATAGCGAAGTGGATCCAAGGCCGGGGATGTGATGAAGATCGAGCTCTGGCTCGTCGAAACTTCTATCCGTGCAGGCCTCGAAGGCCTGGCACCAAATGCTGCATGCGCTCCAGGCGCACTGGAAATCCCCAGTTACCGACGCGCCCAATCTTGATGGACGGTCACTCAGCGGTGACCCGCAGTCAGTACGGGCGCGTTGACCTTTGATCATGATGCTGTCACTGCTCGGAATGCCGAGATCTTTCAGGCCGCAGATGGGCTCGACTTGAGGCTCGCTCCAGCTGGGATCTCTCCATCCGTTACGTAGCGCCACAGAGCAATCGCCAAACGCCTGGCAAGGGCAACGATGCCTACGCGTCGCTGGCGACTGCCTGAGCTTCCAAAGCGGCGATCAAACCATTGCGTGAGCTCGCTGGTTGGCTGCAAGCGCAGCCAGTTCCACGCGAGTTCGACGAGCAAGGATCGAACGCGCCTGTTGCCCGCCTTGCTGATGCCCTGCTCGCGATCGATGGTGCCGCTGGCGTGCGGTGTCGGCACCAGGCCAAGGCTGCTGGCGAGTTCGCGCCGATTGGAGAACTGGCGCCAGCCGAAGACCTCCTTGACCAGTACCCAGGCGCCCTTCGGCCCAATGGCACGTAGGCGAGCGAGCTGCTCGACGAGCGGCTGCTTGCCTTGCGCGAGCGCTCGTCGATGCGCGCCTTCGATGGCTCGAACCTGATCCTTGACCAGCTTCAGGCGCTCGCACTCTCGCTCGAGCTCTGCGCGCAACAGCGTCGGGACTTGGTCGCGATGAGCGCTCCACCACCTCGGCCACTCGCGACCGCCGATGACGACACCCGGACGCAGGTTGTGCAGTACCAGCAGAGCGCCGATACGGTTCGCATGTCCGACGCGCTCATGCGTCAAACGCTCCAGCTCTCGATGCTCGCGACGTGCATCCTCGGCTTCTGGACTTGGCTCGCGCAGCACGCCCCAGACTCGTTCGCCGGCGTGATGACGAATGAGCATTGCCAAGAGTTTGTCTGCGTCCAGCCGGTCCGTCTTGGCCCGACGCGCACGGCGGTTGACCTCAATACTTGCCGGGTCGACGACGATGTTACGGGATTGAGCGCCGACACGCCCCGCAATGCAGCGCACAGTCGCCGTTGGGCCCCCCTCAGGCAGCCGCCTCGCGTCAAGATGACATCGCTGTTTGCTTACTGTCCGCCGCCACCTTGGTGACCCTCTTGCCAGTCTTCGCTGCGGTGACTAACGCCGGCTCGAAAGTTGTCAGATGTTCATCACCGAACGCTGCAGGTGATCCCATTGGCATCGAGTACGATCGACCCCTGGGCGCGATCAGAACTGCTTTCCAGGCGCACCGTCGGCGACCGACGTTGCTCGCAATGAGAGCGCCATGATTGATCAGCCGCCCGTCCCGTCCACGTTTGCTGCGCTGCTGGCGGGCATGCACGCATCGCTTAGTCCTGGGCAACTCGCGCCCGCGATTCCGCTGGCCGTCTTGCGTTTCGACGATCAAGACTTGGCCGTACCGTACCGCGTCTACTACGACGCCGCCAAACTCTGGTCGCTCGTTGATCGCTGCGGCGAGCCGGAGCGGTCGCTCGCTCTCTGCCTCGGATCAAGACATTGGGACGGTCACGTTCGCGAGGCATGCGTTCGACGACTCCTGCCAACCCGGGAGCGGTCAGTGATTCCGTTCGTCGTCTGCCTCCTCGGCGAGTACGTGATCGAAATCATCGACCTCGTTGCTGAGGCCTTCGATGCGCTCGACGTAGATGCGCTGGCGGACTTTGCTCGTGCGAATCCTGCGTTCATGGCGACCACCAGGAGCCGTGCCACGAGCTACTGGAACGAGCGATTCCGACGACGTTTCCCGGATCGACTGACATACCCAGCCCTTTCGATGTTGGCCGAAATCGATCGCCTTGCTGAAGCTTGCGCGGCAGGGACTACGCAGCGGGTCGTCCAAAAGTTGTAAGGAGTGAGCCACCCACGAAACTAGGCAATGCATGGGCTCAAAAGGCTCTTGCAGACGTTATGCGCCTAGCTCATAATAGGCCTCTGCCTATTGAGCCACATCGGAGCGCCACATGACCCGCCTCGCGTATTTCCGCGTTTCGACCACTGACCAGAGCATCGCTTCGCAGCGCACCGCCCTTGGTGGCGACTTCGCGAAGGAGTTCTGCGACGAAGGCGTCAGCGGCACCGTCCTTGCTGCCGAGCGTCCCGGCTTCGCCGCTCTGCTGGCCTACGCGCGGGAAGGCGATGAAATCCACGTGAACGCGGTTGACCGCCTCGGCCGCGATGCGCTCGACGTACAGGGCACGGTGCGCCGGCTACTGGAGCGCGGCGTGTCGTTGGAAGTCCGGGGCCTCAGCCGCATCGGTAAGGGTGTCGGCGAACTCATCCTGGCCGTCCTGGCTCAGGTCGCTGATATGGAGCGTCAACGCATCATCGAACGCACCGCCCAAGGCCGGGAAACGGCCCGTCGGTCGCTCGCAGCCACCGGCCTCACCCATCGCGGCAAGGAAAGTCTGGGACGTCCCGTGAAGGCCGATGTCCAAGCAGTGAAGGCATGGCGCGCCGTAAACAGCGCCAGCATCTTGCAAACCGCTACGCAGTTCGACCTGTCTACCGCTACCGTCAAACGCTACTGCGCCGCGTGATCGCCCAGGCGGATAGCGTTCCGCCCGATGGCTAGACGGCTGTGCCCCTCGCTGGACCGCACTGCACACCTGTGTACCATTCGATGCTGCAGCCATACCTCCCGTTGTTCGCCCCAATAGTCGCGGTCATCATCCCGCTGACCTCACCCCCGCCCGACCGAGACTCGACCTCGCACGGTTCGGCACCGTTCACTATCAAGGTTTCATGGAGAACGGCGACACCGTCTCCAAGAGCAGCGTGGGCTACCCGTGGCAAGAGTTCTACAAGGGAACCGCCTGGGCGTAGCGCGCGCCCAGCAGGCTCGCCCGCAAGAGCGTCAAGACGACGAACCACTCGATGAGTTGCAGTTAAGACGCGATAACCGATCAGGGTTATCGTCTCAGCAAGACCAACGAGAGGAGAAGCCCATGAAAGTGAGCATGCTGACGGACGGCCACGCTACCCTACTTGTTAGAGGGAATCGGTGACGTGAAAAGGCTGAAGTCGGAACGCCATCATTGGTGGCCAGAGTGCGTGTCCCGGCGTTGGGCGGCAGAAGACGGGATGACGGGTTGGCTGAAGCCAGACGGAACCTGCATTCGCCTCCCTCCAGCGAATCTCGGCGTCATAGGCAATGGCCACATCATCAAGGTGGGAAGAGATGGTGAGCCGTCACCCTGGGATCAAAGTTTTGAGCGCGTGTTCGACAAGGCGGATTCCCGCTTCCCAGAACTGATCGAGTGGCTCGAAGGGCTCCAGCGCAGGCCGGTACGAGACATCAGCGAACTAAGGCATCGCTTCGTCGCCCAACCATCTTCGGACGACAAACTCACCCTGATGACCGAATGCGCCGTCTCGCTGGCCGTTCGCGGGCCAATGAATCGCGAGGCATCAGTTGCGGTGGCCGAGCACGTTCGTGGTCCGATCCAATCGGCCGAAAGGAACACTCTCATCGGCCTGAACATGAGGCATTCGCAGCGCCTCATCGCTGACAGCATCGGCGCGCGGGGCAAGTTTGTCGCCGTTTACGCCCAGAACAGGGAATTTGTCTTCGGCGACGGCTTTTTCCACAACGTCGTCAACGTACAGATGGCGCCTCACTCGCCGAAGTTGTTCGTCCCCATCACGCCGCATATCTGCATCCTGGTCTGTCGGCCTTCGAGCTACACCGTAGAGCCCAAGCTATTCACGCTGTTGCTGGACGACGCCGAAGTAGACGTCTGCAACCATGCCGTGCAGACCTACTCCAAGAACGCGATTTACTTTCGCTCCCAGCAACCTCCGCTCCATGATGAGTTTCGGCTCGCCAAGCACCTGCACTACTCGCACCCCGTCAATCCGATCGACAAACTTATCCACAGCATCCCGGGAGTCCCGGCAAGGAATCCATCGTTCGACCACTTTTACGACCGGCAGGGCGGCACAGGCTCGGCGTACGCATAGCTACCGTTTCTGCCTATTTTGCCGCCATCATTCGCTTTGCCATCAAGGGTGCTGGCAGGCATCCTCGCCCAGAGCGCAGTCGTGACTGATTTGCTCGATCTCGAGCAGCCGCCAGTTGGCGGCGAAGCCGATGTGGCGTAGCGCGGGCAGATTGCGTAGCAAGCGCCCGACGCCGAAGTCGTGGCTGTCGTTGATGGTCGTCTCGGTACTCAGGGCCTGTCCTTCCCTGTGGTACTGCTTGATGCGTGAACGCTTGTAGTCCACAAGCAGCGAGGGCGTGACGCCTTCGGTTGTCACCCGGGTACGGATTCGTCCCGGGGTGCGCCGAATGACTCGGCGATCGAAGATCAGTTGCACCTGGCCGGGCCGACCGATGTCCAGGCTCTCGCAGATGACTTGCTTGAAGAAAATGCGCTCGACCACCGGCCGATCGAGCACCTGCGTCAGCGCGAACTCGGCCTGCAGGATCGAGAGCGCGTAGCGGTATCCGTGCTGGCGCGCATCCCAAAGGGCTCGACAGCGAGCCAGGTGACGTCGACCCGGATCCCCGAGGCAGCTCGCCTACAACGCGTCCTATGGTCCGCTTTGGCGGGCCGGAATTGAAATTGAGGCCCGCGCGTCGAGGGATGGAAACTTCAAGGCCACCGCGTCTGCTGCAATCGATTCGACAACATAGCCATTGTCAAGCACGGTGCCAGCACCGATCGACACGACAGATTCGCCACGACTCAGAAGAATCTGCTCGACGCCGTCAGGGCCGGTGACTCGCCCGAGAAATCGGTATTCCTGCGGCGGCGGCGCGGGTGGAGCGGCGGCCACTGTGACCGCCTGGACTATCGGCACGGGTGCCGGTGGCGGTGTGGGCACGACGCCGACGAAAGGATCAAACGATGGTACCGCCGATGCAGCACTCGCCTCTTGCAGCGGCTGCAGATTCGCGATTGCGCTTCCGCTTGCCGCAAGTGTCGGTTGCGCGGCGGCGGCACGGGCAGACTGCGCGGCCGGCGCCTCGCCCGCGAGGGGCGCGCCATCGCTGCGGCCGCGCGTATCGACCACTGCGTGTGTCGGCCAGACAAGCGAGGCGACCGTTGCGAGTAGCGTTGCCAGGAGCCCCCATTTGAGTGGGCCTTGGAGGCGAGCAGCTCGAACGTGTTCGCCCAGTGGCGTCTCGCGCTGCGTGCCGGCTCGAATCGATCCTGTCATGACGGCTCCGCGCTGAGGTTGAGAGAGGTTCGGGTAGACGTCATTTCGACCTCACCGCGTCGCTGCCGATCGGCGGCATACGGCAGTCAACAGGCCCGAACGTCTGGGGACGCAACGCAAAGACAATCTGCACGCTGGCATCTTCAGCAATCGGCAGCGTCGCGCCCGCGCGCTTGAAACGCATGCTCTGCACTGCCCCACTCTCGAATCGCGACAGACTCTCTGCCAAGGTGGACTTGACGGCGGGATACGCGCCATGCAGTGCAACGTTCACGTCGAGGGTGGCTAAGGTTCTGGACGTCGCCGCGTGCGGTTCACCGCTGACGCTGAGCACATTCACGCCGAGCGCCTTCGAACTGTCCTGCAGCGATTGCACAAGCTTGTCCAACGATACCGACGACGGCAGCGACTGCGCATAGTTGAACTCAGGCGCGCATGCAGGCGCCACGGCCTTTTCGGCGTCGTCGAGCGCCAGACGAATCGCCTTCTGTTGCGCCAACTCGTGCCGCATTGCGGTTGCCAGCCAATGGTGCGCGAGCAGCGTCAGCGCCAATGCAGCGCTGACCGTCAGAAGCGCGCCGATTGGCAGCAGCCATCGAGAATGGCGCGAGAACATAAAGAAGTTCATGATCGTTTCGTCATGGAATCTGACCAAGAATGAGCGCAGACTCGGTGCCGCCCTGCGCCTGCACCCGTGAAAGCACCCACGCGGTGTGATCCATGCCCGCATTCAACGCCTGCAGATAGGCCGTGGCGACATCGGCGCTCGCCACCTCGACTTCAAGTTCGACGCGCCGTCCCTCGGCATCGATTTCGAGCGAGACGACCTTCGCGCCCGCAACCTGTGCGGATTCGATGCTGCGCAACACCCCCCCGCTGTCGAAGGTCGACAGCGCCATCCATCGTTTGGCGTCGACAGCAAAGGGGGGCGGAACGGCCGCCGACGCGGCCTGCGCCGCTTGCGCCACGAGCGCTTGGTCCAACCGGGCCTGGAGCGCCGCCGTCTTCGCCTTGCCCTCAGACAGTGCGAACCAGCCCTGCGTATCGCGCAGGCCCGCCCACGCCGCCAGCACGAGTACGAGCGACGCGAGTAGCCAGAGGCTCGCCACCGGCCACCGCGATGGCCGAGCAAAGTCGACGCGAAGCGTTCTCAGGACGCTGCTCCCAGTCGTCTGACCCACGGCGTAAACATCGCGGCTTCGGTGACGGGCACGCCATCAGCGATTTCCGGTGCAACCGCCCAGTCGAGTGATACGGCCAACGCGTCGTCCGGCGAGATCATCGCCGACACCAGCGTGCGTGCGAAGGCGGCGGATGCGGATTCGACGCCCTGCACCGGATACAGCGTCTGCGCTGCGGCAAAGCCGTAACCCTCTCCAATCAGGAACGTCAGCGCTCGGCCTTCGAAGACACCGAACGCCCGCAGGGCGGGATTGGCGCGCAGGGCGGCTGCCAGCGCCTCGGCCCACCAGGGTCGGATGCTGCTAGCGCGCAACTTCACGGATTCCAGGGCGCGATCAATCGCCGACAGGACGCCCTCCTCCACCACGACGGCCACGGCGTCATCGGCCCCGCTTGCGGCATCGACCGAGACGCGGCATGGCGGCGTCAATCCGCTGTCAGCGACCGCCACCAATTCCGCCAGATGCAGGCGCTCCTTGCGCGATCGCGCACCCGCGATCGCAGGGATGCGAACCGGCCGGCACAGCGACGCACCCAGCCAAATTCGCGCGCCGCGTGGAGCCCCCTGCCCCGACATCTGTTCGACCAGCGCCGCCAAACCAGCGGCGAGCGGGCCGCCGTCATGCCGCCACAGCAGCCCGGCGGCGTCGGTCATCGCGACATCGCCGTCCGACAGGTAGACGTCGGCCACGCCGTCGCGCATGTCATTCTTCCTATTGCCACCCGACCACACGCTTGACCTCCTCTGGCGTTGTCCTGCCCTCGACGATCCATCGCCCGGCCTGTTGCGACAGCGTGACCACGCCGTTCTCGGCGACGTGCGCGCGCAGTTGCCCTACCGCACCGTTCGACGTCACCAGATCCCGAAAGCCATCGTCGATCCTGTGAACCTCCGCGATCACACGGCGCCCCTTGTAGCCCGTGCGGCGACACGCCTCGCACCCGATCGCATGCGGCACGCTCGTCAATGGCATACCCACACTGTCAAGCCAGCGCGCTTCCCGCTCGGTCGGCACACGCGCACCAACACATTGGGGACAGACCGTGCGGACGAGCCGCTGAACGACAACGCCGTTCAACGCCGCCATGAAGCCGAACATGTCCAATCCGAAATGACGGAATCGGCCGGTTACGTCGAAGATGCTGTTGGCGTGGACGGTGGTGAAGACCTGATGGCCCGTCAACGCCGACTGCACAGCGATCTCGGCCGTCTCCGCATCGCGAATTTCGCCAACCAGGATTCGATCGGGGTCGTGCCGCAGGATCGAGCGCAGACCCTTGGCAAAGGTGAGGCCTTTGCGCTCGTTGACCGGAATCTGCAGCACGCCGGGCAACTCGTATTCGACCGGATCTTCGATCGTGATGATCTTCTCCATGTCGTTGTTGATCTCGGAAAGCACGGCATAGACGGTGGTTGTCTTGCCGCTGCCCGTCGGCCCCGTCACCAACAGCATGCCGTGCGGCAATTCCGCCAGGTCGCGGATGCAGTCGACGCTCACGGTATCGAACCCCAGCAAGTCGAGCGAAATCGATTCATCGGTCGTGCGCAGGCGGGACTTGTCGAGCAGCCGCAGAACCGCGTCCTCACCGAAGACGCTGGGCATGATCGAGACGCGCAGGTCGAGCGACTCGTTGCCGACGGTCGCCCGAAAGCGCCCGTCCTGCGGTACACGCCGCTCGGTGATATCGAGCTGCGCCAGTACCTTGATGCGCGAAATGACTTCTTCTGCGCGCCGCGGATCGTCCATGCGGGCCAGCCGTGTCAACACGCCGTCCTGGCGCAGCTTGACGCTGACACCGCCTCGATCGCACTCGAAGTGGACGTCGCTCGCGCCGGCGTTGAAAGCCGTCCGGATCGCGTCGTCGACAAAGCTCACGACCGGCCCCGAGGCCAGCGCTCCACCGACGCGAGCGTCTGCGGCGGCCATGTTGGCTTCGCCCTCGCCCAGCCAGCGCTGCATGAGCGCGCCCGGAAGCGCCACCAACTGAACAACGCCGCCCAGGCGTGCCGTCGCGCGGCGTACGCGTTCATCGTCCCAGGGATCGGCCATGCCAAGTCTCAGCACCGGGTCATCGCGCAAGCGCAAGGGCACCGCGCCGAGCTTGCGACAGGCCTCGAGTGCCAGGCTGGCGAAGTCGGTAACGGCCGCTTCCGCTTCAAAAATCGCATCAACCCCGGCCTCGCGCTTGAGCGCCGAGGCCAGATCCTGCGGAGTCATGCCGCCGCCACGCAGCAGCACGTCCAGCACGGAGCCGGCACCTGCCTGATGCTGCTGGCGCGCGCGAACGAGGTCGGAGCGAAAATCTGACATCCAGGCTTTCAGGCAAGTTGTCTACGGGAAACCATGACGGCAGCGTCGCGCATGATCAATTGAGGCTGCTGGCGATGTCGAACACGGGCATGTACATCATGACGACGACGCCACCCACCACCAGGGCCACCAGCAGCAGCAGGATCGGCTCGACGATGCGTGTGGCGCGCTCGACGAAGGTCGTGAATCTTGCGGCGTGTCGCTCCGCGATCGTCTGCAGCACGCGGTCGAAATTGCCCGTGCGTTCGCCGACGGCCAGCAACCGGGCAGCGACGGTGTCCGTCAGGCCCGCGTCCCCCAAAGCGACCGAAAGGCGCGCACCCCGGGCCAAGGCGGTGCCGGCTTCACGAATACCGATCTCCATGCGCTCACCCAACCCCAGCGTCGCGCACTGGCTCAATGCCTCATCGAGGGGATAGCCGCCCCGAAACATCAACGCGAGCGATTGATAGAACTTGGCGAGGCGGTATTGATCGATCTGGCGCTGCAGTGGCCCGATTCGCAACGCGATCGCGACGAACATCCCTTGAATGAGACCTCGTCGCCAGGCGATCACGAAGCCGGCTACCAGCACCGCCGCGCTCCCGGCGATTGCCGCGCCGTGCCGCGAAAGCGCTCCGCTCAGCGACACCAGCAGATGGGTTGTCGTACTCATCGGGCCGCGCAGGTCGCGGTACATCTGGGAGAACCGAGGCACCACGAACAACAGCAGGACGAGCACGATCAGCGTGCCCAGCGCAACGACGACCGCCGGATAGATCGCCGCGCTGACCACCTGCTTGCGCAGCTTCTGCAGCATCTCGTCGTAGCGCAGGTACTCGTCGAGCGCATCCACCAGGCCGCTCGTGCGTTCGCTGGCCGTGACGCCGGCAATGAGCACGGACGGAAACACACCCACCTCGCGCATCGCAACAGACAACGCCTTGCCTTCATGCAACTTCGTCACCAGCTCCGAATTCGCATGCGCGCGCGCCTGGCCCAGTTGCTGCGCGTTGACGGTTTCGAGTGCCTCGACGACGGTCATTCCGGCCGTGACGAGTGTGCGCAACTCCCTGCACCACCAACCCACGTCGAGGGCCGCGCCGCGACTCATCGGTCGCGCACGCGCAGCCCGCACGGGCTGGGTCGACAGCACCACGCCACCTTTCGTCTCGAAACGCTGAGCGAGCGCATCCGCAAGGCGGCCGCGGTCGAGCACGTCGATCGTGTCTTCGCGAACCAGGGACAGCGCTGGATCGAACCAGCGGACGGCGTATTGCATTCGTGTTGATTGGCAGTCGGGGGCGGAAGGATGAATGCGGGTCGGCCGCTCAGTTCGTGATGTCGGCGTCGTCGCCCGAACCACCTATGGCGCGATCGCGGCCCAGGCTCACGAGGTCAAAATCCTTGCCCCGCGCGCTCGGGTAGTGGTACGCGTAAGGCGTGCCCCAGGGATCGTTGGGAATGTCGTCTTTCAAGTAAGGGCCACGCCAGCGAGGGTCGCCGCCAGGCGAGGTGACCAACGCCTTCAACCCCTCGGACTCCGTTGGATAGCGGCCCATATCGATCCGGAATGACTCCAGCGCCTTGTCGAAATTGGCGATCTGCGCTTTCGCGGTGGTCGTTTCCGATCTGCCGATCTGGCTCAGGAAGCGCGGCGCGACGATGCCCGTGAGCAGACCGATGATGAGGATCACCACCAGCAGTTCGAGCAGCGTGAAACCAGCGGCGCGGACGCGAGGATGGGTGGTTGAGAGTCGGTTCATTGTTGAATCGGGGGAGAGAATTTCCAGTCGGAATAGCGGCGCGCGGGCGCCAGCACGATATAGCCCAGGTCCACCGGCCCGGCAGCCACCGGCTCATCCGGACTTTGGCTGTAGACGGCGACGATGTAGCCATCGATATCCCTGACGACCCCCCAAGGTCGCGCAGGGTCCAGCGGATCGGGATAGAGCCTGCGCAAGTGTCGACGCACGCCAAGAAAACGCGAATCGAGCACCAGTTCGTCGAGGGATCGGGGAAAGGTCTTGAGGGATCCGGGCGAGCTTTCCCGGAAGTCCGCAAGCGCGCGCGCATACAGCACACCCACACGCATCAGTTCGCGTTCCTGCTCACGCTGACTCTGCTCACGCCAGCGAGGGCCTGCCGCGGATAAACCCAGCGCGACGACAAATATCACGACCAGGAGCGCAACGAAGGTGAAGCCCGACTGAGATCGCCGCCGAGGTGAAGTTCTACCAGGACGCATAGCTGCTCCCATCCTGCGCAACACCGGTTGCCCCACTGTGCAGGTCAGCCACCGCGCCTGCGCCTTGTCCGGGCGCAGGGTCGAGATGCCATGTCTGGGCGCTTCCCGTCACCGGGTCAACAGGTACCTCGCGCAGATAACCCCGTGTCACCAATTCGTCGAGGGTTTGTGGAAATCGCGCTTGGTCAGCCTTGAACTGATCGATGGCAATGCGCATCGCTCGCAAGTCCTGGCGCAGTGTGACTTCGCGCGCCTGATCGATGTGCTGGACGTAACGCGGCGCGGCAATCGACAGCAGCAGGCCGATGCAGGCCAGCACGACCATCAGCTCGATGATCGTGAAGCCATCGAGACGCCGATAGATGCGTTGCTTCACCATTGCGACAACGGCACGCCGTTCAACGCTGTTCCTGCCGCACGGGAATAGATGTCGTAGACCTCCGACCCCGGCATCGGCTTGCTGGCCTCGCTCATGTAGCTGCGAACGCCCCAGGTCTGCTCGGGATCCAGCGCCGGATCGGCAAAGGGATCCGGCGGTATTCGCCGCAAGAAGCGTAGGACCTCTCCGTGATGGTTCGCGCGCAGATCGGGCTGCAGCAACGTCAATGCATGCAGGGTGGGCGGATAGGCCGGGCCGGTGGCGTCGGCTCCGGGAGGCGGCGCAATCGCGCCCGAGAGGCGCGCCTCATGGTAGGCGTCCAGCGCATCGCGAATTTCCCAGAGCGCTCGCTTGAGTTCGCTCTCCCGGGAGCGTTCCGCGCTCATCTGCGCCAAGGGCATCGCCATCGCCGCGAGCACGCCCAGGATGGCGAGCACAGCCAGCAGCTCCACCAGCGAAAATCCGTTCGAGCGCATGGAGCGAGGCATCTCTATTGGACGTGCACGCTCCACGCCAGCGGCATTGCCGGCGCGGGGAGCGGCCCCTCGAGGCCGATCGCTTTGGCGCCCACGAGCTCGACCTGCGTGTCGCCGGCTGTCCGCGCCTTGAATCGAACGTTGATCGCGGCGCCCTTGCCGATGGCCCCGGTGGCCTGGTTGCGAATCACCCCCACCCGCGCCGAGCCCGCGCCGTCGTCGGTCTTCGACAAACTGACTTGCGCTCCGCCCTGGCCAAACAGGTCGCCGGCGGTGGCATCGACGAATTGCAGGCGAGCGGGATCGTAGTGAATCTCGATCGGTAAACCTCGCAGGGCAACCGGCGCATTGAGCATCAGGTGCAAATCGAGCGTATCGCCCGCGTGCACATCGTGCGAGCCGTCCCACGAGAGCTTGGCCGGCTCCGCAGACACGGCTTGGCCCGATGCCGTATCCGGAGTTGCCGGCGCCGGCACTGCGCTCGCCGGAACAGCAGGATCAACGGCGCCACCACGCAATACAGCGCCGCTCGCTTGCGAAGGCGCCGCAGGGGCTGGCGATGCTCGCAGGCCGCCTGGCGGACGCAACTTCGGCGCCGCTTCGGTTCCGACCCACAGCTCACTCTCGCTGGCGCTCGGCTGCCGCAAATTGCGCACGATGCGCGGCGTGATCGCGAGCACCAGTTCCTTGCGGTCGCCGTTGTCCAGATTGCTGGAGAACAGACGGCCGATCAGCGGCAAATCGCCGAGAAGCGGCAAGCGATTAGAGTTACTGCTCTCGTCCTTGCTAATCAGTCCTGCGAGCAACTGGGTCTCGCCATCGCGCAGTCTCAAGACGGTCGACGCGTTGCGCGTGCCGATCTGATAGGCCACCGTGCCGGACGATGTCGTGATTGAGCTGCCGAGCGAGCTGACTTCCAGCGCCACTTGGATCGAGACCTCGTCGTCCGGATAAATCGTCGGCTGTACGTCCAATTTCAGCCCCACGTCTACGTAGCTGACGCTGTCGGAAACAAAGCCGCCAGTCCCTGTCGTCGACGTGACGATTGGAATCTTGTCGCCCACAAGAACCTTCGCCTTCTCCTTATTCTTGACGCGAATCTGCGGGTTGGCCAAAGTCGAAAAGTCTCCGACCTGCCTCTGCAGGTTGACCGTGACGCCGCCCAGGCCCAGCGCAATGTTGTCCTTGGTCAGGCTGCGGATGTTGCCCAGCGTCAATCCACCAGCGTCGGTCGACGGCGCAATCGGCGTCAGGGAGAGCGACGTCGGGAACTGGATGCCGAGATTGGTCAGGCTCGTCGAACTGATCTCGAGCACTTCCATTTCGAGCACGACCTCCGGTTCGGC
>FTKD01001374.1_pt1 | contig 17118 bp, 17 predicted proteins | sample 1658191 | NCBI WGS metagenome assembly FTKD01 (sample SAMEA3914808, study PRJEB12502) | metagenome | biome: forest; material: soil | place: Canada | collected 2011-08-03 | depth 0.3 m
GGGGGAGTCTGTTTTGTGAGGTTAAGGAGGAGGAGGCCGCAGGCCGACGGGGGACACGAACAAAACAGACTCCCCCGGTGAGTCGTGCCTGCCCCAGCGCGCACCGCAAACCGCAAACCAAGGCACACCGCAGATCGGCGAAGAACCCTTTTTCGTTGGCCGGGGCATGGGTGTTTCCCCGCTGCAAGCGCGGCGCGCGCGGTCGCAGGATCGCGGCGTACGCACAACACGAACTGGAGACTCCCGATGACCACGCTCACCGCCGACTCGCTCGGCCGGCCCGACGCCGCCGCCGACGCCGTCTACCGCAAGGTGGCGCTGCGGCTGATCCCGCTGCTGTTCCTGTGCTACATCGCGGCCTACCTCGATCGCGTCAACGTGGGCTTCGCGAAGCTGCAGATGCAGCAGGCGCTGCAGTTCTCCGACTCGGTCTACGGCTTCGGCGCGGGCATCTTCTTCATCGGCTACTTCATCTTCGAGATCCCCAGCAACGTGATGCTGCACCGCGTGGGCGCGGGCCGCTGGATCGCGCGCATCATGGTCACCTGGGCCGTCCTGTCGGCCGGCATGATGTTCGTGAACTCGGCCATCAGCTTCTACGTCGTGCGCTTCCTGCTGGGCGTGGCCGAGGCCGGCTTCTTCCCCGGCATCATCCTGTACCTCACCTACTGGTTCCCGGCCGCGCGCCGCGGCCGCGCGACCTCGCTGTTCCTCGCCGCCATCGCGGTGGCCGGGCTGGTGGGCAACCCGGTGTCGGGCTGGATCCTGCATTCGCTGGACGGCGTCAACGGCTGGCAGGGCTGGCAGTGGCTGTTCCTGCTGGAGGCCCTGCCCTCGCTGGTGCTGGGCGTGCTGGCCTGGTTCTGGCTGGAGGATCGCGTGAAGAACGCACAGTGGCTCACGCTGGAGGAGCGCGACCTGATCGCGCGCGACATCGCCGCCGAGGAAGCGACGAAGGTCGACGGCAGCCTCGGGCGCGTGCTGGCCGACGGCAAGGTCTGGCTGCTCGCGCTCGTGTACTTCGCCATCGTCTCGGGCCTCTACGGCGTCACGTTCTGGCTGCCCACCATCATCAAGGGCCTGGGCGTGGCCGACCCGCTGCAGGTCGGCCTGATCGGCGCGGTGCCGTGGGCGTTCGGCATCGCGGCGATGTTCTTCGTGGCGCGCAGCGCCGACGCGCGCCAGGAATATCGCTGGCACACCGCCGCCTCGTGCGTGGCCGCGGCCCTGGGCCTGGTGATCAGCGTGGCCTTCCACGCCGACGTGATGCTGGCCATGGCCGGCCTGACCATCGGCGCCATGGGCATCATGTGCGCGCTGCCGATCTTCTGGAGCAATCCCACCGCGCTGCTGGGCGGCACGGCGGCGGCGATGGGCATCGCGTTCATCAACTCGGTGGGCAACCTCGCGGGCTTCGCGATCCCCTGGCTGATGGGCGTGATCAAGGACGCGACGCACTCCACCGACCTCGGGCTGCACATGCTGGCCGGCTTCCTCGTGCTGGGCGCCGTGGCGGTGCTGCTGCTGAAGAAGCGCGCTGTCACAGGTTGAGGGCCTGCGCGGATGGCCGCGGTGTCCCGGCACGGCACAATGCCTGCCATCGTGACCACCGCGCGACCGCGCCGCCTCCGCCCATGAGCCTGGCCCCACTCGACGATCTCGCCATGGCGGCCTACGAGGACGCCGAGCTGCTGCTCACCGCCATCCTGCCCGACGCGCGCATCACGCAGGTGGGTCTGTCAAGCGACGGCGTCGATGTCGGCGTCGCGGTGCCCCCGGACAGCTTCGACGAATCGCTGGGCGTGCTGCTCGAGGCCGGCTACCTGCCCTGCCTGCGCGAGGCGACCGACGCGCGCCAGGCCACGCTGGCCGCGCCCGGAGGGGCCGTCGCGGTGACGCTGCACCTGGCCGAATCGGGCGCGCGCCGCGAATCGCCCGCGCCGCTGCAGGCGGCCTGAATCCTCCTCAGCCGCGCCGCACGCGCTGCACCCGCGGCTCGCGCGGGCCGAAGGCCTCCACCAGGCGGGCCATCACGGCCTCGGCGCGCGCCGAGTTGTCGGCGCCCACGTTGCAGACATAGACGTCGGCCGTCACGCCGCGCAGCTCCGGCCAGGTGTGCACGGCCAGGTGCGATTCCACCAGCAGCACGACGCCGGTGACGCCCAGTGCGTTGCCGTCGGCGTCGACGAAAGGATGGAACACGCTGCCCACCGCGCGCAGGCCCGCGCGCTCGACCGCGTCCAGGCACAGCGCGCGCAACGCGCCGGCATCGGCCAGCGGGGCGTCGCCGCGGCAGTCGTGCAGGTCGGCGATCAGGTGGAGTCCGTGCATCGTTGAAGGAGGTCGTGGGCCGCCATGGTAGGGCATCGCCCGGCCATCGCGAAGCAGGGTCGGCGAGCGCTCGTTAAAATCGGCCCGGTGCACGACCTGAACGCCGATCTCCACAGCCACTCCACCGCCTCCGACGGCACGTTGAGCGCCGACGCGCTCGCGGCGCGCGCCAAGGCCAACGGGGTCGAGCTGTGGGCCCTCACCGACCACGACGAACTGTCCGGCCTGCCCGCGGCGCGCGCCGCGGCGGCGGCCGCCGGTCTGCCCTTCGTCGACGGCATCGAGATCTCGGTCACCTTCGCGGGCACCACCGTGCACATCGTCGGACTGGGGCTCGATCCCGGCAACGACGAGCTCAAGGCCGGCATCGCGCAGGTGCGCGCGGGACGCGAGCTGCGCGCGAAGCAGATGGGCGACGGCCTCGCGAAGATCGGCATCAAGGGCGCCTACGAAGGGGCCATCCAGCTCGCGCCGAACCCGCACCTGGTCTCGCGCACGCACTTCGGCCGATTCCTCATCGCCAGCGGCGTGGCGCCCGACATGCACGCCGTCTTCCGCCGCTACCTCACCGAGGGCAAGCCGGGCTACGTGGAGCACCGCTGGGCGCGGCTCGCCGATGCAGTGCGCTGGATCCGCGCCGCCGGCGGCGTGGCCGTGATCGCGCATCCGGGCCGCTACAAGTTCACGCCCACCGAGGAGTACGCCCTGTTCTCGGAATTCCAGGCGCACGGCGGCGAGGGCGTGGAGGTCGTCACCGGCAGCCACCACGCGGGCGACGTCGTGAAGTACACCGACATGGCGCTGGAGTTCGGCCTGCTCGCCTCGCGCGGCAGCGACTTCCACGACCCGCAGGAGAGCCGCCTCGACCTCGGCCTGGTGCCCGGCCAGCTGGCGCTGTCGCCGCGGCTCACGCCCGTGTGGACGCGCTGGACGGCCGCCGAGCTGCGCGCCGAGCCGGTCGCCTCGTGAGCGCACCCAGCCCCACGCACGCCCACCCGCTGCAGGGCGTGCTGCTGATCCTGCTGGCCGCCGCCTTCTTCGCCTCGCTCGATTCCACCGCGCGCGGCGTCAGCCAGCCCTCCCCGGGATGGGGCGTGCCGGTGCTGCTGATCATGACCGTGCGCTACACCGTCCAGGCCGTCGTGATGGCCGTTGCGCTCGCGCCGCGCGGACGCGCCGCCTTCCTGTCGGTGCATCCGAGGTTCCAGTGGCTGCGCGGGCTGCTGCTGCTGGCCACCAGCTTCTTCTCGTTCTTCGCGGTGAGCCTCATGCCGGTGCCCGAATACACGGCCATCAACATGCTGACGCCGCTGCTGGTGACCGTGCTCGCCGCCGGCCTGCTGCACGAGAAGGTGTCGGCGCTGCGCTGGGTGCTCGTGGGCGGCGGCTTCGTCGGCGCGCTGATCGTCATCCGCCCGGGCTCGGGCGCCTTCGGCTGGGTCGTCGTGCTGCCGTTGCTGGCCGCGGCCACCTACGCCAGCTTCCAGGTGCTCACGAGCCGGCTGGCGGGCGCCGACAGCCCGTTGACGACGCACTTCTGGACCGGCCTGGTCGGCACCGTGGTGATGTGGCCGGTGCTGGGCCTCGCCGCCGCGTCGCTGGGCCTCGACGCCAGCCTCGCAATCGCACAGCGCCTGGCGCCCGCCGCATGGCTCGCCCTGCTGGCCTGCGGGCTGCTCGCCACCGTGGGCCACCTGTTTCTGATCCTCGCGCTCGGCAAGGCGCGCACGGCCACGCTGATGCCCTTCCTGTACACGCAGATCGCGTTCGCCGCGCTGATCGCGTGGGCCGTGTTCGACCACGTGCCCGATCGCTGGGCCTGGGTGGGCATGGCCGTGATCGCGGGCTGCGGCGCGACCTCCGCCGGCCTGAACATGCGGCGGCCCGGCGCCGCCGCGCCCGCCGCCGCGGTGGACGTGCTGCCCGAATAGGGGTTGTCACGCCGGGGACGCCGGCACGCTGAGACAATCACGCCATGTCCCAGTTCTTCGACGTCCACCCCGACAACCCGCAGATCCGCCTGCTGCGCCAGGCCGCGCAGATCCTGCACGAGGGCGGACTGGCCGCGGTGCCCACCGACTCGAGCTACGCGTTCGTGTGCCACCTCGACGACAAGGAGGCCGTGGAGAAGCTGCGCCGCGTGCGCGGCGTCGACGACAAGCACCACCTCACGCTGCTTTGCCGCGACCTGTCGGAGCTGGCCAACTACGCGCGCGTCGACAACCGCCAGTACCGCATGCTGAAGGTGGCGACGCCGGGGCCGTTCACGTTCATCCTCGACGCCACCAAGGAGGTGCCGCGCCGCGTGTCGCACCCGTCGCGCCGCACGATCGGCCTGCGCGTGCCCGACCACAAGGTGCTGCAGTGCCTGCTCGAGGAACTGGGCCAGCCGCTGCTGGCCACCACGCTGATCCCGCCGGGCGAGACGCAGCCGTTGAACGACACCGACGAGATCCGCGCGCGCTTCGAGAAGAGCATCCAGGCCATCGTCTGCGCGGGCGCCTGCCCGATGGAGCCGACGACCGTGGTCGACCTCAGCGGCGACGAGCCGGTGCTGGTGCGCGAGGGCCGCGGCGACGCGGCCCTCCTCGGTTTCTAGACCGCCGCCTTCACGACGATCTCCACCTTCCACTCCGGCTTGGCCAGCCTGGCCTCCACCGTGGCGCGCGGCGGCGTGCTGCCGCCGGCGACCCAGGCGTCCCAGGCCGCGTTCATGGCGGGGAAGTCGGCCACGTCGGCCAGGAAGATCTGCGCCATCAGGATGCGCGACTTGTCGGTGCCGGCGCGCTTGAGCAGCGCGTCGACCTGCGCCAGCACGTTGGCGGTCTGGCCGGTGGCGTCGAGGGAGGCATCGGAGGACACCTGGCCGGCCAGGTAGGCCACGCCGTTGTGCACGGCCATCTCGGACATGCGGGGGCCGACGTCGAATCGTTGGAGTTCGCTCATGGGAATTTCTCGGGGTGGTTGGAGGTCAGCTGGCGTCCGCAGGCTTCCTGGCCTTGCTACCCAGCTTGGATTCGGTGCCGTTCAACAGCTTCGCGATGTTGGAACGGTGCCGCCAGATCAGCAGCACGCTCATGACGGCCACCAGCACGACGACTTGTGGGTCGCCGATCAGGAAATACGTGTAGACGGGCGCCAGCAGCGCGGTCACCAGCGCGGCCAGCGAGGAGTAGCGCGTGGCGAACGCGATGGCGAGCCAGGTGCCCAGGCTGGCCAGGCCCAGCCAGCCGCCGAGCGCCAGCAGCACGCCGGCCGCGGTGGCCACGCCCTTGCCGCCCTCGAAGCGGAAGAACACCGGGTAGAGATGGCCCAGGAACGCGGCGAGGCCGGCCAGCGCGATGACGGCCTCGCCGAAGCCGAGGCGGCCGGAGACGGCACGTGCCACCAGCACGGCGACGACGCCCTTGAGCGCATCCAGCAGCAGCGTGAGGACGGCGGCGGTCTTGTTGCCGCTGCGCAGCACGTTGGTGGCGCCGGGGTTGCCCGAGCCGTACGAGCGCGGATCGTCCAGGCGCATCGCCTTCGAGACGATCACGGCAAAGCTCAGCGAGCCCAGCAGGTACGCCAGCACCGCCACGCCCAGACCCACCATCAGCACGCTCTCCACCACCGGACCTTCGTTGAAATCGACGACCGGAAGTGTATTCGCAGCGGCGCCGGGCTCAGCCGGCGTCCACCGCCCGCACCTGCTCGACCAGCGCCAGCGGCTTGTGCACCCAGTCCTTCCAGAACGCGAGGAACTGGTCGAGGGGGCGGGCCGGCGAGACCAGCCAGCCCTGGATCTCGTCGCAGCCCACCGAGCTCACGGCGCTCAGCTGCGAGGCCGATTCCACGCCCTCGGCCACGGTGCGCATGTTCAGCGTCTGCGCGAGCTGCGTGATCATCTGCACGATGGCGCGGGTGTCGAGGCTGGTCATGAGCTCGTTGACGAAGGCGCGGTCGATCTTGAGCGTGTCGAACGGGAACCGGCGCAGGTAGGCGAGCGACGAGTAGCCGGTGCCGAAGTCGTCCAGCGCGACGCGCACGCCCAGCGCGCGCAACGCGTGCAGGCGCTGCAGCGCGCCGTCGACGTCGTCGATGAACACCGACTCGGTGATCTCCAGCTCGAGCCGGGCCGGGTCGAGCGCGCTCGCGTGCAGCGCGTCGCGCACGCAGGCGTTGAAGCCGTCGTCGCGCAGCTGCGAGGGCGACACGTTGACGGAGATCGTCAGGCCCGGCAGCGACGCCGCCGCCGCCCGGCAGGCCTCGCGCAGCACCCACATGCCGATCTCGCGGATCGCGCCCGACTTCTCGGCCAGCGGGATGAACTCGACCGGCGCGACCAGCCCCATCTGCGGATGGCGCCAGCGCAGCAGCACTTCGGCGCCGACGATGCGCGACGATTCGATGTCCACCTTGGGTTGCCAGTGCAGCTGGAACTCGCCGCGGGCTATGGCGTGGCGCAGCTCCTGCTCGATGACCACGCTGCGCCGGTTGCGGTCGCCCAGTTCGGACGAGTAGATCTCGAAGCGGCCGCGGCCGGCCTTCTTGGCGGCGTACAGCGCGATGTCGGCATGCACCAGCAGGTCGTCGGCGCTGGCCGGGTGCGGCCCGCAGCGCGCCACGCCGATGCTGGCCGAGGCGCGCAGCGAGCGGCCGTCGATCTCCGCCGGCTCCTCCAGCACGTCGATGAGGCGCTGGGAGAGCGCATCGACGTCCAGCGTGCCGTCGGGGTCGTCCAACACCAGCAGCGCGAACTCGTCGCCGCCCAGGCGCGCCACCAGGTCGTTCGGGCGCCGGCAGGCGAGCAGGCGCGCGGCCACCGTCTGCAGCAGCTTGTCGCCGGCGGCGTGGCCCAGCGTGTCGTTGACCAGCTTGAAGTGGTCGAGATCCAGTGCCAGCAGCGCCACCAGCCGACGTTGCGCCAGCGCGGCGCGCAGCGCGGCGTGCAGCGTGAAGCGGTTGGCCAGGCCGGTGAGCGAGTCGGTGTGGGCCAGGTGGCGCAGGCGCTCCTGCGCCATCACCTGCTCGGTGACGTCGGCGATCACGCCGCGCCAGCCCGCGGTGCGGCCCTCCTCGTCGACCAGGCGCTTGCCGTTGATGGCCCAGTGGCGCGGGCCGTGCGTCGCAGCGGCCGACAGGCGCAACTCCTTGAACGGCCGCTCGGTGGCCATCGCCACGCGCAGCGGCGCGACGTCGGCGCCGATGCACGCGAGCAGGTCCAGGAAGGTCTGCGAGCGCAGCGCCTCGTCGCCCACGCCCAGCAGCGTCGCCAGGCGCGGCGAGTGGTGCGCGATGCAGCCGTCCAGCCGGGTCTCCCACAGCGCCTCGGCGGCGTTCTGCTCGAAGTCGTGCAGCAGCACGGCCATCATGCGTTCCTGGCGCTTGGCCTCGGCCTGCGACTGCAGCAGCGCCGTGGCCTTGCGCGACATGGCTAGCGTGCCCAGGATCACGATCAGCGCGTAGACGATCTGCAGCACGCCCACGGCCAGGAAGATGCGGTCGCCGGTGCGCCAACAGGCGATGACGCCGGACGAGGCGAAGATCACCACGAACCACATGGCCGCCACCGGCAGCGGGCTCAGCACGAACGCGCCCGCGGCCAGCATGCCGGTGACCAGCGCCGTCACCAGCAGTTGCTGCTGCGAGCTCGCGTGGGCGAACCACAGGATGGGCAGCGCGGCCCACACCAGCGCGAGCAGGTTGGCGTGCACGTTGGCGTGCCGTATCGCGTCGGGCGAGACCATCGTGCGCACGCGGTGGCGGCCGCGCCACCAGCCCACGAGCGCGAAGACGCACAGCAGGTACAGCAGCGCCAGCCAGGCCAGCATGCCCGGCGGCACGTCGTCGCGGTAGGCCCAGACCACCAGCGCGCCGTTGCCGATGTTGGCGGTCATCGTGTACGGCGTGAGCCGGACCACGGAGTTCAGGTGCGCGGCGCGGATCTGGGCCGAGTCGCGGTCGCCGGCGCGATAGACAGCCGTCATCCCCGAGCGCAGCAGGCGGTCGGCGAAGCGGCGGGCGAGAGCGACGGCCGGGTGCGCTGGCGTCATGTCCCTGGGCAGGTTGAAAAGGCGGGTCGCGCGCTCGGCGCGGAAACGGCAAGCATGCGCCGGTCTCGAGCGGCACGTCTGCCTATATCGGCGTCGGCGCGCAAGACTGCTGAGCTATTTTGGGCCTTTGCGCCGGGTCGCGCGGCAGGCCGCCCCACGGCCGACGCGGTCGCGTCATGCTGCATCGCAACACCGACCCCGCGCCAGCACGGATGCCGGCGCCTTGCTAACCTCGCCCGCATGAAACCGAAATCGATCCTCGACACCGCGCGCAGCCACTGGCACTGGCGCGGCCAGGCGCGTCCCGCCTTCGCCAAACCGCCCCGACCTGGCCAGGAATCCGTGTGGGACTATCCGCGCCCGCCGCGCCTGGAGATCGACCCGCGCGAGGTGGTGATCCGCTGGGGCGGCCTCGAGGTCGCGCGCAGCACGCGCGCGATCCGCGCGCTGGAGACCGCGCATCCGCCCAGCTTCTACATCCCGCTGGACGACATCGCGCCGGGCCTGCTGGTGCCCGCCGAGGGCACGTCGCTGTGCGAATGGAAGGGGCCGGCGCGCTACTGGTCGCTGGCCGACGGCGAGCGCCGCCTGGCCAAGGTGGCGTGGAGCTATCCGCGGCCGCTGCCGGGCTCCGAGCTGTTGGGCGACGGCGTCGCGTTCTACTGCCACGCGCTGGACTGCAGCGTCGGCTGCGCCCCCGTGACGCCGCAACCCGGCGGCTTCTACGGCGGCTGGATCACGCCGGAGCTGGTGGGCCCGTTCAAGGGCGAGGCCGGCAGCGAGGGCTGGTGACTCTGGAATGAAGAACGGGGTCGCGGCCCCGTTCGTCGTTACCAGCCGCCGCCGTCGTCACCGCCGCCGGAGGGCGTGAAGTTGTCGCCGCCACCGCCGGACGAATCGCCGCCCCAGTCGTTGCCGCCGGAGCCGTAGTCGATCGGGCGGTTGTCGAGGTCGCGCGTGGCCTGGTCGGCGTCGCTCCAGTTGGCCCCGCCCTGCGAGCCGACATTGTTGTTGCCGCTGTTCTCGTCGTGGCGATTGCCTTCCAGCATGCGCTCCAGCAGCATGCCGCCGGCCACGCCGCCGGCCGCGGCCAGGCCCGTGCCCAGCAGGCCGCTACCGGGCGCCTGGCCGTAGCCGGGGCCATAGCCCGGGCCGTACCCGGGTTGCGGCATGCCCGGCTGCGTGCCGAAGCCGCCCTGCGGCGCGTAGCCACCGCCGGCCATGTTGTTGGCGACGGCGCGGCGCGAGATGGCGCGGAAGATCAGGAAGAGGACCAGCGCGATGCCGCCCACCCAGACCCAGCCGGGAATGCCGCTGCTTGCGGCCTGCACGGGCACCGCGGGCGCCGTGTTCATGCGCGTCGGCGCGACCTGCGCCGGCGCGGCCGGGGCGGCCTGCTCGCGCGCGAGCTCGCTCTCGAACGTGCGGAACTTCTGCGGGTCGCCCGCGAACTTCAGCGCCGGGTCGATGTCGCGCGCCTGGCGCGCCTCGGCGGAGGCGTCGGCGAACTTGTGTTCCTTGGACAGGATCTCGGCCAGGATGTAGTGCGCCTTCGCGCTCTGCGGCTTGGCGGCGATCACCTCGCGGACCAGGGACTCGGCCTTGGGATAGTCCCCGGCACGGTCGGCCGCGGTCACCTCGTCGACCGTGGGAACGGCCATGGCGGCCGCGGACCACAGGGCGGCGGCACAGGCGGCCACCAACAGCATCTTGCGTTTCATCTTCGTGTCCTTTCAGACGGGAGGGCCACCGGCATCATGCTCTCTCGGAGCCGGCGCTTCCTCGACCAGGCATATGAGGTCGACTCGACAAGCCATCAAGAGGTTCCCCGCACATTTCGCATCGCGCGATTCCAGCCGGCGCGGCAAGCCGCGGGCCCACTTCCCAGACACGCATTTTTACCTGGATAGGGGTGGACGCCGCCTTGCCGCCGGCAGACGATGGCCGGACGCCGGGACGGCGGACCCCTGTCGAAACCAACCGCAAAGGAAGCAGCATGGCCAGCAGACACACCATTCCGGGAAGCGATCGCCAACCGCTGGAAGGCGCCAGGGCGGTCGGGCCCGCGCGTGCCGACGAACGCATCGAGGCGACCCTGCGCCTGCGCGCGCGCACGCCCGTCGCGCAGGCACTCGCGGCCAACGGCGTCGGCGGCGACACGCATCCCGGCCAGCGCAAGTACCTCAGCCGCGAGGCGTTCGCGGCCAGACACGGCACCGACGCGGCCGACCTGGACGCGGTCGCGGCGTTCGCCAAGGCGCACGGCCTGGCCGTCGTCGAGTCGAACGCCGCCCGCCGCAGCGTGGTGCTCTCGGGCACCACCCAATCCATGAACGCCGCGTTCGGCGTGAGCCTGCAGCAGTACGAGCACGCCGGCGGCAGCTACCGGGGCCGCACCGGCACGATCAGCGTGCCGGGCGACCTGGCCGGCGTCGTCGAGGGCGTGTTCGGCCTCGACGACCGCCCCGCCGCCGACCCGCACTTCCAGCGCCACGAGCCGGTGCTGGGCGTGCGCGCGGTCTCGGCCCAGTCGTTCACGCCGCCCGCGCTGGCCAGGCTGTACGACTTCCCCGCCGGCGCGGACGGCAGCGGCCAGTGCATCGGCATCATCGAGCTGGGCGGCGGCTACAAGCCGGCCGACCTGGCCACCTACTTCAAATCGCTGGGCATCGCCAACCCGTCGGTGAAGGCGGTGCTGGTGGACAACGCCAAGAACCACCCGACCAACGCCAACAGCGCCGACGGCGAGGTGATGCTGGACATCGAGGTGGCCGGCGCGATCGCACCGAAGGCGTCCATCGTCGTCTACTTCACGCCCAACACCACGCAGGGCTTCCTGGACGCCATCACCACGGCGGTCCACGACAGCGTCAACAAGCCCTCGGTGATCTCCATCAGCTGGGGCTCGGCCGAGCAGAACTGGACGGCCCAGGCGATGACGCAGTACGACCAGGCGTTCCAGGCCGCGGCCGCGATGGGCGTGACGATCTGCGTGGCGGCCGGCGACAACGGCTCGTCCGACGGCGTGTCCGACGGCCAGCCGCACGTCGACTTCCCGGCCTCCAGCCCCAACGTGCTGGCCTGCGGCGGCACCAAGCTGCTGGCCGGCGGCGCCACGGCCATCGCGTCCGAGACGGTGTGGAACGAGGGTGCCACCACCAGCGCCACGGGCGGCGGCGTCAGCGGCTTCTTCGCGCTGCCGCCGTACCAGTCCCAGGCCGGCGTGCCGGTGAGCGCGGGCACCGGCGGCAAGCCCGGCCGCGGCGTGCCCGACGTCGCCGGCGACGCCGACCCCGCCACCGGCTACGATGTGCGCGTGGACGGCCAGAACCTGGTGTTCGGCGGCACCAGCGCCGTGGCCCCGCTGTGGGCGGGCCTGATCGCGCTGATGAACCAGCAGCTGGGGCACCCGGTCGGCTTCCTCAACCCGATGCTGTACGGCTCGCTGCAGGGCAAGGGCGCGACGAACGACATCACGAGCGGCGACAACGGCAGCTACAGCGCGAAGCCCGGCTGGGATCCCTGCACCGGATGGGGATCGCCCGATGGCACAAAGCTGCTGAAGGCGCTGGGCACCTGAGCCTGGGGTGGCGACCCACGCGCGCGGAGACGCTTGAAAGAAAAACGCCCCGGTCGCTCGCGTGCCGGGGCGTTGTCGTTGCGGCACGCGGCCGCTACGCAAGGGACTTCGGAATTACCAGAAGCGGTAGCTCGCGCCAACGGCGATGGCGCGACCCGTCGGGTCGGCGTAACGGCCGTCGTAGCCCACCTGGTTGCCGCCGACGACCTTCAACGACGTCGGCGGGCGCGTGTTGAACAGGTTGGTGATGCCCACCGTCACGCGCAGGTCCTTCGAGTACTGCCAGCGCGTCTGCCAATCGGCGACCGTGTACGAATGCACATGGCCGTTGTACGCCACGCCAGCGCCTTCCGAACCGTCGGGATTCAGCACCGACACGTTCCCCGAGTCAGCCGTGAACGACTGGTCGGCATAGCCCGACCGCCAGTTGAAGGCCAGCGTGTTCGTGAAGGCGCCGGTCTGCAGGCCCAGCATCAGGCGCACCATGTCGCGGAACGTGACGTTGTTGTCGCCGCCGAACTTGCCGAGGTCGGTCTGCTTGCCGCCGGGCAGCTCGTAGTCGGCCTTGAGCATGTGCGTGCCGCTCGCGTCAGCCGTGAACTTGCCGATCGGGGTGATCGTGTTGAAGTTGATTTCCCAGTCGAGGCCCTGGTTGTTCGCGCTGCCGGCATTGAACGGCTTCTGGATGAGGGCGACGGTCCGGGCGCCCGAGGGATCCCGGTAGGGAACCACGAACAGGTCGGTGAGTGCGGGGTAGTTGGCGAATGCATAGCCTTCGGGCATGCCCGCCAGGATCTGGTTCTTGAGCTTCACGCCCCAGTAGTCGAGGCCCAGCGAGAACGTCTTGACCGGCTCCCAGCGTCCGCCGAACGTCCATTGCTGCGACGACTCGGCCTTCAGGCCAGCGGCGCCCTTGTTCGGGTTGCCGGCCGCGATCAGATCCCATTGCTGGGTGCCGCCACCGCTGGCGATGCAGACGGCCGCGGTCGCGGCCGGGCAGACATAGGAGCCCGACGTGTTGGTGCTGAAGGCCAGCGGCGCAGCCACCTGGTTGACCGACGGCGCCTTGAACCCGGTGCCGACCGATCCGCGAAGCAGGAAGCTGTCCACCGGCTCGCTGCGGAAGCTGAGCTTGAACGTGGGGCGGCTGAAGCTGTTGCCCTCCTCTTCCGACGGCAGCGGCGTCAGGTTGTTCGGAACCTGCGTGAAGGGCATGTCGTTCTTCACGCGGTCGTAGCGGTCGAAGCGCATGGAGGCCGTGACCTCCGTCTTCTTCCACACGGGCATCAGCAGCTCGGCGAACGCACCGTAGTTCTTCCGGCTGGCCGACATCGGAACGTAGCCGTAGAAGCCGCCGACGGCGTAGTCGGTCTTGCCGACCTGGCCGGCGGTGCCGTTGCCGAATTCCGCCAGGTCGCTCGTGTCCTGCTTCATCTTCTGGTCCGTGAAATCGACGCCCAGGCCCAGCGACGACCGGCCGCCCGGCAGCGCGAACAGGTCGCGCGACGCGTGCAGGTTGACCACGTTCTGCGACACCTTGCTGTGCAGGAAGGTGCCGTATAGCTGTGCCGTGGCCAGGGACTGCCCGGCGATCGGCACGATGGGGTTGTAGGCGCCGGAGGAGATCAGGCCGACGAACTTGGTGAAGTCGAGGTAGCCGTTGGCGAGCGTGTCCTTGTCCTGATTCTGGGACAGCGTCACGCTGGCGCTGTAGTCCCAGTCGAACGCGGAGCCTTCGGCGCCCAGGACATAGTGATGGGCCACGGTCTCCCACGCGTCCGCCCGACCGCCGGCCTCGTTGGAGCGGTAGTTCAGCGTCGCGCCCGTGCTCGTGTTGCCCGAGGATGCCTTGTACGGCAGGACGTACGTGGTCCACAGGTAGTTGAGCGGCTGGCCCGGGAGGTCGTCGGAGCCCAGGCCCATCGGCTGGGCCGACGCGGCGAACGAGGCCAACATGTCGTACTTCGACCACATCGCCTCGGCGAACAGCGTGTTGTTCGCGTTGATCTTGAAATGGTCGCTCACGAACACGCTGTCGCGCTTGGAACCCGGGATGTCCTGCACCGTCGCGGCGTAGTTCGTGCGGCACTTGGTTCCGGAGACGAACACGGCGGGATCCGTGCCGCAGTTGCCGTGCAGGTCGAAGTACGGGTTGAACGACGCATTGCCGGTGTCGAGGTAGATGTTGCCCGGCAGCGAATTGCTGGAGGTCTGGTCATAGATCACCGGCTGGCCGTTGAGCGTGAACTTGATCAGGCCGCCGCGCCTGGAGACAGCGCGCTGGCTGGCCATCAACTTGTTCTGCACGTCGTGGCTGTAGGACAGCAGCAGGTTGTTGTTGTCCTTTTCGAGGTCGCCGAAGCCCTTGCTGATGCCCGCGCTCCACTTGCTGCCACCGACCTGCGTCGGATGGGTGCCGTTGAAGAACACCGCGCCGTCCGTCAGGTTCTTCTTGGTGATGAAGTTCACCACGCCCGCAATGGCATCGGAGCCGTAGAGCGCCGACGCACCGTCGGTCAGCACTTCGACCCGTTCGATGGCGTCGAGCGGAAGGCTCTGGAGGTTCACGGAGCCATCGGCCCCCGAGGCGCCGAAGCCGCCGAAGGGTGCGACGCGCCGGCCATTGAGCAGCACCAGCGTGTACTTCTGGTCGAGGGCGTGGATGGCCGCCGTGCTGGTGCCGTTGCCGTTGCCGTTGACCGAACTCGAGGACGCCTGGAAGTTGCCGCCGGTCATCGCCGGCAGCTTCTGGATCAGTTCGGTGACCGACGCGGCGCCGGTCTTGTCGATGGCGTCGCGCGAGATGACGGTGATGGGCAGCGCGCCTTCGGACTGGACGCGGCGGATCGAGGAGCCGGTGATCTCGACCCGCTGGACGTTGTCGGGATTGTCCTGGGCCCACGCGTTGGAGGCGGCGGCGAGGATCAATGCAGTGCAGATCTTGGTGCGGGAGAACATGGATTTCCTTCCTCGTGGGTTGGGATGTCTTTGTCCGTTCGACTGGCTGCGCTCGTATCCTTTTGTCAAGGAAATATTGCAGCCAGGACTCACGGTGGCGCGATTGTGAGCACGCCGACACCGAACATTCCCCGCACAAACCCTGCTGTCAGTTTTTCGCCGCGCGAATTGCCTAGACAAGCTGTCCGCAGCGGCCGAAACCGCACCAAATCCCGCCGCTCAACGCACCATCAATTGGCGCATTGCACAGGTTTGGCGTGCAGCGTGTCGGTCAATACAGCGGGGGGCATCCCGAGCAGGTAGCCGCGGCGTCCGCCGTTGATCAGGATGCGGGGCAGCGCGAGAATCGTCTCCTGCACGTAGACCGGCACCTCCTTGCGAAAGCCGAACGGCGAGGTACCGCCCACCTGGTAGCCGCTGTGGCGTTGCGCCACCTCCGGCTTGCACGGCTCGACCGACTTGCACCCGATCGCGCGCGCCAGGTTCTTGGTGGACACCTGGCGGTCGCCGTGCATCAGCACGATCAGCGGCCGCGCCGCGTCGTCCTGCATCACCAGCGTCTTCACGACCTCGTGTTCGGACACGCCCAGCTGCGCCGACGATTCGGCGGTGCCGCCGTGCTCGACGTAGTCGTAGACATGCTCGGTGAAGGCGACGCCTTGCGCGCGCAGCCACTGCGTGGCGGGGGTTTCGCTGACGTGGTTCTTGCGGGCCATGGCGCGATTGTCGCGCGCGTCGGGATCAGAGATCCAGCGGCGCCGGCAGCGTCACCGTGGCGTCGGCGTCGTCGGCGCGGTTCGCCGCGGGCAGCTCGAGGGGATTGCCCGCCACCAGGGTGTCGTAGTAGCGGAACTCGTGGCAGGCCCGGGCCCAGTGGCGGTTGGTGTTCGCGCGCGCGCCGATGCCGATGACGGTGAGGCCGGCGGCCTTGAGCCTGAAGGCCAGCGGCATGAAGTCGCTGTCGCCGCCGACGACGACCACGGTGCCGATGTGCGCGAACCGCGCCACGTCCTCGCTCGCGTCGAGGCACAGGCGGATGTCGGCGCCGTTCTTGGCCGCCGCACCCGGCGGGAACATCTGCACGAGGTCGATCGCGCCCTGCAGCAACGCGTCGCGGTAGCGGCCGAAGTACTGCCAGTTGGCATACGCGCGGTTGATGGCGAGCGGGCCCAGGGTGGCGGCGAGGTCGACGATGGCCTGCACGTCGACCAGCGGCTCCTGCACGCGGAAGCGCGCATCGGGCTTCGCGTAGGCACCCTCGCCCGCGCGTTCCTCGACGAGCGCGGCGTGCAGGTTCTCGAAGTCCCAGTACAGGGCGATGGACGGTCGCGGGTTGGCGTCGTGGCGGGTCAAGGGCGGGCTCCTGATGAGGTGGCGCCCAGGTCGATGAGGCGGCGTCGCCACTATAGGGCGTCGGCTTGGCGGCCGCCTGTCGGCGCTCCGCTCGTCGGCCGGATCTGCAGTTGATGCGGGCTGGGCGGCGAATCGTCGCAAGCCGGTTCTCTCGCGTAGTGGGGACTCCTAAAGTTCATTCATCGGATCACGAAACGACATCCGAACCCCACCAGCAGACACCAGGAGCCCACCATGACCAAGACCACCGCCCTCGTCCTCTCCGCCCTCATGACCCTGGGCGTCGTCGCCGGCATGAACGGCATCGCGACGAAGCAATACGCTGCAGCGGACAGTCTGGCCATGGCCCAGTACGGCCAGACGCCTGTCGCGCTGCAGCACGTGACCGTCATCGGTCATCGCCGCGCTACCGCGTGATCCCAGGCGCGCCGTGCAGCGCGCCTCCGCTCCTTCAAGCCTCGCCGTATGCGAGGCTTTTTTGTTGTTCCTGGGCGGTGCCTTGAGCGTCGCGTGACGGCGCTTTGCCTGCGGCGCTTTTTTTCCAGGCGCTGCGCGCCTGGCTTCCCGGTTGGGACATCGCGCTAGCGCCAGGGTGGGCAGGGACTTGGCTCTCCGGGTCGCGTGCGCCTGAATCCCAGCCTGAACGGCTGGGGATTCCGCGGGCGCCCACCTAAGATTGCCGCCTCGCAACGCCGGCGGGCGGGGCGCCCGGCAGCCCGCCATGACCGGGAAGCGAATGCCCGCTACGACCCGGCTCGCCTGCGATCCAAGTCCCTGCCCACCCTGTCGCAGGCAATGTTTGTTGAAGGGAAGAGTTGGCGTGTCTCGGCCCATCGAGGGCCTCGACAGCTTCGGCGCCGT
>FTKD01000516.1_pt3 | contig 17106 bp, 14 predicted proteins | sample 1658191 | NCBI WGS metagenome assembly FTKD01 (sample SAMEA3914808, study PRJEB12502) | metagenome | biome: forest; material: soil | place: Canada | collected 2011-08-03 | depth 0.3 m
GATCTCGAACGCGGCGCCGTAGCCCTCGATGGACTCCTCGGCGAAGCGCTCCTTCTGGATGCGCGTGGCGTAGACGATGTCGGCATCGGCCAGCGCGGCCAGCGAGTCGCGCAGCGCCACCACGTTGCCGTTGCGGCTCACGCGGTCGACTATGGGCCCGGGCATCTCGAGCGACGGCGGCGCGATCAGCGTGAAGCGCACGCCCTTGTACAGCGACAACAGCTTGATCAGCGAATGCACCGTGCGGCCGTACTTGAGGTCGCCCACCAGCGCGATGTGCGCGCCGTCCACGCGCTTGCCCAGGCGCGAGAACTCGCGCTGGATCGTGTACAGGTCCAGCAGCGCCTGCGTGGGATGTTCGCCGGGGCCGTCGCCGCCGTTGACCACCGGCACGTTGGTGGCGCGCGCGAATTCGGCCACCGCGCCCTGCTCGGGATGGCGCACGACGATCGCGTCGGCATAGCCGGCGATGACGCGGCTGGTGTCGTGGATCGACTCGCCCTTGGCCATCGACGAGAACGTGAAGCCGGTGGTGTCGCACACCGAGCCGCCGAGGCGGCAGAACGCCGCACCGAAGCTCACGCGGGTGCGTGTGCTGGCCTCGAAGAACAGGTTGGCGAGCACCGCGCCTTCCAGCACGCGCGTGACCTTCTGGCGGCGCGCGATGGGCCGCATCACATCGGCCAGCCGGAACAGGTCCTCGGCCGATTCGCGGCTGAACTGGTCCACGGACAGCACGTGGCGCAACGGGCCGGCCGTCTCCGCAGGAGTTGATTCGGTATATACGCGTTGCGTTGAGCCTTCGGCGCGCGACACACCGGCCAGGATCTCCAGCACGAAGCGCCGGACCACCTCCGGCATCGCGCGAAACTCGTTCGACTCGTCGGGCAGCAGCCAGCTGTCGAGGGCGCGGCGGCGGCTGCCGATGCGATCCGCGAACGCGTCGCGGGTCATGTCGAGGCGCCGCATGGCGTCGCGGAGGAGGACTTGTTGCGTGGTCATGAGCTCGCATTAAACCGCAGAGCGTATATTTATGCAAGCAATCTGCGTATACTGAGTGCAGGCAGACGAAAAAAAACCCACCGCAAGGGTGGGCTTCAAGTCCTTCGCGAGAAGGACGTCGTTGGGACTATGCGTGTTGGCCGATCCTGTCCCCTCCCAGAGCTCCACGAATCGGTCAACACAACAGAATCCAATGTACGGGCCGGGTCGAGGAATCGCATCCCTATTTCAGGGGGGCCGATCCTTTTAGGCAACAAGTCGACGTGTCCGATGCACCAGCACGGTTCGCCTGGCCGTCGATCTCCGCGCCGCTTCGGCCGGCGCGCGCCGACCGCGGCGGTTCACAATGCCGGCATGACATCGTCCGCCTCCCCCGCTCCCGTGCCGCCGCTAGTCGAAGCCGACCTGAACCGGCTGCAGACGCTGCTGGACAAGATTCCCGAACCGCTCGAGCCGCTGGACATCAGCATGCTGGACGGCTACCTCTGCGGCGTGCTGCTGCAGCCGACCGCGGTGCCGGCCGGCGCGTGGATCAAGCACGTGTTCGACATCGACGGCCGCCCGCTCAACGAGAAATGGCCCGGCCTGCACGAGCTGCAGGGCTTGGTGCAGCGGCGCTACCGCGAGCTGATGACCGCGATCTCGGGCCGGCAGTGGTTCGATCCCTGGGTGTTCGAGCTCGACGACGAGACGGAGCCGCTGGAGTCGACGCTGCCCTGGGTGGCGGGCTTCTCCGCCGCGATGGAGATGTTCCCCGCGCTGATGAACATGGATTCGCAGGATTCGCTCGAGCCGCTGGCCGTGCTGTACGCGGCGTTCGACCCCGAGGATCTCGAAGACGCCGATGCGCTGCTGGCCGAGATCGAGACGCTGGAGCCGCCGTCCACGCTCGACGAGGCCATCGAGGACATCGTGCAGAGCGTGATGCGCCTGGCCGACATCAGCCGACCGCTGCCGAAGGCGGTCACGGCGCCGAAGCGGCCGCCGGCACGGCGGGGGCCGCCGGGGCGCGGCCGGTTCTAGCGTCTCAAGACCAGGAACGTGACGGCATGGTCACCAGCGGGCGCCGGGCCGGCGGCGTGTCGCCGCAGAAGCCGAACTCCAGCTGCGGACGGCGTCCGCTGATCAGCTCCGCCAGCGCGCGGCCAGAGCCGGCGCCGTGCGTCCAGCCCAGCGTGCCGTGGCCGGCGTTGAGCCACAGGTTGGCGATCTTGCTGCGGCCGATGTAGGGCAGGTTGTTCGGCGTGCTGGGGCGCAGGCCGGCCCAGAACTGCGGCTGGCTGGTGTCGGCGACGCCGGGGAACAGCTGCTCGTAGCGGCGCACCAGCGCCTCGCAGCGAACGCGCGAGGTCGCACCGTCGATGCGCGTGTCGTAGCCGGCCATCTCGGCCGTGCCGGCGATGCGCACGTGGTCGCCCAGGCGCGAGATCGCGATCTTGCGCGTGTCGTCCAGCAGGCTCACGACGCTGGCGTCCTGCGGGCGCTTCAGGCGCAGCGTCGCGGAGTAGCCCTTGGCCGGATAGATGTTGAGGTAGATGCCCAGCTGGCGCAGCAGCGGCGCCGTGAACGAGCCGGTGGCGGCCACGACGTGGTCGCCGGTGAGCGTCGTGCGGTGCAGCGTGCCGCGGTTGCTGACGACGACGCCCGCGATCTTCGAGCCGGCCTTGTCGAAGCCGATCACGTCGTGCCCGTAGAGGAACTTCGCGCCGCGCGCCACGCAGCGTTCGGCGAGCTTTTGCGTGAACACGCGCGCATCGCCGGACTCGTCGCTGGGCGTGAACGTGCCGCCGTGGATGCGGTCGCCGAAGGCCTTCAGCGCCGGCTCCACCTGCAGCACCTCGTCGCGTCCGAGCACGCGGCGATCGACGCCGTGCCGGCGCATCAACGATGCCGCGGCGACGCCGGATTCGTAGTCGGCGGCCGACGAGAAGAAGTGCAGGATGCCGCGCTCGAGGCGGTTGTACTCGATGCCGGTCTGCGCGACGACGGACTTCAGCGACTCGTGGCTGTAGCGCCCGAGCGCGACGAGCTGCTGGACGTTGCGCGCGAACGCGGCGTCGTTGCACTGGCCCAGGAAGCTCAGTGCCCAGCGCCATTGATGCGGGTCCAGGCGCGGCCGGAACAGCAGCGGCGAGTCGTCCTGCAGCATCCATTTGGCGACCTTGAACGGAGCGCTCGCGTTGGCCCAGGGCTCGCAGAAGCACACCGAGATCTGCGCGCCGTTGGCGAAGCTGGTTTCTAGCGCCGCCTCGGGCTGGCGCTCGACGACGGTCACGTCGTGCCCTTCTTCCAGCAGGTACCAGGCGGTGGCCACGCCGATGATGCCGGCACCCAGAACGATCACTTTCATCGGAAATCCTTTGCGGCGGGGCGGCCGCATCGGGGGCGACGCGGCGGCGCTCTCACGCTCGAGCTGGATTTTCCGGGAGGGCGATCAACAAAAGAAGCTGGATTAATTGAATTACGAGTTAAGTAGCATGGCTACTTAATCTGTGCGCAGAAACGAGCCTTCCGCTGCAGCGACTCGTTCGGCAACCGAGGGCATGGCAAGACCGCGCCCAGGGGGCGCCCGGAACTCGCAGAGTCGAACCTCAGATTGCAGAGGCCTGCAACTGCTTTGCCGCGCTCGAGCCGGGCATCGTGGCCGACGGGCCGGCGCGCGTGGGTACGGTGGGCAGCGGAACATCGATACCCAACGCGCGACTGGTGGCGCGATAGCCGACGGAGCAGAAGACGGGGCTCTGGTCCGTGGAGGTCAACCACACCGCACTGCCGACGGCAGCGGTGATCGTGCCCCAGGTCAGGAATTGAAGCGGCATGGTGCGCATGGCGGCGACTCCCAGGGTGTCCCGGGGTGCGACGCTTGCACCCCACTCGACGCTTTCAGCTTAAGCGTGAACGCAAGACCCTGCCATCCTCCGAGAGAGGGAGTCGCGCGATTGATACACCCGAACTGTCGGGCATTCGACACACATTTTCATGTATCAATCCCGTTACGTTCCTACACACTGGCTTCACGGTTCAACCGATGGAGGGTCTCATGACCAACGCTTCGCGCGCCACGTTTCTTCGCCATTTCGGCCGCGGAGCGGCGGCTAACCGAGGGCCCGACCTGGCCGACATGGGCACCGCGTTCGCGCTCGACGAAGCGCTGGAGCGAGGCGACTATGACACGCTCGTGCCGGGCGAGTCGCCACCGCCGGTGCGGGCCGCGGTGCCGGTCGCGCCCTGGCGGCTGTGGCTGGGCCGCAAGCTCGGCGCGTGAGAAGCCGTGGGGCTCAGACCTCGATGAGGCGCAGCGGGTCGTACCCGTTCGCCTCGCCTTTCTTCTCCAGTCCGCGCGCCTGGCAGACCACGCGCGACGCGTGCAGGCCGGGGCGTGGCACCAGGTAGTCGTGGCGGCAGTGCAGATGGCCGTGGATCCACAGGTCGGCGCGCGGGATCAGGTCGTCGTCCGCGTTGCAGAAGCTGGCCGTCGTCGGCTGCGGGCCGTAGCGCGGGTCGGCGCTGCGCAGGCTGGGCGCGAAATGCGTGATCGCCACGGTCTTGTCCCAACGCCCCGACGGCGACTCCTGCAGCGTGCGCTCCAGCCACGCACGACAGGCCAGTCCCAACGTGCGCACGGCTTCGGCGTCGAACGGCTGGCCATGACGCGTCGCGCCCATCACGCGCTGGAAGTACGAGCCGGCGCGCAAGGCCTTGGCGCGGCCGGCCTCGCCGAACAGGTCGAAATCGCTCCAGCGCACGGTGCCGCAGAAGCGGATGCGCCGGCCCTGGTCGTCGGCGATCACGGCGGTGTCGCGCTGGAGCATCCGGATGCCCAGCGAATCGCAGAAGGCGCGCAGGTCGATCGCGGCCTGATCCACGTCGCGACCGTCGAACTCGTGGTTGCCGGCCACGAACACCACCGGCACCGGCCAGCCGGCGAACTGGCGCAGGCCGTCCCAGCCGCGATCGATGTCGCCTGCGAGGATCAACAGCTCCGCGCCGGGCGCGGGCTGGGCCACGAAGGTCTCGGTTTCGAGGTGGAGGTCGGACAGGATCTGCAGGCGCATCGTCGGCCGAGGATACAGGCCACGAGGCGCGCAACGAAAAAGGCCGCCCGGGCAGGCGGCCTTCGAACGGACCGGGCGTGAAGATCAGCCCAGCTCGGCCGCGATGCGGCTCTTGGTCGTCTGCAGTTGCGCCGGCAGGTGATACGCCAGCTGCTTGAACAGCTCGTCGTGCATCGTCAGCTCCTGCTGCCAGGCGGCCTTGTCGACGCCGATCACGCTGTCGAACTGGGCGCGGGTGAAGTCCAGGCCGTTCCAGTTCAGGTCCTCGTAGCGCGGGCTGGTGCCGAACACGTTCTCGCTGCCTTGCGCCACGCCGTCGATGCGACCCAGCATCCACTCCATCACGCGCATGTTCTCGCCGTAGCCGGGCCACACGAACTTGCCGTCGGCGCCCTTGCGGAACCAGTTCACGCAGAAGATGGCCGGCAGCTTCGCGCCTTGCGCTTCCAGCTTCTCGCCCACGTTGAGCCAGTGCTGGAAGTAGTCGCTCATGTTGTAGCCGGTGAACGGCAGCATCGCGAACGGGTCGCGGCGCACGACGCCTTGCTGGCCGGCGGCGGCGGCGGTCGTCTCCGAGCCCATGGTCGCGGCCATGTAGACGCCGTCGACCCAGTCGCGCGCCTCGGTCACCAGCGGCACCGTGGTGGAGCGGCGGCCGCCGAAGATGAACGCGTCGATCGCGACGCCCTTCGGATCGTCCCAGGCCGGGTCGAGCGCCGGATTGTTGGTGGCGGCCACGGTGAAGCGGGCGTTCGGGTGCGCGGCCTTGGCGCCGGTTTCCTTGGCGATGGCGGGCGTCCAGTCCTTGCCCTGCCAGTCGATGCAGTGCGCCGGCGCCTCGCCCATGCCTTCCCACCAGACGTCGCCGTCGTCGGTCAGCGCGACGTTGGTGAAGATGGCGTCCTTCGTGAGGCTGGCCATGCAGTTCGGGTTGGTTTGCTCGTTGGTGCCGGGGGCGACGCCGAAGTAGCCGGCCTCGGGGTTGATCGCCATCAGGCGGCCATCGGCGCTCGGCTTGATCCAGGCGATGTCGTCGCCGATGGTGGTGACCTGCCAGCCGGGCATGCCCGCCGGCGGGATCAGCATCGCGAAGTTGGTCTTGCCGCAGGCACTCGGGAACGCGGCCGCGATGTGGCGCTTGACGCCTTGCGGGTTGGTCACGCCCAGGATCAGCATGTGCTCGGCCAGCCAGCCTTCGTCACGGCCCATGTTGGACGCGATGCGCAGCGCGAAGCACTTCTTGCCCAGCAGCGCGTTGCCGCCATAGCCGGAGCCGTAGCTCCAGATCTCGCGCGTCTCGGGATAGTGGACGATGTACTTGGTCTTGTTGCAGGGCCAGGAGACGTCCTTCTGGCCCGGCTCCAGCGGCGCGCCGACGCTGTGGACGCAAGGCACGAACTCGCCGTCGGTGCCCAGCAGCTCCAGCACGCCGCGGCCCATGCGGGTCATCAGGCGCATGTTGACGGCCACGTACGGGCTGTCCGACAGCTCGACGCCGATGTGCGAGATCGGCGAGCCGAGCGGGCCCATCGAGAACGGCACCACGTACAGCGTGCGGCCGCGCATCGCGCCGGCGAACAGCGCGGGCGTGCCGTCGGCCTGGCCGTCCTGCAGCAGCGCGCGCATCGTGGCGGGGGCTTCCCAGTTGTTGGTCGGGCCGGCCATTTCCTTCTGCTCGCTGCAGATGAAGGTGCGGTCCTCCACGCGCGCCACGTCGCTCGGGTCGCTGCAGGCCAGGTAGCTGTTGGCGCGCCTGGCCGGGTTCAGCTTCCTGAACGTGCCGGAAGAAACCAGCTGCTCGCACAGGCGGTCGTATTCGGCCTCGGTGCCGTCGCACCAGTGGACGTCGTCGGCTTGCGTCAGCGCGGCGATCTGCGCCACCCAGGAGACCAGGCGGTCATGTTTGACATAGGTGGGCACGTTCAAGCGCAACCCTTCCATGGCGGGACGGTTCATGAGGAAACTCCAATCACAAGGTTCAAAGACAAGATTGGGCGAACCTCCCGCCACGGCCGTTCCGTGGCGCGGGGCTCGCCCAATCCCGCTGCCTCTCACGCTAGCCGGGTGCTCCGTTGTTGCGAACCGTGGTTACACCAAGGAACGTCAATAAACCGAGCGTAAACCCGTATAAAGCTGGGAAACAACGACAGGCCTGAGTGTAATTCCGTCGTAACCAGGGCGCGCGGGCAGGTCATGCAATTCCCGAATGGATCGATGCCGAACCGCGGCCGCGTGCCGAATGTCACGCCCTGCGTTCAGGGCAAGTCGCGTTCCGCTGTCGGACAGCAAACGGAAAGCAAACGGTTGCGCTGCACCGCATGTCCTGCGCTGCGAAGCGACGGTCAACCCACGGCGTGGATCACGCGAGCGAGACAGCGACCGAGGCGCTTTTCGCGCGCGGCACGAGGAACAGGGCGCAAGCCATGGAACCCGCTCCGAAGAAGGCCATCAAGGCGCCCAACGGCCACGGCGTTCCGTCCGCAAACATGCCGACCAGCGCAGACCCGACGACACCGGCGCCGAACTGGCTGGCGCCTATCAATGCGGAAACGGAGCCGGATACGCCGGGAAAGAGGTTCAGGGCGCCGGTGATGGCGTTCGCGGCGATCAGCCCGATGCACGAGACGAACAGGCACAGCGGGAGGACCAGGCCGACAAGGCCGCCCCATCCGGTCCGCGCAGTGATCGCCGCCACCAGGCCCATGACGCAAGCCCCGAACGCACCCGCGCGCAGAAGTCGGTCGCTCCCGAGCCGGGGGACGAGACGGACATTGACCAGGTTCATGGTCATGATGCCCACCGAGCCCAGCGCGAACAGGAGGCCGTAGTGCTGCGGCAGGACGTGGTGGTATGAGATGTACGCGAAGGGCGTGCCGGCGACATAGGCAAAGATGCCGCCGTAGAGAAAGCCGCCCACGCCGGCGTAGCCGAGCAGGCGTCTCTGGCGCAACAGCCCGCCGTAGGTCGCGAACGCACGCAGCAACGGTTCGCGTAGCCGCCGCTCGACCGGCAGGGTTTCCGGGAGGGTGTACAGCGCCGCGAGGGTCAGCAGGCCGACGACGGCCAGCATCCAGAAGATCGCCCGCCACTGCGCCACCGCGATGATCAATCCGCCGACGCTGGGCCCCAGCATCGGGGCGAGGGCGGAGACGATCATCAATGTGGACATCATCTGTGCGGCACGGTGGCCGACGTACAGATCCCGCACGATGGCGCGCGCCAGGGTGACGCTGGCGCACGCGCCGATCGCCTGTACGGCGCGCCAGGCGATCATCCCTTCCACGCCGTGCGAAACCGCGCAGCCGATGGAGCCGATGATGTACAGCACCATCCCGATCGCGATCGGCCGGCGCCGCCCGATGCGATCGCTCAGCGGCCCCCAGAAGAATTGCCCGAGGCTGAACCCGATCAGATATCCGGAGATCGTGAACTCCATCGCACCGGAACCGGCATGGAGCGTCTCCGCCATCGTGGGCAGGGCCGGCAGGTAGATATCCGTCGAGATGGAGGAGAACGCCATCAAGACGCTCAGGATCAGCAGCGTCTGCAGGTCGTGCGCCGCGGCAAAGCGCTTCAGCCGCGTGCCGGCGCGGGCATCGAGGGGGGCGTTGGTTTGCGTGCCTTCAGGCAGGGGCGGCATGGCCCGGGACGGGGCTGTCGTGTCGGAAGTCGGCATCGGGAAAGCGTTGGTGCTTGCATCATTCTCGGGGATAACCCGTAGTCACCAGCGCCGCAGGGACAAATTGCAGGGCATCGCGGATGCGCTGGGAATGGCTGTTGCCACGCACATCGCCTGCGCCCTCCGCGGCGACGAAGCGACCCGCGGCCACGCCTGACCGAAGGGCCGGCGGGCGACGCCCGAGGTTCTCAACTCCGTGGGAGAAACGACATGATCAGCAAGAACACGATCTGCCTGTGGTACGACGGCACCGCCCTCGACGCCGCGACCTTCTATGCCGAAACCTTTCCCGACAGCGCGGTCGGCGCCGTCCATCTTGCGCCGGGCGACTATCCCGCGGGCAAGCAAAGCGACGTGCTCACGGTCGAGTTCACCGTGGCCGGGATCCCTTGTCTCGGGCTCAACGGCGGCCCGGCGTTCAAGCACGACGAGGCGTTCTCGTTCCAGATCGCGACCGACGACCAGGCTGAAACCGACCGCCTGTGGAACGCGATCGTCGACAACGGCGGCCAGGAGAGCGCATGCGGCTGGTGCAAGGACCGCTGGGGCCTGTCGTGGCAGATCACCCCGCGCGCCCTCACGGCGGCGGTGACCGACCCCGATCGCAAGGCTGCCCAACGTGCGTTCGAAGCGATGATGACGATGGGAAAGATCGACATCGCGGCGATCGAGAAGGCGCGGCGGGGCTGAGATCGAGCGCGTGCAACGCGATCGCGCGTTCAAAGGCGGATGGATTCCGGCACCGCGGCCGGCGGCAGCACCGCCGGCAGGTGGACGGTGGCGACCAGGCCGCCGTCGGAATGGTTGTCCAGCCGCACGTCGCCGCCGTGTTCGCGCAGGATGCCGCGCGCGATGCCCAGTCCCAGGCCGCTGCCGTCGCGGTGCGTGTCGCGGCCATGTGCCAGGCGGACATAGGGCTCGAAGATCTCCTCGCGCGAACTCTCGGGCAGCCCGGGGCCGTGATCGCGCACGGTCAGCGTGAGGCCACCGCTGTCGACCCGGGCCGCGATGGCGATGCGTTCGCCGTAGCGCAGGCCGTTGTCGATCAGGTTGCCCAGCGCCCGCTTGAGCGCCAGCGGCTTGCCGCGCACGACCAGCGGCGGCACGTCCAGCGTGACGCGGGCGCCAGCGGCGATCGCCGGGGCCGTCAGGCGCTCGACCAGGCGGTCGATGCGCACGTCGGCCACGTTCTCGTGCACCGCGCTGTCCTTGACGCTTTGCAGCGCGCCCTTGACCATCACGTCCAGCTCGTCGAGATCCTCGTGGAAGTCGGCGCGCAGCGCGTCGTCGTCCAGCAGCTCGGTGCGCAACTTGAGCCGCGTGATCGGCGTCTTCAGGTCGTGCGAGATGCTGGCGAACAGCCGCTCGCGATCCTCGACGAAGCGCTGGATGCGCGCCTGCATGTCGTTGAAGGCGCGCGCGGTGCGGCGCAGCTCGATCGTGCCCGTCTCGTCCGGCACGTGGTTCGGATGCATTGCGCTGCCGAAGGCGCTGGCCGCGTCGGCGATGCGCTGCAGCGGCCGCGTCAGCGTGCGCGCGACGACCATCACCAGCACCAGCACGGTCAGCAGCGTGGCACCCTGCAGCAACAGGCGGTCGCGCGTGAGCGGGTTGGCGCTGTCGAGGAAGTAGGGGTCGGGCAGCGTCGCGGCCAGCAGCAGCCAGCCGCCGGTGTCGAGTTCCACCTGGATCACCAGCACCGGCGCGCGGCGTGGCCGCAGCAGCATCGGCGCCACGACCCAGCTTTCCGGCAGCTCGCGCAGCAAGCGGCCGTCGCCGGTCACGGACAGTGTCTCGGGCCAGGCGAGCGTCACCTCGGTGTCGCGCCCCGGCGGCATCTCGCCCTGCAGTGTCGTGCGCACCTGGCCGACGACGGTGCGCGCGAGCAGCGAGTCCTCGATCGGCGTCACCGGCGCGTGCTGGCGGTTGACGTTGACGAAGAAGCGCGTGCCGCCCATCTGGCGCAGCTGTTCGATCAGCAACGGCCGGTATTGCGGAGGCAGGTCGCGCAGGAAGCGGATGGCGGCGGCGGCGCTGATGGCGGTCTGGCGCGCGGCGTCGCGCGCGTCGCGGCGCGCGGTGTCGCGCAGCTGCCAGGTCCAGATCGCGCTGCCCAGCAACTGGCTCAGCAGCACGCCCACCATCATCACGCCCATGATGCGGCCGCGCAGCGTCGCGGGCAGCAGCCGGTCGCCCCAGCCGGCACGCCAGCGATGCAGTGCCGCGTCGCGCATCAGGCCGTCACTCGTGTGCCGGGCGCGCGGGCTCGTGCGAGGTCACGACCTCGACCGAGAACACGTAGCCGCTGTTGCGCACCGTCTTGATCAGCACCGGCTGCTTGCCGTCGTCGTTCAGGCGCTGGCGCAGGCGGCTCACCTGCACGTCGAGCGAGCGGTCGGTGGGGCCGAGGTCGCGGCCGCGCGTCTGCTCCATCAAGCGGGCCCGATCCAGGATTTCGCCGGCATGTTCGACGAAGAGGCGCAGCAGGTCGAAGTCCATGCCCGTGAGGGCCACCAGCTCGCCGTCGGCGTCCTTGAGCGTGCGTTCGAGCCGGTCGAGCCGGAAGCCGGCGAAATGCATGTAGCGCCGCGCCGCGCCGTCGCCCGGATTCGAGCGCCGGTGGATCGCCTTGATGCGGGCCAGCAGCTCGCGCGGGTTGTAGGGCTTGCCGATGTAGTCGTCGGCGCCGAGCTCGAGGCCGACGATGCGCTCGGTGTCGTCCGAACTGGCGGTGAGCATGATGATGGGCACCGGCGAGCGTTCGCGCACGTGGCGGCACAGCGCGAAGCCGTCGGTGTCGGGCAGCATCACGTCGAGGATCACCAGGCTCAGGTCGTCGCGATAGCGTTCGAACTCGTCGCGAAAGCTTGCGCCGTCCTGCGCCAGCTGCACCACGTACTGGTGCTTCTCGAGGTACTGCTTGAGCAGTTGGCGCGTCTTCTGGTCGTCGTCGACGGCCAGGATGGTCTTCTTGCGTGGCGTGGTCATTGCGCTGCCCCGCGCACGATGGCCAGCAACTGCGCCTGCGCCTGCTGCGGCGTGACGCTGCGCGTCTTGACGAAGCGGTGCAGCACCTCGCCCAGCGCCTCGCGCGTGGACTCGACGGCCGCCATGCGGTGCGTGATGCTGGGCAGCAGCGCGCTGCCGGGGCGCGCGAGCGTCTGCCAGGAGTCGCGCGCGCATTCGTCGAGCGCGGCGGGGTCGATGTCCATGCGCACCGGCACCGACCCCTTGGCCTGGTTGTAGGCCATCTGCGTGGCCGGCGACGCGATGACCTCGGCCATCCGCTCCTGCTCCGCGCGCTTGGGAAAACGGCCCACCAGCATCGCGAGCGTGTCGATGCTGTACAGGTGCATGCCCGCGGTCTGCGGCACCGGCACGCAGCCGAAGTCCGTGCCCGGCTGCGACCCCCACGCCATCAGCTCGCCGCGCGCCCAGTCGCCCATGATGAACATGCCGGCCTGGCCGGTCTGGAGCTTGCGTGCCGGCGTCGTCCACGGCTCCTCGGTGGTGGGCTCGTCGTCCAGGTCGCGCAGCCAGCGCAGCCGCTGCAGCGCGGCGACGACGCGGGCGTCCTGCCACGAGGACCAGCCCTGCGTCGACGCGAGTTCCGCGTACAGCGCCGGGCCGCCTTCGGCGAGCAGCACGGCCTCGAACACGGTGGCGATCTGCCACGGCTCGTCGCTCCAGGCGAGCGGCGTGATCCGCTGTGCGCGCAGCGCCTTGGCCGCCACCTCCATGTCGTGCCAGGACTGCGGCGGCGCGAGGTTCAGGCGCGCCCACACGTGGCGGTTGTACAGCAGCGTGTTGATGCGATGCACGCCCAGCGGCGCCGCCATGATGCGCCCGCCCCGGCTCACCGTCTGCAGCACCACGGGGAACATCACCTGGCGCCAGCGCCCGCGTTGCGCCACGTCGTCCAGCGGCAGCACCAGGCCCAGGCCGGCCCAGTCGGTGAGCGTGCGGCCGATCACCTGGGCGACATCGGGCGCCTCGCCGGCCAGCACACGGCCCGTGAGCACCTTGATCGCCGCGCCGCCGCCGCCGCCCGGGATCGCGTCGTCGTGCCAGCCCACGCCCTGGGCGGCGAGTTGCTGGACGAGGCGGTCGGCGGCTGCGCGTTCGCTGGCGGAGGTCCACCAGTGCAGGACGTTCAGCGTCGGGGCCTGCGGCGGGGTCTGGGCGTTCGCGCTGGGGATCATGCGAGGAAAGAGGGCCAACCCCAGCATAAGCGCGAGCCCCGCGCACGCGCGCCGCCGCACGCCTGTCGAAAGCCTGCGCTTTGCAATGTTGTGTAAGCCCGTGGCGTGGATGCGCATGAAGCCCTGCAGGGCGAGGAAGCGAGGACGTAATGATGCGTAATGCGAGCGCGCTGGCAATGCTGGAAACCACCTTGTGGATCAAGCACTTGGGATACCCCCGACGGTGGCGCTCGCGCCGCTCGCGTTACGTGGGGCCCGATGCTAACTTGCGCCACGCCGCACCGGGGCCGTGGTCCCGGCGCCTTCACGCAAGAAGGAACCTCCTCCCATGAACGCATTGCTTCGATCGACCGCGCTCGGCGCCCTCGCCCTCACCTGCGTCGCGCACGCCGGTGCTGGCACGTTGACGCTGGAGAGCTGGCGCACCGACGACAAGACGCTGTGGGACACGGTGCTGCTGCCGGCGTTCACGAAGGCGCATCCGGGCATCACCGTCAAGTTCACGCCCACGGCGCCGCCCGAATACAACTCGGTGCTGAGCGCGCGCCTGGCCTCGGGCAGCGCCGGCGACCTGATCACGTGCCGGCCCTTCGACGTGTCGCTGGACCTCTACAAGAAGGGCCACCTCGACAAGCTCAACGGCACGCCGGCGCTCGCCAATTTCCCGGACTCGGCCAAGGTCGCCTGGCAGACCGACGACGGCAAGGACACCTACTGCGTGCCGATGGCCTCGGTGATCCACGGCTTCTTCTACAACAAGAAGATCTTCGGCGAGCTGGGCCTGAAGCCGCCGGCCACCGAGCCCGAGTTCTTCGCGGTGCTCGACAAGGTCAAGGCGTCCGGAAAATACGTGCCCCTGTCGCTGGGCACCGCCGATCAATGGGATACCAGCCAGGTCGTCTTCACCGGCATCGGCCCGAACTACTGGAAGGGCGAGGAGGGCCGCAAGGCGCTGATCGCCGGCAAGGCGAAGTTCACCGACCCGCAATTCGTCGGCGTGTGGCAGACGATGGCCAAGTGGCCGCCGTACCTCGCCAAGGGCTACCAGGCGCAGACCTACGGCGATTCGCAGACGCTGTTCGCCTCCGGCAAGGCCGCCGTGTTCCCGGCCGGCTCGTGGGACATCGCGTTCTTCCAGAAAGAAGGCGGCCTCGACTTCGGCGCGTTCCCGCCGCCGGTGCGCAAGGCGGGCGACCCCTGCTACATCTCCGACCACGCCGACATCGGCATGGGCATCAACAGCGCCAGCAAGAACAAGGCCGACGCCAAGGTGTTCCTGGACTGGATCGCGTCGAAGGAATTCGCCGAGCTGTACACCAACAAGGCCACCGGCTTCTTCTCGCTGTCGAAGTTCCCGGTCGACGTGCAGAACCCCGTGGCCCGGCAGATGGTGGGCTGGCGCGCCCAGTGCAAGTCGACGATCCGCCTCAATGCCCAGATCATGAGCCGCGGCGAGCCGAGCATGGAGAACGAGCTCTGGAACGTGAACTCGCAGGTGCTCAACGGCAAGATGACGCCGCAGGATGCCGCCGCCCGTATCCAGACCGGATTCGCCAAGTGGTACAAGCCCGCGCCGTGAGCCATGCACCCGCGGGCTTGACGCGCGTGGCGGCGTCGCCATGAAACAGAAGGCCGGCTGGCACGTCCTGGTGTTTCTCGCGCCGGCGCTGCTCGTCTACACGGCATTCAGCGCGTGGCCCTTGCTGGCCACGCTGCGCCTGGGCCTGTACGGCACCGACGACGTCGGCCATGTGAGCTTCGTCGGACTGGGCAACTTCCACCGGCTGCTGTTCGAGGAGCACTGGTTCGGCGCGTTCCGCAACGCGATGGTCAACAACATCGAGTTCTTCGCGATCCACACCCTGGTGCAGAACCCGGTGGCGCTGCTGCTCGCGGCGCTTCTGTCGCTGCGCGGCGTGCGCGGCGCGGCGGCCTACCGCACCGTGCTGTTCCTGCCCACGCTGCTGTCGGTGGTCATCATCGGCTTCACCTGGCAGCTGATCCTGTCGCCGCTGTGGGGCGTCACCGAGAAGCTGATGACCGCGGTCGGCCTCGGCGATGCGTTCGGGCCGTGGCTGGGCCAGGAGAACACCGCGCTGCCCGCGGTCGCGCTGATCTCGGTGTGGCAGTTCGTCGGCATCCCCATGATGCTGATCTACGCGGCGCTGATCGCGATTCCCGAGGAGATCATCGAGGCGGCCGCGGTCGAAGGCGCGAGCCCGTGGCGCATCTTCTGGACGATCCGCCTGCCGCTGATCCTGCCGACGCTGGGCCTCGTCAACATCCTGACCTTCGTCGGCAACTTCAACGCGTTCGACCTGATCTACGCCGTCAAGGGCGCGCTCGCGGGCCCGAACTTCGCCACCGACCTGCTTGGCACCTTGTTCTACCGCACCTTCTTCGGCTACCAGTCGGAGATGGGCAGCGCCACGATGGGCGCGGCGCTGGCGACGCTGATGTTCCTGGTGATCCTGTGCGGCGTCGGCCTCTATTTCTTCGTGATCCAGCGCCGCTTGCAGCGCTTCGCGTCATGAGCGCGCACGCGAGCTGGCGGCGCGCGGGCGCGCTCGGGCGCACGACGCTCGTGCACCTGACGCTGGGCGGCTATTGCCTGCTGGTGCTGGGGCCGATCCTGCTGGTGCTGCTGAACTCGTTCAAGACGCGCCAGGGCATCTTCGACGACCCGCTCGGCTGGCCGTCCAAGGCGACGCTGAGCCTGGCCGGCTACGGCAAGGTGCTGGGCGACGCCGCCGTCGGCCACATGTTCGTCAACAGCGCGGTCGTGACCGGCGTGGCGCTCGCGGCGATCCTGCTGCTGGGCGCGATGGCCGCATGGGCGCTGACCGAGTACGGCTTTTTCGGCAACCGCGTGCTCGCGCTGTTCCTCGCATTCGGCATCATGGTGCCGATCCGCCTCGGCTCGGTCGCCATCCTGCAGGAGATGGTGGCGCTGAACCTCGTCAACACGCTGACCGCGCTGGTGCTGGTCTACATCGCGCAGGGCCTGCCGCTGGCGGTGATGATCCTGTCGGAGTTCATCGCCCAGGTGCCGCAGGAACTGAAGGACGCGGCGCGCTGCGACGGCGTGGGCGAGTACCGCATCTTCTTCCAGGTGGTGCTGCCGCTGATCCGCCCGGCCGTGGCCACCGTGGCCGTGTTCACGATGGTGCCGATCTGGAACGACCTCTGGTTCCCGCTGATCCTCGCGCCGTCGGAAGAGACGCAGACGATCACGCTGGGCGTGCAGCAGTTCGTCGGCCAGTTCGCCACCGACTGGAACGCCGTGCTCGCCGCGCTGTCGCTGGCGGTGCTGCCCATCCTCGTGCTGTACGCGCTGTTCTCGCGCCAGCTGATCCGCGGCATCACCGCGGGCGCCGTCAAATAGCGCACTTTCCCAGGTTTCCATGGCCCAGGTCGAACTCTCCAACGTCTCCAAGAGCTACGGCAGCTCGCGCGTGCTGCACGACATCGACCTGCGCGTCGCCGACGGCGAGCTGGTGGTGCTGGTGGGCCCGAGCGGCTGCGGCAAGTCGACGCTGCTGCGCATGATCTGCGGCCTCGAGCCGATCACGGCGGGCGAGCTGCGCATCGACGGCGTGGTCGTCAACGAGCTGCCGCCGGCCCAGCGCGGCATCGCGATGGTGTTCCAGAGCTACGCGCTGTACCCGCACATGACGGTGCGCGGCAACATGGCCTTCGGCCTGAAGATCCACGGCGCGGGCAAGGCGGATCGCGACGCGCGCGTGGCGGCGGCGGCGAAGGCGCTGCACATCGACCACCTGCTGGACCGCCGCCCGCGCGAGCTCTCCGGCGGCCAGCGCCAGCGCGTGGCGATCGGACGTGCCATCGTGCGCCAGCCCAAGCTGTTCCTGTTCGACGAACCGCTGTCCAACCTCGACGCCGCGCTGCGCGTGAAGACGCGCATCGAGCTCGCGCGGCTGCACCGCGAGCTCGCCGCGACCATGGTGTACGTCACGCACGACCAGGTCGAGGCGATGACGCTCGGCGACCGCATCGTGGTGATGCACGAGGGCCGCATCCAGCAGGCCGGCTCGCCGCTGGAGCTGTACGAACATCCGGCCAATCGCTTCGTCGCGTCCTTCATCGGTTCGCCGACGATCAACCTCGTGCCGTCGACCGCCCTGGCGTGCTCCGCCGCGGGCGTGCG
>FTKD01000090.1_pt2 | contig 17089 bp, 20 predicted proteins | sample 1658191 | NCBI WGS metagenome assembly FTKD01 (sample SAMEA3914808, study PRJEB12502) | metagenome | biome: forest; material: soil | place: Canada | collected 2011-08-03 | depth 0.3 m
GGTGGCCGAGAAGACGCTCGCCAGGACGCGCGCGCCGATCGCCGGCATCACGCTGCGCCAGAACCCGTCGGTGCTGCGCGCCCGCGCCGCCTACGTGCAGGCCGCGCTGGCCACGCAGCGCAACGACGTGCAGGCGCCGATGGACGGCGTCGTCGCGCGCCGCTCGGTGCAGGTGGGCCAGCACGTCGCCGCCGGTGCCGCGCTGCTGGCGGTGGTGCCGCTGCAGGGCGCGTGGATCGACGCCAACTTCAAGGAGCCGCAGCTGCGCCACATCCAGGTCGGCCAGCCGGTCACGATCGCCACCGACCTGTACGGCGGCCACGTCGAATACCACGGCATCGTCGCCAGCATCGCCGCCGGCTCGGGCGGTGCGTTCTCGCTGCTGCCGCCGCAGAACGCGACCGGCAACTGGATCAAGGTCGTGCAGCGCGTGCCGGTGCGCATCGCGCTGGACCCGAAGGAGCTCGCCGCGCATCCGCTGCGCGTGGGCCTGTCGACCGACGTGACGATCGACACGCACCAGCGCAGCGACCAGGAGAAGCCCGCGATGACGCTGCCCGGCACGACCTTCTCGACGCCGGTCTTCGACGCCCAGCTGAAGACCGCCGAGGCGCACGCGGACGCGCTGATCGCCCAAGAGGCCGGGAGCGCGCAGTGAGCAGCGCGGCCCCTGCCCTGCCCGCCGCAGGCGCGGCGCAGCCGGCGCCCGCGGGGCTGCCGCCGCTGCCGTCCCACCTGCTGCCAATCTTCACGATCGCGGTCGCGTTGTCCACCTTCATGGAGGTGCTCGACACCTCGATCGCCAACGTCGCCGTGCCCACCATCGCCGGCAACCTGGCGGTGAGCCCGAACCAGGGCACGTGGGTGATCTCGTCGTACGGGCTGGCCGCGGCCATCGTCGTGCCGCTGACCGGCTGGATCGCGCGCCGCTTCGGCGAAGTGCGCGTGTTCGTCATCTCGGTGCTGCTGTTCACGCTCGCGTCCGCGCTGTGCGGCCTGGCGACGAGCCTGCCGATGCTGGTCGCGTTCCGTTTCCTGCAAGGCCTGGTGTCCGGCCCGATGGTGCCGTTGTCGCAGACGCTGCTGCTGCAGAACTATCCGCCGGCCAAGCGCGGCATGGCGATGGCGCTGTGGGCGATGACCGTCGTCGTCGCGCCGATCTTCGGGCCGCTGCTGGGCGGCTGGATCACCGACAACGCGACGTGGCCGTGGATCTTCTACATCAACGCCCCCATCGGCCTGTTCGCGGCGTTCACCACGTGGACGCTGCTGCGCCGCCGCGACACGCCCACCGCGCGCTCGCCGATCGACGTCACCGGCCTCGTCGCGCTGGTGCTGGGCGTGGGTGCCCTGCAGGTGATGCTGGACAACGGCAACGACCTGGACTGGTTCAACTCGAACGTGATCTGCGTCCTGGGTGTCGTCGCCGTCGTGGGCCTGACCTTCCTGGTGATCTGGGAGCTGACCGACGACCATCCGGTGGTCGACCTCACGCTGTTCAAGACGCGCAACTTCCGCTTCGGCGTGATCGCGATGGCGTTCGGCTACATGGCGTTCTTCGCGATGACCGTGCTGATCCCGCTGTGGCTGCAGACGGTGATGAACTACACGCCGACCTGGGCCGGCATCGCGACCGCCCCGGTGGGCATCTTCGCGTTGATCATCTCGCCGCTCGTCGGCCGCAACATCCAGCGCTTCGACCTGCGCGCGGGCGCGACGCTGGCCTTCGTCGTGTTCGGCCTGACCGCGTGGTGGTTCTCCACGTTCAACCTCGACACCTCGTTGGGCCACATCGTGCTGCCGCGCCTCGTGCAGGGCGTCGCCGTGGCGTTCTTCTTCATCCCGATCAACCAGATCCTGCTGTCGGGCGTGACGCCCTCGCGCATGGCCGCGGCGTCGGGCCTGTCGAACTTCTTCCGCACGTTGTCGGGCAGCATGGGCACGGCCATCGTGACCACGCTGTGGGCGCACCGCACGCAGATCCACGAGGTGCGCCTGGCCGAGAACCTGACGACCAACGGCGTCGCGTCGCAGTCCTACCTGGACGGCCTCGCGCAAGGCGGCGTGTCGGGCAGCGCGGGCTACGCCCAGGTGCAGGGCCTGATCCATTCGCAGAGCGCGATGCTCGCCACCAACGAGGTGTTCTGGGGCATCGCGGTGCTGTTCGGGCTGCTGATCGGATTCGTCTGGTTGACGAAGCCGCCGTTCGGCGTGGCCGGCGGTGCGGCCGGCGGGCATTGAACCCACCGACCAGTGCGTCGTCGCGCACTCAGGCGCGGCGGCGACGCGCGATGCAGGCCAGCGCGCCGATGCCCGCGATCAGCAGCGCGGGGCTGGCCGGTTCCGGCACCGGCGTGGTGTTGAGCGTGATGGTGAAGGACTCTCCGGCGTCGGGCACGATGCCCTGCATGTTGACCCACACCGCGTCGGGCGTGAACGAGATGCGCGACGCGTCGAGGCCCGCGAAGGTCGTCGCCAGCGTGTAGCCCGTCCAGGCGCCCCCGGCCGAGAGATGGCTGAACTCGTAGCCGTTGAACGTGGAGGAGGTCCAGGCGGCCGTCCCGGAATCGATGGTCAGCGACAGCGTCTGCGCGCCCAGATCGATGGTCGCGGCATCGACGAAGCCCGCGCAGAGATCGGCACCGACGTTGCCGCCGGCGCACTGGATTTCCGGGCCGGCGCCGACGGTCACGTTGCGCGAGGCGTAGGTGGTCGAGGTGTCCGGGAACAGCCAGGACACGTCGACCGACGTCCCGGTGAGATCGTTGGCGGCGAGTGCCGGTGCCGTGGCGGCGAGCGCGAGTGCGCAGACGGTGAGTCCGCGCGCGAATGAACGTGTCATGAAGTCCTCCTGTGGCCCGACCGCGGGCCTGCGTCGCCCGTGTGTCGGGACAGGTCACGACTGTGGAAGTCGACCCCTGTCGCGGCCATCCCTTGTTCGCGCGGACCCCCACATTCGGGGCAGCCGGACGCCGCTATGATGCGCAACGGCCACCCCCATCGGCGGCCGACGTCGCTCGGACGGTTCCGGGCGCTCACGTGAAAGTCCTCCATGTCCTCATCCGCAGGCAAGCGCCGCTTCGCGCGCATCGATCGCCTTCCCCCCTATGTCTTCAACATCACGGCCGAGCTGAAGCTCGCCGCCCGCCAGCGCGGCGAAGACATCATCGACCTGAGCATGGGCAACCCCGACGGGGCCACGCCGGCGCACATCGTCGCCAAGCTCACGGAGGTCGCGCAGCGGCCCGACACCCACGGCTACTCCGCGTCCAAGGGCATCCCGCGCCTGCGCCGCGCGATCTCGCACTGGTACAAGGAGCGCTACCAGGTCGACATCGATCCCGACAAGGAAGCCATCGTCACGATCGGCTCCAAGGAAGGCCTCGCGCACCTGATGCTGGCCACGCTCGATCGCGGCGACACCGTGCTGGTGCCCGACCCGAGCTACCCGATCCACATCTACGGGGCGGTGATCGCCGGCGCCGACATCCGCTCGGTGCCGATGGTGCCCGGCATCGACTTCTTCGCCGAGCTGGAACGCGCGATCCGCGGCAGCTACCCCAAGCCCAAGATGATGGTGCTGGGCTTTCCGTCGAATCCGACCGCGCAGTGCGTGGAGTTCGACTTCTTCGAACGCGTGATCGCGCTGGCGAAGAAGCACGACATCTTCGTCGTGCACGACCTGGCCTACGCCGACATCGTGTTCGACGGCTGGAAGGCGCCGTCCATCATGCAGGTGCCCGGCGCCAAGGACATCGCCGTCGAGTTCTTCACGCTCAGCAAGAGCTACAACATGGCCGGCTGGCGCATCGGCTTCATGGTGGGCAACCCCGACCTCGTCGCCGCGCTGGCGCGCATCAAGAGCTATCACGACTACGGCACCTTCACCCCGCTGCAGGTGGCCGCGATCGCGGCGCTCGAAGGCGACCAGGCCTGCGTCGCCGAGATCGCGGCCAGGTACCAGGCGCGCCGCGACGTGCTGCACAAGGGTCTCACCGAGATCGGCTGGGACGTGGAGCTGCCCAAGGCCTCGATGTACATCTGGGCCCGCATCCCGCCGCACTATCGCGATCTCGGCTCGCTCGAATTCGCCAAGCGCCTGCTCGAGAAGGCCAAGGTCTGCGTGTCGCCCGGCATCGGCTTCGGCGACCATGGCGACGACTACGTGCGCTTCGCGCTGATCGAGAACGAGTCGCGGATACGGCAGGCCGTACGCGGGATCCGCGCGATGTTCAAGGCCGACGAGGTCGTGCGCGCCGCCTGACGTCCGCCCGCGCAAAGGGCCCGGCGCGCGCTCGTCGTCCTCGCGCTGCTGCGCAGGAACCGCTAACCCGCCTCCGGCGACACCGCGCCGGCGGGCGGCTCGTCGGGCTCCCCGATCGCCGCCTGCCGCTTCGAGTGGACGTGCCGGATCCCCAGCGCGATCAGGATGCGCGTCGTCACCGACAAGGCGGCGATGAAGATGCCCACCAGCAGCGTGTCGCGTTCGTGCTCGCGGCCGTCGGCCTGGCGCCGCATCAGGAACTTGTGTTCGTTCTCGGCCAGCAGGCTCACCTGCTGGCGGATCTCGGTCATGGCCTGTTCGCCGCCGCTGTTGCGGATCGCCACTTGTGCGGCGTTGAAGCCCTGCTGCTGGCGCACGACGATGGTCTGGCCGAGTTCGGTCAGCTTGGCGGAGACGGCGGAGTCCAGCTTGGACAGGTTGGCCTCCTGCTTCGCGCTGGCGACGAGCAGCGCGCGCAACCGGGTCGAGTCCTCGGCCTCGCTCTTCAAGGCCGCCTGGAACGCCGCCAGGTGCGCATCGTCGCCGGTGATGATGAAGTCGCGCTGCGCGACATCGGCGTTCTGCACGGAGATGTACAGCCCGTCCACCACGTCGAGCACCTCGTAGGCGCGGTCGACCCGGTCGCGGTTCTCGACCGACAGCTGGTGATAGTGGTACGACAGGTAGGCGCCCAGCGCCACGACCGTCGCCATCGGGATGGCGGCGATCGAATGCCACAGCACCAGCCGCCGGGGCGGCCAGCGCAATGTCTGCCAGAACTTCTCCATGGATCAGCAACCTCTCGTTGGCTCGTCCCGGGGTCCCTGGCAAGCCGCAGTCCTGTCGCGTTTCCCGCGGCGGCAGCAGGCGACCCGCGCGGCCGCTACCATCCAAGGGCTGCGCCCGCCTTCGCGGACGCGTGAACCACCGAGGCCCGCCATGCAAGTGATCACGCCCCACCCGTCCGATCTCGGCGACGGCTTCCTCGTGCACCGGGCGCTGCCGAGCGCCGCGCGGCGCTCGGTGGGGCCGTTCGTCTTCCTCGACCAGTTCGGCCCGGTGCAACTGAGCCCCGGCAAGGGCCTGGACGTGCGGCCGCATCCGCACATCGGGCTGGCCACGGTCAGCTACCTGTTCGAAGGCACGATCCTGCACCGCGACAGCCTGGGCAGCGTCGTGCCGATCCGGCCCGGCGAGGTGAACTGGATGACGGCCGGCCGCGGCATCGTGCACTCCGAGCGCTCGCCAGACGAATTGCGTGCCGACGGCCCGCGCCTGTGGGGCCTGCAGTTCTGGGTCGCCCTGCCGCTGGCGCTGGAGCAATGTCCGCCGGCGTTCGCGCACCACGGCGTCGACACCATCCCGCGCGTGGAACGCCCGGGCGTGCGCATGAGCGTCGTGCTGGGCGAGGCGTTCGGCGCCACGTCGCCGGTGGCCATCACGTCGCCGATGTTCCTGGTGGACGTGCGGCTGGATGCCGGCGCCACGCTCGAACTGGATGTCGGCTACGCCGAGCGCGCGGCTTATGTGCTCGAGGGTGAGGTGCGTGCCAACGACGCGCCCGCGGCCACGCCGCCCGAGCACCTGATCGCCTTCGACGCGGGCGAACCTGCACGGCTGACGGCCGGCGGCGAGCCCGCGCACGTCGTGCTGCTGGGCGGGCCGCCGCTCGATGCGCCGCGCTTCCTCTGGTGGAACTTCGTGTCCAGCCAGCGCGACCTGATCCTGGAGGCGCAGGCCGCGTGGTCGGAGCAGCGCTTCCCGAGCGTGCCGGGCGAGACGGAATACATCCCGCTGCCGTCGCGTCCGCTGCCGCCGGCGCCGACACCGCTCTGACGACTTCGTCACCCCTCTCAAGGAATCGGCATGTCCACTCCGCGACCTCCCAAGACCCCGCTGCCAGACCCCGATGAAGAGCGCCTCGACGAGGCGCTGGACGAGACCTTTCCGGCCAGCGACCCCGTGCAGCCCTCCCCGTACGAGAAGTTGCCGCCCGCGGATGCGCCCGGCAGCGACGTCCACGACCGGTGACCGCGTCGCCATTGACGCTGGCCGTGCTGAACGGCCACGCGCTGTTCACGTTCCTCGACCTCGCCGGCACCTTCGCGTTCGCGATCAGCGGCGCGGTGGCGGCCAAGGAGCGCGGGCTGGACTGGTTCGGCATCCTCGTGATCGCCTTCACGGTGGCGTGCGGCGGCGGCGTGTTGCGCGATCTCTGCATCGGCGCGATCCCGCCGGCCGGCCTGGCCGACTGGCGCTACCTGGCCACCGCGGTGGTGGCCGCGGTGCTGGCGACGGCCTCGCAAGGCCTGGTCGAGCGCCTGGCGCATCCGGTGGTGCTGTTCGACTCGCTGGGCCTGGGCCTGTTCGCCGTCACAGGGGCGCAGAAGGCGCTGCTGTTCGGCTGGAACGTCGAGGTGGCGGTGCTGATGGGCATGGTCACGGCGGTGGGCGGCGGCGTCGCGCGCGACGTGCTGCTCAACCGCGTGCCGGTGATCCTGCAGCGCGAGATCTACGCGTCGGCCGCGCTGGTGGGGGCGGCGATCGCCGCGTTCGGCGACCTGCTGGGCGGGGCGTCGCCGGTGCTCACCTGGTGCGCCGTCACCGCCTGCTTCGCGCTGCGCTATCTGTCGCTGCGATTCAGCTGGAACCTGCCGCGCTTCAAGCGCAAGGGGCGGCCCGAGGCGGGCGACTCGATGCATGGACAGACGCGCGAGTAGGCCCGCGCCGGCAAGGACTTCGCGGGCGGAACAGAATCGCCTCCCGACCCGACCTCGAGGAACTCCATGACCGATCTCTCCACCTTCGCGATCACCCACAAGTGGCCTGCGGCGCATCCCGACCGGCTGCAGCTGTACTCGCTGCCGACGCCCAACGGCGTGAAGGTGTCGATCGCGCTGGAAGAGACGGGCCTGCCGTACGAGCCGCATCTGGTGCGCTTCGACGCCAACGACCAGATGTCGCCAGAGTTCCGTTCGCTGAATCCAAACAACAAGATCCCGGCCATCATCGACCCGGACGGCCCAGGCGGCCGCCCGCTGGCGCTGTTCGAGTCTGGCGCGATCCTGATCTACCTGGCCGAGAAGACGGGGCAGTTGATGTCCGCGGACGCGGCCGCGCGCTACGAGACGATCCAGTGGGTGATGTTCCAGATGGGCGGCATCGGGCCGATGTTCGGGCAAGTGGGCTTCTTCAACAAGTTCGCCGGCAAGGACTATGAAGACAAGCGCCCGCGCGACCGCTACGTGGGCGAGTCGCGCCGCCTGCTGGGCGTGCTGGACCAGCGGCTGGCCGACCGCGCGTGGATCATGGGCGACACGTACTCGATCGCCGACATCGCCAGCTTCCCGTGGATCAACAACCTGGTCGGCTTCTACGAGGCCGGCGCCCTGGTGGGCTTCGATGATTTCGTGCACGTGAAGCGCGCGCTGGCGGCGTTCATGGCGCGGCCGGCGGTGGTCAGGGGCTTGGGCATTCCGAAACGGCCCGCGGCCTGATCAACGCGGCGCACGCTCCAGCTGCCACGTGCTGGCGCCGCGCAGAAAGCCGACCGACTCGTAGATGCCGATCGCGACGTCGTCGGGATCGGCCAGCATCACCAGCGTCCGCAGGCCCATGGCGTCGAAGCCGTGGCGGCAGACGGCGTGGACAAGCGCGGTACACAGGCCGCGTCGGCGCCACGCGGGATGCGTGGACACGTACTGGAAGCGGCCGCACCCGTCGGCGCGCTCGCGGTCGTGGAACAACCCGCACGACGCGGCGAGCGCGCGGCGGCCATCGGCCTGGGCGACCAGGCCGAACCAGTGCCCCAGTCCGGCCTGCTGCATGGCCGCGTAGCGCGCCATCTGGCGCTCGGCGAAGACGCGGTAGCCAGTGGGCTCCAGACGGCCTGCATCGACACTTACCTGCTTGTCGACCACCGCGGCGCCGTCGATCGGCAGGTCCAGCACATGGAACGAGAGCCCTTCGGGCCACGCTCGCGCTGGCTCACGAAGTTGCTCGCGCGTCAGGGTCAGCACGGTCGCCTCGGTAAGCACGAAGCCCGCCCCGCTGAACTCGGGCGGCAACAGCGGACGATCGCGCGCGTCGATGCCGAAGGCGCGATGGCGCGACTCGGGCTGCACCGACGCGATCTCCGCGTCGAACAGCGCCATCCAGCGCGCCAGGTCGCCCCCGCGTGGCGCGTGCGCGAACAGCAGGAAGTTGCCCCACCAGAACGCCGGGTTGGCGGGCGTACGCACGAGCAGGTGGTTGCCGCGATCGACCACCTCGCCATCGAAATCCGCGAAAATCAAATCGGTCTGCCAGCCGAGACAAAGCCCGTCGCGAAGGCTCATCATCGCAGCCCCAGCAACTCTGCGACGGGTTCGCTCAACAGCTCGATGAGTTCCGGGTCCATGTAGTTGTAGTCGTCGGGGATGTCGAGCACGTGCAGCGTCTTGTCGACCAGCAAGCCGCGGTGCTCGGCCATCAACCGGGACTTGTGCTTGTCTTCCATCACGAGGACGACGTCGGCCCATGCGAGGTCGGCCGCGGACACTACGCGGCGCGCGCCCGCGTTCGTGCCCGCGGACCGCGCATGCACCTGCGGGTGGCCGCGCCACACCTGTTCGCCGGTGGGGCTGCGCCACTGGTTGCGGCTGCAGACGAACAGCACGTTGAGGCGTGCCTCGGTGCCGGTCGCGCGATTGGAGGGGCTCATCGGCCAGATTGGATCACGCTGTCGCAGCGACTCCGCCACGCGCCCGGCCACCAGCAAGAGCATGGCATCGGACGCGTGCGGGTCGCGCGCTGGCGCGAGCGCTGTCTCGAGGCCGGGATTGAACGCGTTCTTCCTCGAGATGTTCCACCGGTGAAGGTCGACGTGGGCCGCGCGTTGCTCGCAATCCTGGACAATGCCTTGAGCGTCGCGTGACGGCGCTTTGCCTGCGGCGCTTTTTTCCAGGCGCACGCGACCCGGAGAGCCAAGCCCCCGCCCGGCCTGCCGCTCGCGACGACGCCCCCGGGAACGCCAGGCGCGCAGCGCCTGGCAAAAAAGCGCCGCAGGCATCATCAACGGGAAAGGACGCCAGACATCTTGGTCGCCGCTGAGTAGGCGGCCATGATGTCTAGTCGCTCTTGCGCCGGCGCACCGCCGCGAACAGCGCTGCGAGGCCGGCCATCATCAGCGCCGCGTTCTGCGGCTCGGGAATGGCGGGCGGTGGGGGCGGCGGCGGCGATACCGGTGGGCTCTGGTTGATGTACAGCGTGCCGGCGCCACCGAGGGAATCGTCCGAGTGGACGTAGAAGCCAAACGTCTCGCCCGCAACCACCAGCAGGTTGTCGACTTCGCCGCTGCTGGGCGTGTCCGTGTCGTACATCACCGACAACTGCGTTTCGGTGTCGTTCTCGATGTAGCCGCCCTGGTCGTAGATCGTGCCGGAGGTGTCGACCGACGTGAAGGTCCACGTGAACGAGACGAGTTGGGAGGCCGCGAAGGTCTGCAGGTAGAACGTCGTGTTGTCGCCGACGCCGTTGTTGGAGCCGGTGATCGAGAACGATGGATAGATGCCGGAGATGCTGCCGTCGCCGCCGCTGTCGTTGGTGAACACCCAGGCCGCGTTCGCGCCGCCGCAGAAGCCCGCCAGCGCGAACGTACCCAGCGCCAGCGTGGTTGCACGAATGGTCTTCTGCATGGATCCTCCTGAGGTTGCCGCACCGCAGCAAGGCTGCAGCACCGTGAAGGAGGATCGTCGGAGCTGGAGCTGTCGGCGTCAATTGCCGAGGCGCGCGAAGCTAGGGATGCGAGCGATGCGCGGCCGCGCGCCGGCCCCTGCGGTCCTAGGGGGCCGCAGGCTCGGGCGCCGCGTCGGAAGCGGACGGCCTGCGGACGTTCATGACTTGGTTTACCCTGCGCGCACCGCCCTGCGCACTGGCCGTCGAGCGATCCGTTCAACGGGATCGCCGCAGCCTCGCATCGCCCCGCATTCACCTTGGAGAAGAACCCATGAAGACCCGTGCAGCCGTCGCCTGGAAGGCCGGCGCCCCGTTGAGCATCGAGACCGTCGACCTGGAGGGCCCGAAGGCCGGCGAGGTGCTGGTGGAGATCAAGGCCACCGGCATCTGCCACACCGACCAGTTCACGTTGTCGGGCGCCGATCCCGAAGGCCTGTTCCCGGCCATCCTCGGCCACGAAGGCGCGGGCGTGGTGGTGGAGGTCGGGCCCGGCGTGACCACGCTGCGACGCGACGACCACGTGATTCCTCTCTACACGCCGGAGTGCCGCCAGTGCAAGTTCTGCCTGTCGCGCAAGACGAACCTGTGCCAGCAGATCCGCTCCACGCAGGGCCGCGGCCTGATGCCCGACGCGACGAGCCGCTTCTCGATGGACGGCCGGCCCATCCTGCACTACATGGGCACGTCCACGTTCAGCAACTACATCGTCGTGCCGGAGATCGCGCTGGCGAAGATCCGCCCCGACGCACCGTTCGACAAGGTCTGCTACATCGGCTGCGGCGTCACCACGGGCGTCGGCGCGGTGCTGTTCACCGCCAAGGTGGAAGCCGGCGCCAACGTGGTGGTGTTCGGCCTGGGCGGCATCGGCCTGAACGTGATCCAGGGCGCGCGGATGGTGGGCGCCGACAAGATCATCGGCATCGACATCAACCCGGCGCGCGAAGCCATGGCGCGCCAGTTCGGCATGACGCACTTCATCAACCCGAAGGACCACGCCAACGTCGTCGACGCGATCGTGCAGCTGACCGGCGGCGGCGCCGACTACAGCTTCGAGTGCATCGGCAACACCACCACGATGCGCCAGGCGCTCGAGTGCTGCCACAAGGGCTGGGGCCAGAGCATCGTCATCGGCGTGGCCGGCGCGGGCCAGGAGATCTCCACGCGGCCGTTCCAGCTGGTGACCGGGCGCGAATGGAAGGGCTCGGCATTCGGCGGCGCGCGCGGCCGCACCGACGTGCCGAAGATCGTCGACTGGTACATGGACGGCAAGATCGCCATCGACCCGCTGATCACCCACACGCTGAAGCTGGAGGAGATCAACCACGGCTTCGAGCTGATGGAGCGCGGCGAGTCGATCCGCTCGGTGGTCGTCTTCTGATGGCCGGTCTCGAGACGCTGTCCGAGCACGCCTCGTTCGGCGGCGTGCAGGGCTTCTACCGGCACGCGTCGAGCAGCATCGGGTCGACCATGCGCGTCGGCGTCTACCGGCCACCGCAGGCGCTGGCCGGTGCCGCCGTGCCGGCATTGATCTGGCTGGCAGGCCTGACCTGCACCGAGGAAACCTTCGCGGTCAAGGCCGGCGCGCAACGCGTGGCCGCCGAACTGGGCCTGATGCTGGTCACGCCCGATACCAGTCCGCGCGACACCGGCGTGGACGGTGCCGCGGCGAGCTGGGATTTCGGCGACGGCGCGGGCTTCTACCTCGACGCCACGCAGGCGCCGTGGGCCGCGCGCTGGCGCATGGAGAGCTACGTCACGCAGGAGCTGCCCGCGCTGCTCGCGGCGCACTTTCCGTGGCAGCGCGAACGCCTGGGGCTGTTCGGCCATTCGATGGGCGGCCACGGCGCGTTGACGCTGGCGCTGCGGCATCCGCAGGCGTACCGCAGCGTGTCGGCGTTCGCGCCGGTGGCCGCACCGACGCAGTGTCCCTGGGGCGTCAAGGCGTTCACCCATTACCTCGGCGACGACCGTACGACCTGGAACGACCACGATGCCACCGAGTTGGTGAAGGCCGGGGCGCGCGTGCCGGCGTTGCTCGTCGACCAAGGGCTGGCGGACAAGTTCCTGGCGGAGCAGTTGCACGTCGATCGCTTCGAGGCCGCGTGCCGCGCCGCCGGACAGCCGCTGACGCTGCGCCGCCACGCCGGCTACGACCATGGCTACTTCTTCATCGCCAGCTTCATCGAGGATCACCTGCGCTTTCATGCGCGCGCATTGACGGCGGACTGACATTGGCGACGCGCTGGCGTTCCCGCGCAGGCGTCACGCGCGACCGCGCTGGCGCCAGCCGACGACCAGGCCCGCCACCATGAACAGCGCGGCATTGGCGAACAGGCGAACACCGCGTTCGAACGCCGCGCGGCCCGAATCCTCGGCGCCCTTTTCGTCGCGGACGAACTGCTCGCGATTGCGGATCAGGGCCTGGGTCGGACTGAACAGCGCGCGATTGCCTTTCGCGTCGACGAATTCCACCAGCCGTCCCTGGAACAGATAGTTGATGGTCGCCGCTTCGGTACTCTGCGCGGTGCGGGCCTCCGGCGACAACGGCGCCTTCTCCCAACCGCCGTCCGGTTCGCGTCCGTGCAGCGCCACCGCCGCGAATTCCTGGGCCTGCAGCAGACGCACGGTCTTCATCACGTGCAGGCTCATCGACGCCTCCCAGACGGGCAGGATCAGCGCCACCGCCACCATCAGTGCCGGGCCGCGCGACACGCCATGGCGCGCGAGACGCCGGCATCCTTCATAGACCAGGACGAAGGCGCCGACCAGCAGTACCGCCTCTCCCAGGACTTCCAGCCAGCCTATCGAGTCAAACATCGAGCGAGCGCCTTCAAGTTCGTGAAAGCGCGATTGTCGTGCCCTTTGGCCGCGGCCGCTCGGGCCGCTGTCTCAGTGCCCCGCGACGACCGTGATCAGCCGCACCACTTGCGATTGCGCGCGCCGCAACGTCGACGGATGCGCCAGCGACGCGGCCTTGTAGTGCATCGCGCGCCAGCCGGTCGCCACGATCACGGCCAGGCTCACGGATTGGTTGGACAGCCACATCGACATCACAGCTCCTTCACGGACACTCGCGCGCCCAGACGATCAAGAAAGCGAACAACAGCGACAAGAGCGTGGTCAGCGCATAGAGCGCTCCGGACGATCCGACGAGGCGTGCCATCACGCCGCCGCATCGCCGCAGGTCTCGCGCTCGCCGGGACCGGGCAGGATGTTGGGGAAGCGCCGGGAGTCCATGGCAAGCTCGAAATCGAAACCACTGTTGATACTGTATGAATCAACAGTCTACGATATTCGGCCGCCAATGCAAGCCCCTGTGGACGGAAGGTGTTTCCAATCACAGTGGCCCGAAGAGCGCCGCTTTCAGCCCGCAGGCCCCCGGTCGCCGCTGGAGCTTCGTCGGGCTGGCCGTACGGGCCGATGTGGCGCAGACAGGCCGTGCGTGCGGGCGCCAGGGTGGCCAGCGTGACCACCGCCGTGACGCCGCGAGTCAATCCGACGCGTCGAGATTAGCCTTCACGCGGCCCAGCAGGTCGACCAGTTGCGCCTGCTCCTTCGCGCTGAGGCCGTCGACCGCGCGCGCGTTCAACGTGCGCGCCTCGCGCCGCAGCGCCTGCTGCACGGCATGGCCTTCGGCGCTGAGCGTCAGGTGCACGTTGCGACGATCGGCGGCATCGGCTGCGGCGGTCAGCAACGCCCGTTCGCGCAGGCCTTTCACGAGGCGCGCGATCTGCGCCTTGTCGCGCCCGCTGTGCTGCGCCAGGTCGCTGAGCGTGGCACCCGGGTGGTGGGCGAAGAAGCCCATCACCTTGCTTTCCATGTGCGTGATGTCGTGCAACCCGTCGCGCAGCACCTGGTACTGCTGCGAGCGGAACTGGTGCATCACCGAATGGACGAGCTCGAGCACCACGTCGGCCACGGAGGCCTTGGCGGCGGATGCGGACGCAGAGTCCATATGGTTGACATTGTCAACTGATTTGCGCATGATTGATGACATTGTCAACCATTTTGAAGCCACCCGCACCAGGCCACGGTTTCGGAGAACCGCCACATGAACCATTCCACCACGCTGCGCCGCGTCGAACGCGTCCGCCACGAACTCAAGCGCCGCGAGCTGACGGTGACGGCCGTCGAGCCATTGACGCCGCATTTCCGCCGCATCACCTTCACCGACGACTCGCTGGGCGACTTCGTCAGCGCCTCGTTCGACGACCACATCAAGGTGTTCGTCGCGCCTGCCGACGGCGGCGAGCCGGCCCGCCGCGACTACACGCCGCGCAGCTACGACAACGCCGCCCGCGAACTGGTGATCGAGTTCGCGCTGCACGGCGCCGGTCCGGCCGCCGAATGGGCCGCGCAGGCCGCGCCCGGCCAGACGCTGGCGATCGGCGGCCCGAAAGGCTCGCTGATCGTGCCGCTGGACTACGACTGGCACCTGCTCGTCGGCGACGAGACCGCCTTTCCCGCCGTGGCCCGTCGCCTCGAGCAACTGCCCGCCGGCGCCCACGCGATCGTCATCCTGCAGGCCGCCGACGCCGCCGACCGGCGCCGGTTCAAGAGCGCCGCCCGCGTCGAACTCACCTGGGTGACCACCGACGCCGAACTGCTGGCCGCCGTGCGCGCGCTGGCGTTGCCGCCCGGCGACGGCTATGCGTGGTGCGCCGGCGAGGCGAGTTGCATGGCGGCGCTGCGGCGCGAGCTGGTGGACGTCAAGGGCCATCCGCGCGAAGCGATCCGCGCCGCCGCGTACTGGAAGCGCGGCGCGACGGGGCACCACGAGAACCTCGAAGGCTGATCATTTGCCCGCCAGCGGCGTGAGCAGGTCGGCCAGCGCGGCGAGCTCCTTGGTGTTCAGGTCGGAGACGAAGCAGAACGCCAGTCCGCCCTGCGTGCGCTCGATCACGTTGAAGCCGCGCACGACGCGCGTGGCCTCCGCGCCGGCGGCCGCACCGGATTCGGCCGGCCGCACGAACACCGAGATCATGTGCGCGCCGTGCTGGTACACCAGCGCCGCGGCCGTCTCGCCGGACAGCACGTCGCGCCGCGCGCCGAGCAGCGGATAGCCCTGCGCCGCGAGGTCGACGACCGGCGGCACGAAGTTCAGCCGCGCCGACAGCCACGGCCGCACCGTGTGCTGGTCGGAGCTCGCGACCTCGATCGGATGTTCGACCAGCAACGCCCGTGTGTGCGCGCTGACGGCCTCGGACGCTTCGGCCAGTTGTTGCGAGGTCATCGCGTCGGGCCGATGCCAGCTCAGCGCCCCCGGATCGACGGCCAGCAAGGTGCCCAGCGTGGCGACCAGGGCGCCGCCGATCGCCCACGGCCACGCGACGCGCAGCCGGCTCGGCGCGCGCCGGCGGCCGTGCTCGCGCGTGACGCGCGCGCCCGGGTCCGCGCGGGGCGCCAGCAGCGTGTTCAGGTTCGCCCGCAACGCGTCGGGCGCGGCGTGTCGCGTCGCCTGGCCGCGCACCGCGTCGCGCAACGCGCGGCGCTCGTCGAAGCGTTGTTGCAGCGCCGGCTCGGCGGCCAGTCGGCGTTGCAGCGCGAGGCTCGCCGCCGCGTCGAGCTCGTCGTCGAGCAGCGCGTCCAGCCAGAGATCGTCGTCGTTCATGTCGGGCTCCTCAGCGCCATGGCCAGCAGATGGCGCGCGCGCGACAGGCGCGACATCACGGTGCCGATCGGCATGCCGGTGATGCGCGCGATGTCGCGGTACGACAGCTCCTCCAGTTCGCGCAGCACGATGGCCTCGCGGAAGGCGATCGGCAACGCGGCGATCGCGGCGTCGATCTCGCGCCGTTCGGCCTGGCGGATCGCCAGGGATTCGGGATCGCCGGGCGGCGCGCCGACGGCCAGCGCGGCGTCGAGTTCGTCGTCGGGCACTTCCACCTCGCCGGGCCGGCGCGCGCCCAGCCACGTGAACGCGGCATTGCGCACGATGGCCAGCAGCCACGGCCGCGGGTCGCCGCCGCGAAAACCGTCGAAGTGGCGCAGCGCGCGCACCAGCGCGTCCTGCACCACGTCCTGCGCATCGTGCGCGTCGCGCACGAGCCAGCGCGCGAGGTTGTAGGCGGCGTCCAGGTGCGGCAGCACCGACGCCGCGAAGCGCGAGTGAGCGTCGTCCGTCATGGCAGAAGAGAAGCGTTTCAGGCCGGGACGACGAGGTGACCGCTCATCCCTTCGTGTCCGTCGCCGCAGAATACATCGCACGGGAGCGTTGGCGACAACGCCTCAGGCAGAATCGACCGCATGAGCTTCACCCTCGAATTCCACGATTCGGAGGTTCGCGACGTGGTGGCGGACGGCGACGCCGTCCGCATCCGTTTCTCGGCCGCGTCGGTGCGCGGCGCCGACCGCGAGCGCGGCTGGCTGCCGTCCGTCGTGCTGACGCTCGCGCCGGCCACGCTGGCCGGCGACACCGCGCACGCCGTCGGCAAGATCGGCGACGGCGGCGTGCGCCAGGACGGCCGCACGCTCTCGCGCCTCGCGCTGCCCGGCACGTTGGCAGGCGAGCTCGAACTCACGCTGCGCTTCGCCAACGGAACGCCGCTCACGGTGCGTGGCCGCGCGCTCACGCTGAGCGTCGCGGACGACGCCCGCTTCGCGCAGGATCTGTCGTGCTGAGCGCCTGCGCATCCCGATTCCCCTACGCAACCTCGTCCTCATGATGCGCACGCCTTCGACCCCCGCCGGCGACGTCGACTACGCCGCACACGGCCAGGGGTATGGCCGCCAGCGTCGCACCGACCCGCGGCTGGCCGCCTGGGTGCACGCCGCGCTCGGCGATGCCCGCACGATCCTGAACGTGGGGGCGGGCGCCGGCTCCTACGAACCGGTGGATCGCCACGTGCTGGCGATCGAGCCGTCGGCCGCGATGCGCGCGCAACGCCCGGCCCACCTGACGCCGGCCGTCGACGCCGTGGCCGAGAAGCTGCCGCTGGACGACCAGTCCTTCGACGCCGCGATGGCGCTGCTGACCGTGCACCAATGGCCCGATCTCGCCAACGGGCTGCAGGAACTGCGCCGGGTGACGCGCGGGCCCATCGTCGTGCTGACCTTCGACGGCGACGCGCTAGATCGCTGGTGGCTGGCCGACTACGCGGCCGAGATGCT
>FTKD01000228.1_pt1 | contig 17073 bp, 13 predicted proteins | sample 1658191 | NCBI WGS metagenome assembly FTKD01 (sample SAMEA3914808, study PRJEB12502) | metagenome | biome: forest; material: soil | place: Canada | collected 2011-08-03 | depth 0.3 m
CAGATCCTGTACAGCCTGATCGATCTGTACTGGGTCGGCCGGCTCGGCGCCAGCGCGCAGGCGGCGGTGACCCTGGGCGGCAACATGATGATGCTGACCATGGCGCTGTCGCAGATGCTCGGCGCCGGCACCGGCGCCCTGGTGGCGCAGGCGGTCGGTCGCAAGGATCACGAGGAGGCGCACTTCCTGTTCAACCAGGCGCTGGGCATGGGCCTGAGCGTGATGGTGGTGTTCGGGATTCTGGTCGGGCTGGTGCAGGGCGCCTATAGCCGCGCCTTCAGCGCCGATGCCGAAACCGCCGGCTTTACCATGGCCTACCTGCGCTGGTTCGTGCCCTCGATGGCCCTGCAGTTTCCGATGATGGCGATGGGCGCCGCGCTGCGCGGCACCGGCAACATGAAGCCGGGCACGCTGGCGCAGATCTGCAGCGTGCTGCTCAATATCGCGCTGGCGCCGCTGCTGATCTTCGGCTGGCTCGGCTTCCCCCAGCTGGGCGTCGCGGGTGCCGGCTTGTCCACCCTGGTGGCGGTGGCCGCTGCCACGGTCGGCCTATGGCTGTATTTCCTGCGGCCCGCCACCTATCTGCGGGTGCGTCCGCGCCAGTGGGCGGCGCAGTGGGCCACCTGGTGGCGCATCGTCAAGATCGGCCTGCCTTCGGCGGTGGAGTTCGCCCTGATGGGTTGCTACCTGCTGTTCATCACGGTGGTGCTGCGCCCGTTCGGCGCCGCCGAGCAGGCCGCGTTCGGTATCGGTCAGCGCCTGTTGCAGGCGGGGATGATGCCGGTGATGTCGATCAGCTTCGCCGCCTCGGCCCTGGCCGGGCAGAATTACGGCGCGCGGCTGGGTCACCGCGTGCGCGAAACCTTTGCCGCCGCGCTCAAGCTGGGGCTGTGCTGCACGGTGCCGATGTGCATCCTGGCGCAGCTGTTTCCCGACCAGCTGATCCGCGGCTTCTCCAGCGAGCCGGCGGTGGTGGCGGGCGGCGTCGAATTCCTGCGCGTGCTGTCCCTCAACCTGATTGCGGTGACCGTGGCGTTTTCCTGCTTCGGCGTGCTGTCGGGCCTGGGCAATACGCTGCCCACCCTGATCAGCTCGGCGACGCGCATCGCCCTGGTGGTGGGTCCGGCCTGGCTGCTGTCCTACCACGCCGGGTTCCGTCCGTTGTGGGTATGGCTGCTGTCGATTGCCGCCACCGTGGTGCAGATGTCGATGAATCTGTGGTTCCTGCGGCGCGAACTGCACAAGCGCCTGGGGCCGTCGATAGCGGCGCCGGCCGAAGCGATCAGCTGAGCCGGAAAGGCAAAGGCCCCGGACGATATCTCGTCCGGGGCCTTTTGTCTGGCGTCAGTTCAGATCAGGGCGCGGCTGCGCTGGCTTCGCCGGATTGCGAGCCCGCGGCGCCGTTGATGGCCGCGGCCACCTTGAAATAGTAGGTGGTGCCCGAGGTCAGACCGGTCACGGTGTAGCTGGTGCCGGTCGTCACCACCGCTGAGAGCGGGACGGGGGACTCGTGGCCCGGGCTCGAGCCCTGGTAGATGCGGTAGTAACCCGCTCCAGTCGAAGCATTCCACTGCAGCACCACGCTGCCGGCCGTGCCTCCCGCTGTCGCCGTCAGACCGGTGGGGGCCGCCGGCGCGGTGGGAGCCGCATTGGCTTCACCGGATAGCGGGCCTGGCTGCGCATTGGTCACCGCCGCGATCTTGAAGTAGTAAGTCTGGCCGGGCGTGAGACCCGACGCGGTGTAGCTGGTGCCGGTCAGGCCCTTGACGAAGGGCGTCGCGGATTCGCCGCCCGAGGTGGTGCCCTTGTAGAGCCAGTAGGCGCCGGCGCCCGTGGAGCTCGACCATTGCAGCGTCACCGAGCCGATTCCGGCTGTCGCGGTCAGGGTGACCGGGCTCGACGGCGTGGTGGGTACGGCGCTGGCTTCGCTGGACAGCGGGCCTGGTTGCGCATTGGTCACCGCCGCGACCTTGAAGTAGTAGGTCTGGCCGGCCGTCAGACCCGACACGGTGTAGCTGTTGCCGGTCAGGCCCTTGACGAAGGGCGTCGCGGATTCGCCGCCCGAGGTGGTGCCCTTGTAGAGCCAGTAGACGCTGGCGCCGGTGGAGCTCGACCATTGCAGCGTCACCGAGTCGACTCCGGCGGTGGCAGTGAGCGTGACCGGCGCCAGCGGAACGCCTATGCCCGACAGGCTCACCGTGTCGGGGCTGCTGGGCGCGTTGCTGACGATGCTGAGCGAGCCTTTGGCCGGGCCTGTAACCGTGGGGCTGAAAGTGACGAAGATAGTGCAGGTGCCGCTGGCTGCGACTGGCAAGGCCACGCAGTTGTCGCTTTCGCCAAAGCCGCTGCTAGGGGTGATGCCGCTGACGGTCAGGCTGCTGTTGCCGTTGTTGGTGACGACGACGCTCTGCGACGTGCTGGTGCTGTTCACCACCTGATTGCCGAAGCCCAGCGAGGTGGCGCTGAGTCCAACCGTCGGGTCCATGCCGGTGCCGGAAACACCGATCGTGGCCGGACTGCTGGGATCATTGCTCGCCACGCTCAGGCTGGCGCTGCGTGTGCCTCTGGCGGTGGGGGTGAAGGTCACGTTGATGGTGCAATTGCCGCCGTTCGCCGCCACCGAGCCGTTGCAGTTGTCGGACTCGCTGAAATCGCCCGGGTTGGTGCCGGTGAAGGAGATGCCGCTGATGCTCAGGCTGACATTGCCGCTATTGGTCAGAGTCACCGGCTGCGAGGGGCTGGCCTGGCTGAGCGCGTAGCTGGCAAAGCTCAGGGAACTGGGTGACAGGCCGGCGCTGGGGTTGCCGACGGTTACTGCAACCGACGCGGAATTGTTGCCGGAATTGCTGTCGTACTGTGCCAGCGTGGCCGCGGCGTTGTTGGTGATGGTTGCCGGCGTGGATGGCGCGACCACCGACAGGTTCACGCTGGTGGCGCCTCCTGCCTGCAACACGCCGTCGTATTGGCAGATGACCGGGCCCACCACGCCGTTGGAGGAGACGCAGCTCCAGGCGGGGTCAGTGCTGTTGAAGCTCGAGTAGCTCATGCCGGACGGCAGGGTGTCGGTGACCGCCACGGTGGTGGCGCTGCCGAAGTCGGCATCGATCTGCGCAATTCCCGTCGGTGTCGACGCGCTGTTGAGATTGCTCGCGGTGAGGGTGTAGCTGAGCGAGCCGCCCGGCGTCACCGTCGGGGCGCTGGCGGTCTTGCCCAGCGACAGGTCGACCGCGTTGTGGCCGGCGAAGCGCGACAGCAGCACCGCGTCGGCGGCACCCTGTGCGCCCTGGTCGGACCAGCCGGCGACGAGATCGCCGTTGGCATCGGTGGCGAGCGCGGGCAGCACCTGCGAATTCGCGGTGACGCTATTGAGCGGCAGTGTGGCATCGAAGCTGGTGGTGGCGAGGTTGTACCAGCGGGCGTAGACGCCCTGGCCGCTGGCATCCGGCTCCTGCCAGCCGGTCCAGAAGCTGCCGGAAAGCTCGGTCGCCAGCGAGGGCGCCCACTTGTAGGCGGCCGCTGACGTCACCGGGTCCACGCGGTATTCCCCGGTCGTCGCCGTCACCACCGGCGGGGCCGTGGTGAAACTGAAGGAGCGTGCATAGATCTGCTGGCCGGTGCTGCCGACCTCGCCGACGCTTTCCCAGGCGATGGAGAACAGTTTGCCGGTCGGGGTGATGGTGACCGAGGGAGCGTCCTGCACATCGGTGGTGTAAGTGTTGACCCCTTGGATGCTGCCGACCGCGCTGATGGCCGCGCTCGACGAGGTGTAGACCTGGGCAAAGATATCGGTGAGATTGGTGGTATTGCCGGTGTCCTCGGCCCAGGCCACCACGAAGTTGCCATTCGCATCCATGGCTACGGACGGCGTGTACTCGCGGCCGGTCGGAGCGGTGTTCACGGTGACGTCGCCGGCGGGAGTCTTGATGCCGGCGGAATTGAAGCGGGCGACGCGCACCGAGTAGCTGTCGGTCCAGCTGACGACGGCATTGCCGGACGCATCCATGGCCACCGCCGGCGCGCGCAGGTAAGCGTTCGTCGCGGCGGAGCTGACATCGACCGGCGCGTCCTGCGCTGCGCACAGCGGCGAGAAGTTGCGGGCACGGATGCGGTGACCCTCGTCCGAAGTGGAGGAAGTGTTGTAGTCCTCCCATACCACCACGAAGTTGCCGGCCGGATTCATCGCCACCGCGGGAAAGCGCTGGGCGTTTCTGCTGTTGTCGGTGGCGGGTAAGGAGACGTTGACCGGGAAGGCCGGGCCGCGCGACACGCCGCTGGCGTCGAAACAGGCCCCGTAGATCTGCCAGTCGGCGGCGTGGCCGGTGGGGTTGCCTTCCCACACCACCACGGTATCGCCGGCGGCGTCGGAGGCTACCTTGTGATTGGACTCGAAGCCGCCGAAGCCGCCGACGCCGGCGCTGAACGCCGCGCCGACGCGGGCGCCGGGACTGGTGGAAGCCTGGACGGACGCAATGCACAAACCCAAAGCGGCGAATGCAGCGACAGCCACGCGGCAGCGATTCGCAGCATCGGCGCCAGCCTTACGATTCCCCATGATTCCCCCATAAGCCACCGAACCTTGCCCCGCTCGATGGCACCAACCTTGTTGGCACGACGCCAGTGTTTCAACAAGCTAGCACTTCGCACCTGTTTCGTGAAGTCGACGTCGCCCCCTATTAGGGGGGCTAGCAGCCAAAGTACCGCTCCGCACCGTACCAGACTGAGACATCCGTCAAATCGTAGCCCAGGGCGCGCGCAGTCCGGGCTATCTGGGGGTGGCGCCCGGTCAGTGCGGGTTGCGGCCGTTCCAGGGTGATGCTTCGCTGGCGGTCCAGCGCATGGGTCCGGGCCGCAAAGATCGACTCGCGCCGCGGCAGCTCCAGAAACGCCAGCAGGCGCGCCAGCCCCTCGCCGCCGCCGAGATCTTCCAGCGACAGGCGCAGCCAGGGCAGTGCGAGCGCGTCCTGCTGGGCCAGGCCGAAACCATTGACCTCCGCCCAGTAGTAGAGGCATTTCTCGAATGGGCTGATGCTGTCCCAAAGCTGCCCATATTCGGCCAGGGCTGTCCCCGGGTCCGCCGGTGACAGCAGGACTTTCTCCCGCAGGTGCGGCAGCAGCGGCGGCTGATACGCGCCATGCGTCAGCCAGGACAAGGCGGTCGGCACCGGGTGGCGCGTCAGGTGCACCACGCGCAGGCGGCCGCCGAAACGCCGCGCCAGGTAGGGGATGCTGCTCCAGCAGGGATAGCCGCATTCGATATAGGGGCGCGTTTCCAGGCGGCGTTCCACCGCATCCAGATGCCGCAGCAGCGGCGCCGCCAGTTCCGGCTCCAGCCGCGCCGGATCGCCGGCACCGAGCATCCGCCGGGCACAATAACCGTCGTGGATGGGCTCATGCTCGACGCCGATGCGGTCGCCATAGGCCTGTTCGAGGTTCTCGGCCAGCCACTGCGTGCCGCAGCGGCCGGTGGACAGGACGAACACGGCAAAGGACATCGGATTCCGCTCCGCTTGAGGCACAATGGCGGCGATGATTCATCGAACCGCCGCACTCAAGCAACTGCAAAGGCGCCGGCGCCGCGATTGGCTGTGCCCGCCGCCATGACCACGGCCGCGACCACGGACGATGATTTTGACGGCTGGGTGCCGGTACGCCTGCTCTGGCGGGAAGGGCAGCCGCGGCTGCACTGGCTGCAACTCGGCAAGGTCCACTACGCCGAGCCTTTTTTCGAGATGAGCATCGGCCGCTGCCGCGCCGAGGCCATGCGCGAGGTCGCCACGCGCGAGTCCAGCCTCGACCAGTTGGTCGCCGCGCAGGAGCGCAATCCGGGGCCGCGGCCGGCCGGATTCATCTTTCACATGTCGCGCTGCGGCTCGACTCTGGTGGCGCAACTGCTGGCATCCCTGCCGCGGGCCACGGTCATTTCCGAGGCGCCGCCAATCGACGCGGTGCTGCGCGCGCATCTTTCCGACGCCAGCCTTGGCGAACCGCGCCGCATCCGCTGGCTACAGGCGCTGCTGGGCGCGCTGGGCGCCGCCAGCAGCGGCGAGGCGCGGCGCTTTTTCGTCAAGTTCGATGCCTGGAGCGCGCTGCAACTGCCGCTGATCCATCGCGCATTCCCGGAAGTACCCTGGATCTTCGTCTGCCGCGAGCCCTTGCAGGTGATGCAGTCCCATGCGCGGATGCGCGGCAGCCACATGGTGCCCGGCGTGCTGGAACCCCAGGTGTTCGGCTGGAGCGAATTGCCGCAACTGCCGTTCGAGGACTATGGCGCCGAAGTGCTGGCGCGGATTTGCGAGGCGGCGGCCGCGGCCCTGGACAGCTGCGGCAGGGGTACTGTGCTGAACTATCGCGAACTGCCCGAAGCGGTGTGGACGCGGCTGCCGGCCTGGTTCGGGATCGATCCGGCGCCAGAGGACCTGAGCCGCATGCGCGACACGGCGCGGCTTGACGCCAAGCAACCGGGCCTGCCTTTCGATCCGGCGGCGCCACGACCCGCTGCGAGCCCGGCGCTGCTGGCGGCTGTCGAGCAGCGCCTGCGTCCCGCCTATGAGCGGCTTGAAACGGTCGCTGCACAGGCCTGGGGAGAACGCGGCTCGATGCGGGAGCGGATCGCTTGATCACCCATTGCCGGCTGCCGTTCCGCTTCGACGCCGCGCGCCTGCGCGCCGATCTGGACCGCGCCGCGGGCCTGCCCTGGTCCCGCCATTTCCTGTCCGACAACTACCGCGGCGAATGGAGCGCGCTGGCCCTGCGCGCCATCGCCGGCGGCGAGAACAATATTTACGCGCATCCTCATCCGCCGGAGGACTATGGCGACACCGAGGTCCTGGCGGCATGCGCCTACTTGCGGGAAGTACTGGCAAGGTTCCGTTGCCCGTTGGGCTCGGTGCGCCTGATGAAACTGGCACCGGGAAGCCGGATCCTGGAACACGTCGATCCCGGTTGCGGCTACGAGGACGGCCAGGTACGGCTGCATGTGCCCATCACCACCAGCCCCGAGGTCGAGTTCTACCTGGACCGCGAGCGCGTGACGATGCAGCCGGGGGAGTGCTGGTACCTGAACTTCCAGCTGCCGCACCGGGCGGTGAATGCCGGCACGGCGGACCGCGTGCATCTGGTGCTGGATTGCACCGTCAATCCCTGGCTCGACGCCGTGTTTCAGGACCTGGGCTTCGGCCCGATCGAGAAACTGGGCAGCGGGGAGCGTCTTCTGGACGACAACATCGAGGGCTTGCGCCGGCTCGATACCCCGGCGGCGCGCATCGCCCTGGCCAGCCTGCAACAGCAGAAGGCCGAGGTCGAAGCGGCGAGGCGCGCCAGAGCTGAATCCGCCGCGCAAGGGCAGCCCCTCGCCCAACCGCCACCCTCGAAATGAGGGCTGTGCCGCAGGCTTCACCTCATCTGAGGGGTGGTGGTTGCCGATTCACGCGAACAACAATTGCGCTTCGTGCAGTCCCGGAGTACCTTCGTCACAGGGACGGCACCGGCAGGTTACTGCGGCTGCCACATTAATCAAACGGGGGCGGCGGATGTTCAAGGATCCACGCGCGGCTGAATTCGTGGTGGACGGCAGCGGCAATGGCACCAGCGGTGCTGCTGCGGCAGCGCCGACCAGCGCGAAGATGTCGTTGCAAGAATCGGTACCTGCTGTCGACTCCATGGTTTCGGCCGCTGTTTCCCGGCGCCGCTTCCTGCGTGACGCCGCCGTTGCCGGCGCCGCCGCTGCGGGTACGGTTGCCGGCGGCTGGGCCTTGCGCCCGTTTGCGGCGGCCGGTGCGACCACCGTCAGGGTCGCGGTAGTGCCGCCCAGCTTCGGGCAGGGGCTGAGCGCATCCTGGCTCAATGGCCTGCGGCTGGCCTTCGCCGGAGCGCCGGCAGTGGTGGTGGATACCGCCGCGCCGGCCCTCGGCTCGCTGCAAGTCGCCGCGGCCTCGCGGCGCCTGGCGCTGGCGGGGGCGGACATCATCGTCGGTGCGGTGACGCCACAGGGCGCGCGCGACGTCGCCAGGGCGCTGCGTGGTACGCCGGCCCTGTTCCTCAATGCCGAGCCCGGCGCGCAGATCCTGCGTCCCGGCGACTATGAGGCCAATGTTTTCCACCACACCCTGCACCTGTGGCAGGCGAACTACGCCACCGGTGTGTGGGCGGCGCAAGCCATCGGCAGCCGCGCCGCAACGCTTAGCGCCTACCTGGAATCGGGCTACGACACCGTCGCCGCCTTTGCCATGGGTTTCACGGCGGGCGGCGGGCAGATCACCGGCGAGACAGTCAGCCATGTGCCCGGCCGCAGCCAGACCGTGAACGAGGTACTGGCCGGACTGCAGGCCGGGCAGCCCGATTTCGTCTACATCAACGCCAGCGGCGCCAGGGCCGAGGAACTGCTCGAGGCCGCTCCGCGCGCGCTGGCTGCGCCGTTCGCGCGTGCAGCCGGCCAGCCGGACGCAGCGTTCAGCCGTGCTTACAGTCAGGCCAACGGTACGCCGGCAGATGCCTTCGCCCTGCTCGGTTACGAAGCGGGCTCGCTGATCCTGGCCGCTCGGGAGCATTCGCGGCACAGCGGCGACGATCTGCGCGCCGGCCTCGCCGAGGCCAGCTTCGACAGCCCTCGCGGGATGCTGCGCATGGACCGCGGCAGCCATGCCTCCACGGCGGAGGCCTATGTCGACCGCGCCGGCGCGGCGCTGCCCTGGCTAGCCAAGGTTTCGGAACCGGTGGCGCTGGCCCACGCCGGCTGGGAACAGGCTGTCTCCGGCTGGTCGCTGCCTTACGCCACCGTCATTAACCGCAAGGCTTAGTCATGGGTACACCATTTCTCGGACAAATCTCCATCTTCGCCTTCAACTTCGCGCCGAAGGGCTTTTCCATGTGCAACGGGCAGTTGTTGCCGATCAATCAGAACCAGGCTTTATTTGCGCTGCTGGGCACCTTCTACGGCGGCAATGGCCAGAGCACCTTCGCGCTGCCCAACCTGCAGAGCCGCACGCCCATCAGTTTTGGCCAGGGTCCGGGCTTGCAGAACTACGTGCAGGGCCAGGCTGGCGGCGAGGAAAATCACACCCTGCTGAGTACCGAAATGCCGCAGCACAATCATTCGCTGCAAGCCACCACCAATGTCGGTAACACCCGCAACCCCTCCGGCGCGGCGCTGTGCCAGCCGGATACCAAGATGTACATCTCCGGCGCTCCTGACACCAGCCTTGCGGCGAGCAGTGTGGCGTCCTACGGCGGTTCCCAGCCGCACTTCAACCTGCAGCCTTATCTCACCATCAATTTCTGCATCGCCATGACCGGCATCTTCCCGAGCCGTAACTGAGATCAAGCAATGTCCAACCCCTACGTCGGCGAGATCAGGATGTTTGGCGGCAACTTCGCCCCGAGCGGATGGAGTTTTTGCAATGGCCAGTTGCTGGATATCTCCACCAATCAAGTCCTGTTCGCCCTCATTGGCACCACTTACGGCGGCAACGGCGTGAACACCTTCGCGGTGCCCGACCTGCGGGGCCGCCTGCCGATCCACCAGGGTCAGGGGCCTGGATTATCGAATTACGTGATAGGCCAGCTGAGCGGCACGGAAAACGTGACGCTGCTCAGCACCCAGTTGCCGCAGCACATCCATGCCTTGCAGGTTTCGAACAACCTGGTGTCGGATTCCGTGCCGGGAAGCACCATGTTGCCGGGTCAGCTCACCAGCGGCGAGCTCTACGACACGCCGCCCGCGGCGCCGAACCTGACCATGAACCCGAGTTCGCTGGGACTCATCGGTGGCAACCAGCCGCATTCCAACATCCAGCCTTACCTGAGCGTGAGCTTCATCATCTCCATGTTCGGCGTTTTCCCTTCACGCAACTGAACCGCGCCCCGAGCCGAGAAGATCCGATATGTCCAACCCATTCCTCGCAGAAATACGCATTTTCGGGTTCAACTTCGCGCCTCATGGTTGGGCGTTCTGTGCAGGACAGACCCTCGCCATCTCGCAGAACACCGCTCTGTTCTCGCTGCTCGGCACCACCTATGGCGGCAATGGCACGAGCAGCTTCGCCTTGCCGGACCTGCGTGGCCGCGGCGCCCTGCATTCGGGCCAGGGGCCGGGATTGTCGAATTACGTGCTCGGTCAGTTCGGCGGCACGGAAAACGTCACGCTTCTCACTTCCGAGATTCCGCAGCACAGCCACGCGCTTGCCGCCAGCAGCAGCCTGGCCACGGTCAGCACGCCGGCCAGCGATACCACGCTGGCACGCTCCAGCGGCGGGCTGCTCGCCTATGACGGCACCGCGACACCGGGTACAGCACTGTCCCCACAGGCCGTGTCGGTCAGCGGCGGCTCCCAGCCGCACAACAACCTGATGCCTTACCTGGCCGTGAATTTCTGCATTGCCATGAGCGGCATCTTCCCGGCACGTAACTAGCCTGGCCGCAGTGGCCGCTGGCGGACCCGCTCGCCGGCTTTAACCTGGCTTCACATGACCTCCGCAGACACACATGTCGCCGCGCTGTCGCTGCGCCCGATCGGCGATGCCGACCTGCCGTTCCTGTACCGCGTCTACGCCAGCACCCGCACCGAGGAACTGGCGCCGCTGCCCTGGAGCGAGGAGCAGAAGCAGGCTTTCCTGCGCATGCAGTTCGAGGCCCAGCACCGGCACTACCAGAGTCATTACGCCGGCGACCGCTTCGACCTGCTGCTGCTGGGCGACGAGGCCATCGGGCGACTCTACGTCGGCCGCTGGCCGAGCCAAATCTGCGTCATCGACATTTCGCTGCTGCCGGATTACCGTGGCCGCGGCATCGGCACGCGCCTGCTGCGCGGGCTGATCGACGAGGCGCAGGCGCAGCACAAAAACGTCAGCATCCATGTCGAAAAAAACAACCCGGCGCGGCATCTGTATGTCCGCCTCGGCTTTGTGATCCGCGAGGACGTCGGGGTGTACGATCTGATGGTCCGCGAACCGGTTTAGGTCTCAACGCAAAGGAGTGTCATGGTGGATTCGGCAGCCGGCGAGCCGCAACAGGAGTTGTCGCTTGCCGCCCTGATGGTGGAGCATTTCACGCCCCTGGTGGGCGAGGCTTTCACCCTGCATCGGCCCGAGGGCGGAACGCTGGAGTTGCGGCTCACGGAAGCGCGCGCCTCGGGTGAGGCGCGGCCAGCGGGCATGCGGGCGCCGTTTTCCATCGTGTTCCATTGCCCGGAGCTGCCGGCCAACCAGTACATCCTTCAGGGCAGCTACCGCATCGAGCACGCCAGCCTGGGGGCGCACACCATCTTCATCACGCCGGTCACTCCGGACAGCGCCGGTGTCCGCTACGAGGCGGTTTTCGCCTGAGGCATTGCGGCTTGCCCGCTCAAGATTGAGGTTTCCGGCAACTGCCGCAGCTGCAAGAACCGGTCATTCAACGGCCCCGGACGGTGTTCCGTCCGGGGTCGCATCATTCACTGTGCTGCCGCGTCATTTTGCGATGGCGCTGACTTCCGCGGTCTGCGGGCCGTGTATGCCCCGCGTGGCCGCGGCGACCTTGAAGTAGTAGGTGTGGCCGGAGGTCAGCCCCGTCGCCGTGTAGCTGGTGGTGGTGATCCCCGCGATGGCGGTGTTGGATTCACCGCCCGGGGTGGTGCCTTCATAGACCTTGTAGCCGCTGGCGCCGCTGACGGCATTCCAGTTCAGCGCCACGGTGCCGGTGGTGCTCCCGGTCACCGCCGTCAGGCCGGTGGGTGCCGGGGCGAGGGGCACGGCGTTGACTTCGCCGGACTCCGCGCCGTGGACGCCATAGGCGGCCGCGGCAATCTTGAAGTAGTAGGTCTGGCCCGGCGTCAGCCCCGTCACCGTGTAGCTGGTGGTGGTGACGCCGACGATGGCGGTGTTGGATTCACCGCCCGGGGTGGTGCCCTGATAGACCTTGTAGCCGGTGGCTCCGCTGGACGCATTCCAGTGCAGCACCACCGAGCCGCCACCCGCCGTCGCGGTCACGCCAGTGGGGGCGGCCGGCGTGGTGGGCACGGCGCTGGCTTCGTTGGAGCTTGCGCTCTCGCCGGCAGTGTCGACCGCGGTGACCTTGAAGAAATACGTCTTCCCGGGGGTCAGGCCGGAGATCGCGGTATTGGTGCCGGTCACCGATGCAACTGGCGTCGTGCCTTCACCATTTGTCGCGGTGCCTTGATAGATCTTGTAGGAAGCGGCACGCGGCCCAGCGGTCCAGCTCAGGCTCACTTGTCCGACGCCGGCGGTGGCCTTGAGGCTGGCAGGGGCGCCCGGAGTCCAGCCATTGACCAGATTGTAGGCGTTGACGGTGCCGATGCCGGTGGCGAAGTCCCAGCCAGTAGCGGTGCCGTAGGCCGGGTCGTAGGCACTGTTGGAGGTGGACAGCACGCCGTTGGTGCCGGAGGGCCGATAGCAGTTGGCCGTGCCGGTGCAATTGACGTCCATGTCGCCCTGGGTGACGTCATAGAACACGCAGGAACTGGCTGGGCCGCCGCTCTTGCTGGAGTTGCAGCTGGCGTTGCCGCTGGCGCCGTACTCGGCGGCGGCGATCTTGTAGTAGATCGGGTTGGGATTGCCCTGGCGCTGGCCGGTGGCCTGGTTCACCAGCGACTGCATGGCGGCCATGATCGGCGAAGAGAACGAAGTGCCGCCGGCGCCCGACCAGTTGCTCGGCGCGCCGCTGCAGGCAGTGCCGCCGTTGGCCGTGTCGGTGTAGCAGTAGACGTAGTAGTGACCCCAGACGCCGTTGGCGGCGAACAGGGAGACATCCGGAATATCACGCACGCCGTCGTTCGGAATGCCGAACACGCCGGTCTGCCACGACGGCTTGGGGGTACCGGCGCAGGTGCCGCTGACCACGCCCGAAGTGCTGGGACTGCCGGTGGCGCAACCGCTGGGCCCGCCACTGCCGGAAGCGGTGGTCAGGTAATTCGCCACGCCGTTGGAACTGTTGCAGAAGCCGCCGCTGCCATAGGTCAGGGCGGAGCCGGAGAAGCTGGCGATCAGCGCGCTGGCACAGGAATCGTTCCAGGGAATTTCCGGGATGTAGGACTTGGCCGAGCCGAAGGTGGCGGTGTTGGTCGAGTTCCAGTAGGTGCTGTTGGTGCCGGCAAAGGTGTCGCCGTAATCGGTGCCGCCTACCGACACATTATAGGGAGTGGAGGTGAAGCCGCTGACGCCAATGCCGTGGGTGGCCTGAGTCTTGTTGGCGTCGCAGCTCGCCGCGCCCTCGTCGCCGGAGGAAACGAATACCGACACGCCCTCGGTCACAGCCTGCTGGTAGGTAGAGACCCAGAACGCGTTGCTTCCGGCGCCGGATTCGGCCTCGCAGAAGCCGTAGCTGATGCTGACGATCGCCGGTGGGGTGGCGCTGTCGTTGAGCAGATTCTGCAAGGCGATGGCGCCGCCGAAAGTAGTGGTGCCGTTGCATGAAGCCATTTCGATGGCGGCGCTCGGCGCGGCGGCGCTGGCCCATTCCGCGTCGAGAATCGCTTCGCCGTCGTCACCGTTGGCGCCCGGATCGGTGCAGTTGTTGGCGCCACTGCCGGCGGGATGCACGGTGGTGAAAGTGCCGGCCGGGAAGCTGCTGGCGAGGCCGAAGGTGCTGCGGAACGTGGTCCAGTCGGAGGTGGCGAAGACATCGGTGTCCTCGATCACCACGACGGTCTGGCCCTGGCCGGAGATGCCGCTGCTGAACAGCGGATTGAGATTGTAGATAGTGGCGAGGTCTGCCGGTACCAGCGGCTGGAAATTGCTGGCGACAGTGTAGTCGGGGCGGGCTTTGTGCAGGGCGTGCGGCTTGAAGTCGTGCAGCGACACCACACCGAGCACCGCCGGCGCCAGCGCCTCGGGGATTTGCGGGTCGCTCATGTTGGCGATGTGCGTCTCGCCGTTGACCTGCAGGTTGTGGATCTCGGTATGGAGCGCCTGCCGTACCTGGCCGGCGCTGCCGGAGAAGTCGATCAGCACACCGCTGGGATAGACCGAATTCACGGTGAAACCCTGTCCGCGCAGCCAGGCAACGATGCTGTCCAGGTCCTGCTGTGCCAGGCCGTACTTGCTGCCGTACTGCGCCGCGGTGAGCCAGTGGTGATAGTTGGCCGACTGCGGATCGTGCAGTTCATCGATGAAATTGAGCAGGGCCTGTTCCTGCTCGGGGGAGCGCCGCAGCTGCAGCATCATGTGCGCCATCGGCAGATTGTCGGCGACACGCCCGCGATCGTTTGCCGCGGTTGCCTCCGGACGGGTGTTGCCGACCAGTTGCACCAGCCGGCCTTCGTTGATCGCCTGGGTGACCAGTGCCGGAGCCCCTGCGCCTTGCACCAGGGATTGTGCGTCCGCCGCAACGCAAAAGAGCGACGCGACAAGCGCCATGCATGCAGCCACAACACCGACTTTTCCGATCACTTGCATTTCCCCTATATACAGGCCGATGAGCGTTTTCCGCGGCGCAAATCTCCCATGTGCATCATCCCCTTGCGCGGAGTTCGCGGACGCCATCCTGATAACGCTAGCTTAAGCGTATTCAACATTCTGTACACGCCTCATCCACGGGGCGCTCGACCGGGGTTTGCCCCATTTTCGAAAGCGTCCCGGATGTTGCCTGTTGTGCCGCTTGCAGCCCTGTTGTTTTGGGCAAGGCGCTTCCGCGCCGCCTGGTTCGGCCCTGCGAGGGTGGGCCGTCACCGCAGAAGAAGGCTGAGGTGCCTGCTTTAAATACTGGAATTCATTGGCTTGTTTCCACTGGCATTGCGGGTCGGTAGAGGAGTGCTTTCAAGCACCCGGAAAATCCCCGGCTGCATTGGCCGATTCGCCGCAGTGCCCTGTCATTGCTGCATTGCAATGCAAACGTCATTTTTGAGTATAATGCGCGCCTTTCGCGACGTACCTTCACCCCAAGGGCGTCGTCAGAACGCGCGCCCAAGAACAGGCAGGAGTTTAGGATGAGCGTTAACAAGGGTATTGAAGTCATTGGTGCGCTGACCCCGGCGTACCGCAAGGTCCTCACGCCCGAGGCCCTGAAGTTTGTTGCCAGGCTGGTGCGCAAGCACGGGCCGCGGCGTGAGCAGTTGCTGGCCTTGCGCGAAGAGCGCCAGGCGAAGATCGACGCCGGCAAGCTGCCGAATTTCCTTCCCGAAACCAAGCACGTCCGCAGCGGCAAGTGGACCATCAAGGGCATTCCGGCCGACTTGCAGGATCGCCGCGTCGAGATCACCGGTCCGGTCGACCGCAAGATGATCATCAACGCGCTCAACTCCGGCGCCAAGTGCTTCATGGCGGATTTCGAGGATTCGGCGGCGCCGACCTGGGAGCTGATGATCCAGGGGCACATCAATCTGCGCGATGCGATTCGCCGCAGCATCAGCTTCACCTCGCCGGAAGGCAAGGAATACAAGCTCAACCCGGAAGTCGCCACGCTGATCGTGCGTCCGCGCGGCTGGCATCTGCTGGAAAAGCACATCCTGATCGACGGCAAGCCGATCCCCGGCGGCATCCTCGACTTCGCGCTGTTCTTCTTCCATAACGCGAAGGAACTGATCAAGCGCGGCAGCGGCCCGTACTTCTATCTGCCCAAGATGCAGTCGCATCTGGAAGCGCGGTTGTGGAACAGCATCTTCGTCGATGCGCAGAAGGAACTCGGCCTGCCCAAGGGCACCATCAAGGCCACGGTGCTGGTCGAGACCATCTGGGGCACCTTCGAGATGGACGAGATCCTGTACGAGCTGCGCGATCATATCGTGGCGCTCAACTGCGGCCGCTGGGACTACATCTTCAGCTGCATCAAGACTCTCAAGGACCGCTCCGACTGGATCGTGCCGGATCGTCTGCAGGTGACGATGGACAAGCACTTCCTCGACTCCTACTCCAAGCTGCTGTGCGAGACCACGCACAAGCGCGGCGCGCAGGCGATGGGCGGCATGGCCGCCTTCATCCCGGTGAAGAACAACGAGGAACTGAACCAGCAGATCTTCGCCAAGGTGCGCGCCGACAAGCTGCGCGAGGTGAAAAACGGCCACGACGGCACCTGGGTGGCGCACCCGGGCCTGGTGCAGATCGCGATGGACGTGTTCAACCAGAACATGCCGGAGCCGAACCAGGTCGGCAAGAAGTTCAAGTACGGCATCAAGGCCGCCGACCTGCTGAAGTGCCCGGAAGGGCAGATCACCGAGGCCGGCCTGCGCAACAACATCAATGTCGGCATCGGCTACGTCGAGGCCTGGCTCAACGGCAACGGTTGCGTGCCGCTGCACAACCTGATGGAAGACGCGGCCACCGCCGAGATCTCCCGTACCCAGGTGTGGCAGTGGCTGAAGCACGGCGCCACCATGGCCGACGGCCGCAAGGTGAGCCGCGAGCTGGTGCTGCAAGTGCTGGATCAGGAGCTTGCGGCTTATCGCAAGGAACTCGGCGACGAGCGCTACTACAAGGGGCGCTTCGCGGAAGCTGCCGGCATTTTTGCCCGCATGAGCACCGCCAGCGACTGCGTCGAGTTCCTGACCCTGCCGGCGTACGAGTATCTGGACTAAGGGTGGGGAGTGGCTGCGGGAACGGAATATGCAGGTGAAATGCCATTCCCGAACCTTCCCTAGTGTTCAAGTTTTTGACCATCGGGCTAAAGGCCCAAGAGGAACGCTGCAATGAGCCGTGACGAGCAAATCAAAGCCCTCGAGAAGGACTGGGCCACCAACCCCCGCTGGAAGAACGTGAAGCGCGGTTACACCGCCGCTGACGTCGTTCGCCTGCGCGGCTCCCTCCAGGTCGAACACACACTGGCCCGCAACGGCGCCGAGAAGCTTTGGCACCTGGTCAACACCGAGCCGTACGTCAACTGCCTCGGCGCCCTCACCGGCGGTCAGGCGATGCAGCAGGTAAAGGCCGGCATCAAGGCCATCTACCTGTCCGGCTGGCAGGTCGCCGCCGACAACAACAGCTACATGTCGATGTATCCCGACCAGTCGCTGTATCCGGTGGACTCGGTGCCGAAGGTGGTGGAGCGCATCAACGCCAGCTTCAAGCGCGCCGACGAGATCCAGTGGGCCAAGAACATCGGCCCCGGCGACAAGGGCTATGTCGATTATTTCGCGCCGGTCGTGGCCGACGC
>FTKD01000061.1_pt1 | contig 16939 bp, 16 predicted proteins | sample 1658191 | NCBI WGS metagenome assembly FTKD01 (sample SAMEA3914808, study PRJEB12502) | metagenome | biome: forest; material: soil | place: Canada | collected 2011-08-03 | depth 0.3 m
CACGAACTGGAGACCTACCAGCCGGCCTTCGTGGGCAGCAAGCAATACAACAACGTCACCAAGGTCTACGACGAACTGAACCGGGTCACCGACGTATATGTCAGCGACGAGCTCGGCAATGCGCTCGACACCAACACGCAATATAGCGGGCTGACCACGAAAGTCACCAACCCGGCCGGCCAAACCAAGACCGACCTGAGGGATGCCCTGGGCCAACTGGCGCAATCGATCGACCCGGCCCATCAGCCGACCACCTTTACCCGCGACGCCTTCGGTGACCTGCTTCAGACCACCGACCCCAACAACAACCTAGTGGCCATCACCTACGACAACCTCGGGCGCAAGGTTCGGATGATCGACCCCGACCTCGGCCGCATCGACTACTGTCTCGACCCACGCGGCCTCTTGTGGCAGCAAATTAGCCCCATCGAGCGCGGCAACATCGGCGTGCGGCAGGACGACAGTCTGCGCGAAGCTTGCTTACCGTGAAGCCTGAGCGCATGGCAGTAGGCTAGTGGCGGGCAAAAAATTTCCAATCAAACATTAATAGATGTAACAGAATATTACACTCGTTGATATTTCCATGGGGAAATGTATAAATGGTCGTCGTTGATAAAATTAACAATAATCGCGATGTCCAACAAAGACACTTATGCAACGGGCGCACCCGCCGGGGTCGCCAATCTTGCGCGACGCGGCGAACCTGCGCAGGCGGAAATCGCCACGCTTGCGAGCTTGTTCGAGGAGCGTCGCTACGCCGATATGGAGCGCCAGGCGCGCGCCCTGACCGTGCGCTATCCTGACCACGGTGTCAGCTGGAAGGCTCTGTGCATGGGTTTGCAATGCCAGGGGCGCCAGGCCGAAGCGCTGGTGCCGCTGCAACGCGCGGCGCAGCTATTGCCCTACGATCTCGACATTTGCTACAACCTTGGCGAGGTTTTGCTGTCCGTCGGGCGTCCCGCCGAAGCGCAAACAAATCTGCGCCGCGCGCTGGCTTTGAATCCGCGCCATGTCCCGGCGCATTTTTCGTTGGGGCGCGCGCTGGCCGATTGCGCCCAGCCGGCCGAGGCCGAAGTTTGCTACCGTGCCGCGCTCGCCCTCGACCCTGCCATTGCCGAGGGCCACAATAATCTCGGCGTGCTGCTCCTGGATCAGCAGCGTTTGGCCGAAGCCGAGGCTTGCTTTCGCCAGGCGCTCTCGCACAAACCGGACTTTGCCGAAGCGCACGGCAACCTCGGCCTGGCCCTGAAGGAACAGGGGCGGCTCGCCGAGGCCGTGGCGGCGCTGGAGATCGCCGTCGCCCTCAAGCCCGATTTCATCCACGCCCATTTCAACCTCTCGACGCTGACCAACTTGCGCGAAGGGCAGGACTATCTGGAGCGGCTGGAACTGCTGCAGCCGCAGGCCCCGAACCTGCCTGTGCCGATGCGGGTGCGCTACTGGTTCACGCTCGGCAAATGGCGCGAAGACGCCGGGCGGCATGCCGACGCGTTTGCCGCCTACCGGGAAGGCAATCGGCTGCAGCACGAGCAGCTTCCCCTGGACGAAGACCGGCAGGAAGCGCTGACCGAGCGCATCATCGCCACGTTCTCGTGCGACTATCTTGCGCGCCCCGCGCTTCCCGCTCCACCCGGGCAGGCACCCATCCTGATCGTGGGCATGCCGCGTTCCGGTACGACACTGTTGGAGCAAGTGCTGGCGAGTTACCCCGGCGTGGTGGGCGTGGGTGAAGTGACCGATCTGCACGAGGTCGTCAAGTCGGCCATGCCGGGGCGGGATTTCTGGCGCTATCCCGACGCGGTGGCGGACATGGGGGATGCCGCCTTGTCGGCGATCGCCGCACGCTACCTTGAACGGCTGCACAAGCGCGCACCGCAAGCCCGGCACGTGGTGGACAAGCTGCTGTCGAATTTCCTCTTTATCGGTTTGCTGCACCGGATTCTGCCCGGCGTGAAAATCATCCACGCCATGCGTCATCCGATGGACACCTGCTTTTCCAACTATGCGTGCCTGTTCGACCAGAGCAACCTGAATTTCGCCTACGATCTCGGCACGCTGCTACCGCCGCTATGCGCGGCTGATGCGCCACTGGCACGCCGTGCTGCCGCCCGGAACCGTACTCGACGTGCGCTATGAAGACGTGGTGGCCGACACCGAAGGCCAGGCGCGGCGCGTACTCGATTATCTGGGATTGCCGTGGGATGAAAACTGCCTTGCCTTCCACCGCAACGAACGCAAGGTCAAGACCGTCAGCGCGGCCCAGGTGCGCCGGCCGATCTATCGCAGCTCGCTCTCGCGCTGGAAGCGATTCGAACCGCATCTCGACGAATTGCGCGCCGCGCTGGGCGACGAACTGGATTACTGGGGCACAACCTGATTCCTGGCAGCGCGTAGCTCCCGCAGTTCCCGAAGCTCCAAGACGCGTTCGATGCGTTTCGCCACCGCCCCATTGGCCACCGGCCCCGCGCCGACGTAGTGGGATTGTTCCGTGATCAGCTTGTCGTGCTTGCTGTCGTATAGCACCGGTTCGACCTGTTCACCGCTGTCGGCATCGACCAGCACCACTGCCTTGCCTTCCGGCGCGAAGTGCTTGTTGCCCCAGGTCATCAGCGCCAGCATTACCGGACGGAAATCACGTCCGCGCTCGGTCAGGTGATAGGCATGGCGCGGCGGCTTTTCGCAATACTGGCGCCGCTCCAGCAAGCCTTCTTCCACCAAGGCGTTGAGCCGGCGCGTGAGCATGTTGGGCGCGATGGAGAGGCTTTTCTGGAACTCGTCGAAACGCGTGAGGCCGAAAAACGCATCGCGCAGGATCAGAATGCTCCACCACTCGCCGACGCGCTCCAGGCTGCGTGCGATGGGGCATTGCATATTGCCGAAACTTTTGCGTTGCATTTTTTGACCTCGCGTGTCTAGCTGTTGCCACTGATGATACCCGTTCCGCTTCCCGATTACTTGCGCGGAATCGTTGGCGCGGGCGATGCGGGATACAAGTTGCGCGACAGGCCGGCCGCGATTTTCCCTGAACTCTCAACGGCGAAGACGTCGAAGCCGCAGAGGCGGGTGGCAAATATTTGCGCACTGTGTCGCAAATTCTTGACGTTGAGTTAACAATTTGGGGCGTTCTGCGGTAGCATTGTCCACTTTGGTTCATGCCGAGAGCCGCGTCATGAGTTCAGCTATAGCCGCAGGTGCCCAGGCCGCTCCGGGGCAGCGCGACATTGAGACCCTGGTTGCCTTGTTCGGACAACGGCGCTATGCCGAGGCCGAGCAATCGGCGCGCGCGCTGACCTCGCGCTATCCGCAACACGGCTTCGGCTGGAAGGCCCTGGGCGCCGTGCTCAAGCAGCAGCGCCGTCTGGCCGACGCCATCGTTCCCCTGACGCGTGCGGCCGAGCTGATGGCCGAAGATGCCGAAGCGCATTACAACCTCGGCACGGCCTTGCTCGAACAGGGGCGACTCCCGGACGCCGAGGCCAGCTACCTCAAGGTGTTGGCACTGAACGAGCACTATTTGCCGGCGCGCTATAACCTGGCAAACATCTGTCGCGCCATGAAGCGTCTGTCCGAGGCCGAGTCCGCCTACCGTGCCGTGCTGCAACAGCAACCGACGCTGGGGGAGGCCTGGAGCAACCTGGCCGTCGTGCTGCAGGAACAGGGCCGCCATGAGGAAGCAGAGCAATGCCTGCGCCAATTGCTGACGCACCATCCGCGCGATGCGCAAGCCTGGCGCAACCTTGCCATCGTCGAATACGGCAGCGACCGCCATGCCGAGGCCGAACGCGATTTGGCGATGGCGCTGTCGCTCGACCCGAACCTGGCCGATGCCGAAACCTACCTCGGCCACATCCTGACTGCGCAGGATCGCGTGGAGGAAGGTGCCGAGCACTATTGCCGGGCTTTGGCACTCGACTCCGCCAATGCGCAAGCGCACAACGGTCTTGGCGTCGCCCTGCGCAAAGCAGCGCGCAGCGCAACGGAAGACGGCCAGTTCGATGCTGCCAAGCTCGCGCAAGCCGAAGCCAGCCATCGGCGCGCGCTGGCATTGCAGCCTGATTTCGCCGAGGCGCACAGCGACCTCGGCAACGTATTGCGCGAGCAGGGGCGTGCCGGTGAGGCCGAGCAGAGCTACCGGGCCGCGCTGGGCCTGCGGCCGGACTATGCCGAAGCGCACTTCAACCTCGGCAACCTGCTCAAGGAACAATCGCGTTTCCACGATGCCGAAGCAAGCTATCGCGCGGCGCTTGCCTTGAATCCCCGCCATGCCAAGGCGCACAACAACCTGGGCAACACCCTGAAGGAACAAAGCCGTCTGGAAGAAGCGGCGGCTGCGTTCGAGGCGGCGATTGCCTTGAAGCCCGACTTCATCGAGCCGCATTACGCGCTGTCTTCGCTCAAGACCTACGAGGCGGAGGACCCGCATCTGGGCATGCTGGAACAGATGCAAGCCGATATCGGCGCGCTGTCGGTTGAAGCGCAAATCCGCTACTGGTTTTCGCTGGGCAAGATACGCGAAGATGTTGGCGCCTATGATGCCGCGTTCGCGGCCTACCGCGCCGGCAACGGCTTGAAGGGCGGCACGGTGGAATGGGACGAGACATTTGAAGACGCCATGCTGGAACGCATGACAGCCCTGTTTTCCCGCGAATTCTTCGCCGCCCGGCCCAGGCCCGTACACGAGGGCAAGGCGCCGATCTTCATCGTCGGCATGCCGCGCTCGGGCACCTCGCTATTGGAGCAGATATTGGCAAGCTGTCCCGGCGTGCATGGCGCCGGCGAGATGCCCGACATGAGCGAAGTGGTCGCTGCCGCGATGCCGCAAGCCGATTTTTCCCATTTCCCCGAAGCCGTCGCGGCATTGTCAAAGGAAGACTTCCGTCGCCTGGGCGAACAATACAACGAGCGCTTATGGGCGCTGGCGCCACAGGCGAGTCGCATCACCGACAAGATGCCGGCCAATTTCTTTTACATCGGCATGATCCACCTGATGCTGCCGCAGGCGAAAATCATCCACGCCATGCGCGACCCGATGGATTCCTGCTTTTCCTGCTATTCGCGGCTGTTCAACGGCACCAATCTGGCTTTCACTTATGATCTGGGTACGCTGGGGCGCTACTATGCGCGCTACATTAAGCTCATGCGCCACTGGCATAGCGTGCTGCCGCAGGGTACGATACTCGACATGCCTTACGAATCCATGGTTGCCGACACGGAAGGGCAGGCGCGTCGCCTGCTTGACTACCTCGGCATCGCATGGGACGAGCGCTGTCTGGCATTCCATGAAAACAAGCGGCGCGTCAAGACCGCCAGCGTGGCCCAGGTGCGCAAGCCGATCTACAAGACTTCGCTGGCACGGTGGCAGCGCTTCGGTAGCCATCTGGACGAGTTGTATGATCTGGTAAAACAATATCGCTAAGAGACCGTTGCGAAATTACCGTGGCGTTGTTGCAACGCCTTGCCGTACTATTCGTACTGTCCGCGTCGTTGCGTCTAGCCACGCTAATTTCGCAACAGTCTCTGGCCGCCCGCAAGGCGGCCATGAAATATCAGGGGGAATCGGTGTTCAGCTTTCTCAAATCGAGCCATTTGCCGGCTCACCTGCAGCGCCTGAAAACCCTGCCGCTGTTTTCCAGCCTCACGCCGCGCGAGCTCAAGATCGTCGATGGCTTGCTGCATCAACGTCATTTCCTGGCCGGTGAAGTCGTGTTTGACGAGGGGGAAGAGGGCCAGGCGCTCTATATCCTGTTGTCGGGCACGGTGATGGTGACGCGCAGTGTGGACGGCAACCGCGACGTGGTGGCCGAGCTGTCTTCCGGCAGCTTCTTCGGCGATCTGGCCCTTCTTGACAACACGCCGCGCAGCGCGCAGATCAGGGCCAAGGAAGCCTGCGACATGGCGGTGTTCTTCCGCGCCGACTTCGTGGCGCTGATGGAAATCGATGCGCGCATCGGCTACAAGATCTCGCTGCAACTGGCGCGCAACCTGGCCCAGCGCCTGCGCGGCGTGCTGCAGGGACGACCGAGAGTGGAGGTGTTGTGAACGAACGCCAATCCGGCCCGGTCGTCTGGCTCTGCATCATCGGCGGCACGTGCCTGGCACTGTTCCTGTTGCGCCAGGTGCTGTGGCTGGTCGTGCCCTTCATGCTGGGCGTGATCCTGTATTACCTGATGATGCCGCTGACGGTGCGTTTGTTGCTGCTGGGCGTTTCCCGCAGCTTGTCCGCAACCATCGTGGCCGGCGGCTTTCTTCTGGTGCTGGTGCTGGCAGGCCTGTTCTGCTCGCCATGGGTGGTGGCGCATGCGGGGTCGTGGCAAGACATGCTGGGGCGCTACCTCGACGGCGGCACGGCATTCGTGCGCAATTCGGCCATGCTGCTGGAGCACCGTTTTGCCGTCCTGCAGCGCGCCAATCTGAGCGAGCTGGTCGATATGCGCTTGAACGGCTATTCGGAGAATTTCGCGCAGCAGCATATCGCCGAATTCCTCGGCTCGGTGGTCTCCTGGCTGCCTTCCGTGGCACTGGCGCCCTTCCTGGCGTTTTTCTTCCTGCGCGATGGCCGGCGCTTCAAGAAATTCCTCTCCCATGCCGTGCCCAACGCCTTTTTCGAGCGCACGCTGTATCTGCTGCACGAGATCGACCAGACCGCGCGCCGCTATTTCCAGGGGTTGTTGAAGCTGACGGTGATCGATACGTTCGTATTGGGCGGCGGCCTGTGGGCCATCGGCATTTCGGCGCCGCTGGCGCTCGGTTTCATCGCCGCCGTGCTGGCCTGGATTCCCTTCATCGGCTCGGTGCTGGGCTGCCTGATGGTGGTGCTGGTGGCGGCAACCGATGCCCCCAACGACCCGCTGGTCGCTTACGGCGCCATCGGCGTATTCGTCGCCGCACGCCTGCTCGACGATTTCATCTTCATGCCGCTGACCCTGGGGCGCAGCCTGCGCATGCACCCGCTATTGACCGTGCTGATGATCTTCATCGGCGGCGCCGAGGCCGGCGTGGCGGGGCTGATGCTGGTGCTGCCCTTGCTGGGCATCGCCATGGCAATCGGTGAAACCCTGGGCCAGGTCATGACCGACCCGCGCCTGCGCGCGCGACACCGGCAAGCACAGGCCTTGCGCGCCGCCCAGGCCAGCCTGGACCTGAGCTGACCCGGTTTGCGCCGGCGCAAGGCTGGATGGAAAAACTTGTGTACAATGCGCCGCTTCAGCTTGCAAGCTTGCCAAAATGAACACAGCGCGGACCCGGCTTAGAACCGAATCGTTCAATCTGTGGTCAAATGCAACAATAGCGTTCGCTTATCGACTCGTCCTTCATGCAAACTTCTGACAACGTCCTGCAACTTGCCAAAGAACGCGCGTTGTTCGGCTTCGCCGCCATCGTGCAGCAGGCCTTGTTCGACGCGGAAGCGCGCATCGACCAGCTGATGCCGGATACCCGCAGCGGTGCCGAGCAATACGTGCTGGTGGCAAGCCGCCAATTCATCCAGAACGCCGGCAAGGCCTTCGTCAAGCGTGTCGAGGAGGAATACCGCACCCTGCTCGACCGGGCCATGGAGACGATGTACAAGGAATGGCGCGTCTCGATCGACAAGATCTCGATTGCCAACCTGACGCTGGTGGACGACGACACCGTCCAGACCCTGATCGAAGTCGATCGCCTCGTGCTGCGCATCCGCGATGCCGACGATGCCAACCTGCGCAAGCTCAACCTGATCGTTGCGCAAATGCACGGCAAGTACGACGTCAACGAGCGTGAAAACCCGTTCCGCCCTTATCTGATGGCGCGCAGCCTGCATAACATGCTGCGCCTGATGGTGCCCGAGGAAGAAGTCAACCAGAAGCTCTATGCCCTGCTGTCCGATGTGCTGGCGGCGCGCCTGACCGATTTCTATGCCACGCTGCGGCAGGTGTTCGAGAGCAACGGCATGCACGCCCAACTCATGACGCAGCGCAACCGCCACGCACGCAGCCGCCAGGAATTCGAGCACGAGGGCGAAGCGGCAAGCTATGCCGCCCAGGTCAGCGCACGCATCATGCCGGGTCTGCAGCGCGTGCTCCAGTCGATGAATGCGGCGCCGGGTGCGCCTGGCGGCGCCACACCCGCCGCGGAAGCCGGCGGCATGTTCGCCGAGGCGCCGATGTTGCCGATCGAGGGCTTGGCCAGGTCTTCGGCCGGCCCTTCCTATGGCGCAATGGCCCCCGGCCGAGCGCCTGCGGGCGGCCAATCACAGGGCGCGGGTCCGGCATCCGGTGCGGCTGCGGCGCAGGGCTTCCAACACGCGGTCGAAGGTTTTTTCCGGCCGCCGACCGAGGTGCCGGGTTGGCCCTCGATCCACCAGGATATCCAATCGCTCGGTTTGCAGCCGATGGAAGCGCAACCCGCGCCGGCGCGCCCCGGTTCGCCGCAATTGATGCAAAAGCTGGACCAGATCCAGAAGCGCGCCGCGCAAGGCGAGGGCGGTGCCGACGGCATGGCGCCGGAGCAAAACCAGTTGTTTGCCCTGGGCGAGGAGTTGCGTGCCGAGCAGATCAGCCAGCTCGAGCGCGTGGCGGTCGACGTGGTCGGCATGCTGTTCGAGCTGATCCTCTCCGACAAGAGCATTTCACCGGAAATGCGCAAGCAGATCGGCCGCCTGCAGGTTCCCTTCCTCAAGGCCGCGCTGATGACGCCGGACATGTTGCGCCAGACCGAGCACCCGGCGCGCCAACTGGTCAACCGCATGGGCTCGTCTGCCGTTGCGCTCGACCCGGAAACACCGGCTGGAAAAGCCGTGGAGGGCGAAATCAAGCGCATCGTCGACAAGGTGCTGACCGATTTCACCGATGATATATCCGTCTTTTCCGATTGCCTGATGGAGCTCGAGCGCTTCCTGGTCGAAGACTTGCCCAAGGCCGATACCAAGGTGTCGTCCTCGGCGGAAGTGCTCGAAGCCGTCGAGCAGAGCGAAGCACCGGTCCAGGCGCCCTTGGTGGTGCCGCGCTGGCTGATCGATTTCCGCATTGACCGGCGCGTGGTCGAATTCATCGTCCGTACCTGGCTGCCTGTGCTGGAAGTGGAAAACCTGCAGCACGTCGATGAAGAGAATTACATCGGCGTGTACCGCGAACTGCTGCCTGATCTGGTATGGAGCGCACAGGAAAAGCGCAGCTTTGATGAACGCGCGGCGCTGATGAACATGCTGCCGCGCCTGGTGCGCAGCCTGAAGTCCGGCATGAGCCTGTTGCAGATGCCGGAAAAAGAAGCGCGCGAAGCACTCGACCAGCTCGTGCCGGTGCACGCGCAATTGCTGCGGCCCAATGCCGTGGTGGGCAACTACAGCCAGTTTGCGCTCGACGAAATGCGCCACCATTTCTCGCTGTTGACCATCGGCAGCGAGACCAAGCCGCCGCGCGCGGCCGAGACCGAAAAGTTCGAGGCCGAGCTGGCCAGGCACCATGTCGATGTCGAACTCGATCTCGAGCGCGAGGAAACGCCGACCTTCGAATCCGATGCCGACTGGCTGACCCACATGCAGGTCGGCACCTGCGTCGAACGCTGGTCCGACACCGGCTACAAGCTGGCACGCCTGAACTGGATCAGCAAGCGCAAGACGCTCTACATGTTCATGCTGGAGGATAAAACGATGCCGGTGGTGTATTCGGCATCGTCCTTGATCAAGGCCCTGCGCGAGGGCTCGATCTGCCTGCTGGAGAGCGCGCCGGTGTTCGAGCGCGCCATCGAGACGCTGCTCTCGGGCGCCCGTTCGCTCGAAGCGGGCACAGAGCAGACGCTGCAGGCGTAGCGACTTCTTTACTGTGCCAGGTCTGGCAGCACAACGTTCACATCGAGCACTTCCAGGTTGCCTTGACGATCGAGGGAGATCTTGATGTCGTCGGCATTGACCTTGGTGTATTTCGAAATCACCGCAATCAATTCCTTGTGCATGGCCGGCAGGAAATCGGGGCCGGCGCGGCCGTTACGCTCGCGCGCGATGATGATTTGCAGCCGCTCCTTCGCCGTGTTCGCCGACTTGGGCTTGGTGTTGAATAGAAAAGAAAGCAGAGCCATAGATCACTTTCCTTTAAAAATACGCTGGAACAGACCCGGTTTTTCATAGGTGGTGAAGCGCATGGAGACTTCCTCACCCAGAAAACGCGCAATCACGTCCTTGTAGGCTTCCGACACATCGCTGCCATCGAGGTGGATCGCCGGGTTGCCCTGGTTCGACGCATGCAGCACCGATTCCGACTCGGGGATGATCCCGATCAGCGGGATGCGCAGGATTTCCTGCACGTCGGAATACGACAGCATCTCGCCCGCCTCGACGCGCTTGGGCATGTAGCGTGTGATCAGCAGGTGTTCCTTGACCGGTTCGGCGCCATTCAAGGCGCGGCGCGACTTGGCCTGGATGATGCCGAGGATGCGGTCCGAATCGCGCACCGACGACACTTCCGGGTTGGTCACGATCAGCGCCTCGTCGGCGAAGGTCAATGCCATCACGGCGCCGTGCTCGATACCGGCCGGCGAATCGCAGATGATGTATTCGAAATCCATCTTCGCCAGATCGTTCAGCACGCGCTCGACGCCTTCCTCGGTCAGCGCATCCTTGTCGCGCGTCTGCGAGGCCGGCAGCACATACAGGTTTTCGCAGTGCTTGTCCTTGATCAGGGCCTGGTTCAACGTCGCCTCGTTGTTGATGACGTTGATCAAGTCGTAGACCACGCGCCGCTCGCACCCCATGATCAGGTCAAGGTTGCGCAAGCCCACGTCGAAGTCCACCACGGCAGTCTTGTGACCGCGCAGGGCCAGGCCGGAGGCGAAACTGGCGGAGGAAGTCGTTTTGCCGACGCCGCCTTTGCCTGAAGTGACTACGATGATTTTTGCCACGAAGGGTTCCTTTCCTTATTTTTTAGAATGGGGTTCGCCCGGGGTCATCGAGCGGAAATCGATACGGTCGCCGGCCAGGCTCACTTGCACGGCCTTGCGTGCGAGATCCTTGGGCCAGCCTTCCTCGAAGGTGCGATACATGCCGGCAATCGAGACCAGCTCGGCTTCCATGCTCATGGCGAAGATGCGCGCGCCGGCGTCGCCGCTGGCGCCGGCAAGGGCGCGCCCGCGCAAGGGCGCGTAGACGTGGATGCTGCCGTCGGCGATCAGTTCGGCGCCGGGGTTGACGATGGCGGTGACGACCAGGTCGCTGTCGCGCGCATAGATGCGCTGGCCGCTGCGCACCGGCGTATCGACCATCATCGTGGGTCGGGCCGGGGCCGGCAATGGGGCGGGCACTTGCACAGCCTCGGCCACAGCCACCGGCCCCGGTTCGGCCTGCACCGGCGCCGGTTCGGATTCAGGCTCGGGCGCAGCACTGCGCGGCTTGACGCTCGCATCCAGGCTCAAGCCCTGCGCCAGAATGGCTTCCTCCATCTCGGGCCGGGCACCGCGCACGGCAACGAGGTTCACGCTGTGCGTCTTGAACAGCGCCACCAGCGCCGCCCAGTCGATAGCGGCGTCGGCCATGTCGAACGCCGAAACGTCCGCCACGGCCAACTCATTGTCGAAGTAATCGGTGGTGCCGCCGGTGATTTCCCGCAGGGCCGCTTCGATGGCGGCGAGGTCAAAGTCGCGCAGGATGACGACTGCGGCGACTACAGTTGCTATCTTGATTTCTACCGCTTTGCGGGTCTGGATTTTTGACATGTGGCTAAGGTTAACACAGGGTTTTCCTGATAAGACCGCTTATCTGAAAATTTTCCTGCTCATTTTTCCGGCAAACAATAAAGCGACAAAGAAAAAGCCGCCTGTCAGGCGGCCCTGTTCAACAGTAATCCTTCATCGCCATCTTTGCCATCGTCGCTTGCCGGCATTTCGGTTGTGCTTATTATAACCGCTGTGGTGGCGGGCGAAAGGCGTATTTCGAGGTAAATTTTCCCGCCGTTATTGGCTTACTTGCCTGCTTGGCCGCTCACTTGGCGGCTTCATGGGCCGGCGCGGCTTCGGCCCGGTTTTCCTCAGGTCCGGCCCAGCGCCTGATCTGTTCCACCACCCATGGCCCGTCGTCCAGCGGCAGGTCATGCCCGGCGCTCGGGTGGAAGGCCGACTCGGCATGCCACATGGCGGCCAGGCGGCGCGAGCATTCATTGTCCACCAGGCCGTCGGCGGCGCTGCCCAGTATCAATAGTCGCGTGCAGGGCTTGCACTGCCGGGCACGGAAGCGCATCGCGGCCCACAATTGGCGCAACGCGTTTTGCGGCGAGACCGGCGCCTCGCGCTGATAGGCGATCCAGTCCTCAAGCACGGCGGCCTGCGCGCGGCCGTTGTTGCTGGTCATTTGCAGGATCAGCCGCTCGCGCTCGGCCGGACAGGCCTTGAGGCAGCGCAGGAGCTTGCCGTAATTGTGCGGCCTCAGGCGCCGGTAAAACGGGCTGAACGGGCGCAAGCTGGTGTTGATCAACACCGAGCCCGCCACTTCCTCCGGCGCGATGCAATTCCAGGCCACGGCGACCATCGCGCCCAGCGACAGCGCCAGGAGATGATAAGGCCCGGATATCTCGCGCCGGTGCAATTCGGCGCGACAGAATTCGGCCATGTCTTCCACCGAACTCGGGCTGGTTTCGCGCGCCAGGTTGCCGTTGCCGGGCAGGTCGAGCGTGACGATCCGCGCATCGGGGAAGGCTGCCTGCAGCAATTCAGGGAAGTGCCCCCAATGGCGTTGCTCGCGCACCAGACCGCGCAACAGCACCCAGGTCATCTTCCCGCTCATCATCGCTTGAGCCCCGGATACCAGCGCGCAAAGGCGCGCTCATGATGGGAGATGCGTTCGGCACCCACCGGCAGCCAGTGCTCGCTGCCGCAGGCGGCGCGCGCCAGGAAATCGAGCCACACGCCGTGGTGGCGCAGCACCCGCTGCAGCCGGTGGCCGGGGCGCGGATTGAACAGTCCCTGGCGCGAAAAGGCTTGGCGCGGGTTTTTCTTGACCCACAGCCAGGAACCCATTTCCAGCGTCAGCGGCAGGAAGATGCGTTTGCCCGACGTCTCGGAGCGCAGGTAGAGGTAATCCCACAAATCGCCATGCGTCAGGTATTGCCGGCTTTGCGGCTCGAACAGGTAGTTGTGGTTGGGGTAGGTCTGGCTGAACAAATCTTCCAGTGCCGAGATGTCGGGCAGGTGCGCGATCGGCACCGAAGTATGGGCATGGGGAAACCAGATGCGGTCGCGCAAACCGAAACCGGAATGGCAATCGAGCGCCATGGAAAACGAGCGCGACAGCAACTCTTCTTCCACCACGGTGCAAACCGCCTGGCTTTCGCATTCCATGTGCTCGCGCGAACCGCGAAACCAGGGCAGGCGTGCACTGTAGCGCTGGCCGCCCAGCATGAAGGGCACGCGGTCGATGGCGTCCAGCGGCGCGTTGCGCATCAGGTCTACCCCGCGCGGATTGCTGCGCGTGCCTTCGAGCATGCCGCCCGGATTGACCAAGGGCATGAAGACCAGGCGCACCTGCTCCAACTGGCGGTGCAGCATCTGGTCCCAGCGCAGGCGCATCAGGAGGCTTTTCAGGAACACCAGCAGGATTTGCGTACCGATGCGCTCGAGGCCATGGATGCCGCCGAAGAAGCCCACTGCCGGCACCGCCGGGTCGGTATTGCCTATCGCCAGCGAATAGACGGGCAGCTTGTGCTTGCCTGATTCGGCCTCGCACAGCACGCGCGTCTCGAAGCCATGCCCCTTGCCATCGGCAATGATGCGTTCGAGTTCGAACAGTTCCGGGAGCTTGCTGGCAATCATCGGCGCCCCCAAAAATCTACTGCGCGACGTAATCTCGGGCCTGCGATGCTCGCCGTACAGTCGTACGGCTGTGCTTCTCGGCCCGACCTTGCGCCGCTCGCTACGATTTTTAGTGGCACCTTCATGAAGCCTAATTCGCTTTACCGTATGGGTTGTTTCAACGGTATTGCGAGAAAAGCCGTTGACTAGCTCCTATCTTAGCGAAAAACTGCCGCAAAAATAAGCGGAAGTTGTGCTTGGGCTACATTTATCTCTACAGTTCCGTGCGCAGAGCGAACAATTCCGGGAACAACACCACGTCAAGCATCTTGCGCAGGTAGGAAACGCCGGCCGTGCCGCCGGTACCGGTCTTGAAGCCGATGATGCGCTCGACCGTGGTTACGTGGCGAAAGCGCCAGAAACGGAACGCCGTTTCCATGTCGACCAGTTTTTCCGCCAGTTCATAGAGCGCCCAATGCTTGTGCGGCTCGCGGTAGACTTCGAGCCAGGCCGCCTTGACGCTGCTGTCCGCTGTGGTCGGCATGGTCCAATCGGCCTGGATGCGATCCGGCGCGATGGTGAAGCCGTTGCGCGCCAGCAGCAACACCGCTTCATCGTAGATCGAAGGTGCGCGCAATGCCGCGTCGAGCTGGGCGTGGACCTCGGGTGTCGGCTCATGCACCTTGAGCATGGTTGCATTCTTGTTGCCCAGGATGAATTCCAGTTCGCGGTACTGCGCCGACTGGAAGCCCGACGATGCGCCGAGATAAGGGCGGATCGCCGTATATTCAGGCGGCGTCATCGTGGCCAGCACGTCCCAGGCGTGCACCAATTGGTCCATGATGCGCGCCACGCGGGCCAGCATCTTGAACGCCGGCGGCAAGTCGTCGTTGTGCAATTGTTCGCGCACGGCATGTAGTTCGTGCAACATCAACTTCATCCACAGCTCAGTGGTCTGGTGCTGCACGATGAACAGCATCTCGTTGTGATTGGGCGAGCGCGGGTGCTGCGCCGTCAGGATGCGGTCGAGCGCGAGATAGTCGCCATAGCTCATCGACTTGCTGAAATCGAGCTGGGCGCCATGCCAGTCCTGGTCTTTGTCGGTCATACGCTTCCCTTAAGTCACGGCGGCACGTTCGGCGTGCTCGTCGTATTTCTTGTTGTCCAGTATATCCTTCAGGATCGCCGCCGCGTCCCAGGCATCGACGAAACGCGTGTACAGCGGCGTGAAGCCGAAGCGCATGATCTCCGGTTCGCGGTAGTCGCCGATCACGCCGCGTTCGATCAAGCTATGCATCACGGCATAGCCGTGCGGATGGGCAAAGCTGGCCTGGCTGCCGCGCCGGGCGTGTTCGCGCGGCGTCACCAGCGTCAACGGATGGCCTGCGCATTCCTGTTCCACGGCGGCGATGAACAAGTCGGTCAAGGCCAGCGACTTGGCGCGAATCGCTTCCATCGTGGTCTTGCCGAACACATCCAGCCCGCACTCCACCAGTGCCAATGACACGATGGGCTGGGTGCCGCACAGCGCCTTGCGGATGCCGGCGGTCGGCTTGAAATGCGGTTCCATGGCAAACGGGTTGGCATGGCCCCACCAGCCGGACAAGGGCTGGCGGAACCTGGCTTGATGGCGTTGCGGCACCCAGGCGAAGGCCGGTGCGCCGGGGCCGCCGTTCAAATACTTGTAGGTGCAGCCGACGGCAAAATCGGCACCGTCGCGGTGCAGCTCCACCGGCAGGGCGCCGGCCGAATGCGCCAGGTCCCACACGATCAGCGCACCCTTGGCATGCGCCAGCTCGCTCACCGCATGCATGTCGTGGCGATAGCCGGTGCGGTAATTCACGTGGGTCAGCATGACCACGGCAACCTGCTCATTGATCGCGGTGGCCAATTGATCCGGGCTGTCGATCAGCTCGATGCGGTAGCCACGGTCGAGCCACTCGGTCAAGCCTTGCGCCATGTAGATATCGGTCGGGAAATTGCTGCGCTCGGTGACGATCACGCGCCGCGCCGTTGTTCGCTGGTCTTGCGCCTGGATGTGCAAGGCGGCGGCCAGCACCTTGAACAGGTTGATCGAGGTGGTGTCGGTCACCACCAATTCATCGGCATGGGCGCCGACCAGCGGTGCCAACTGGTTTCCCAGGCGCGAAGGCAGATCAAACCAGCCGGCCTTGTTCCAACTGCGGATCAAGTCATTGCCCCATTCCTCGGCAATGACTTGTTGTGCGCGTGCGGCCGAGGCACGGGGGCGTGCGCCGAGCGAATTGCCGTCGAGATAAATCACGCCTTCGGGCAAGTCGAATTCGGCACGTAGCGGCGCCAGCGGGTCTTCCAGGTCGAGTGACTGGCAATGTTTGCGATCTAGTGTCATGGATATGGTTTCAAAGTGAACGGAGAACGGCACGCACCGGGCTGGCATCCATGCCGGCCATCTTCAAGGGCAGGGCGATCAATTCATAGTCGCCTTCGGCAATTGCGTCGAGCACGATGCCTTCCAGAATCGCCATGCCATTGCGCCGTATCGCGTGATGCGCATCCATGGTCTTCGATTCCTGCGGATCGAGCGAAGGCGTGTCGATGCCGACCAGCTTGACGCCATGCTGCGCCAGCAAGTCGATCGCTTCATGCGAGACGGAACAGAAATTCTCGTCCCATTGCGCCTGCGGTGCCTGGGCATAGCTGCGAAACAGCACGCGCGGCGGCATGCCTTCGAGCTTGCCTTGCAGGTGCTCCACACCGACGGCCTGGGCGCCGATGCAATGGATCACGCGGCACGGCCCGAGATAGGCGTCGAGCGCAACCTGGTCGATATTCCTGCCTTCCTTGTCGTAATGCGAAGGCGCATCGCAATGCGCGCCGGTATGGGTCGACATGGTGATCTTGCTGACCTTGACCGGGCAGCCGCCTTCGATTTGCCAGGTGGTTTGCGCATCGAACGCAGTGTCGCCCGGCCATACCGGGATGGCGGGTGATAGTGTCGGACTGATGTCCCAAAGTGTCGCTGTCATGATGTCAATCGTGTCAATGGTCTCAAATTCGAAGACTACCAAACTCCCCTCGCCCGCGGGCGGGAGAGGGGTGGGGGTGAGGGCGTTTGCGATTTGTCTAAGATTGAATTGTCTAATCCCGTGGCGCCACTTTGATTAGCTTGGTGGGAGTAGCCAAATCATAACGTCCCTCACCCCCACCCCTCTCC
>FTKD01001532.1_pt1 | contig 16872 bp, 14 predicted proteins | sample 1658191 | NCBI WGS metagenome assembly FTKD01 (sample SAMEA3914808, study PRJEB12502) | metagenome | biome: forest; material: soil | place: Canada | collected 2011-08-03 | depth 0.3 m
GAGATACTATGTCGATGAGCGGCCAACCAGTTTGCCCGATGAGAACCAAGATGGATGGCTGATGTGGCGCACTGGTGTATCTGACACGTGGCTGCCGGTCACCCCTCGCCTGCGGGCGAGGGGAGTTCAGCCGGATGTTCGAGATACTTCTGTTGATGAGCGGCCAGCCAATCGTGCAGATAGATTCTGCGCCTGTCGCGGCGATTCGGTAGGGTGGGTAAGCACAGCGCAACCCACCAGCAGCGCACCGCCAGGAATTACAACCTCGTCCAAACCACCACCAACACCCCCGCCGCCACCACCCAGGCCAGCGTCGCCAGCGACAGCGTCGCCACCAGCGAATACCGCACGCAGGCCCAATACACCACCGACAGGTAGATTGCATACGGAATCAAGGACCACAAGCCAAACAGCGCCGTGGTACGCAAATCCGCCATGCCGCGTTCCGTGCCGACGATCACATGCGCAATCAGCGCAAAGGTGGGAAACAGCGGCACCAGCCCGGCGATGAAAAACACTTTCGAGCGCGACAGGAGCGCAATGGCCAGCACGGCAGCGGCGCCCAGCAGGGACTTGAGGAAGAGATTAAGCATAACCGGACGACATATCAGCGCCAACAAATGCGACCAAGGCAAGCATTCCAGTGGCCTCCCTCCGTCCGTCGTCCCCGTGAAAACGGGGACCCACGAGCGCCGTTGCCGCAGGTTTTAATCCTGGGCCCCCGCCTGCGCGGGGACGACAAGAGGTGTGCGAACGCCATGCCCGAATCAAGCATACACCCGAGGGCTGGCGGAGTTCTCCGTCAAGAGGCGCGCAAAGTCGGCCGCCGGCACCGGGCGGCTGAAGAAGTACCCTTGGATTTCGTCGCAGCCGCGTGCGCGCAAGAACAGCAGTTGATCGAGCGACTCCACGCCCTCGGCCACTACCTTGATCTTCAGGCTCTTGCTCATGGCGATGATGGCTTCGGTGATGGCTTCGTCGGCTTTGTCGCCGGGGATGTCCTTGATGAAGGAGCGGTCGATCTTGATGGTGTCCACCGGGAAGCGTTTCAGGTGCGACAGCGACGAATAGCCGATGCCGAAGTCGTCGATGGCGATGCGGATGCCGGTGCGGCGCAGTTCATGGAGGATCTGCACCGTCTTCTCGGTGTTGTGCATCATCATGCTCTCGGTGATTTCGAGTTCGAGCAGGCTCGGATCGACGCCCGAATCCTTCAGCGCGCGCAGCGTGTCGGTCAGCAAGTCTTCATCGATGAACTGGCGTGCCGAGAGGTTGATCGCCACGCGCATCGAGGGCAGGCCCAGTTCCTGCCATTGGCGGTTCTGCGTCAGCGCTTCCTGGATCACCCAGTGCGACAGCGGGCCGATCAGGCCGCTTTCCTCGGCCAGCGGGATGAAGTGGACCGGCGACACCAGCCCGAGTTCGGGATGCTGCCAGCGCACCAGCGCTTCGACGCCGGTGATGCGGCCGGTGCGCGTTTCGACCTTGGCCTGGTAGAACAGGACGAACTCCTTGCGCTCCAGCGAGCGGCGCAATCCCGACTCTAACGCGAGCAATTCCGCCGAATGCAAATCCATCTGCGCCGAATAGAACTGGAAGGTGTTCTTGCCGCGTTCCTTGGCGCGATACATGGCGATGTCGGCATGCTTCATCAGCGAGAACTCGTTGCGGCCATCCTCGGGGAAGGTGCTGATGCCGATCGAGGCGGTGACGTGGATCAATTGGCCTTCGAGCGGGAATTCCTTGACCAGGGCCGTCAACAGCTTGCGCGCGATGTGCGATACGCGCGCGGTATCGGTCACTTCCTCGATCAGCACGACGAATTCGTCGCCGCCCAGGCGCGCCACCAGATCGCCGCCTCCGCTTGCGCCGTTGGCCCCGTTGCCCGCGCGATTGTCCCGCTTCGGACGCGCCACCACGTCGGACGAGCGCAGGCAACTGCTGATGCGTTGCCCCATCTCCTTCAACAGCCGGTCGCCTGCGTCGTGGCCCAGGGTGTCATTGATGTTCTTGAAGCGGTCCAGGTCGATGAACAGCACCGCCAGCCCCTTGTGATAGCGCTGGGCATTGGCGATGGCGTGGTTGAGGTGGCGGTTGAACATGGCGCGGTTGGGCAGCTCGGTCAACGCGTCGTGATAGGCCAGGTGCTGAATGTGATCCTGCATCTGCTTGCGCTCGGTCACGTCGCGCACCAGCGAAAGCAGGTAGCGCTGGCCGTCGATGTCGATCGGGCCCATGCGGATTTCGACCGGGAACACTTGGCCGTTCTTGCGCTTGTGGCGGCTCTCCAGCGCCACCGGTGTGTGGTCGCGCCGGTGCGTGCCTTGTGCCCCATTTGCCTCATCGGCCTCGTGCGCTTCGATGCGGTCGCGCAGGTGGCGCAATTCGGAGACGGGCTGGTCGAGATCGACGTCGGCCAGGTTCATCGCTAGCAATTCGTCGCGCGTGTAGCCCAGGCTTTCACAGGCGTGCTGGTTGACGTCGATGAAGCGGCCGTCGACGTCGTGCACGAAGAAGCTGTCGGAAGCCTGCTCGACGAGCGAGCGGAAGTGCGCCTCGCTCTCGCGCAGGGCGGCTTCGGCCTGGCTGCGCTGGAAGAATTGCCCGATGTGGCGCCCGATGAAGTGGGCCGAGAGCAGCATGTCGGGGTCGGCGAACTGGCGCACGTCGTTGAAGAATTCCATCATGCCCATGATCTCGCCGCCGGTCACGACGGGGAAGGCGAAGATCGAGCGCAACTCCGGCTCGCGCACGGCGCCGGCGCGCGCGCCGTCGTCATACCATTCCGGCGATTTCGATTGCAGCACGCGCGACACCGGGCTGCCGGCTTGCGGGCGCTTCATCTGCATCTTGTATTGGCGGAAGAAGGCTTCGATGCGCGGCTGCGGCAGGCTCCAGGTGGCGCTGCGGTTGAGCGTGCCTGCGGGCTTGTCGAGCGTCCAGAGCACGCCGCCTTTCCAGTCTGCCGTCTCGCAAATCGTCTCGATCACCTCAGGCATGACTTCGAGCGGCGCATCGGCTTCGGCCAGGAGGCGCGTGACGGTATGTTCCATGGCCTGACGCAATTCAACGAGCTTGCGCGCGTTGACGTTCATCACGGTGCCATGCAGCCGCACCACGCGGCCGCGCTCGTCCTTCATCACCTGCGCTACCACGCGCACCCAGCGTGTGCTGCCGTCGCCCATGAGCCAGCGGAATTCGATTTCGAAATCCTTGCCGTCGTGGAACGCCGCTTCGGTGCGGTCCTTGACCTGCATGCGGTCTTCGCGGTGCACGCGGCGCGACAGTTCCTTGTAGCTCGGCATCGGCGCGGCCGGGTTCAGGCCGAAGATGCGTGCGCATTCCTTGGACCACAGCCCACGGCGCCTGGCGCGGTCGAACGACCAGTTGCCCAGGCCGGCGATGCGCTGCGCTTCCTCGATATGGCCGTACAGCTCCTGCATCTCGCGCGAGGCGATATCCTGCGAGCGCTCCATCAGGTAGCGTTCCTGGTCGGCTTCGGTATAGGCACGGTTGACGCGGTCGAGGAACAGCAGCCACTGTTGCGCATTGGCCGGGCGCTTGCCCATTTCGATGCCCAGGCGTTTCAATTGGCGCAGCAGGAGCGAATGGAATGAGAACATGGCTCAGACTTCCGCGAAGGTGGTCAGCGTCATGGTCTGGTTGTGCAATTCGCACGAACCGCCCGCATGCGGCGAAATCTCGCCATAGGAATAGAAGCCGATCTGCTGCGTGCCCGGCGGCAGGTGTTCCAGCGTGATTTCGGTTTCTTCCTCGATGCGCTCACCCAGCACCAGGCGCCGTCCCACGCAACTGATTGCGATGGCCAGCGTGTCGTCGCCATTGCCGGTTTTCCACTTCGCCTGATCGGCCGCTGCGCTGGCGCCGCTGACCAGGCGGTCGAAGTTCGCGCGCATCAGCTGCGCCAAAGAATCCTGCGGGATATCGCCGGCAAAGGTCAGCGATTGGTGTTCTTCATCGACCGCCAAGATGGTGCGCACCAGTTGCCGCGCGTCCTTGGCGTCTTCGCGGATCGAGAGCGGGAACAGGAGGCCCGTGGCGGGCAGGCCGGAGGCGCGTTCGCCGAGATATTCCTTGTAGAGATCGAGCGCGGGCTTGCCGTCCAATTCATAGAGCACGTTGCCGACCGAGCGCGTGACGCGCCGCTCGGGGCCGAAGCTGTCCCAGCCGCCGCGCGAGCCATGTGTTACGCGCAGGCGCCTGCCGTAGAAGCCGACGGCGGTCACCGCGCCGCTTTGCGGACGGCGTTCGCGTATCACCCAGGTGCGCGCGAAGCGGTCGCCATCGCCGGCCAGGCCGCCTGTGACGGTCACGCCCGAGGGCAGCGCCGAATTCAAACCCTTCACCAATTCGCTGCCGTTGACGTGCAAGCCGTCGCACAGGACAAACACCGCCGACAATTGCCGGCTGCTGAGCTGGCGCCCCAGATCGGCGCCGACGGCAAACGAATCGCTGGCATCGGCGATATCGGCCGACACGACTTCAAGCTTGCTGCGCTCGAACTGCAGCACGGCCACCGAGAGACTCGTGTCGTTGACCAGCGGGCCGATGATTTCCCCCGCCGTGGAACAGCCGACGATCTGCGCTTGCGGATAGGCGTTGAACAGCTCCCACAGGGCTTCAGGCTGATCGAAGTAATCAGGCGAGGCGAACACCAGCACCAGCGTTTGCTCGGAATCGAGCGCAGGAAATGCCTTCTGCGACCAGCCTGTTGCCGGCTCGAACGAGAAAGTACTCAATTTCATAACTGCGTCGCCTGTGACCGCGGGAGAGTGGATGGCATATCGTTATAGTTTTATAGCTTACGCCTGCCGGCGACTTTCGTGGTGATGCAGGCGATTTAACAAATTTGGTGCATAGATTACACGTTTTCGGGTGGTTGGGGAACGGGTTGGGGAGGGGAATTATTGGTGGGGGAGCGGTGGGGATGAATACCAGATTGGCGCGGGAAGGCCTGTATTCATGGGGGGATTGCGGGTTGGGGTGGGCTTTTTTGGTGATACCAGTGGTGGGTAATTGGTTTGTTTTGGGTGGGGTGGTGTGTGACTTGGCGGGACAATGTTAAGTGAGGGATTGTCAAACGAGGTATTTGCGCTTGCGTACAACCGCCGATTCTCGCCTGCACCGGCTGGTCACCCCTCGCCCGCAGGCGGGAGAGGGGAGGGGGTGAGGGAGGTTATGATCTGGCTGCGGTTGAGAATTTAGCCGATCTACGTGCTACTTTGAGTTTATCCAGAGAGGATCACTCTCTTAGCACCCAGATTTGTTGTCTAAAGAATTGAGCCAACTCGCAACCTCCCTCACCCCCAGCCCCTCTCCCGCCCGCGGGCGAGGGGAGAGTTGACAGCGCGTGAAAAATCGACGGATCAGCGTGCTACTTTGTTTGAAATTGGCAGAGCCACGTCGCAACCTCCCTCACCCCAACCCCTCTCCCGCCTGCGGGAGAGGGGCTTTCAGCGCTAGTTCAAAAACGCCAGCACCCCATCCAGTCCGACAACATTCAGCGCCACGTCCGCCTTCACCCGCACCGCCGGCTTCGCCCGAAACGCCACCGACAAGCCAGCCGCATCCATCATGCGCAAATCATTGGCCCCATCGCCCATTGCAATGGCCTGCACAGGCGCAATGCCCATCTCCGCGCACACCGCCAGCAGCGTGTTGCGCTTTTCCTCAGCATCAACCACAGCGCCAATCACCTTGCCGGTCAACTTGCCATCGACAACTTCCAACTGATTGGCGTGCGTATGGTCAAGCTGCAAGCGCTCTTTCAACTTATCGGTAAAGAAGGTAAATCCGCCTGACACCAGCAAGGTCTTCATCCCCGCCGCACGCACCGCCTCAAGCATGGGCAGGGCGCCGGGCGACAAGTCCAGCCGCTCGTCATACACGCGCTGCAAGGCTCCTGCATCAAGCCCCTGCAAGAGTGCCACGCGCCGCGCCAGGCTTTCGCGGAAATCGATCTCGCCGCGCATGGCCGCTTCGGTGATGGCCGAGACTTCCGCCTTCAAGCCCTGCATGTCGGCGATCTCGTCGATGCATTCGATGGTGATCAGGGTCGAATCCATGTCCATCGCGAGCAGCTTGTAGTCGCGGCCATGATCGTCGGCCAGGAAGGCGCAGTCGAGTTGATGTTCGGCGCACAGCGCTTCCACCTGCGCCTTGGCCGCAAGCGTCACGCCTTCGCAGCGATAGGCGTTGGGGCCGAGCGCAACGGTGCGCGCGGCGCCTGCCGCAGCGGCGATCTGGTCGATCACGGCGCGGTCGGTATGCAATCCTTGCAGGGTAAGGTTCGTCATTGCAGGTCAGTCGGTCAGCCAAGCAGGCTCTTCAACACGCCCTTGACCTGCGCCACGCGCGCGGGCAGGTCGGGCATGCTGGCGGTTACCTTCAGCTTGTCTTGTCCATTCAATTTGATGTGGCGGTTTTTCTGGATCAGCTCGATGATGCGCATCGCATCGATCGGCGGATTGGGCTTGAATTGCAGCGAGAGCGATTCGCCGTGGGCATCGATCTTGATGATGCCGGCCGGTTTGGCGGCAATACGCAGGCGATGCGTTTCGATCAGCGCGCGGCCCGGGTCGGGCAGCTTGCCGAAGCGGTCGATCAACTCTTCCTGGAGGTCATCGATGCGCTCGGCCGATTCGCAATTGGCCAGGCGCTTGTAGAGCGAAAGCCGTTCGTGCACGTCGCCGCAATAGTCGTTGGGCAAGAGCGCCGGCACGTGCAGATTGATTTCTGTGGTGGCCGAAAGCGGTGCCGTGGCATCGGGTTCTTCGCCATTCTTCAATGCCCGCACGGCTTCGTTCAACATGTCGGAATACAGCTGGAAGCCGATTTCCACCATCTCGCCCGACTGGTTTTCGCCGAGCACTTCGCCCGCGCCGCGAATTTCCAGGTCGTGCATGGCGAGATAGAAGCCGCTGCCCAGTTCTTCCATCTGCTGAATCGCGTCCAGCCGGCGCTGCGCCAGCTTGGTCAAACCGCTTACGTCGTGCACCAACAGATAGGCATAGGCCTGGTGGTGCGAACGCCCGACGCGGCCGCGCAACTGGTGCAATTGCGCCAGGCCGAACTTGTCGGCGCGGTGCATGACGATGGTGTTGGCGGTCGGCACGTCGATGCCGGTTTCGATGATGGTGGTGCACAAGAGGATGTTGAAACGCTGCGCCACGAAGTCGCGCATCACCTTTTCCAGGTCGCGCTCGTGCATCTGGCCGTGCGCCACGCCCACGCGCGCTTCGGGCAGCAGGGCTTCGAGCATGGCCTTGCGGTTCTGAATGGTCTCGACTTCGTTGTGCAGGAAATAAACCTGGCCGCCGCGCTTCAATTCGCGCAGGCAGGCTTCACGGATCACCGATTCGCCTTCGCTGCGCACGAAGGTCTTGATCGCCAGGCGTTTCTGCGGCGCCGTGGCGATGATCGAAAAGTCGCGCAAGCCTTCGAGCGCCATGCCCAGCGTGCGCGGGATCGGCGTGGCGGTCAGCGTCAAGACATCGACTTCCGCCCGCAGCGCCTTCAAGGCTTCCTTCTGCCGCACGCCGAAGCGATGTTCCTCATCGATGATGACCAAGCCCAGCCGCGTGAACTTGACTTCGGGCGAGAGCAGCTTGTGCGTGCCGATGACGATGTCGAGCGTGCCGTCGGCCATGCCCTTGACTGCTTGCGCCACTTCCTTGCCGGTGCGGAAACGCGAGAGTTCGGCGATGCGCACGGGCCAATCGGCGAAGCGGTCGGCGAAGGTTTGCGCATGTTGTTCGGCCAACAGCGTTGTCGGCGCCAGGATCGCCACCTGCTTGCCGCCCATGACGGCGACGAAGGCCGCGCGCAAGGCGACTTCGGTCTTGCCGAAACCGACGTCGCCGCAGATCAGGCGGTCCATCGGCTTGCCGCTGGTCATGTCGCGGATCACGGCGTTGATGGCTGCCGCTTGATCGGGCGTTTCGTCGAAGCCGAAGCTTTCGGCAAAGGCTTCATAGTCATGTGCCGAGTACTGGAACGCGTGGCCCTCGCGCAAGGCACGTTGGGCGTAAAGATTGAGCAACTCCGCTGCCGTGTCGCGCACCTGCTGCGCGGCGCGGCGCTTGGCCTTTTCCCACTGGCCCGAACCCATCGTGTGCAGCGGCGCATCTTCGGGCGAGGCGCCGGAGTAGCGCGAGATCAGGTGCAGTTGCGACACCGGCACGTAGAGCTTGGTTTCGTTGGCGTATTCGAGATGCAGGAACTCGGTCGTGCCTTCGCCCATGTCTTCGCTGATCAAGCCGAGGTAACGCCCGATGCCGTGGTTGGCGTGCACCACCGGATCCCCGATCTTCAATTCCGACAGGTCGCGCACCATGGCTTCGACTTGCGTGACGCCTTCCTGCTTCTTCTTGCCGACACGGCGGCCCGAACCGGCATACAGCTCGGTCTCGGTGATGAAGGCCAGCCCGCCTTGCGCGTCGCCCAGCTCGAAACCGGCCTGCAAGGGTGCCACGCCCAGCATTAACTTGGCACTGCCGGTGATGAAGTCGGCATAGCCTTCGCACAGGGGCAGCGTCAGGTCGTATTCGTTGAAGTATTGCTGCAAGGTCTCGCGCCGGCCATGCGATTCGGCGCAGATCATCACGCGCCGCCCGGTCTGCATCAGGTAGGAGCGCAGATTGATGAGCGGATCGTCGGCGCGGCGATTGACGGCGATGTTGGGCAGGGGCGCAGAGATTTCGCTGGCGACGTCGCTCTTCTGCACCACCCAGCGCCCATGGGGCTTGGCCAGGGTGAAGAAATCTTCGTCGGTCAGGAACAGGCGTTCGGGCGAGAGCAGCGGGCGTTCGCGGTCGGCCTTGAGGAATTGGTAGCGCGAGCCGGTATCGCTCCAGAAGCGCTTGATGGCGCCATCGATATCGCCGACCAGGGCGAAGGTCGCATCGGCGGGCAGATACTGGAACAGCGTCGCCGTCTCGTCGAAAAACAGCGGCAAATAGTATTCGATACCGGCCGAGGCGATGCCGTGGCCGATGTCCTTGTAGATGGCAGACTTGGACGGATCGCCCTCGAACTGCTCGCGCCAGCGTGCGCGGAAGGCGGTGCGCGCCGCTTCATCCATCGGGAATTCGCGCCCCGGCAAGAGGCGCACTTCCTTGACCGGGTAGAGCGAACGCTGCGTATCGGCATCGAAAGTGCGGATGGTCTCGATGGTGTCGCCGAACAGGTCCAGCCGGTAGGGCAGGGCTGAGCCCATCGGGAACAGATCGATCAAGCCGCCGCGCACCGAATATTCGCCGGGCGACATCACTTGATTGACGTGGGTGTAGCCGGCCAGTGTCAGTTGCGTCTTCAACCGCGCTTCGTCGAGCGTTTCGCCCTGCTTGAAGAAGAAGGTGTAAGCCGCCAGGAAAGCCGGCGGCGCCATGCGCAAGAGTGCTGTCGTGGCCGGTACGATCAGCACGTCGCACTGGCCGTTCTGGACTTCGTGCAGCGTCGCCAGCCGTTCCGACACGAGGTCCTGGTGCGGCGAGAAGGCATCGTAGGGCAGGGTTTCCCAATCGGGCAGCAGGTGGCAGCGCAGGGCCTCGCCCTCGAACCAGGGGATTTCGCTCAAGAGACGTTGCGTATCGGTGGCATTGGCCACCACCACGGCCAACATGCGCCGCTCGGCCTTCAAAACGGCAGCAGCCTGTGCAAGCGCGCAGGCGTCGGCCGAACCATGAACTGCGGGCAGGGCAAAGCGATGGCCGGGCTTGGGGAGGGATTTCTTCAGATCGAATTGCATCTGCGCCATTATAAACGATGCCATTCACGCTTCCCGGCTACATTTGTAGCGGGCGTCGCACGCCGGGCGTCGCACGCCGGGCGTCGCACGCCGGGCACCCAGAGCCGGTTATTGTGTAACGAGTTATTAAAATACTGTTACAGGATTCACCGATGAACTAAGCTAAACTTGATTCATGGAAGGAAACATTTCAATAATAAGACTTGGTTAAAGGAGAATATGATGCGTACCCTGATGCTGGCTTTGGCGGTTCTTTCGTTGGCGGCATGCACCACGCCGGCCGACCGCGCCGCGCGAGCACAAAAAGAGATGGAAGACATGATGGCGGAATTCGGCCCGGCTTGCGACAAGCTCGGCTACCCGCGCGACACCGATGCCTGGCGCAACTGCGTCTTGAAGCTCGGGGTTTCGGCAAATGCGCAGCGCTATCCGCTGATGACGACGTGCTATCGCTCGCCGGGCATGTTGCATTGCGATTCGTTTTGACCCTGACGTAGCTCGGGTAAGAACCCCTCTCCCCCGGGCGAGGGGAGTTAACGCAGCAATCGTAGGGTGGGTGCAACCCACCAGTGCGCCAAAGACTTTCTTTAAGCATTGGTGGGTTGCACCCACCCTACAATCAATTCTTCAGTGAGCGGAAATCAAGCTTCCACCACAATCTTCCCGCTCATCCCCTCGTGCCCGTCGCCGCAGAAGTTGTCGCACAGGAAGTCAAACTCTCCCGCCGTATCCGGCTTCAAATGCACCTTGATCACCTGCCCAGGCAGCAGGTCAGCGCGGATATTCCAGTCCGGTATCTTGAAGCCGTGCGTGAAGTCGAGCGAGGTGATTTCCAGCACCACCGCCTGATTCTTCTTCAGCACGATGCGGTTCGGCGTGTAGACGAATTTTTTCGCCTCCAGCTTGATCACTTTTTCCTTGGCTTTTGCCGTGGCGGACTTGGCACCTGCCACGCCTGCGAACGCTAGCGCACCCGCACCCACTACACCCATCGCACCCAGTAGCAGATGCCTTCTCGATTTGTCCATGTTCATGCTCATGTTCGTGTTCGTGTTCCTGCCTATGCCTTGATGACCGGGAATTCCTTGACTTCATAGCCCTTGCTGTCGGCATCGGCCTCGATTTCACGGAAGCCCAGGCCTTTGAATGGCGCTGCCGGGTCCCAGGGCAGCGGTGTGCGCTTGTCTTGCGAGCCGGGCACCGGCAACGGGAACACCAGCGACTTGGCCGCGTGATGCATGATGTTGCCGGTCTGGTGATGGTGTTCCTGGTGGATGTGCCCGTAGAACACGGTGACGTTGCTGTAAGGCGTCAGCAGTGCGATCGCCTTGTCGCCGTCGCGCGTGGCCCAGTCCCACTTGGGTGCCAGGTCGAACAGGGGCCGGTGCGTCAGCACGACGATGCGCGCATCCTTGGCTTGCTTGTCGAGGTCGGCCTTCAACCAATCGAGCTGCGCATCGCCGATCTTGGCGCCCGGGTCGGAGACATTGTCGATGGCGATGAAATGCACGCCCTTGTGGTCGAAGCTGTAATGCGTGTCGCCGAAATATTCCTTGAACGCGGTGCCGTTGTCGAGCGAGGCGTCGTGCTCGCCCGGCATGAAGCGGATCGTCTTGACGTTGAGGCCGCCGATGATGTCGCGCACCTCGGCCATGCGGCGGCGGCGTTCTTTCGGATCGTCGGTGGTGTGCGTCAGGTCGCCCGTGAAGACGATGAAGTCGGGCGGCACTTCCAGCGCGTTGACGGCAGCCACGGCTTTCTTGAGCGTGTTGGCGGCTTCGGGATTGGCGTCGCCGGTGTAGCCCCAATGCGTGTCGGACAATTGTACGAAATAGAAGTCCTTGTAAGCCGCGCCCTCGGCCCAGGCGTTGCCATAGAGGCCGGACATGAACACGGCCCCGCCGCCGGCGGCGGTGAGTTTCAGGAATTTGCGTCGGTCTATCATGGTGAATCTCCTGTGATTTGAAGTGTTATTGCGTAGCCTGCTTGAGGTAAGCGATCAGGTCGGCACGGTCTTGCGGAGAGGCCACCTGGAAGCCCATTTTTTGTCCCGGGATGAATTTCTGCGGATTGGTCAGCCACTTGTCGAGCGTCTTTTCATCCCACACGACTGTCGAAGCCTGCACCGCCGGGGAATAGTTGTAGTCCGGCAGGCTGCCGGCCTTGCGGCCGAACAGCTTCTTGTGCGCCGGGCCGACGCCGTTGTAATCGATCGAATGGCAGGCCGTGCACTTGGCCTGGTAGAGCTGGCCGCCATGCACGGCGTCGCCTGCGGCAAAGGCCGGCGCTTGCACCAGCGCGGCAAGGATCAGGGAAAGGGAAATTGTGCGGAGCATGTCATAATCTCGTTAGTTGATTGTCAAGGCCGGAATTTGCTGCCCTCAACATGCATAACTGCGGCGCTCGCCCGGATATTCCCGGAAAAGAAAAAATATTTCGGGAATAAATCGGAGGCATGCCGAGTCTTTACTACCAAGAGGTGCATATTTGGATGTGAACGACAAGACCAGGGAATTCGAGTCGATAGTGATGCCGCATCTCGATGCGGCCTACAACCTGGCGCGTTGGCTGACGCGTAACGACCACAATGCCGAAGATCTGGTGCAGAACGCCACTTTGCGCGCGTTCCGCTTTTTCGACGGCTTTCGCGGCGACGATGCGCGTGCCTGGCTGCTCACCATCGTGCGCAATACCTATTTCACCTCGCTGCGCGAAGAGCGGCACGGCCACGTCGCCTTCGATGAAGAATTGCTCGGCGCCGAAGACGAGGAAGGCGCGGAGATGCCGGCCGCCGTTGCTCCCGGACCGGAAGAGGCGATGATGGCCAGCGACACACGGCGCGAAGTCAACTGCGCCCTGGAAAAACTGCCGCCGGCCTTCCGTGAAGTGATTGTGTTGAAAGAAATGAATGATTTGTCATACAAGGAAATTGCCGATATTGCCGGCGTGCCGCTGGGCACGGTCATGTCGCGTCTTGCCCGTGCACGCAAGATGCTGGGCGAACTCCTGAAGGGCGGGCGCTGATATGCATTGCGAAGAAGCCAAACAACTGCTGCAAGCCGATCTCGACGGCGAACTCGATGCCGCCGGCTCGGCACGCCTGGCCGAACACGTGGCCGGTTGTGCCGCTTGCCAGGCCGAACGCGCGGCCCTGGCCGATCTGAAAGCGGCCTTGAAGCAAGGGCAAACCCATGCCGCACCGGAAGCCCTGCGCCGCCGCGTGCGGTTGGCGATCGAAGATGCCGCGCGCAAGGAAGCGGCCGAGGCTGCCGTGCGTGCCCCTGTCAAGAAGGCGCCCTTCAAGCTGTCCTGGGCCTGGCTCAACGGCAGTTTTGCCGGTGTCGGTGCGCTGGCCTTCGCCTTCATGTTCTCGCTCTACCTGTCGCGCCCGACGGACGTCGATCTGCTGGAGCAGGACGTGATCTCCGGCCATGCCCGCTCGATGATGGTGATGCACCTGTCAGACGTGGCCTCGACCGACCAGCACACGGTCAAGCCCTGGTTCGCCGACAAGCTCGATTTCGCGCCGAACGTGGCGGATTTCACGGCGCAAGGCTATCCATTGGTCGGCGGGCGCCTCGATTACATCGATCGGCACAACGTCGCGGCCATCGTGTATCACCACCGCTTGCATACGATCAATCTTTACGAATGGCCCGAGCGCGGCCACATGGCGGCACCGGCCCTTGCAACCTCGCGTGAAGGCTACCAATTGCTGCACTGGACCGAGCACGGCATGCACTATTGGCTCGTGTCGGACATGAATTCACAAGAACTCAATGAATTCAAGGACTTGCTGGTTGCGCAGGTGGAAAAGAGCGAACAGCGCTGAAACCGGATGCAGGAGTAGCGCCAAGAGGCTAGAATAGTATGCAGCAATAGCGCCAACACTCGCATACCTATCGAATTGTCCGACTGCAGCATGAATTTGCCACGCCCCGAGCCTCGCCACTTTGCCCTGATCCCTGCCGCCGGCGTTGGCGCGCGCATGAGATCGAGTTCACCGAAGCAATACGTGATGATCGAAGGCAAACCGATGTTGCTGCACGTGCTCGACACCTTCGCCGCATCGCCCCTGATCGAACACACCTACGTCGTCGTCAACGCCGAAGACAAATACATCAATGACATGATGGCCGGCGCCCCGCACTTGGCCGGGCGCGTCACCGTCATCTTCAACGGCGGCGCCACGCGCAAGGTATCGGTGCTCAAGGGTTTGCAGGTGTTGAGCGACTTTGCCGGCGCCGAAGACTGGGTGCTGGTGCACGATGCCGCCCGGCCCGGACTCACGACGGAATTGATCGCGCAATTGATCGAGGCCTTGGATGACGATCCGGTCGGCGGCCTGTTGGCCGTGCCCGTGGTCGATACCTTGAAACGCGGCGCGGAAGACAAGCGCGTACAGGCCACCGTGCCGCGCAGTGGATTGTGGGCGGCGCAGACGCCGCAGATGTTCCGCTACGCCATGCTGCGCCGTGCGCTGGAAACCACCGACGACGTGACCGACGAATCGAGCGCCATCGAAGCGTTGGGCTTGCAGCCCAGGCTGGTCGAGGGCAGTTCCCGCAACTTCAAGGTGACGCTGCCGCAAGATGTCCTGCTGGCGGAAATGTACTTGCGCGAATGCCCTGTTTCTTCCGATAACGACGCATGACGCTTCCTCCGATTCTTCCCCCTTACCGTATCGGCCAGGGCTACGACTGTCATGTCCTGGTGCAGGGACGTCCCCTGATTTTGGGCGGCGTCACCATCCCGCACAAGACCGGCCTGCTCGGCCACTCCGATGCCGACGCCTTGCTCCACGCCATCACCGACGCCTTGTTCGGCGCCGCCGGGCTGGGCGACATCGGCCGCCATTTTCCCGACACCGATGCGCAATTCGCCGGCGCCGACTCGCGCGTGCTGTTGCGCGAAGCGGCCCGGCGCGTGCGCGAGACGGGCTACGCGATCGGTAACGTCGATGCCACCATCATCGCGCAAGCGCCGAAAATGGCGCCGCATATCGCGCACATGGTCGCCAACATCGCGGCTGACCTCGCTATCGCGGTACAGTGCGTCAACGTCAAGGCCAAGACCAATGAAAAGCTCGGTTACCTCGGACGCGAGGAAGGCATCGCCACCGAAGCCGTTGCGCTGATCTACCGCGCCTGATCCCCATGTCCCCGGTGGCCGAGCAAATCCTCGCCCTGGTTACGCAAAGCATCGCCTTGCAGCAGCAGGGGCAGCTTGAAGCCGCGCTCGCCTGCCTCAACGAGGCGGTTGCGCTGGCACCTGACTTTCCCGTCACGCGGGTCAAGCGCGGCACGCTCCTTCTGACGCTTGGCCGCCCGCGCGCGGCGCTGGCTGATTTCGACCGCAGCCTGGCGCGCCAGGCCCTGCCGCACGTGCTGCCGCTGCGCGACACCGCACTGCAGGGCGCGATGCAAGAGCTGCAGGGCAGGCTGTCCGATGCGCCGTCTTGTTGCGAATATGCGGTGTTGCTGGAGCGCCTCATGCGCAATGCCGAAGCGGAGGCCCAATACCGCAACGCCATCGAACTCGATGCCCACAGCCATCCCGGCTGGATCGGCCTGGGCAATCTGCTGCTGCGGAGCAATCGCCATGCCGAGGCGCTGGCGTGCTACGAAGCCGTGCTGGTCTTCGCACCCGGCGACGTCGTGGCGCTATTCAATCGCGGCAATGCGCTGCAAAAGGATTGCCGCTTCACCGAAGCGATCGCCAGCTACATGGCGGCGGAACAAGGCCTCGAAGTCAAAGAGATTCGCGCCGAAATCAAGATGGAACAGGCGCATTGCCATCTGGCGATGGGCCACTGGCAAACCGGTTGGCCGTTGTTTGAAGCACGCTGGCAAACGCGGCAAATGCAGGGCGCGAAACTGCAGACGACGGCGCCGCAATGGCAGGGCGAAATGCTGCCTCAGGCAAGCTTGCTGTTGTGGGCCGAACAGGGTTTGGGCGATACACTGCAATTCGTCCGTTACCTGCCCATCGTTGCCGAACGCGTAGGGCGTATATTGTTGCGCGTGCCGGCCAGTCTGCTTGGCCTGCTTGCGGGCATGGCGGCACAGATGCCGGCCATAACAGTATTGGCGCAGGACGAGGCGCTGCCGCTGCATGAGCTACATTGCCCCTTGATGAGCCTGCCGCTGGCCTTAGGCAGCACGCCGCAATCGGTCCCGCAGAATGTCCCTTACCTTCGCGTGCCGGGCGATTACGTGGAGAAATGGAAAGATGCGCTCGGCCCGTACACCGGGCCGCCTCATACGCCGAGAATTGCCATCGTCTGGTCGGGCGGGCAGCGCCGCCTGAACAATCCCACGCGCGACATGCCCTTGACGGCACTGCTGCCCTTGCTCGAAGCGATCGACGCGCAATGGCTGAGCCTGCAAAAAGACGTGTCTGACGCCGACGCCGTCCTCCTGGCGCAACACCCGCAAATCCGCCGCATGGATCAGGGACTGAATGACTTTGCCGACACGGCGGCAATACTCGCGCAGGTGGATTTGTTGATCAGTGTCGATACCGCCGTGGCCCACCTGGCAGGCGCCATGGGCAAGCCGGTGTGGCTGGCATTGAGGAAGGCGGGGGAGTGGCGCTGGATGCAGGAGGCGGCAGCCTCGCCCTGGTATCCGGGCCATCGGCTATTCCGTCAATCGAGTCACGGGCAATGGGTGGATCCCGTGCAGGAAATGCGGCAGGCATTGTGCAGCTTGTCGATGGAATGGGCGAAGAGGCAATAGCCCGCGGTTCTCTCCGATAATGCTTCATCGACGGCATGGCGACGCCGGGAAGGCAGGCGCCTCCGGCGTCGGCCATTCCCGGTGATCTTGCCCGTCAACCAACGAAGTGCAAGGTGCCGCCCGTGTTGGTGGCGCCTGCGGTGTGGGCGAAGGTGTAGCCCGTACCGACCAGTTCAACCAGGGTGTTGCCCGCTGCCATCGTGCCGACGTCGGTCGTTTGACCGGCGACCGACTCCAGCAGGTAGGTGTTGCCCTGGTATTGGAACCAGTCCACCGTGTGTGCTGCACCGGTGACCAGGCTGCCGGCCTTGCCGTCGGCTGCTGCTACCCAGTCGGCCAGCAAGGTGGTGTCGCCGCCCGAGC
>FTKD01001067.1_pt2 | contig 16853 bp, 10 predicted proteins | sample 1658191 | NCBI WGS metagenome assembly FTKD01 (sample SAMEA3914808, study PRJEB12502) | metagenome | biome: forest; material: soil | place: Canada | collected 2011-08-03 | depth 0.3 m
GGCGGCGCGCTGACCACGCTGAACGAGCCCATCGTCGACGTGCTGGGCAAGTGCTGGTTCCCGGCCATCGATTCCTGGGTGCTGCTCAAGGCTTGGGGCGTGTCCGTGCCGACCTACATGATCGCGGTCTATGCCTGGTATGTCGGCGGCCAGGCTTTCCTGTCCTACCGGCTGTTCGAGCGGGGAATCACGCGGCACGGGGTGTTCAAGCTGTATGCCGCGTACGCCGTGGTCAATCTGTTCCTCGAAATCCCGGGGCTCAACCTGCCGGTGCCGATGTATTCCTACTACGGCAACCAGCCGCTGCTGCTGTTCCATTTCCCGATGTGGTGGATCTTCTGCAATGCCCTGATGCCGATGATGATCGGCGGAGTCGTCTTCCGCTACGAGTCGCTGTTGCAGGGCGCGCGCCGCGTTTTCATCGTGCCGCTGGCCTGGATGACGGCGGCGGCGACCAACGGCCTGATCGGGGCCCCCGTCTGGCTGGCCCTCAACGCCGAATCGAGCAGCCTGGCCTGGACGCATCTGGCCGCCGCCGCCAGCTTCGGCATGGGTCTGATGGTCTGCTACGGCCTGGGCGTTGCCGTCGGCGGCGACGCCGAGCGGGTGTTGAGCCGGCGTGAAATGGCGGCTGCGGCCTGATCTAGCCCGATAAGCGGGAACAAAGCATTGACGCCGCCGGCCCCCGGAATCAGAACCGGGGCCGGCGTTGCTGCGCTGCGGGCCGCGTAAAGAAACAACAAGCCGGCCCGGACCGAAAGTTTTCGTCGCTTCGGACGATAGAGGAGCGGCCATCCCCTCCTAGATTCGATGGTAGCCCGCGATCAGGCCAAACATAAGAATTGAGAGGAGCTTTCCGTGCGACGCAGTTACGCAGCGCTAGGTGGTTTGGGTCTGGTCCTCGCTTCCGGGCAGGCCGCTTACGGACAGCAGGACCCCGACAGCCTCGATTCGATCCTGGGCAGTGCGCCTGCCGGTACCGCCCCGGCGCCGACACCGGCGCCAACGGATGCCGCTCCCGCTCCTGCGGCACCAGCCAATGCCGCCCCCACCGCCACCAGCGCGGCGCCCGCGGCCACCGAAGCCGCACCGTCCGCGGCCGCCGAGACCACCGTCAAGGTCGCACCGCCGGCCGCCAAGGGTCCGGTCTCCTCCAACCGCATGGTCGAGGAGATCATCGTCACCGCGCAGAAGCGCGAGGAGAGCCTGCAGGACATTCCGTTGTCGGTCAGCGCCTTCAGCGCCGGCAAGCTGGAGGCGATGGGCGTGCAGACGATCCAGGACCTGCCCAACATCACTCCCGGCCTGACCATCACCAACGCCGCCGGCTTCAACGAGGCCTTCCTGCGCGGCGTCGGCACCGATGCTTTCCTGCCCGGCGCCGATCCCAGCGTGCCGTTCTACACCGACGGCATCCCCTTGCTCGGCTCGCAGGGCAGTTCGGACAACCTCGGCAAGATCGATCGCGTCGAGGTGCTGAAGGGGCCGCAGGGCACCCTGTTCGGCACCAACTCGGTCGGCGGCGCCATCAACGTCATCACGCCCGAGCCGAAGCAGGAGCTCAGCGGCGACATTCAGGCCACGTACGGCAACTACAACAGCCAGGGTGCATTGGGCTATGTCAATGCGCCGATCACCGACAATCTCGCCTTCAACTTTGCCGCATTCGGCAACAAGCAGGAGAACTTTTACACCAACGTCAACGGGCCGGTATGGCCGATCTGGTCCTACGGCGGACGCCTGAAGCTGCGCTGGGACATCACCAGCAACCTCTCCAACACCTTCACCGGCTCGTACCAGCAGGTCAGCGACAATGCCGGCCTGTCGTTCGACGAGACGCGAGTGGCGCCGGTATTCTCTTTGTTCTTTCCGGCCGATCCCTATTCGCCCAAGGAACGCAAGCTGGATATGAACGGCTTCAATGCCGGCGCCATGCTGCACAACGACCTGCTGGCCGACACCATCGACTGGAAGATGCCCTGGGTCGAGACCAAGCTGATCGGCTCGATCCAGCGCACCAAGGACGATTTCGTGCAGACCACTTTCGGCACCGGTCCGCTGCCGATATTGCTGGCGCAGAACCGCAGTCCTGCCGATCAGGACACCGCCGAAATGCAGTTCCTGTCGACGCCGGAGACGCCGTTCGCCGATCACTTCACCTGGGTTGGCGGCCTCTTCTACATTTACAGCACCGGCGGTGGCGATCCATTCAACTTCGTCGCCGCGCCAGGCTTGATCCCGGCGCTGACCAAGGTGCTGCTCGGCCAGGGCGGTGCGCAGCTGGGCACCGCGCTGACCACCCTGCTTGATCCGATCACCACCAAGCTGGCCGGCATTGATCTGAGTCAGGGCATTCCGATCAACAACTACGGCATCATCGCCGGCCTGTCCACCTCGGCCTACTTCCAGGGCACGCTGAAGTTCACCGACTGGTTCAACCTGACGCTGGGCGGCCGCTACCAACACACTCACAAGGACCTGGAGGGCTCGCGCACCGAGATCGGCCTGGCCGGAGGCGGCAACATCCTGCTGTTCCAAAACAGCGTGCCGACGCTGCACGCCAACCAGTTCTCGCCGCGCGTGGCCCTGCAGCTTCTGCCGTTTGACGCGGAAACGCAGTTCTACGCCTCCTGGGCACGCGGCTACAAGACGCCGACCTACAACACGGTCAACCTGCTGGGCGAGACCTTCGGGCCGATCAAGCCGGTGCTGCAACAGAAGAACGACGCCTACGAAGTGGGTGTGAAAACAGAACTGTTCGACCGGACCGTGCGCCTGAACACGGCTGTGTTCTACACCAAGGAGAAGGACCTGCTGGAAGGCTTTGTCTCGGTGCTGACCGGCGGCGTGGTCAGCTACGACAACGTGCCCGGGGCGCGCATCAAGGGCGCCGAGGGCGATGCGCTGTGGGTGCCGCTGCCCGAGTCGAACTCCGGCCTGGTGCTGACCGCCGCCGTGTCCTACCTCAACGCCAAGTACACCGACTACCCCAACGGCCGCGGCTTCGACGACGCCACCGGCCTCGCCTTCGGTAACGGTTTCCCCCTGCCTCTGCTGCCGGCCCGCAACCTGTCCCACAACTGGGTTACACGCACGCCGAACCTGACCTACAACGCCAGCGTCACGCAGACCGTGCCGCTGGGCGACGGCTCGGTGGAAATGGCGGTGGACGGCAACTACAACAGCGGTTACTACTTCCTGCCCCAGGATTCGCCGCTCTATCGCTGCAACGCCTACTACCTGCTCAACGCCCACCTCACCTACATCTACGACCGCTGGCATACGCAGGTCACCGGCTGGGTCAAGAACATCACCAACCAGACTTACAACGCGAGCGAACTCACGGACGACTTCGGCACCATGGTGGTGGTCAACGATCCGCGCACCTTCGGCGTGCGGGTGAAATGGAGCTTCTGAGCGCATCGGGCCGCCGCCCGCGGCGGCCGGACAGGAGCCTGTCTTTATATTTCCCCCCGTCTTTTATTTCCATTTACATCCATCGGTGAACCGGATATGAACCCAGTTGCCCCTGCTCCCGGCGGCATCGCCGCCGCCTCCCTGACGGGATTCGACCAGAGCCTGGTCCGCTCCTGCCTGCTCAACGTGGTCGAGGCCATCAACGGCGTGCTGGTGCCGGAACTGAACGGCAGCGCCAGGGCGCGGGCGGGGGAGTGCGTCACCATCCTGCTGCGCGCGGTGCAAAGCTTCGGTGCGGCGGACACGGAGGCCGCGGAGCTGAGCCGGTTGTTCGCCGAGCCGGGTCCCGTCGCCCCGTCGTCGTGGCGGGCCATGGCCGATGCCGAGGGCGCCATTCTCGATCGTTCGGAAGCCGCCGCCGATGCGGCGGGCCAGCCTGCGGCGGGGACGGCAGCCGGCGGCCGCAGCTTCGATCCGGAGCGGTTCCAGACCTTCCTGCGGCAGCACCAGCTCGGCGGCGCGGCGACCCGCGTGACCGGCAGCAGGCAGCTGGCCGGCGGCCGCTCCAAGCAGACCATCATGGTCACTCTCGAAGGCGCCAGCGGTTTGCCGCCTACCGTAGTGGTGCGGCAGGACTGGTCGAGCGCGGTGACCGGCACCTCGGTGGTGGCGGAATACGCCCTGCTCAGGCGCGTGTTCGATGCCGGGTTGCGTGTACCGCAGCCGCTGCTTCTGGAAAAATCGCCGGATGCGCTGGGTGGCCCTTTCCTCGTCGTCACGCCGATGCCGGGCGGGGCGCAGGGTGACATCTTCAATCCGCCGCGCTCGGAGCGCCTGGCGCTTCAGGTGGCCGCGCAGCTGGCGCAACTGCACCAACTGCCGCCCGAGGAATTTTCCGCGCTGGGGGTGCCGACCGAGGCGTATTCGCAGGCGCAGCTGCGCGAGGGCCTGCAGGGTTTCCGCGCCCTCAACGGCAAACTCGGCGTGCCGTGCCGCACCATCGAAATCGCCATGGATTGGCTCGAGCGCAATATCGAGAGCGTCAAGGGCGGCAAGGCCATGCTGCACAACGACCTGGGTTGCCACAACTTCCTGATCGAGGGCGAGGAACTGACCGCGATCCTCGACTGGGAGCTGGCCCATATCGGCAACCCCGCAGCGGACCTGGGCTACGTGCGCGACTGGATTGGCCAGATGACGCCGTGGCCACGCTTCATGGAAGCCTACCGCGCCGCCGGCGGTCCGGCCGTGGACCAGGCCACGCTGGATTTCTACACCCTGTGGTGCGGCGTCCGGTTGTACTGCCTGCTGCTGCAGGCGCGCGCCGGCGTGGCCATGGGCATGGTCAAGGACACGGAAATCACCTATGCCGTCGCCCAGTTCATGCCCAAGCTGCTGCATCGCATTTCGCGCGAGCTGCGCGCCATCCTGAACCAGAGCGCTGCGTAAGCGCGCTCAATCCTGCAATCGCATTGACCGGAGAAAGCGTGATGAAAGTCGTGGGCGGAGGCGAGATCCAGGTGTACGACCAGGCCGACGAAGGACCGCACCAGGCCGGGCCGCAGGAGCTGTGGCAGGAGAGCGTGGTCCTGTTGTGGTGGGACCTGAAACAATCCATCGGCGGTTTCTATCGCATCGGCCACGAGCTCAACCACAAGGACGGTCCAATGATCGCCCTGTGGAGCAGTACCGTTTCCCGCGAAGGGATTTTCAAGAAAACCACCTATTTGCCGCTGCGACCGCAGGACCGTATTGCCAGGGGCTTCGGCAGCGGCGACGGCAGCCTGCGCTTCGAGCATGATGGCGACTGCGTGTGGACCCTGGAAGATCAGGACATCTCGGCCACGCTGCGCATTCACGATTTCCACCCGGGCATCGACTGCTATCCGAAGAGGGGCGCCATTTCCGAATTCGCCCCGCATCACATGGAAGTCGCGGGACGGGTCAGCGGCAGTCTCAAGGTCAAGGGCCGGCAGTACCAGGTCGAGGCCCTCGGCTTCCGCGACCACGGTTGGGGCGTGCGCGATTGGGCCAGCCTGCTGTCGCATCGCTGGCTGGCCGGCGTGTTCGGCGAGGACCTGTCGTTCTGCGCCCTGTCCTGGCATACGGTGGACGACAGCATGGCCCAGTTCGGCTGGGTGGTAAAGCACGACACGGTGATTTTCGCCAGGAAGCTCGATATCGTCGCCTACGTCGAATGCGATGCCATGACCACGCGCGGCGGCCGCCTGCGCATGACGCTGACCACGGACGAGGTGGTCGAGGTCGAGTTCGAGGCCCTGGCGCCCAGCATGATGTCCTTTCACCACGGCATCGCCTGCGTCGACACCCTGTGCAGGATCAGCAGCGGCGGCCGTGTCGGCATCGCCGACTTCGAGACCACGGCGAACGGACAGCAGGGACGGCGCCAACCGAAGAATCTTGCGCGCGATGGCATCAGCGGCAACGGCTGGTATCCGGGAATCGTTACTTGATGCTTCCACTGCCTGGCGATTCGTCGGAAGGGACGACAGACATGCGCGGTCCCGGCCATAGCGTATGGACATCGAGCGTGCTCCCGCCGGGAAGAACGCCTCGCCCTGTCCCTGAAGAGCACATCGCCGGATGATCGAGAATTACCGCGCGCACTGGATGACGGAAGAACTGGACTCGCTGCGCGATCTGGCGCGCCGCTTCGTCGCCGAGGAAGTCACGCCCAACCAGAAGCGCTGGTGCGAGGAGGGCGCCACCGACCGGGAGGTGTGGCGCAAGGCGGGCGAGCTGGGCATCCTGCTGCCCGACGTCTCCGCCGACTACGGCGGCTCCGGCGCCAGTTTCGCCCACGAGGCGATCATCGCGCACGAGCTGTGCGCGGCGGGCGATACCAGCTGGCGCGTCGGCAAGCAGATCCACGTGATCGCCGCGCATTACATCGAGCGCTACGGCACCGAGGCGCAGAAGCACCGGTGGCTGCCGCGCCTGGCCAGCGGCGAGGCCATCGCCGGCATGGGCATGACCGAGCCCGGCGGCGGCACCGACCTGCAGAGCATCCGCACACGGGCCGAGCGCACGAGCGACGGCTACCGCATCCACGGCGCCAAGACCTTCATCACCAACGGCTCCATCGGCGACCTGCTGGTGCTGGCGGTGAAGACCGATCCGGCCGAGCGGGCCAAGGGCGTGTCGCTGTTCCTGTTCGAGACCAGCACCCCGGGCTTCCGCGTCGGGCGCCGCCTGGAGAAGATCGGCCTGCACGGCTCCGATACCTGCGAACTGTTCTTCGACGGCTGCGAGGTGCCGGCCGCGTCCCTGCTCGGCGAAGTCGAGGGGCGCGGCTTCTACCAGATGATGCAGGACCTGACCTACGAACGCGCCCTGGTCAGCGTCAACTGCGCCGCGGTGATGGAATACGCCTTCAAGCTCACGCGCGACTACGTGCGCGAGCGCAAGCTGTTCGGCAAGGCGCTGCTGGAACAGCAGAACACCCGCTTCCAGCTGGCCGAGGTCAAGACCATCGCCACGCTGGCCCGCGTCTTCGCCGACTTCACGGTGGAGCGCATGCTCGAGGGTACGCTCGATACCTCGCTCGCCTCGATGGGCAAGTGGTGGGTCAGCGAGCAGCAGTGCGCGGTGGTGGACCGCTGCCTGCAGCTGTTCGGCGGCCACGGCTACATGCTCGAGTACCCCATCGCCCGCATGTATATCGATGCCCGCATCGAGCCGATCTATGCCGGCTCCAATGAGACCATGAAGGACTTGATCGGCCGCGCGCTATAGACATTCCCGAGAACGGTCGCAGGCATTACACTCATGCGGACCGGACCGCGGAACGGTGCGGACCAATAAAAGCATCAGTGGAGGAGAGCCCGAACCGCACACACGGATTCCGGCGACAGGCATGACACGCGAACAGGCCGAAAAGCGGTCCGAGCCCTATTTCTCGCGCACCAAGGTGACGCCGCCGGTCAGTTCGCGCTTCGAGGTGCCGCGCCAGGCCATCCTCGAGCAGGTGCATGCCTCGGGCGGACGCATCGTGCTGGTGCACGCGCCGGCCGGCTTCGGCAAGACCACCCTGATGACGCAGCTGCGCGCCGCCTATCGCTCGCAGGGCGTGGCGACCATCTGGCTGGCCCTCGACGAGGGCGACAACGACGTCTCGCGCTTTCTCGCGGGATTCGCCGCCGCGCTGGAAAGCATCCAGGGTCCTTCCGCCGCGCCGAGCGGGAGGCCGGTGCAGAACGCCGACGTCGCATTGTGGATCATGGACCGCATCGCGGCGGTGGACGGCCCGGTGATGATCTTCTTCGATGACATGGAAACGCTGCACAATCCGGTCGTCACCGCCCTGGTCGGACGAGGGCTGGAGTCGGTTCCGCCCAATGTGCGCATCGTCATCGGCAGCCGAATTCTGCCGGACATCGGCTTGTCGCGCCTGCGCAGCAAGGGCATGCTGGTCGAAGTGGATGCCAATGCATTGCGCTTCTCCGAACCGGAGGCGAGCGATTTCCTCACCCGGCGGCGCGGTATGGCACTCAGCCCTGCGCAGGTGAGCCACCTGCTGGGTCGCACAGAGGGTTGGGCCGCGGCCTTGTGGCTGGCTTCGCTGGCCCTGGAGCGGCGCCGCGACCCGGCGGCTTTCCTGGCGGAGTTCTCGGGGTCGAATGCCGCCATTGCCGCCTACCTGGCCGAGGATGTGCTGGCGGCCTTGCCCGAAAACCTGCGCGATTTCGTCCTGCGCTGCAGCGTGCTTGACGAGCTCAGCCCGACCCTGTGCGACGCGGTCTGCCGCATCGGCAACAGCCGCGAACTGCTGCACCAGCTGGAGCGCCGCAACCTGTTCATCCAGCCGGTGGATGGACAGCACACCCTGTTCCGGTTCCACGGCCTGTTCCGTGATTTTCTCAAGACCCAGCTGGCGCAGCAGTTCGCGGCGGAGCTGCCTGCGCTGCATGTCACCGCCTGCAGGGCCTACCTTTCCGCGCGGCGCCCGATTCCGGCGATCCAGCATGCGCTGCGAGGCGGCGCGATGGAGATTGCGCTGCAGCTGCTGTACGAGCATGTCGATGCCTTGCTGAGCCAGGGTCGGCTGCGACTGGTGGGGGAGTGGCTGGGGGAGTTGCCCGAGGCGGAGCTGGCGCGCCATCCGCAACTCAAGCTGATCTATGCCTGGTGCGTCACCTTCACCCGCGGGCCGGAAGAAGCCCTGCGGCTGATCGCCGGGCTCGACGTCGCCTCGCTGCCGGGGGAGTCCGCTACCTCACTGTCGGCATTGCGCCCCATGCTGCTGGCCATGACGGACCGTATCGAGGAGGCGCACCGGCTCGGCCTGGAAAACCTGGCGCGGGTGCCCGCCGGCGCCCGCTTCGCGCGTGCCATGCTGTGCCAGGCATTGGCGCAGACCAGCATCATTCTCGGTGCGCATGAGGATGCGCGCCGCTTCATCGACGAGGCACGCGATGTTCAGCGCGATGCGGCCAATGTTTTCGGGATTGCGCTGGCCGAATCGGCGAAGGCCTTGCTGGACCTGATGGGTGGCCGCCTGAAGCAGGCTGCGGCGTGCATGACTTCAGTGATCGTCGGCGACCGCGCCACCGCCGAAGCCGAGCGCATCGGCAATGCCGTGGCGGCGATCCAGCTCGCCGAGATCCTGTATGAAAGCAATCAATGCGAAGCTGCGCAGCGCCTGCTGTTTGCCAATGCGCCGCTGATCCAGGAAGTAAGCCTGCCCGACGCCCTGATCACGGCGCACGTCATCCAGTCGCGCATCGCCGACGAAAGAGGCGACTATGAGCGTGCCCTGGAGTCGTTGAATGAACTCGAAACCAATGGCTACCGCCTGGGTGTGGCACGCGCGGTGGCCAGCGCGCGCCTGGAGCGCACCAGGCTCTACCTGGCACACGGCGATCCGACCGAGGCGCTGGCGCAGCTGACGCTCGCCGAAGGCGCGTTGGACTGGTCGAAGCTGTCGTCGCGCTGGTTCGTTGCCAACGATACGCTGACGCCGCAAATCGCACGGCTGCGCTGGATGATTCGTACCGGAGATGCGGAAAACGCGGCGGCGCAGCTGCGTGACCGGCTTGCCGACGCCGAGGTCGAGCATCGCGCCCGGCGGGCGCTGAAACTTCGCATCCTGCTTGCCGAAGCCCTGCATACCAGCGGCGAGCGCAAGCTGGGCCTGCGTACGCTGGCGCGAGCCCAGCACATCGCCCAGCCGGAAGGGTTCCTGCGGACGTTCCTGGAGGAAGGGCCGGTGGTCCAGGCCATGCTGCGCGAGATTGGCCTGCGCCGGCATGAGGGTGCGGCGGACATGCCAGCGAGGAGTGTCGATGCGGCGGGGGCGAAAATACCCGAAGGAACGCCTACGGACGGGGCGGAGGCGATGCTGGAAGATCCCCTGACCCACAAGGAACTCCAGGTGCTGAGCATGGTGGCGCAGGGGTGCCGCAATACCACAATGGCGGAACGCTTGTTCATCTCGGAGTCGACGGTGCGCACCCATTTGCGCAACATCAACCTCAAGCTGCACGCGGCCAACCGCACCGAGGCGGCGGTCGTCGCACGCCGGCTCGGGCTGATCACCTGAGGATTCAAGCCGATAGCGGCCGCCGATGCGGACACGGGAAGCCCCTGTTTCAACCCGGTATTCCCGCGTTCGTCGCTTCCGACGATTCCTCTGTGGCCGCGGCAGGTGATCTTGATCGCTTGCAAGCGACACTACCGGCCCCGACCGGGTCAGCATGAGGAAAGAAAAAATGTCCGCGATGGCTTCCACCTTGCTTGAGCCGGTTCCGATGGCAAGCGCTCAGGGCGAGATACAGCGCATATTCGATCTGCACCGCGCCACCGCCCTGCGGCTGCGCACCTCGACGGTGGAGCAGCGCATCGGCAAGCTCAAGCATCTGCGAACGGTGCTGCTGGAGCACCGGCAGGCGGTGGTCTCCGCCGGCATGATGGATTTCCGGCGTCCCGCCCCCGAGGTGGAAATGACCGAGCTGATGCCGATCCTGATGGATATCAGCGATACCTGCCGCAACCTGAAGAAATGGCTCAGGCCGCGCAAGGTGCGTCCCACCGGCATGATGCTGGGAACCAGTGCATGGACCCGCTATGAGCCGCGGGGCAGGTGCCTGATCATCGCGCCCTGGAATTACCCGGTGACGCTGACGCTTGGCCCACTGGTGCCCGCCATCGCCTGCGGCAACACGGTGATGGTCAAGACTTCGGAGGTGGCGCCGCACTTTTCCAGGGTGCTGGCGCAGATCATCCGCAAGGCCTTTCCCGAGGATGAGGTTGCCGTGTTCGAGGGTGACGCCTCGGTAGCTACCGCCTTGCTCGCCTTGCCGTTCGATCACTGTTTTTTCACCGGGGCGCCGGCCATCGGCAAGGTGGTGATGCAGGCTGCGTCGAAGCATCTGACCAGCGTGACGCTGGAACTGGGCGGGAAATCGCCCACCATCATCGACGAGACCGCCGATCTCGAGACCGCCGTCCAGACCATCGCCTGGGGCAAGTTCATCAACAGCGGGCAAACCTGCATCGCACCCGATCACATCTACGTCCATCAATCGGTGAAGGGCAGGGTGTGCGAGCTGTTCAAGGAATGCCTGGGCAAATGGTACGGCGAGGGCATGGCGGCCAAGGACGCCGAACTGGGCCGGGTGATCAATGCGCGCCATACCCGGCGCGTCGCCGGCCTGCTGGACGACGCAAGGAAGCGGGGCGCCACTGTGGTACTGGGCGGGGCCGTGGATATCGACGAGCATTTCGTCTCGCCGACCTTGATCACCGACATTCCTGCCGACGCCGCCATCATGGAAGAGGAGATCTTCGGCCCGCTGTTGCCGATCATTCCGTTCAACTCGATCGGCGAGGTCATCGGGCGCATCAACAGTGCCCCCAAGCCGCTTGCGCTCTACATCTGGACGCGCAACGACGCCATGGCAAACCAGGTGATCGAGAGCACCAGCGCGGGGGCGACCTGCATCAATCATGTGGGTGTGCACTTCCTCCATCATCATCTGCCGTTCGGCGGAGTCAATCACTCGGGCATCGGCAGCTACCATGGCGAATGGGGCATCCGCGCTTTTTCGCACGAGCGTTCGATCCTCAAGACGCGCTTCCTGCTGGCCAGGATGTTCTTCCCGCCCTATACCCCGCGCCTGCGCAAGATGATCGGCCTGTCCCTGAAGTACCTCTGAGGTCCTCGTCCGGGGAGCCGCACCTGCCCTGCCGCAGGCCGCCCCTGTCCAGGGCCTGCAGTGCGTCCGGCCCGGGCTACAGCGATCGACCTATCAAATCCTTCATGGTCTCGTTGGACCCGGCGTAGATTGGCTCGATGCGCGCGTCGACGAACATGCGCGCGATCGGATACTCGAGCATGTAGCCATGGCCGCCGAACAGCTGCAGGCAGCGATGCACGACCTCGCATTGCTGATCGCTGATCCACCACTTGCTCATCGAGGCGAGCGAGGTGTCCAGGGTGCCATCGACCATCCGTTCGATGGTGAAATCGGCGAACAGACGGGCGATGGTAGCGACAGTCTTGATTTCGGCCAGTTCAAAGCGGGTGTTCTGCTGCTCAATCAGCGCCTTGCCGAACAGCTTGCGCTCCCGCACGTAGTCGCGCGTGACCTGGAAGGCATGTTCGATCACCGCCGCGCAATTGATGCCGGCCAGGGCGCGTTCGTAGGTGAGGTCGCGCATCATCTGGTAGAACCCCTGGCCCTCGGCGCCGCCCAGCAAGGCTGCGGCGGGTACCTCGCAGCCGTCGAAGAACAGTTCGCAGGTATCGGAGCCATGCAGGCCGATTTTTTTCAGGCGGCGGCCGACGCGAAAGCCGGGAGTTCTGGTGTCGAAGATGAACAGCGATACGCCCCTGGCTCCCTCGCCTGGATCGGTCTTGGCAGCGACCACCAGCACATCGGCCAGCGAGCCGTTGGTGATGAAGGTCTTGGCGCCGTGGATGCGGTAGCCGTCGCCGTGCCTTTCGGCGCGCGTCCTGATGTTCTGCAGATCGGTGCCGGCGCCGGGCTCGGTCATGCCCATGCCGGCGATCAGTTCGCCGGTCGCCAGCCGCGGCAGCCAGGTCCGCTTCTGCTCCTCGGTGCCGTAGCGTTCGATGTAGTGGGCGGCGACGACGTGGATCTGTTTGCCGGTGCGCCAGCTGGCGTCGCCCGCCACGCACAGCTCATGCGCGATCACTGCTTCATGCGCGAAACTGCCGCCGGAGCCGCCGAAATCCGTGGAGATGTCGGACAGCAGGATGCCGAGCTCGCCGGCCTTGCGCCAGACGGCGCGATCGGTCGCACCGTCTTCGTACCATCGCTCCTGGTTGGGAGTGACCTGCTCCGTCACGAAGCGCCGCGTCAGATCGCGCAGCGATTCCAGCTCTTCGGTCATCCAGCGAGGACGGTAGTTTTCGATCATGAGTGAGGTATTTGAATGGGAAGGCCTGCGGCCGTGCCGGATCGCCCGAAATCGACCCGGTCCGATGCCGTCTGATGCGCTGTACCTTAGGTCTGGCCACGCAGGGCGTTCGTCGTCGCTTCCGACGATTGTGGGAACCCCGGCAGCCACTAAAGTCATGTGGCGGTCCGCGCGCCGGCCTGGAAAGCCTCGCGTGCGGTGGCCGTTCAATCAAGTGACGGGCGCCCTGGGCGGGTGCCCGTTCCTGCCGGAGGAGAGTCGACGTGTCGAGTAATGCAGCATTACGCTATCCCGGAGCGCATCTGGCGCTGCACGGGGCCAAGCCGGCCGTGGTGATGTATGAGTCCGGCGAGAAGATGAGTTACGCGGAACTGGATGCCTTCGCCAATCGCCTGGCGCGCTTGTTCCGCTCGCTGGGCTTGCAGCCAGGCGCGCATGTCGCCTTCTGCGTCGAGAACCGCCTGGAATGCCCCGCCTTGCAATGGGGCGCCCACTATGCCGGGCTCTACTACACCTTCATCAGCACCCGCCTCACCCCGGGCGAAGCGCAGTACATCGTGCAGGACTGCGATGCCGCGGCGCTGGTGTTGAGCGAGGCCTCGGCCGGCACGCTTGCCGCCTCCCTGGATAAGCTGGAGCGCCCGGTTGCGGCGTTTACGCTGGGCCGGCCGCAGCCCGGCCTGCCTTCACTGCAAGCAGCCATGGCCGCCTTCGATGACTCCACCCTGCCTGATGCCGTGGAAGGAAGCGAGATGCTGTATTCGTCCGGAACGACGGGCCGCCCGAAAGGCGTCAAGCCGATGCTCACCGGCAAGCCCCTGGGGACCACCGCCATCGTGGCGGACCTGATGCAGCGCGCATTCGGCGTCGGCCCGGACTCCCTCTACCTGTCGCCTGCGCCCTACTACCATGCAGCGCCCATGAAATGGGCGCAGGGTGTGCTCGCGCTCGGCGGCACGGTAGTGCTGATGGAGAAATTCGAGGCCGAAAACGCCCTCAAGGCGATCGAGCGTTTCAGGATCACGCATACGCAGTGGGTGCCGACCATGTTCCACCGTCTGCTGGGCCTGCCGGAAGAGGTCCGGCATCGTTACGATACTTCCAGCCAGAAGGTGGCGGTGCATGCGGCGGCGCCCTGCCCGGTACAGACCAAGGAAGCGATGATCCAGTGGTGGGGGCCGGTAGTCTTCGAATACTACTCCTGCACCGAGGGCATCGGCATGACCTTCACCGACAGCGCCGCCTGGGCCAAGCGGCCCGGCACGGTTGGGCGCGCCCTTTATGGCAAGCTGCACATCGTCGGCGAAGACGGCCGCGAACTGCCGGTCGGCGCCGAGGGTCTGGTCTATTTCTCCGGTACCCAGCCCTTCAGCTATCACAAGGATCCGGACAAGACGCGCGAGGCCTATATGGCCGACGGCTGGGCCACGGTGGGTGATATCGGCAAGGTCGACGAGGACGGTTTCCTGTATCTGACCGACCGCAAGAGCAACATGATCATTTCCGGCGGCGTCAACGTGTATCCGCAGGAAGCCGAGAATGTGCTGATCACCCACCCCAAGGTGTTCGACGTGGCCGTCATCGGCACGCCGCATCACGATCTGGGCGAGGAAGTGCGGGCGGTGGTGCAGCTCGAGCCGGGCGTGCGGCCGGGGGATGCGCTGGTGGAAGAGCTGATCGCCTTTTGCCGGCAGCAGCTCTCGCCGATCAAGTGCCCGCGCAAGATCGATTTCCGCGACACCCTGCCGCGCGAACCGAACGGCAAGTTGCTGAAGCGTCTGCTGCGTGACGAGTACAAGACGCTGCTGAGCCGCTAGACGATAAAAAGAGGGGCGTGCGACTTTGTCGCGCGCCCCTCTTTATTTGCAGCCGCAATCGGGCCCCGGACTCAGCGCTTCTCGATGAAGTGGTCGCTCCACCACATGAAGCCGGGGAACCAGCGGCGCATGCGCCAGGACATGGCAGTGAAGGGGCCGGTGAAGACCCAGAAGCCGCGGCCGGCGAGGGTGCGGTCGATGTGGTCGAGCACCTGCTCGGACTTGATCGGCGGGAACACATCGAGCAGCTTGGGCCAGACCGTGTCCTTGGCCTGTTTCAGCAGGGGCGTGGCCACCGTCGGCGGACAGACGCAGATGATGCGCACGCCGCTGTCGCGGTTTTCGTGATGCAGCACCTCGGTGAAAGCGACCACCGCATGTTTGGCCGCGTTGTAGGCGCCCATGTACATCACCGGCCACTGGCCGGCCATCGAGGCGAAGCTGACGAACTCGCCGTGGCCGCGGCGCAGCATGCCGGGCAGAGCGGCCTTGGTGACGTTGACCAGGCCGCCGTAGTTGATGGCCATGATCTTCTGGATCACCTCGCGCGGCTGCTCCATCAGCAGGCCCAGCGGCATGATGGCGGCGGCATTGACCAGCCGGTCGATCGAGCCCAGCTCGCTTTCGGCGCGCCGCACTGCCTGCTCCACCGCGGCGTAGTCGGTGACGTCCGCCACCAGCTTGAGCAGCCGCGGCGAGTTGCCCAACTGGTCGAGGCCGGCCTGCTGCACATCGACGGCGGCGACACGCCAGCCGCCGTCCAGCGCGCGCTTCGCGGCGAGCAGGCCCATGCCGCTGCCGGCTCCGGTGATGAACAGCACTTTGTCGGTCATTGGAAAGGTGCCTAGGGAGCGAACGAACCGTAGAACTTGCCGTTGCGCGCCGCCAGGTCCTGCAAACCCTGGCCGGCGGCGTAGAGGCCGCCCTGCCCGTGGTAGCGCTCGCAGCGCTGTAGCAGCGCTGCGGCACCAACCGCGTCGGCGTACCACAGCGGGCCGCCGTGATGGACCGGGAAGCCGGTGCCGAGGCGCATGCCGGCGTCGATCTCCAGCGCGCTGTCCGCTACCTGCTCGTCGAGGCAGCGGCCCGCTTCCAGGATCATGGCCAGCATCATGCGATCAAGGATTTCCTCGTCGTCGATGGTGCGCCGGCCCCGCGGCTGCACCGTGGCGAGCAACTCGTAAGTCTGCGGATCGCCGGAACGGCGCGGCCTGCCCTTGGCGTCGGCCTCGTAGCGGAAGAAGCCGGCGCCGGTTTTCTGGCCGTAGCGCTTCTGCCCGGCCAGTTTCTGGATGGCGGTCTCGAAGTCGGCGCCCATAACTTCGGGATAGGCCTTGCCGAGTATCACCAGGGCCTTGTCCAGGGTGTCGAGGCCGGCCACGTCGAGCAGGTAGGATGGGCCCATCGGCCAGCCCCAGCTTTCCATCACGCGGTCGATTTCGACGAAATCGGCGCCGTCGCGGACCAGCAGGATGAAGGCAGTGAAATAGGCGCCGAGCAGGCGGTTGATCAGGAAGCCGGCGCAGTCCTTCACCACCAGGGGCGTTTTGCCCATGGCAATGGCATAGGAGACCGCTGTGGCGACCGCCTCCTCGCGGGTCTTTTCGCCGCGCACGATCTCCACCAGCGGCATCAGCGGCACCGGGTTGAAGAAGTGCATGCCGACCACGTCCTCCGGGCGCTGCACTTTCGCCGCGATATCGCGGATCAGCAGGGAGGAGGTATTGGAAGCGAGCACGGTGCCGGGCCGTACTCGTGACTCCAGTTCGGCGAACACCGCTTGCTTCACGCGCAGGTCCTCCACCACCGCTTCGACCACCACATCGACGGTCTCGAAGGAATGGAAATCGAGCTGCGGCGAGATCGAGGCCAGGATGGCCTCGGCGCGCTGCGCTTGCAGGCGGCCGCTGTCGACCTGCTTGCCCAGCAGCTTGCGCGCTTCGCCGATGCCGAGATCGAGGGCCTTCTGCGCCACGTCCTTGAGCAGGACCGGCATACCCTTCACCGCGCTGGCGTAGGCGATGCCGCCGCCCATGATGCCGGCGCCGAGCACGCCGACACGCTGCACGCGGCGCGAGGACGCGGCCTGGTTCCTGTTCTTCTTTTTGAGCTGCTGGCCGGCGAGGAAGGTGCCGACCAGGGCCCGGGCCGCCGGTGTCTGGATCAGCCTGGCGAAGGCCTGCGCCTCCTGGGCGAAAGCCGCGTCGCGCGACA